>Ga0210403_10004979_pt1 | contig 11359 bp, 5 predicted proteins | sample IncBWC19MmetaG_FD_150863 | JGI IMG/M metagenome (GOLD analysis project Ga0210403, IMG submission 150863) | Forest soil microbial communities from Barre Woods Harvard Forest LTER site, Petersham, Massachusetts, United States - Inc-BW-C-19-M | ecosystem: Environmental > Terrestrial > Soil >... | reverse complement strand
AGGAAGAGCTTGGGTCGGCGGCGTCACGGGTCGGCCGACCACCCAAGCGAGGGAGCGCCCGTGGTTCAGAAGTCGCTGCAGTTCGTCTCGGTCGAGAAGGCCATGCCGGAAAAGCGCCAGGCGGCTGAGCGCACGCGCGACTTCCGGGAAATCTTCGGTGAATTCGAGCGCGCCAAGGCGGAAACACAAGCGGGCCGCTGCTCGCAGTGCGGAATTCCGTTCTGCCAGATCCATTGCCCGCTCCACAACAACATCCCCGACTGGCTCCAGCTGACCGCGCAAGGCCGGATCGAGGAAGCCTACGAGGTCGCCTCCGCCACCAACAACATGCCGGAGGTGTGCGGCCGCATTTGCCCGCAGGATCGGCTCTGCGAGGGCAACTGCGTCATCGAGAAGGGCTTCGACTCCGTCACCATCGGGTCGGTCGAGACGTACATCACGGAGACCGCGTTCCGGAGCGGTTGGGTGAAACCGCCGAAGCCGCCGCGCGAGCTTGCGACCTCGGTCGCCATCATCGGCGCGGGGCCCGCCGGCCTCGCCGCCGCGGAACAGCTGCGCCGTCGTGGCCACCAAGTGGAGGTCTACGACCGCTACGACCGCGTGGGCGGTCTCCTCGTCTACGGCATTCCGAATTTCAAGCTGGAAAAGACGGTGGTGGCGCGCCGGCACGAGATCTTGGCCGCGGGCGGCATCCGCTTCCACCTCAATACCGAGATCGGCCGCGAGATCGGCCTCAGGGATTTGCGCGAGCGCCATGACGCCCTGCTGATCGCGACCGGCGTCTATAAGGCGCGCGACATGAGCTGCCCCGGCATTGGCCTCGGCAATATCGTGGCGGCTCTCGACTATTTGACGGCCTCCAACCGAAAAGGGCTTGGCGACACGGTGCCCGCTTTCGACAGCGGCGCGCTCGATGCCGAGGGCAAGCACGTCGTGGTGGTGGGGGGCGGCGACACGGCGATGGACTGCGTGCGCACGGCCGTGCGCCAGGGCGCCAAATCCGTGCGCTGCCTCTACCGCCGCGACCGCAAGAACATGCCGGGCTCGCAGCGCGAGGTGCAGCACGCCGAGGAGGAGGGCGTGGAGTTCGTCTGGCTCTCGGCACCCGTTGCTTTTCTCGGCGACGGCGCGGTGCGCGCGGTGCGCGCGCATCGCATGCATCTGGGTGTGGCCGATTCCACGGGACGCCAGGTGCCGCAGCCGCTCGAGGGCAGCCACTTCGAGCTGCCCTGCGACCTCGCGATCATGGCGCTCGGCTTCGATCCCGAGGACGCGCCGGCGCTCTTCGGCGCGTCCGATCTCGCGGTGACGCGCTGGGGCACGCTCGCGATCGACTTTCGCACCATGATGACTTCGCTCGAGGGCGTCTTCGCCGCGGGCGACATCGTGCGCGGCGCTTCGCTGGTGGTCTGGGGCATCCGCGACGGCCGCGACGCCGCGGAGCGGATGCACCGCTACATATCCGGCAAGACCACGGCCGCTCGCGCGGCCGCGGCTGACTAAACGGAGGCTCGCAATGACCTCGCATCCGAAGATCCCGGGTGAGCGCTTCGTCGAGAGCTTCCGCGCGAACGCCGCGCATCTGCAGGCGGCGGGCCTCTACGATCCGGCCGAGGAGCATGACGCCTGCGGCGTGGGCTTCGTCGCGGCGATCGACGGCAAGCCGCGCCGCGCGGTAGTTGAAGCCGGCATCAATGCGCTGAAGGCGGTCTGGCACCGCGGCGCCGTCGATGCCGACGGCAAGACCGGCGACGGCGCCGGCATCCACGTGGAGATCCCGCAGAACTTCTTCCGCGAGCACATCAAGCACACCGGCCACGAACCGGCCCCGGGCCAGCTCGCGGTCGGCATGATCTTCCTGCCGCGGACCGATCTCGATGGCCAGGAGCGCTGCCGATCCATCGTCGAGACGGAGATTCTGAACTCCGGCTACTCGATCTATGGCTGGCGCCAAGTGCCCGTGAACATCGGCGTGATCGGCGAGAAGGCGAACGCGACTCGCCCCGAGATCGAGCAGATCATGATCGCCAACACGCGCGGCCACCCGGCCGAGCGCTTCGAGCTCGATCTCTACGTGATCCGCCGACGCATCGAGAAACGGGTCATCGCCGACCAGGTCAAGGACTTCTACATCTGCTCGCTGAGTCACCGCTCGGTCATCTACAAGGGCATGTTCCTGGCGGAGCAGCTGACCGCGTTCTATCCGGACCTGCTGGACGAGCGCTTCGTATCGAGCTTCGCCGTCTATCACCAGCGCTATTCCACTAACACCTTCCCGACCTGGCAGCTGGCGCAGCCATTCCGAATTCTCGCGCACAACGGCGAGATCAACACGCTCCGCGGCAACATCAACTGGATGAAGAGCCACGAGACGCGGATGGCGAGCGAGACCTTCGGCGAGACGATCGAGGACATCAAGCCGGTGATCCAGGTCGGCGGCTCGGACTCCGCGGCGCTCGACGGTGTCTTCGAGGTGCTGGTGCGCGCCGGCCGCGCGCTCCCGATGGCGAAGATCATGATGGTGCCGGAGGCGATCGGCGACGGCAGCCTGATGCCGCCAGCCCATCGCGACATGTACAGCTATTGCAACTCGGTGATGGAGCCCTGGGACGGGCCGGCGGCGCTGGCGCTCACCGACGGCCGCTGGGTCATGGCCGCGATGGACCGCAACGGGCTCCGCCCGATGCGCTATGCGGTCACCGGCGACGGGCTGATTGTCGCGGGCTCGGAGGCCGGCATGGTGCGGCTCAACGAACAGGAGATCGTCGAGAAGGGCCGGCTCGGGCCCGGGCAGATGATCGGCGTCGACCTGGTCGCGGGCCGGCTCTATCGCGACCGGGAGATCAAGGATTTGTTCGCGGCGCGCCGGGACTATTCCGAATGGGTGAAGAACATCACGGTGATCGACAGCATCGTGAAGTCTCGGGCGGAGACGGTCGAGCTCGGCCGCGACGAGCTGCGCCGGTGCCAAGTGGCATTCGGCTGGAGCCTCGAGGAGCTCGAGCTGATCCTCCAGCCGATGGCGGAGGAGGGCAAAGAGGCCGTGGGCTCGATGGGCGACGACACGCCCTTGGCGGTGCTCTCCGAGCATTACCGCGGCCTGCACCATTTCTTTCGGCAGAATTTCAGCCAGGTGACGAACCCGCCGATCGACAGCTTGCGCGAGCGCCGGGTGATGACACTCAAGACCCGGCTCGGCAATCTCGGCAACATCCTCGACGAGGACGCAAGCCAGTGCCAGCTGCTGCAGCTGGACTCGCCCGTGCTCTCGAACGCCGAGTTCAAGGCGATGCGCGCCTATATGGGCGAGACCGCCGCCGAGATCGATTGCACCTTCGAGGCGGCGGGCGGCGACAGCGCGCTGCGCGACGCGATCCGGCGTATCCGCCAGGAGGCCGAGGAGGCGGTGCGCCGCGGCTGCACTCATGTGATCCTGTCGGACGCGGCGATGGATGCCGAGCGCGCGGCGATCCCGATGATCCTCGCCACCGGCGCCGTGCACTCGCACCTCGTGCGCCAGCAGCTCCGCACCTTCACCTCGCTCAACGTGCGCTCGGGCGAGTGCCTGGACGTGCATTACTTCGCGGTGCTGATCGGCGTCGGCGGCACCACGATCAACGCCTATCTGGCTCAGGAGACGATCGCCGACCGGCATCGCCGCGGCCTCTTCCCGGGCGTCAGCCTCGAGGCCTGCATCGCCCGCTACAAGAAGGCGGTCGACGACGGGCTCCTCAAGGTGATGTCGAAGATGGGCATCTCCGTGATCTCCTCCTATCGCGGCGCCTACAATTTCGAGGCGGTGGGGCTCTCGCGCACGCTGGTCGCGGACTTCCTGCCGGGCATGACCTCGCGCCTCTCCGGCATCGGCCTCGCCGGCATCCAGCAAAAGGTGTTGGAGATGCACGCCCGCGCCTATGCCGAGGATTTTGTGGCGCTGCCGGTGGGCGGCTTCTATCGCTACCGCCGTGGCGGCGAGCAGCACGGTTTCGAGGGCACGCTGGTGCACACGCTGCAGACCGCGGTCGCCAACGATTCCTATGCGACCTTCAGGCGCTACAGCGAAGGCTTGCGCAAGCTGCCGCCGATCAATCTCCGCGACCTCTTGGAGTTCAATCCCAAGAGCGCAGCCGGGATATCGGTCGACGAGGTCGAGTCGATCACCGAGATCCGCAAGCGCCTGGTGGCGCCCGGTATCTCGCTGGGCGCGCTCGGGCCCGAGGCGCACGAGACGCTCTCTATCGCGATGAACCGCATCGGCGCCAAGTCCGACAGCGGCGAGGGCGGCGAAGATCCCGCGCGCTACATACCCCGCCGGAACGGCGACAACGCGTCCTCAGCGATCAAGCAGATCGCCTCGGGCCGGTTCGGCGTCACCGCCGAGTACCTGCTCAATTGTCGCGAGATCGAGATCAAGATCGCCCAAGGTGCCAAGCCCGGCGAGGGCGGACAGCTGCCGGGCTTCAAGGTGACGGAAATGCTGGCGCGGCTCCGGCACTCGCAGCCGGGCGTCACGCTGGTCTCGCCGCCGCCGCATCACGACATCTACTCGATCGAGGATCTGGCGCAGTTGATCTACGACCTGAAGCAGATCAATCCGGACGCCAAGGTCTGCGTGAAGCTGGTGGCGCGCTCGGGCATCGGCACGGTGGCGGCGGGTGTCGCCAAGGCGCGGGCCGACGTGATCCTGATCTCGGGTCACGCTGGCGGCACGGGCGCGAGCCCGCAATCCTCCATCAAGTATGCCGGCACGCCCTGGGAGATGGGCCTCTCGGAGGTGCATCAGGTGCTGGTGCTGAACCGGCTCCGGCACCGCGTCCGGCTGCGCGTCGACGGCGGCATCAAGACCGGGCGCGACGTGGTGATCGCGGCGATTCTCGGCGCCGAGGAGTACGGCCTCGGCACGGCCTCGCTGGTCGCCATGGGTTGCATCCTGGTGCGGCAGTGCCATTCCAACACTTGCCCGGTCGGCATCTGCACCCAGGACGAGAAGCTGCGCGCCAAGTTCACGGGCACGCCGGAGAAGGTGGTGAACCTCTTCAGCTTCGTCGCCGAGGAGGTCCGCGAGATCCTGGCCTTGCTGGGCGCGCGCAACCTCAACGAGGTGATCGGGCGCACGGACCTGCTGGCGCAGGTGAGCCGCGGCGGCCATCACCTCGACGACCTCGACCTCAACCCGATCCTGGCGCAGGCGGATCCCGGCGAGTACACGCGCTACTGCACGCTCGAGGGCCGGAACGAGGTGCCGGATACGCTCGACGCCCAGATGATCAAGGACGCGAAGGCGCTGTTCGAGGTCGGCGAGAAGATGCAGCTCACTTACAATGTCCGGAATATCCATCGCGCCGTCGGTACGCGCCTCTCTGCCATGGTGACGCGGCGCTTCGGGATGTCGAGCTTGCAGCCCGGGCACATCACGGTGCGGCTCCGCGGCTCGGCCGGCCAGTCCTTGGGGGCCTTCGCGGTGCAGGGCCTGAAGCTCGAGGTGTTCGGCGAGGCCAACGACTACGTGGGCAAGGGACTCTCCGGCGGCACCATCGTGGTGCGCCCGATGACGTCCTCGCCGCTGCAGAGCCACAAGAACACCATCATCGGCAATACCGTGCTCTATGGGGCCACGTCCGGCAGGCTGTTCGCGGCGGGCCAAGCCGGCGAGCGCTTCGCCGTGCGCAACTCGGGTGCCCAGGTCGTCGTCGAGGGCTGTGGCTCCAACGGCTGCGAGTACATGACCGGCGGCACCGCCGTCATCCTGGGCCCGATCGGCGATAATTTCGGCGCCGGCATGACCGGCGGCATGGCCTTCATCTATGACGCCGCGGACGAGTTCCCGCGCCGCGTCAATGCCGAGACCGTGATCTGGCAGCGCATCGCCACGCCGCATTGGGCGAGCGTGCTGAAGGCGCTGATCGAAGAGCACGTCAGCGAAACTCAATCGCGCTTCGCCGAGCAGATCCTGGTGGACTGGGAGCGTGAGCTGAAGCGCTTCTGGCAAGTCGTGCCCAAGGAGATCCTGCAGCGTCTGCCGCGACCGCTCAGCCTCGAGGAAAAGCGCGCGGGCACCGGCGACGACGACTGAGCACTGCACAAATTCTCGTGATCAGGCGCTCAACGGGGCCTGACGACTAGTCGTGCGCGCAGTCCGCGCTAGACTAGCTGGCAATTGCACCGGGAGGATGCGCATGGACCAGCGCTTCATCGATTTGTTCGACCGCTATACCCACGGCGGGATGAGCCGCCGCGTGTTCCTGGACCGGTTCACGGCGATGGCGGGTGGCGCCACCGCGGCGAGCCTGCTGCTGCCGCTGATCGACTACAACTACGCCCGAGCCGCGACCATCGCCGAGAACGATCCGGGCATCGGCACCGAGACTGTGTCGATCCCGGGCGTACCCGGCCTCAAAGGCTACCTCGTGACGCCGAAGTCCGATGGCAAGCGTGCCGGCATTGTGGTCGTCCACGAAAACCGTGGCCTCAATCCGCATATCAAGGACGTGGCGCGGCGGATCGGTATCGAAGGCTTCACCGCGCTCGCGGTGGATTGCTTGAGCCCGCTCGGCGACGCGCCCGAGGATTCGGACCAAGCCGCGAGCATGAACGCCACTTTGACGCCCGAGGACGTGCTGGCGGATGCGCGGGCGGCCGTTGCCGGCTTGAGAGCACGCGCGGACGCTAACGGCAAGGTTGGCGCCGTCGGATTCTGCTGGGGCGGCGCGCACATCAACAACCTCGCGGTCGGAGAGCCGACGCTCGACGCTGCGGTCGCCTATTACGGCCAGCAGCCCACCGCCGACAAAGTGCCCTCGATCAAGGCGCCATTGCTGCTGCACTACGCCGGGCTCGACCAGCGCATCGATGCCGGCATCCCCGCTTATGAGGCGGCGCTCAAGCAGGCGGGCAAGACTTACGAGATCTTCGTCTATCCCAATGTGAACCACGGCTTCAACAACGACACCAGCGAGGCGCGCTACAACAAGGAGGCCGCCGACCTCGCCTGGAGCCGCACCATCGGTTTCTTCAGGAAGTACCTGGCGTAAGACCATCCGGCGAAGCCCGAGACCCTAGCTTGCGTGGCGAAGGCCGGCGTGGTTCGCGCGTAGCGCGCGACTGCGCTAGACTGCCCACTGCATGCGGCTCCTCTACCACCTTTGGCTGTCGCCCTTCGCGCGCAAGATCCGCGTCGTGCTGAAGGAGAAGAACCTCGATTTCACCATGAAGGTGGAGAAGACCTGGGAGCGCCGCCCGGAGTTCCTGGCGCTCAACCCGGCGGGCGATGTACCCGTCCTGATCGAGCCCGACGGCACCGTGCTTGCCGAGGCCAATGCGATTGCGGAGTTCCTGGACGAGGTCTACCGGGACAAGCTCCTCATCGGCATCAACGCCCTCGACCGCGCCGAAGTGCGCCGGCTTACCCAATGGTTCGACGGCAAGCTCAACAGGGAAGTGACGGAGCCGCTGGTTGGCGAGAAGATGATGAAGCGGTTTCTGGGTCTGGGCGAGCCCAACTCCAGCGCCATCCGCGCCGGCAAGGCCAACCTCGGCTATCACCTCGACTACATCACCTTCCTGGTGGAGCGCCGGCGCTGGTTGGCGGGCGATCATTTCTCGCTGGCCGACATCAGCGCCGCGGCACATCTCTCGGCGCTCGACTACCTCGGCGACGTGCCGTGGGATGCTCACGAGCCTGCCAAGGAATGGTACGCGCGCATCAAGTCGCGGCCGAGCTTCCGGCCGCTGCTGGCCGATCACATCCCCGGCGCGCCGCCGCCCAAGCACTACGCCGATCTCGACTTCTGATCGCGACACGCCGCGAGCGGCAGGTAGGTCAGGGTTTGGCAGGCTTCGCCGGCTTTGCGGCTTTGGCCATGAATGCCTCGAGCTTGGCGAGATCGCTCTGCGCCAGGTTGGCGGCGAAGCTGCCGGGCGCCAGCTGCTTGACGCGGTTCCAATCCTCGCGGGCGCCGTCATAATCGCCCTTCATGGCGCGGAGCGTGCCGCGCTCGAGATAGGCGTCGGGGAATTGCGGCGAGAGCGAAATCGCGCGCGCGACGTCGTCGATCGCGAGGTCGGTCGCATCGACCTGGCGATAGGCGGCGGCGCGCAACACCAGCGCTTCGACGCGGTTCGGCTCGATCTCGAGCGCGGCGCTCAAGTCGTCGAGCGCCGCCCAGAAGTCGTGCGCGAGGCCTTCGGCCTGCCCGCGGTCCATCAGCAAGCGGACATCCTTGGGCGTGAGTTTCAGTCCTGCGTCCAGCTCGGCCCGCGCGTTCTGCGGCTTCTGCGCCATCAGCCAGGCTTCCGCCGCCTGGTCGTAGGCCTCCGCGCGCAGGCTCGGGTCCTCTGCCGTGGTGCCTTCGGCCACGTCGTGGAAGCGCTTCGCGGCCTCCTCGTACTGTTTGAGGTTGAGCAGCGCCGCGGCCTCACAGTGCTCGGCGGCATAGCCGCCGCCTTTCGTCCGCCACTGCATGGCCTCTCTCTGAGCCTCGGCTGGCTGGGTATCGGCGAGCTTCATGCAGCGGTCGTAGGCGGCGGCTTGATCGGCGACTGGCGCGGGCTTGCGTTGAGCCGCGGCGGGACCCGGCGCGAGCGCCAGCGCCGCAAGGATCACCGCACCCACGGTCCAAGCGCGAGCGTTGGAGCGGCTATTCGCCCGGTGCAGCCGGAACATGAGGGCCGTCCAGCGCCGCCACCGGCTCGGGCCCTGCCTTCGACGCGGCAGGCGCGGCAAACGCATGCCGCAGGCGCTCGAGATAAACGTAGATGACGGGCGTGATGTAGAGCGTGAGGGTTTGGGAGACGATGAGACCGCCCACCACGGCGAGGCCCAGCGGCCGGCGCAACTCGGAACCGGCGCCGGAGCCGAGCGCGATCGGCAGCGATCCCATGATCGCGGCCATGGTGGTCATCATGATCGGGCGAAAGCGCAGCAGGCAGGCTTCGTAGATCGCCTTATCCGGCGTGGTGTCGCCGGAGCGCTGACGCTCGATCGCAAAGTCGATCATCATGATCGCGTTCTTCTTCACGATGCCGATCAGCATGACGATGCCGATGATCGCGATCACGCTGAGGTCCTGATGGAACCACATCAGCGTCAGGAGCGCGCCCAACCCTGCCGCCGGCAGGCCCGAGAGAATGGTGACGGGATGGATGAAACTCTCGTAGAGGATGCCGAGCACCATGTAGATGACGATGACCGCCGCCAGCAGCAACAGCCCCTGGCCTTTGAGCGAGTCCTGGAAGACTTGGGCGGTCCCTTGGAAACCGGTCGCGACGGTGACCGGCAGGTTCGCCTCGTGCTCGACCCGGCCGATCGCGCTCACGGCCTCGCCGAGCGACATCCCGTCCGCCAGATTGAATGAAATGGTGACCGAGGGCAGCTGCCCCTGGTGATTGACGGTAACCGGGCCGACGCCTTGCAAGATGGTCGTGAAGGAATCGAGCGGCACCATCTGTCCGCCGCTGCTGCCCGGCCCGTTGCTGGCGCGGATATAGATCTTCGAGAGTGCCGACGGGTCTTCCTGGAAGGCCGGATCGATCTCCAGGATGACCTCGTAGTCGTTCGAGGGCGCATAGATGGTCGAAATCTGCCGAGTGCCGAAAGCGCTGTAGAGCGCATTGCGCGCGGCCTCGGCGGTGACGCCGAACTGCGCCATCTTATCCCGATCGAAATTCACCAGCGCTTGGCGGTTCTGCAGCTGAAGGTCCGACGTGACGTCCTGGAAGCCCGGCAACTTCGATATTTTGTCGAGCATCAGCGGGGCCATCCGGTAGAGCTCGCCGAGGTCGCCGTCCTGCAGCGTGTATTGATATTGGCTCTTCGAGAGCCGCCCGCCGAGCTGGATGTTCTGGATGGGCTGGAAGAACACGCTGAACCCGGGCACGCGCGCGGTCTCGCGGCGGAGCTGCTGGATCACCTCGGTCACCGGGGCGGTGCGCTGCCCGAGCGGCTTCAATGCGATGAACATGCGACCGGTATTGAGTGCCGGGCTGAATCCCGTGGCGCCCACAAAGGAATTGATGTCGGCGACGTTGGGGTTGGCCTTGACGATGGCCGCGGCCTCTCTCTGATGAGCCCCCATCGATTCGAACGAAATATCCTGCGCACCCTCGGTCGTGGCGAAGATGAGGCCGGTATCCTCGATCGGGAAGAAACCCTTGGGTACGTGGACGTAGAGCCACCCGCTGACCACAATCGTTACGAGCGTGACGAGCAGGGTCAGGAACTTATGTTGCAGAACTTGTCCGAGCGACCAGCCGTAGAAGCGGATCATCGCCTGAAATCCGGCCTCGGAGGCGCGGTAGAGGGCGTTGTGCTTCTCGTTCGCGTGACTCTTGAGGAGCCGCGAGCACAGCATCGGCGTCAGCGTCAGCGACACCAGACCCGAGATCAGGATGGTCATGCTGATGGTGACCGCGAACTCGCGAAACACGCGGCCGACCACGCCGCCCATGAACAGGACCGGGATGAACACCGCGACCAGCGACAGCGTGATCGAGATGATGGTGAAGCCGATCTCGCGCGACCCCTTGAGCGCAGCTTCGAAGGGGCGGTCGCCGCCCTCGATGTGGCGCACGATGTTCTCGAGCATGACGATGGCATCGTCGACCACGAACCCGACGGAGAGCGTGAGCGCGAGCAGCGAGAGATTGTCGATCGAATAACCGAACACATACATGCCCGCGAATGTGCCGATCACCGAGACCGGCAGCGCCAGCGCCGGGATGATGGTCGCGGTGACGTTGCGCAGGAAGACGAAGATCACCATCACCACGAGCGCGGCCGTGAGGAGTAACGTAAAGCGCACGTCGGCGACGGATTGCCGGATCGAGATCGAGCGGTCGTTCAGGACCTTGAGATCGATGGAAGGCGGAATTTCCGCCTGGAAGACCGGCAGCAGCGCGCGGATGCTGTCGACCACTTCCACTGTATTGGCGTCGGGCTGCCGCTGCACCGCCAGGATGATGGAGCGAGTGCCGTTGAGCCAGCCCGCCACCTTGTTGTTCTCGACGCTGTCCACGGCCTTCGCGACCTCGCCGAGCCGCACCGGCGCACCGTTGCGGTAGGCCACGATCAAGGGCTGGTAGAGTTTCGCGGCATCGAGCTGGCCGTTTGCCTGCAGCGTAAAGCTCTGCGCCGGGCCGGAGAGCTGTCCCACCGGCGTATTCGAGTTGGCGGCCGCGACGGCATTCATCAGATCGTCGAGGCCGATCCCCTTGGACGCCAGCGCCTCCGGATTGGCCTGGATGCGCACCGCATATTTCTGAGCGCCGAAAACGCTCACCTGAGCCACGCCAGAAAGCTGCGAGATGCGCTGCGCCATCAGGGTCTCGGCGTATTCGTCGACCACGGAGAGGGGCTGAGTGG
>Ga0210403_10004977_pt1 | contig 11361 bp, 25 predicted proteins | sample IncBWC19MmetaG_FD_150863 | JGI IMG/M metagenome (GOLD analysis project Ga0210403, IMG submission 150863) | Forest soil microbial communities from Barre Woods Harvard Forest LTER site, Petersham, Massachusetts, United States - Inc-BW-C-19-M | ecosystem: Environmental > Terrestrial > Soil >... | reverse complement strand
TGCTCTGTCTAAGTTGAAAGAACGGATCACTCTGCGCATCGTTAAATCTGGAGCTTTATGAATCAAAGCAATTTGGCTGAATCGAGACCACTACCGAAATTTAGATCGCTGAGTAATTGCGAGCTCCGCTTGGGATTTCTTCTCTCGGAGATAAGGACGGTAGAGGCAATGCGCGTGGAGGGCGAAGCCTACACGCTCACGGATGAGGAGATCACCATGATCGAATCCTTCCGCCGCTTCAAGCTTCGGATGAGAAAGGATGGCGAGGTCTTTTCCTTCCAGACGCGCAAGCCAGAAGGCGTGCAGATCGTTGAGGAGACGGCGGAAATCATTCATCCGAATGAGGCTCTAGAACTCACGTACTCATGTATATAAATCCCAAAACGCTCCTCCTAATCGTGGCTTCGTGTCTTGGCCTTCAGGGGCAGGATTTCTGGGGTGCCGGCATCAACGCCCAGGCCACATCGTCACCCCAACCAACCGGCGTGGTCTTCTACGCGCATGAGGTTAACGCAGCTTCCGGCATCTGGTCAGACTCAGAAATCAATTTCACAGTCGGCAAGCAAAACGGAAGCTACCGCGTGCAGAGCACCACGTCTACGGGCGGTGAGGTTTTCCTTCGCACGTTCAAAAACTTCAGCATCTACATCCGCGGCAACGTCGGTGCGACGACTACCGGCTCGACCACTGGGCTCTCGGCGATCTGGGGGCCACTAGTTATCCACCCCATCGGCTCGACCGGGTCATACATCGGGTTTGCATATACGAAGCTGGCCACTAACGCAGCGCAGGGACAGCAATTCTTTTCGTTGATTTGGGGGAAAAAATGACGCCCGCGTTTACAAAAGCACATCCATTCCAGGTATTCGTGACCGACGCCGATGGCAGCAAGCAATATCATGCCCGTTTCTCGAATCATAAGTGCGCGGCGCGTACGGCGGCCGATATCGACGTCCGTGGCACTGTCACTGGGCCAGACCACTTTCATCTCAGCAATCAGGAATGCCGTGACATCGCGGCGAAGTACGAACAACCACTTAACTAAAAGGAAATAATCATGAACTTTAATTTGTCCGCAAATGATATCGGCTCGGTAGACGCTTGGCTTCAGTCAGTCAAGGAAAATCCAGACACCTACACAGCGAACAGCGTGCCCCTCACCGACGCAGTAACCGGCCAGAGTCTAACGTTAGTGCCGCCGGCCGCAACCGTACCACAGGAGAGCTAACCAATGGGAACTACCCAAGCAGGACCAGTACAGCCAATTTCGGCATTTTACCTCTTCGAAGAATTTACGCGCGACCAATTCACCGCGGCAAACGGCGGCCAGCCACCGGCCGACTGGAATCCTATGTTGGTATTCGATCCAGCATCCGGGCCAGCGCCACAGGAAAAGCTGTGGTTCGATCCGGCCCAGGTAGGGAAAACTGGGACCGTAACCTACAACGTTGTCCGAATCGCCAAGGGATCCGCGCAGCCAACCGCGCTCGCGACCGTCGAGCAATTGACTATGACTTGCGCCCAGGCGGCGGCTGTCAACATCCCTGGGCTGATTCAATACCCGCCATACGTCGTAACGCCGAACACCGAGGCCCGCTACGGTGGAGCGCTGGTGACGAGCAACGTATTCTCAGAACAGGGAGACGGTGCAGCGATCCTGGCGGCTCTACAGGCGATCAATCCGGGCGTGACACTGATCGACGCGACCTACGTCACTGAAGGCGTTGTGGCCTGGACTGGCTTCAGTGCCGTACCCGGAATAGGGCCTGGCGAAACCAGGCGCATGTGGGCCATCCTCATCCCCGGCAACACGCAGCCATTCTATGTCGGCGAGCTCATGATCGAGCAGAACGCTATGGGCGTCGGCTACCCTGGCGTCACTTGGAATATCGTCGGCAACGCTCCGGTCGTTACGCTTGCCCCGCGTGGGCCTGACGGCGTCAATAACGCAACGCCGGCATCTGAAGTGGCTGTTCCCATCGGCGCGCTTCCCGCAGGCTTCCAGTTCGTTTCTGGGGCAGTTCCTGGATCTGTCGAGATCAGCACTGCAGCGCCGGTTTCTAGCGGTGGCGGAATGACGGCCCAGCAGGCCCAGCAGATCGCGCAAGCGGCGGCCGATACCGCGGCGATTCGCGCTAAGCTCGGGCAGATGTTCGGGACGTTCTAGTGGACAAGCCTCTGCGCGCCGATCCGGGACCACGCTTTTGGACAAAGGTTGAGAAATCTGAGTCATGCTGGGTCTGGATCGGCGCAAGGAGCGACAAGGGGTACGGCACGTTCTGGGACAACACAATAAACAAACACATCCACGTACATCGCTTGTCATACGAGATACACAGAGGACCAATTCCACGGGGCCTCATGGTTTTGCACGATTGCCCAAGTGGAGACAATCGAGCCTGCATAAATCCCGATCATCTATGGACTGGGACGGCGCGCGACAACACGCAGGACATGATTAAAAAGGGCCGCGACAAATTCCCGCAAGGAATGCCCGGCGAAGCAAATCCAGCGGCGAAACTAACAGCAGCCGATGTGGCTGATATCAGGAAGCGACTAAACGAAGGAGAAACCATGCGATCTATTGCGCGCAGCTTTTCTGTTGCAAGGGGTACCATCGCATTTATCAAGACCGGGGTAACGTGGATTGGGGTTGCGGCGGCCATATGAAATTGTTGCGCGTTCTGCTTGCGACTGCTGTATTCCTTGCAGCTCAAGGCGGGCGAGAGATCCCGCCTGAGCCAGACAAGAATCACCCGAATGCGTCCAGATGGTGCCAGCGAGACGATGGTGGTGGATGGATTCATAACTGTAGCTGTAAGGGCATGGCGGATGAACACGGTGCCGGAATGTGCAACGACGACGGTAGCCGAGCCGCTCACGGAGATCCCAAGTGCAAAAACTACTGTTTAAGGTCCCGGTGCAATTGTCACGTAGAGTGTAATAATCCGACCGACTAAATGGTCCTCGATATCCACCTTCCAGATGGACTGGATCACAAAACTGCCGTGGAGTTCCGCGCATTCCTCCAAGCAACCGCTAACCGTATCTGGGTCGGTGATCTTCGATATGGAGTACCGCACCGTCGCAAGCGATACATGACCCGGCTCTCAAAGGAACTGCGGGCGTATCGCTTGTTCTTCGATCCTTCCGTGGCGTCGGTAACGCGCGAGGATTCCTGATGCAACTCGAGTAAAGTCCCCGTTGTAAAATCCCCCGACTCGGAGACTCATCCTGGCAAACATAAATCATAAGTGGAAGCGCGTGATGGCCGTTGGCTGTGTGCACGGAGAATTCGCGAATCCAGAAATCCTTCAGCAGGTCTTGGACTTCAAGCAAAGATACAAGCCGGAACTCCGCTTTGATCTTGGCGACCTAGTCGATACAACGGCCTTTCGATCAGGCGCACGCGGTACACCAGACGAGACGAGACGGCCGGAGCCAGACGAGTTTGCGGCCCTGCGATGGATCGAGCGCTACCAACCAACCCACCAAGTTTTTGGAAACCACGACTGGCGTCTCGTGGAGCTTCAGGGGAGCCCCAACGCGATTATCAGTTACGCAGCCGGCAAGTTGTGGACGTCAATCACAGATGCCCTGCGCAAAGTAAAAGCACGCACCAAGGACTACGATTTTGAGTACGGCGCTTTCGAAATCGGCGGTACGATTTGGACTCATGGCTGTTGGTATAACGAGTCAGCGGTTCGCGATCACGCGGAATACTTCGGCGCACCAGTGGTTATGGCGCACCTTCATGTTCCGCAACAGGTACAGGGAAGGACCAGGGCGTGGTCAACTTCCTTTTGTACGGGGACATTAGCCGACGTGCCGGCGCTCAAATACTCGCGGCGACGGCGCGCGACCAGTCGATGGGGACACGGAGTTGTGTGGGGTGAGGTGTCGGATAAGAGCGCTCAATTGTGGCTGTCGAGTTGCGAAAAGGGAGGAACCCTACGATTCCCACTATAGCGCAAGAGGCTGCTGAACGACTCGATAGTCGCAAGCGAAAGCGCAAGCCGGATCTATCGCACGTCGACGCCATGCGAATCCTCCGCTCTGGCATAGCCGAGAACCGGCCGGCATCAGAATTCGACTGGAGGCGGCTTGATCTTGCCCTGAGCGCGAAGAAGGCTTGGAGCGACGGCGTCACCATAAAAGACGTCCAGGAAAGAATGAAGGCGTCTAAAACAACCGCCCAACGCTTTCTGAACGAGATGGTCAAGTCCGGCCAGATGGAGACGGCGAAGTTCCCAGGGCCAAAGACAGGATGGGTTGCCTACTACCGATTTACTGCTATGAGGACTTCGCAGAAGAGAAGAGTAGCCACAGGAAGTCGAGTAGCGAGAACAAACAGGTGAAGCGCATCCTCCTCACCGTCCCCAAGTCCGTCCTGCGCCAGTTTCGCAAGCAGGCGCTCGAAGCTTTTCCGGTGGAGACCTGTGCGTTTCTGATCGGGACGGAGAGGCAGACACGGGCGAGGCGGTACGTGGAGGTCAAGGAACTGTGGGTGCCGGATGACGTCAGAAAGTTCTGCACGTCGGATTATGTATTATTCCAGCCGGCATGGTTTGTAGCTGCAGAGGAACACGCGAAGGAGGCCGGCCTAGAGGTGGTCGCATTTTGTCACACCCATCCTTACCGTTACGAGGAGATTGCCGGTTGGGGTCGCAAGCCTGACTGTAGCGATTCAGAGAACGATCTTGATTACTTTGATCATTGGGATGGACCCAACGGGATTTTTACGATAACAGAGACAAAGACCGGGCGCAAGCGTATGCGCTATCGTTTCTGGGGCCCGCGGGCACCGGTGGAGATGGTCTAGATCCTCGTGAGGTCAATAACGATGCCCTGGCAGTACGTAGTCCCATCGTCGTCCAGAATGTCGAACGTCGCGACCGGTGCGTTCGTTGAGTACGTCCAGGAATAGCCGTCACGCTTGCACCATTAGCGCTTCCCGCGCCGCCTCAGCCTTAGTCGGCTTGATCGGCGATGGCAGGTGCGTCCGGTAATAGTCGTTAAACGTATCGGTCAGTTCGAGATCACTCACGTTGTATTCGTCGCGAAGCTCCTCGATTGGGGTCTTACGTCGTTGCGGGACAACATTCCATAGTGGCATGGGGGGTTACCAGTCGCTCGAAGCGCCACCGCCGCCAGAGTCGCCACCGCCGAAGTCTGGTGTGCTGGTATCCGGCGTGGAGATGTCCACCGTGGGCGTATCGTAGACCGGGGCCGGTTCGGAGATGACCTCGGAGACCGCTGCGGCCACGAGGAAGGGCGTTGGGTCGAAAGAATCATCCTCGACCGCTGCCGCCTGCGTGACGCTGTGCGTAGTCCGCACGTGCTCACGGAAAGCCGGTTCGTTCGTGAACTTCTGTCCGCATTTACATAGATGCGTGTGCGTAGTTCCCTTGCCGGGTGTTGGATGCATTAAGCCCCCTCAGTGAAAAGTATCCGTTAAATCCATGAAATTGTCAACTAAAAAAGTATGCCCTGCCTAGCGAACAGCAAGCGCGAGGCTTTTGCAATCCTGATTTCGACTGGCGCTGAGACCGTCACGAACGCCTACACAAAGGCTGGGTACACAGCCAAGAACCTTAACGTGGCCAAGGCGAGCTCAAATTTTCTCCTCCAGAAACCTGAGATTCAAGCGCGCATTGCCGAACTCAAGGCGATGTACGTGGAGAAGATGTCTGAGCAAAAAGTTGACGAGCAGGTTCAATCTCAGGTCACATCTTATTTAACCAGAATCCATGATGCCGTGGACGAATCCCTCCGCACCCGCGAAGGCCGCTTGCGGCAACTCTGCGCCCGCCACGCCCTGCTATGCAAGGTCATCGAGGAGCGGGCGATCTTCAAAGACCATAGAGACGTCCCTGGCGGCACAACCGGCCTTGTAGTTACCTCCCGCAAGATGCTGAACAAGGACCGGACGATGAAGACGCATGAGATCGACCTGAAGCTAATGGTCGAGCTCCGTGAGATCGAAAAGCAGATCGCCATCGAGACCGGTCAGTGGATTGAGAAGAAGGACGAGCGCCACATGGTGGTCACGCCGGCCGACATTCCCGACTCCGTGCTCGAGGAGATGGTCGCCCGCGGCAAGGCGCTGCAGGCTGGGCCGGTGGTGGACGTTAAGGCGGTCAAGCAGGACCTGGACGCGCAGCCGAAGAAGCCGGATCATGACGAAGAGCCTTGATCTCAGTGATGATGGCATTGCCTACGTAGCAAATGGCTTGAAGGACAGCTTGATCACGACCGCTGCGGAACTGATCTGGAAAGTTCAGGGCATTTCCAGCCATCGTGCCGGCGCACAACTCACAGAGCCAGTTGTGTGAGTGGCTGTCCTCTGGAGCGTCACGTGGGCGACCAAACCAACGGTCGTTCCGGTATGGTTTCAGTCCGGTAATTTCAAAGCCGCACGACTCGCACTCTTCTGGCTTGTCTTTTTAGTTGTCGATCATTTCACACCGTCCGTCTGGCAGTACATTCGCTTCCTTTCGGACTCCGGCATCGGCGTATTCGTAATCTCCCATCCGATCTCGCGCTCTGCGTCGTGCAGCCGGTGCGCTGTTCTGTGCAGTCCGAGTCGGTGGCACTCTTCCACCATCCGCCCAAGCTTAGCAGCGAAATCCATGTGAGCCTGATTCAATGTCATCGTATAATCTCCTCCAGATCCAGCCGCCCAACGCGCGCCACAAATTCCGGATAGCCCGGCACGTTTGGATTGTAAGACTCAAGTATCTGCCTGATCGTGCGCCCGCGCCTACGGATTACCTCATGCTCCAGCGCGCGCATCCCCGCCTCGATGGACTCGAAGACGCGGTACTCGCCGTTTTTCGCACGAAGACACCCAGGATTTGACCAACGGAGGCAGTTTTCAGCTTTTGAAATCGCCGTGACTACACGCAGCAGCCGGTAATTTACGCCGCATCCAGTGCATGTCCCGAAGACGGTTATCTTTGATTTATCCGGTAGCCCTGTGTGGGCCGGCGCCTGCGCCTGTGGAATCGCAGCGAAGGAGATCAGCGTGAGGACGATCTGGCCGACTGCGCGGATCACTGAACCTTTTCCTCTCGCGGCAGATAGCCCAGTTTGCGACCAACATCATGAAATAGTTCGTGTAGGCCGCCACCAATGTCGTGGGCCTGCTGTTTGGAATATGGAAACCAGTTTTCACCATGTTCTTTATGGAACGCCGCATCTTCCTTGTGTGGTGCTGGGATTACTTGAAATCCGGTGATGGCGACGCTTGATCCATCTAGCATAGCCAGAATTGAGAATGCCAAGCCCTCAAGTCTGTCAGCTAGGGGCTTCTCAATATTCTGCCAGTAGCGAATCATGACCCAGATGTGTTCAAGTAGGGCGTCCCTTACTTCGTCGTCAGTGAACACGCGCGGAACACTGATTGGGTCGTTATTGACTCGTCGGCGCGGTTTCCTAAGCATTATCCCTCCCAGCGCTCCGCTCTCTGCTGGCGTCGGAATACCAGCTTTTTAAGGAGCTCACGAACCGGGGTAGGCCGTGAGTGAGAGCGAAGCGCTCGAAGGGCTCAGTTCTCGAACGGAAATTTCTTTTGCATCTGCTCGATCAACGATCCAACCCCATCACACCAGATAGCGTTCAGGCCGTTCGCCGCGGCGAAGCGAAAAAACGCCTCTTGGTCCTCCGATAGTTTCTTGCCGCTCGCTTTCATTTCGATCAAAGTATAATCCCCCCCCCTCACTGCTATCCAGTCCGGCAGTCCTTTTTCTCCCACCCTAATACGGCGCCCGTCCGGTGTCGCCATTAATCCACTGTTTAGTCGAATCGTGTACCACCGCTCCACGCGGAGCCAGTCACGACACGCTTGCGTTACGGTCTTTTCGCTCAACTTTAGCGAGCGCGGAGCGCGCTTGGCTTTCTGGCCACCCAGGAGCTTCATGGCTTGCGCGGCCGTAATGCGGATAGTTGGCACGCGCTATTCTACAGCATTTGGCCCCATCTCGTCAATCATTTTTTGAGCCTGCTCCTGCGTCAGCGGCACGAGCTGACTGAAATGCGTCCATCGCGACTCGTCCCAGTCCAAGCACAGATTGTTGCCGATCTCCAAGTCGCCGGGATCATAAATGTTGATGAGCACGCACGGCCCGTAGTCCTCGTGCATTTCCGATATCGGACGCCAGCGGTAGCGATCAGCCAGCGCCTCCAGTTCGTTCGCCATCTTGCCATTGCCAAGTTCGCCCAGGATGTTCGCAGCGTCGCGCATCCGTTCGGGCGTCACGACCTGCTCCACGCCTGCGCCGCCCGCTGCATTTTCAGCCGCTCCCGCTTCTGGTGCCTGCGCCTCAGCAGAACAGCCGTCAGGAACAGCGCCAGGGCCTCAGCAAAGATAATCCCTATGGCAGCCCAGCCGCCAAAGTGCAGGGCAATGATCGTTCCCAGGCCGGCGAGGATGGCGACGGAGGTTGAGTACCTCACTGCTTACCCCACTTCGTCTTGAGCGCCTGATATAAGTCCTCATGATCCCTAGCGCCGTAGCCCGTTAGCCGTACCAACTCTTTGTGCTGGCCTAGAAACGGGCAAGAATCCCACGGAATAATGGGAACGCTGCTGTGATTCGCCGCCATTCGCAGGGCCGCCATCCAAACGCTAACATCTTTAGCGGTCAACGTAAAGCACATCTCCTGAGAGTCAAGTGTCATAGAGTGTTCGCGAGGGGAAACCTTCGGCTTCAGCCGAGGGAGGAATCGCGCTTTCCTTTCTGTCTACGGAGTGATATACTCCTGAATAGTGAAGTTGACGCTTCAGTTGCGACTGGCCCCCGACTCTGAGCAGTCCAAGCGGCTGCTGGCAACGATGGAGCGGGTGAACGAAGCGGCTACCTTCGCGGCTGCTGTTGGATTCAAAGCTGGTGCTTTCAATCAGCCAAACATTCAAAAGTTGGCCTACGCCAAGATTCGCTCGCGGTTCGACTTGTCGGCACAGATGGCCGTGCGCGCCATCGGAAAAGCGGTCGAGTGTTTCCGGCGCGACAAGACTAAATACCCAACCTTTAAGCCGCACGGAGCGATCACCTACGATGAGCGCATCCTGGGATTCAAGGGGCTCGACCGCGTGAGTCTGTGGGCGCTCCCGGTTGGTCGCATGATCGTGCCGCTGATCTACGGGGAGTATCAGAAGGAACGATTCGACCGGATCAAGGGCCAATGCGACTTGGTCTATCGTAAGGGTAAGTTCTATCTGTACGCGACCGTTGATGTTCCCAGCGGCGCTCCAATTGAGCCGACTGACTTCCTTGGGATCGATCTCGGTATTACGAACATTGCTACGGACTCGGATGGATTGAGACGCTCCGGCTCCGAGGTAAAGAGCGTTCGATACCGCCATCGCAGACTGCGCGCTAAACTTCAGCGTAAGCTGACGCGAGCTGCAAGGCGCAGACTCAAACTTCTTTCGGGCAAGGAATCGCGCTTTGCTCGCCATACCAATCACTGTATTTCCAAGCAGATCGTTGCGGAAGCTAAACGCACCGGGCGCGGAATCGCCGTCGAAGAATTGACAGGCATCCGCGAACGGGTTACGGCCGGGCGCAAGCAACGTGCGGTTCTGCATTCTTGGGCGTTCTCTCAATTGCGGCAGTTCCTGACGTACAAGGCCGCACTCGCCGGTGTTCTGTTGGTCGCGGTCGATCCGCGCAACACTAGCCGGACCTGTGCGGCGTGCGGACACTGCGCGAAAGAGAACCGACGATCCCAAGACAAGTTTCGGTGTGTCTCGTGCGGTCACGAAGCCCACGCCGATATCAACGCTGCTCGAAATATCCGAGCAGGGGCGCTTTGTAAACCGCCCGTACTTAGCGACTGTGTTGCTCTTCAGCATAGTTAGCTAAAAGCCTCCGACTTTAGTCGGGGGTTGTTTACCGGCTTGTTGTGTGAATCGAAGCCAGTCGTGCGTGCTCCGGGTATGGCTCGCCAGTGCACTCGTCCGGGTGCTTGCCGCAAACCGGACAGCGCCCCTGCTTGACTTTGGTGTGTTGAATGGCGGGTGCTTTCATGACGACGCCCACCCGTAGAAGAGCCAGCCCTCAATCGGACCGCCCACTTCCTTGCAGACCGGCACGGCGTAAGCCTTACCCCACTTATCATTATCGTTGCCGTCGCCAGTCCCGGTAGACTCCCACTGCCCGCTCGCATTCCAGCGACCGCCACGAACAAACTCCCCTGCTTGCTCCTCGGTCATGACCTCGCCCTTGCGAATCGTAAACCCCAGCTTCTCCGCAATCGTGCCCGTGTAGCCGCCGTGACCATGTTCCCAAAGCGCCTGATCTACGGCAGAGCGAAACGCCTCGCCGGGATCTTTTAACCAAACCAGCGTGTCGAATTGTTGACCGCCCATTTTTCAATCCTCCTCAATCTCAATCTCGTTGTTAACCGTAACGCCGTAGCCGAATCCGGTCCGAAAGTGCGGGCCGAATATCCGCATGAAGTCCCACAGCATTAGGGAGACTACTCCATCGCCCGGAACTTGATAGCCAGCGCCGTCGTAAATATTCCTGCCGCGCTCTGTAAGAACTACCCGAACGCGAGCGTTAATGTTTAGCCTGCGCCACATCATGCGCCCTGCCTCCCCTTCAACCACAACAGCCCCACTCCGGCGCCCATCAAGCCAGCGCCAGCCAATAGATCGAGAAAGCCCAGGCCGAGAAAGACGGTCACGCCCAGGGCGATGAAGACGAAGCCAGCGGCCCTCACGGCTTAATCTCCTTGCCGTAGCGGTCGCACTCGAACAGAACAACGGCTTTACGGAATGCGATCTTGTGCGCGTACTCTGCATTCGGCCAAGCGTACAAATCAGCCGCCTCAATCCGCAGCGCTACATATCGGTCATCGGCGACCGACCGAAACTCATCGCAGAAGTACGGGCGTGAGCAGGCGTGAAACTTGCCAGCACCGCATTCTGACTTAGTTGGTTCCCATGACGGATGCTCTTTGACCTCACCAATAGCCCATGTGGCTTGCCACGGCTCACCCTCTTGCGTAAGGAAATCTTTCGATACGCGCTTGTAGAGAACCACAACCCGATCAGTTTCGACGACCCCGTTAGCATCAAGCCACTCTGCAGTATTGCTTGGCTGGGCGGGGACATTGATAATCATGGCCGTCGTAGACGCTAATATCGGGACGGCGTATCCGGGATGCAGGAAACATGCCGAGTGGCCGTTAAGTGTCGGGGCCTTAGTAGAGCGCTGATGTACGCTTGTCGATCCCCAAAGCTCCGCGTGGCTCGATTCCCAAAGCTCCGCGTGGCTCGATTCCCAAAGCACCGCGTGGCTCGATGCCCGAAGCACCGCGTGGCTCGATCCCCAAAGCTCCGCGTGGCACG
>Ga0210403_10004976_pt1 | contig 11362 bp, 10 predicted proteins | sample IncBWC19MmetaG_FD_150863 | JGI IMG/M metagenome (GOLD analysis project Ga0210403, IMG submission 150863) | Forest soil microbial communities from Barre Woods Harvard Forest LTER site, Petersham, Massachusetts, United States - Inc-BW-C-19-M | ecosystem: Environmental > Terrestrial > Soil >... | reverse complement strand
GAGCGAGGCTCCGGGCGGGAATACAGCCGCGACACCCAGCTTCTTGAGCTCGGCGGCGTCCTCGTCTGGAATTATACCTCCGACGGTGACCAGGACGTCGTCCATGCCCTTTTCGCGCAACAGCTCCATGACGCGGGGCACGATGGCGTTATGGGCTCCGGAGAGGATGGACAGTCCGATGACTTGGACGTCCTCCTGCAGCGCTGCGTTTACGATCATTTCCGGGGTTTGGCGAAGGCCAGTGTAAATGACCTCCATGCCGGCGTCGCGGAGAGCACGCGCGATCACTTTCGCTCCCCGGTCGTGGCCGTCCAAACCGGGTTTGGCGACCAACACCCGGATACGATCCATATGACTTGAGTTTAGCATTGGCAGGCCGGAGGCCTGCCCCACTGGATGACTTGGGTTTAGCATTGGCAGGCCGGAGGCCTGCCCTACTAGAGGACGCTGGTTTCGGTGTAGGAGCCAAATACAGACCGGAAGGTCTCGCAGATTTCGCCGACGGTGGCGTAGGCGCGCACGGCATCCAGGATATACGGCATGGTATTTTCCTTGCCTTCGGCCACGCGCTTGAGCGCGTCGAGCGTCTTTTGAACGGTTTGGTTGTCGCGCTCTGATTTGAGCTTGGCGAGCTTCGTGAGCTGATGACTTTGGGCGGACGCGTCGATTTGCAGAAGCTCGATCGGGTCTTCATTTTGCTCGATGAAGGCGTTGACGCCGACGATCTTCTGCTCTCCGGTTTCGATGGAGTGCTGGTATTCGTAGCTGGCGTTGGCGATCTCAGTCTGCGGAAAACCGCGCTCGATGGCCGGGATCATTCCGCCCATTTCGTCGATGCGGCGGATGTAATCCTTGGCCCGCTTTTCCACTTCGGCCGTCAGGTTTTCGATGAAGTAGCTGCCACCGAGCGGATCGGGGGCATCGGGGACGCCGCTCTCGTAGGCCATCACTTGTTGGGTGCGGAGGGCGATGGTGACGGCATGCTCGCTCGGAAGCGCGTAGGCCTCGTCGAGCGAATTGGTGTGCAGCGATTGCGTGCCACCCAGCACCGCGGCCAGCGCTTGCAGCGTAGTCCGAACGATGTTGTTGTAGGGCTGCTGCCAGGTGAGTGAGCAGCCGGCGGTCTGGGCATGCGTGCGGAGCTTCCAGCTCTTTTCGTCCTGGGCGTGGTAGCGGTCGCGCATGGTCTCGGCCCAGATCTTGCGGGCGGCGCGGAACTTCGCGATCTCCTCGAAGAAATCGTTGTGTGAGTTAAAGAAGAAGCTGAGGCGCGGCGCGAAGCTGTCCACCGGAAGGCCGCGCTCGAGCGCCCAATCGACGTATTCAATGCCGTCGCGCAGCGTGAAAGCGAGCTCCTGAACGGCGGTGGATCCGGCCTCGCGAATATGGTAGCCGCTGATGGAGATCGGATTGAAGCGGGGGACATGCTTCGTGGAGTATTCGATTACGTCCGTCACCAGGCGCATGGATGGGCGCGGCGGGTAGATGTACTCCTTCTGCGCGATGTACTCCTTGAGGATGTCGTTCTGGAGCGTGCCCGACATGCGCGACCAATCGACGCCCTGCTTCTCTCCGACCGCGAGGTACATGGCCCAGATCACCGGCGCAGGCGAGTTGATAGTCATCGAAACCGTGACGTCGCCGAGGGGGATCTCGCGGAAGAGGATCTCCATGTCCTGAAGCGAACTGATGGAGACGCCGCACTTGCCGACTTCGCCTTCCGAGGCGGCGTGATCGGCATCGTAACCCATAAGCGTGGGCAGGTCGAAGGCGACCGAGAGTCCGGTCTGGCCCTGGCGCAGTAGATAAAGATAGCGGCGGTTGGTCTCTTCGGGTGTGGCGAAGCCGGAGAACTGGCGCATGGTCCACAGGCGGCCGCGGTACATGTCGCGGTGGATGCCGCGGGTATACGGGAACTCGCCGGGCGGCGGGATTTCCAGGCCCTGGACGTGTTCGGGTCCGTAGACCGGTTCGATCGGGATGCCGCTGAGGGTCTTGCGGTCCGGAACTGTGGTTGTGCCGGTTGGCTTGGCCATCAACTTCATTGTAGCGGCGCGGGCACGCCGTATCAGTGGATGGCGTAGGCAGCCGCCTGCCATTTGCCATCTTCTCTCACCAGGGTGAGGCGTTCGGTCACATCGCTCTTGTTCTTGAACGTGGTGGTGAAGTGGATGATGGCGTAATCGCCATCCGGGGCTCCGCGCAAGGTTTTGGCAAAGTCGACGTGCGCAGCGGTTCGGGACACTACGGAACCGAGCGGGTCGCGGAATCGCTTGAGAGAAACGATCCATTGCTCCTGCTTCACCTGGTCGCGGAACATGGAAGCCGCCTGCTGCCAGCTCTCCTCGTATTTTTGATCGTCTAGAAGAGCGAGCCATTTTTGGCCGGCGGTGGAGGCTTCGTCCTCGGCCGGGCCGGCGAAAGTCAGGGCAGCGGCGATTCCAGTCAGAGTGATAACCAAAAGTCGCATATTTGCTTTGGTTCATTATATCGGAGGCCACGGCCACAGTAAGATAATTCTTTGGCCCACGATACCGTCACCTCACTTTTGGAAGCGCTAGTCGCGATCGACTCCGTGAATCCCAGCCTGGTTCCGGGCGGGGCCGGAGAGACGGGGATGGCGCGCTTCTTGATGGCCTGGTGCGCCGAGCGCGGGATTCCAGCCGAGATCGACGATGCTGCGCCCGGACGGCCGAGCGTGATCGCGCGGGTGAAGGGTAAAAGCGGTGGGCGGTCGCTGGTGCTGAACGCGCACATGGACACGGTGGGCATCGCGGGAATGCCCGACCCATTTCGCCCGCGCGTCAACAATGGCCGCTTGTACGGCCGAGGCTCGTACGACATGAAAGGGTCGCTGACGGCGTGCATGCTGGCGGTCGCGGACATACGGGCCAGCGGCTTGAGCGGCGATGTGATCCTGGCCGCCGTGGCCGACGAAGAGCACGCCAGCATCGGAGTGCAGTCGGTACTCAAGCGTGTGAGAGCAGACGCGGCGATCGTCACTGAACCAACGGCGCTGGAGATGTGCATCGCGCACAAAGGCTTTTCGTGGCACGAGATCACGACCACCGGGCGCGCCGCCCACGGATCGCGGCCGGACCTGGGGATCGACGGCATCGCGCACATGGGCCGGGTGTTGAATCGACTGGAGGCTTTGCAGGCGGATCTGAGCGCCAGAACGCCTCACCCGCTGCTGGGCCATGGGTCGCTGCACGCATCGCTCATCTCGGGCGGGCAGGAGCTGTCGAGCTATCCCGAAACGTGCACAGTGGAAATCGAGCGGCGCACACTGCCTCACGAAACTGCCCACGCAGTCGAAGCCGAGTTCGACGCGATCTTAAAGGATCTGGCATCCAAAGACCGGCGGTTTCAGGGGTGCCAGCGGACGACATTGGTGCGGCCACCGTTCAGTGTTCCAGAAAAGGCGCCTATTGTGGAGACGCTGCGCGATCAGGCCACGAGCGTGCTGGGCCGCACGCCGCAGATGATCGGAGCGCCGTTCTGGATGGACGCGGCGTTTTTCGCCGGCGCCGGCATTCCGACTGTGGTCATCGGGCCGGATGGCGCGGGAGCGCATTCGACGGAAGAGTGGGTGGACCTCGGTTCGGTTGAGAACTGCCGTGAGATTCTGGCACTAACCGCTCGGGTGTTTTGTGCCTAGCAGCATTGTTCAGAATCCGACGCCAGCAGAGTTCGCCGCGGATCCCGAGTTGGACGAGGTGCTGCCGTTCCATCGCAAGCTGCCGCATTATGCGCCGACGCCCCTGGTACCTGCTCCGGGGATTGCGGCTAAGCTGGGCGTGCAGCGGGTGTGGGTGAAGGACGAATCGTCGCGCCTGGGCTTGCCCGCCTACAAGATTCTGGGCGCGTCGTGGGCCACCTATCGCGCGCTGGAACAGCGTTTCGGGGAGTTTGCGGCTTGGGACACGATCCAAGATCTGGCGCGGCAACTGTATTCGCACAGAAGGCTGGAACTGACGACGGCGTCGGAGGGCAACCATGGGCGGGCGGTCGCTCGCATGGCGCGGTGGCTGGGGCTGTCGGCCAACATTTTGCTGCCTGCGTCAGCGGCACCGGCGAGGGTCGAGCGGATTCGGGACGAGCGAGCGCGCGTGACGATGGTGGACGGCACATACGATGACGCGGTAGCGGCAGCGGCCCGGCTGGATGGGTTTCGCAGTCTGGTGATCAGCGATACGGCTTGGCCGGGATACGAGCAAGTTCCTAAGTGGGTGGTGGACGGTTATTCCACGCTGTTCCGCGAAACGGAAGCGCAGTTGGCCGTAGCCGGAGAGCAGCAGCCGGACGTTGTGGCGGTGCAGATGGGCGTGGGATCGCTGGCGGCGGCAGTAGTGAGGCATTATCGGCGGCCGGGCGTGGGCGCGCGCGTCATCGGAGTGGAGCCGAGCGCTGCGGCGTGCGTGTTGGAATCGGTGAAAGCGGGACGCTTGGTGGACATTGCCGGGCCGTTTGATGAAGTGATGGGCGGCCTCAACTGCGGGCGTCCTTCGTTGGTGGCGTGGCCGTTTCTTAGGGATGGATTGAGCGCTTGCGTGACGATTCAGACATCGCGCGCCGAAGAAGCGGTGGAAGGGCTGGCTGCCGATGGCGTCGCGTCGACCGCGTGCGGCGCGGCAGGGCTGGCCGGGCTGTTGGAATACGGGAGAGAGCTGGGATTGAGCGCATCGAGCAGCGTGCTGGTGGTATCGACAGAAGGCCCGGAGGCGGCGCAGTAACAAACCGCTTCCTTTGGTCGCGGCTCTGTTTTAGACTCGCGACAGCAGCGTGCGCTTGATTCTCTTGATCTGGGCTTCGTCACGCTGGTAGAAGGTCCACTGCTTGATACGCTTTCCCTGCACGAGTCCAGCGCGCACCAGGATATTGAGATGCTCGCTGGCAGTGGGCTGGCTGACGCGTAGCTTGCGGGCGATCAAGACGCCGCAGACCCCGTCTTTGACCAAGTCGCCATCCACCTGAGCCGGAAAATGGTGCCTGGGATGCTTGAGCCACTCCAGGATCTGGAGGCGGCGTTCGTTCGCCAAGGCGCGCAACACAAGCTCACCAGCCATATAGACAATTAGCCAACTGCCTAAGTATACTGGAACGGTGATTGAAACTCAATGCATCACCCGCGAACGGATCACCGAGACCGAGCGGCTGATCCGGCCCTACATCCGCCGTACGCCGGTCATCGAAATCGACGGCGCGGATTTCGGGCTGGATTCCACCCCTCTGGTCTTCAAGCTCGAATTTCTGCAGCACACCGGATCGTTCAAGGCGCGCGGCGCAATCACAAACCTGCTGCTGCGCGACGCTCCGCCGGCGGGCGTGGTGGCTGCTTCGGGCGGGAATCATGGCGTGGCGGTGGCCTACGCGGCGATGAAGCTGGGCAAGCGCGCGACGATCTTCGTGCCGACCGTGGCGTCACCGGCGAAGATGGAACTGATTCGCAGTTACGGCGCGAAACTGGTGGTGACGGGGGACCGTTACGCGGATGCACTCGCGGCCAGCGAGGAGTGGTTAGTGCAGTCGGGCGCGATGCCGGTGCACGCCTACGATCAGGAGGAGGCGCTGCTCGGCCAAGGAACGGTCGGGTTCGAATTCGAGGCGCAGGATCCGAAGCTCGACACGCTGCTAGTGGCCGTGGGCGGCGGCGGACTGCTCGGTGGGATTGCCTCCTGGTATGGTGGGCGCGTGCGACTGATCGGGGTTGAGCCGGAGGCCGCGCCGACTTTGACGCGGGCGCTGGAAGCCGGGAAGCCGGTGGACGCCGAGGCGGGCGGAATCGCGGCGGATTCGCTGGCGCCCAAGCGTGTAGGCGAGTTGATGTTGCCGATCGCGCAAAAATATGTGAGCCGGGTAGCGTTGGTCCAGGATGATGCGATTACGGAGGCGCAGAAGAAACTGTGGAGCGTGTTGCGAATCGCTTCCGAACCGGGCGGCGCGGCGGCCTTGGCTGCACTTTCGTCGCGACGGTATATGCCACAACGGGGAGAGCGTGTCGGCGTGTTGCTGTGCGGCGCCAACACGACGGCGGTGAATTTTGGCTAATTTCTTCTATTTCGGCTAAGCTCTTCTGAGGATGCCGGTCGATCTCAGCGGCAACCTAGCCGTCACGGGCGCGAGCCGGGGCATCGGACGTGGCGTGGCGTTGGGTCTTAGCGCAAGCCGTCGCGGCGCTCGCCAGCGATAAGAATATTATGCGGAGGTCGGGATCGATGCAGGTTGCGGCCGAGGTCGCGCGCGAGTTCGGATTCACGGATATCGACGGGAAGCAACCGGTGGCGCTGACTCTGGAAACCGCGTAAAAATCGGTATTTGAGTGTGCTGTCCCTAATTTGCTACGATGCCGGACATGCGAGAAGCGGTGATTGTCGATGCGGTTCGTACGCCCGTGGGCCGGCGCGATGGCGGTTTGAAGAGCTGGCATCCGGTGGATCTGCTGGCTCTCACGTTGAAGAGCATTGTCCAGAGAAATAAGCTGGACCCGGCGCTCGTGGATGATGTCGTCGCCGGATGTGTCGGCCAGGCCGGCGAGCAGGCCTTCAACGTAGCGCGCAACGCCGTGCTGGCGGCGGGATTTCCTGAATCGGTGCCGGGTACAACGGTGGATCGCCAGTGCGGATCGAGCCAGCAAGCCGCGCATTTCGCCGCGCAGGGTGTGATCGCGGGCAGCTACGATGTGGCGATCGCCTGTGGTGTGGAGTCCATGTCGCGCGTCCCCATGGGATCGAATGGCGCAGGGCCAGGCAAGCCTTTCGGACCAATGGTGATGCGCCGCTACAACGACGTGGTCTTTCATCAGGGCGTCGGCGCGGAGATGATGGCAGAGCGCTGGAAGATCGGCCGCGGCGAGCTAGATGCATTTAGTCTGGAGAGCCACCGTCGCGCGGCGCGGGCGACTGAAGAAGGACGCTTCTGCAATGAGATCGTGCCGGTGGGGCAGATGACGCGCGATGAAGGAATCCGCGCGGAGGCGAGTCTCGAAAAGATGGCGACGCTTAAGCCGGCCTTCAAACCGGATGGCGTGATCACGGCTGGGAATTCGTCGCAGATCAGCGATGGCGCGGCGTCGGTGTTGATTATGGAGCGTGGCGTCGCGGAACGGCTGGGGCTGCGTCCGCTAGCACGGTTTGTCGCTTTTGCACTAGCGGCGGAAGATCCGGTGATCATGCTGTCGGCCCCCATCCCGGTCACGCGCAAGATCCTGGATCGTAGCGGGCTGTCGCTGGAAGAAATCGATCGGGTGGAGATTAACGAAGCCTTCGCGAGCGTCGTGCTGGCCTGGCAACGGGAGCTGCACGCGGACCTGTCGAAGGTCAATGTCAACGGCGGCGCGGTGGCGCTGGGTCATCCGCTGGGCGCGAGCGGAGCGCGATTGATGACTACGCTGGTGCACGAGCTGCAGCGCTCCGGCGGTCGTTATGGCCTGCAGACGATGTGTGAAGGCGGGGGGATGGCGAACGCGACGTTAATAGAGCGGATATAAGATGGAGTGAAGTATGCTGCCGCGGTTGGTGGCCGCTTTTTTCGTGGTCGCTCTGGCGCAGATGTCTGGCCAGGTGGACAAGCTTGCGCCCGGCACTTTTCTGGTAGCGAGCCGCGATTTGGGCGATCCTAATTTCGCTCGCGCTGTGGTGCTGCTGGTCCACTACGACGACGAAAACGGTGCCATGGGCCTGATCATCAATCGCCAAACCGATGTCCCGCTGTCGCGAGTGTTCGCGGAGTTGAAAGAAGCCAAGGGGCGCGCCGATCCGATTTATGTAGGTGGTCCAGTGGAGACGGGCAGCGTGCTGGCACTGCTGAAATCGTCCAGCAAACCGAAGGATGCCGAGCACGTTTTCGGCGATGTCTACGTGGTTTCGAGCAAGGCGCTGCTGGAAAAGACTTTGGCCGCGGGAGTGGAAGCCAGCCAGTTTCACGCTTACCTGGGTTATGCCGGCTGGGGTCGAGAGCAATTGGAGCACGAGGTGGAACTGGGCGCCTGGCATGTGCTACCGGCCGATGCGGGCAATGTGTTTCACTCCGATCCCGATTCGGTTTGGGAGCGGCTGATCCGGCGAACCGAAGTGCGGATCGCGCGGGGCTATTCCGACCGCAGTGTCGTAATGGGGTCGACCTGGGTGGCGCGGCGGGCCGGAAGATAACAGGCCGCGGCCGTCACAAGCAGCATCAAAACGGAGACGGCGGTCAGGACCCACGGGTCGTGGGGGCTGATCTCGAAGAGCTGGCCGGCCAGAACGCGCGTGAAGGCAAACGTCACGGCCAAGCCGATCGCGAGTCCTATGACGCTGAGCTTGAGGCCGCGGCCGAGAATCAACTTGAAGATCCCGCTTGAATCCGCGCCGACCGCCAGGCGGATTCCGATCTCTTGCGTGCGCTGGGCCACCGACCAGGACATCATGCCGTAGATTCCGATCACGGCCAGGACCAGCGCCAAGCCGGCGAAGATCGAAAGCAGCACGGTAGAGAACCGGCGCGGGCCGGTGGAGCTTTCCAGCAACTGCTCCATGGTGCGGAAGTCCGAAACGGGCGCGGTCGGATCCACCGCTTGGATTTCGCGGCGAACACTCGGGGCAAGGGACAATGGGTCGCCTTCGGTTTGGATCATCAAATAAGTTGGCCCGTACCACAGGAAATAGAAATCATTCGTGTGCTCGGAGTCCAGGCCGACTTGCTTGACGTCCGCCGCGACACCGATGACCGTCGACCAAGACGGAGGCGTTTCAAGCGGTCCAGTAATGAAGCGCTTGCCGACGGCTTCTTCTCCAGGCCAGAATGTGCTCGCCATGGTTTCGTTGATGATTACCAAGGGCTCATTGAGGTCGCGAGCACTATACGTGCGTCCGCGCAGCGAAATGCCGAGTGTGCGGAAGTAGTCCGGTGTAACGAGATGCCGGTGCGCTAAGGGAAACATATCGGGGCGCATACGCGGAGAGCCAAGCACCGCAAACCGCATCACATTGTTGCGCTCGGTTGCAAAGGGTGGAGCGTTGGTGGCGGCCACCGCTGTCACGCCGGGCAAGGAGCGCAGGCGCGGTTCCAGACGTTCGTAGAAGGTTTTCAATTTTTGAGCATTCTGCTCTAGTTGTGCGGAAAACTGGAGCTGTAGGCGCAGCGTCAGAACATTGGCTGGCTGGAAACCAGGATTGACATGCAGCAGACGGGCGAAGCTGTGGATGAACAGTCCCGCACCCATCAACAGCGCGAGTGCCAGTGCAAATTCGGCGATGACCAAAGCGTCACGGCCTGCGCCTGAGCCCGGTGTAAACGTTCGGCCTCCGTCCTTCAAACCTTCCTGCGGGTCTTGCCTTGAGGCCTGCAACGCCGGTGCGATTCCGAAAGCGATCCCGGTCACGAGCGACACGGCAAACAGGAAGACCAGCGTCATGGCATCGATATGGACCGTGGTGGGATCAATCAGGTTCGGAGGTGCGAGGCGCAGCAGAAAATCGAGTCCGGCGTAAGCAAGCAGCAGTCCGGCAGCGCCCCCGGCGAGTGAGAGTTGGATGCTCTCCGCAAGCGATTGCCGCATGACGCGCCAGCGCCCGGCTCCGAGTGCGATGCGGATCGCGTATTCTCTCCGGCGGGTGGCCGCGCGCGAGAGCATCAGGTTTGCGACGTTCACGCAAGCGATGAGAAGCACCAGCGCCACTGCGCCGAGCAGCATCAATAGGGCCGGGCGAAGATTGCCGGCCAAGTCTTCCTGCAATCTCGCGATGGTCACGCCAAAGCCCTTGCTGGTGGCCGGATGATCGCGCTCCAGACGCTGGGAGATGGACTCCAGCCGACCTCGCGCCTGCTGGATCGAAACGTTGGGGCGCAGACGCGCGATGACACCGAAGCCGTGCCGCACTGGGTTCGAAATTTCGTCGCCGGCTTGCGACTGCGTCAGCCACAGGTCGGCAAATGCTGGCAGGCGAAGATCGGCAGGGAGCACGCCGATTACGGTGAATGCCTGGCCGTTGAGCTGGACGGGTGTGCCGACCACATTCGAATTCCCGTTGAAATATTCAAGCCACAAGCGATGGCTGAGCAGTGCGATGGGCGCGGCGTTGGGCGCATCGTCGGCGGCTTCGAAGGCGCGGCCCAGCACGGGGCGAACTCCGAGGATCGAAAAAAAGCTGGAGCTGACGCAGGTGGGCTGCACGCGGATCGACTCGCGCCCGCCGATCAGGTTGGTCTCTTTGCCGATGGCGACATAGCGGTAGCGCGCGACCTCTTCGAAAAGATCGGTCTGGCGCGCCCATTCGTCATACTCGGCAGGCGAAACACCCAGCTTCGGGTAGCTGGGATGATAGGTGTCCCAAATGGCGACCAGTCGCGCGGGATCACGGTAAGGCAGCGGGCGGAGCAAAATCGAATTCACGACTGTGAAGATAGCGGTGTTGGCGCCGATGCCGAGCGCCAGCGTGAGGATGACGGTGAGGGTGAAAAGGGGCGAGCGGCGGAACATACCTTATTTGTACGCCGAAATCCCCGTCACGCGCTCCCCGATCACCAGCGTGTGGATATGCTCGGTGCCTTCGTAGGTCTTCACCGTTTCCAGATTGCACATGTGCCGCATGATCGGATACTCGTCGATGATCCCGTTGGCGCCCATCAGATCGCGGCTCAGGCGCGCGCAGTCGACCGCGATGGCGACATTGTTCCGCTTCAGCATCGAAATATGCGCGGGTTCGATCTTGCCTTCGTCTTTGACACGACCGGCCTGCAACGCCAGCAATTGCGCCTTCGTGATTTCGGTGATCATCCACGCCAGTTTTTCCTGCACCAACTGGTGGCTGGCGATGGGCCGATCGTCGAACTGCTTGCGGAGGATGGTGTACTGGCGCGCGGTCTCATAGCAATCCATTGCCGCGCCGATCGCGCCCCAACCGATGCCAAACCTCGCTTGCGAAAGACAACTCAGCGGCGCCTTCAACCCTTTGGCGCCGGGGAGCATCGCTGAAGCAGGCACGCGAACATCCGACAACGCCAGGCTGCAGGTCACGGAAACTCGCATCGACAGCTTCCCGTGAATATCGGTCGCGGTGAAACCGGGCGTGCCCTTCTCGACCAGAAAGCCGCGGATGCCGTCGTCGGCACGGGCCCAAACGATGGCGACATCGGCCAGCGTGCCGTTGGTGATCCAGGTTTTTTCGCCATTCAGTATCCAGTGATCGCCGTCTTGACGGGCGCGCGTCTTCATCCCCGCCGGATTTGAACCGAAACCGGGCTCGGTGAGTCCAAAGCATCCGATGGCTTGGCCGGACTGCATTTTGGCAAGCCAGCGATCCTTCTGCTCGGCCGATCCGTAGCACAGGATCGGATACATCACCAGCGCGCCTTGCACCGAAACAAAACTGCGCAGGCCCGA
>Ga0210403_10004975_pt1 | contig 11366 bp, 14 predicted proteins | sample IncBWC19MmetaG_FD_150863 | JGI IMG/M metagenome (GOLD analysis project Ga0210403, IMG submission 150863) | Forest soil microbial communities from Barre Woods Harvard Forest LTER site, Petersham, Massachusetts, United States - Inc-BW-C-19-M | ecosystem: Environmental > Terrestrial > Soil >... | reverse complement strand
GGCGAGCGGAAATTCTAGAACATTTAGTGAACCTGCACTGGCTGGACAGGGATATAGGCCGGATAGGCTCGATACCGAAGTAAGGCTTCGCCCGGGAGAGCGACCCGTTTTCGCAGAGATCGATGTAGATGATTTCCTTGCGGAACTCAACGGATCGGGTATTCGGGAAGCACTACGTCTGATATTGGATACCATCTTTGAAGATCCAGATATTTTGCTTGTTGAGGAGCCAGAAATCCACCTTCATCCGGGCTTGGAAACCGCGATGATGCGTTTTCTAAAAGAGATCAGCCAAACATCACAGGTCTTCATAACTACGCACTCCACGAATTTTCTAGACAGCGGTGACTACCAGCGAATCTATCTCGTCACCAAAGGTTATTTTGTCACCTCATATAAAATAACTTTGATCGAAGCGCTTGCTCTAAAAGAGGCAGAGGCCAAAATCCCGATAGAGTTAGGTATTCGTCTCAGCTCGTTGTTCATGTATGACCGTTTAGTATTCGTGGAGGGGCCGAGTGATGAGCTGATGATACGGGAATTTTGTAACAAGCTCTCTGTGAATTTAAGTCGTGGCAACGTCGGCTTCATCCTACTGCGGGGTATTGGGAACCTGTCATAGTCGGACACTAAGGAAACTCTTGCTTTCTTGCACAACCGAAACGTTGAGATGGTCTTTTTGATAGACCGTGACGAAAAGGCAGACTCGGAGATCAACGCTATCAAAGACGCTCTTGGTCAACGGGTGGTATTCTTTCCGACAGAAGCGCGCGAATTAGAGAATTATCTTTTAGTACCGAGTGCAATTGCCGAGTATATATCAGAACGTAAGGACGGTAAGACGACGGTTAGTGCAGAGGATATAGAGGCATTATTGGAAACGAAGGTCGAAGAGCTCAAAGGATACGCCTTGTTAAAACATCTCTGCCATCATCTGCGGCCAATTTACCCCGACCGCGAGATGTCCGATCGACCATTGAATAAGGATGAGTGCATCGAGCATTTTTGCGGAATCGTGAGGGGTATGCAAAGGACAGCGGAGGACATACAAAAAAGCATCGTTGCCTTTCAAGAACATGTCAGTGCTCACCTGGAAGATAGATGGGATAGGGAAAAATATAAACTTGTCCCCGGAACGGAATTACTAGACGAAGTATTTAAGACATACGGCCTACGATTTCTGAAGCTTCGTGATGGGCCTGGGCTTGCTGCGAAGCTCGACGATCATGCTATTGACAATGAATTGGGCACGCTCTTACGCAATTTGGATCGATAAAACGGAATGGCTTCAAACGCCGCTGCTGTCGGCCAAATTCGTTAAAGCGATTCTCCAGAAGGCTCGTTATGCGTCGGCGACCGTGAGGCGCCCACCGATTGTCAATGCTGCGAGTTGATAGACCGCATTGCGACCGGCGCGCCAGTCCGCAAGCTCCTCTTCGTCGAGGCGCTCGGGCATACGCGGGTGCCATTCGCCGGGCACCGGGCGGATCACCGCGCCGGCGTCGAGCTGGCTGCAATCGACGCGCATCGTGCAGCGGAAGCGGCGGCCGACCTCGAACGTTGATTCGATGATGGTGTTGCGCGCCAGGCGCGGCAGAACCGGTTCGAAATACGTGACTTTGCGGGGCGGGCTGCGGCGGGCCATTCCGTTCCTCCTCGTTCGGTCAGGTGGGTGCGCAAGGTCCTCAATTCTATGCGGACAAAACGGCAAAACGGGCCTGCCAAGGGGCTCCCGCCTTCGGTTCAACATCCAACGGAAGAGAGAAAGCGCCACGTAGGGGGACATGGCGCTTTCTGGTTGAGAGCACAGCGTGGCGCGGTTGAGGGGTCACACTTCCGCTGGGGGCGCGGAAACTGCTCTCTTGATCGTGAAAACACCGGTCCCGTCGCAGGGTTCCGCAAATTCCCCAGTTCTACGTTATAATCCGGTTTATCGAGCGCAGCCAGATCCCCGCAAAGAGCTTTACGGTCTCTTGACGACGCCGCGGACAATTTCATTCGCGAGTAGTCCAGCCAAGAGTGATAGTGCGATTGCACCGTCCCAATCTAGGGTAATGCTGGAAAGATCTCCTATTGAAAGTATTTTTAATATCAGCTTAGACTTAACAATCACATAAACGAAGAAACCTATGATGCCACCACATATGACTTGAATTGTACTTACAAAAGTAGTTTCGAGGGGATCAGATTTTCGCATCTCCTCTAGGTAGAGACCGATCCGCAAATAAGCGCCGATGGCACCTGCAAAAATGGTGCAAAGTATTATACGACCCTCTTGGATTAATTGTTCTGCGCTATCATTGTATACCCCGACATGTGATGTAACCCAATATGCAAATCTGTAAAACCCGAAATACGTGATGACCAATACGGTTAATAGAAAGATAGGCGTGAACTGCAAAAAGCGCTTTTCCGAGGTGTTGAATAGTCTAATATCCTCGGATGGATTTGTCATAAAGTCCTGCCCTGAACCAAATTCTCAAATCACAATCCACTCGACCTCATCGAGGCTAACGTCGTCACGCCGGCGATCGTAGAGCTGGGTCGTGCGCGTCGATGCGTAGTTCGCCATCGCCGCGGCCTTTTCGAGCGTGCCGCCGTTCATGAGTAGGCTGTAATCCCGGTCGCGCGAAAGCTGTGGTTGCCGAGCTTGGTGGCGATGCCGGCCGCCGTCGCCCCCGGCGGATCATCGCATTCGCGTTCATCATATGCTCTCCCGACTGAGGACATGCGTATGTCCGTCGCGCGGGTCTGGGTTAAAGCCAACCGACTCCCAGAAGGCAATACTGGCCGGCGCCGCGTTGACCGTTATAGACCGGTCGTCATCCAACCCAGCCAGGAGCGCGGTCACCAGCTGACGGCCGACACCGATGCGGCGAAAGGCCGGCCGAACATAGAACCGCCGCATGCGCAAAGCACCGGCTACCACCGGCTCGATCGTCAATCCGCCGATGCCGACGAGCACACCATTCAAGCGCGCGGCGAGCAGCGCCTCGCCGTCGCGATCAAACCGTATCCTGCCGGCGTCCCAATCCGCAGCGAGCCGTTCCACCTGCCGGAACCCTTCGGCGAGCGCCTCCGCCCGCAGCACGTCAAAGCCAGCCGGCAAGGCATCGAGCACCGGTTTAAGTTCGAGCGTATCGTGCGAGGCTTTCATAACTCCCCCCGCTCTGGATGCTCTGCTGACGAGAGGGAATGCTTGACCAATGTACGGTTTTGCCGTACAGATGGAGGCATGAGGATTCGGACTGTCCGACACAGAGGGCTGAAACGCTTTATCGAAGATGACGACGATCGAGGCCTCCGGCGCGATTTGGTCAATCGGGTTCGGCGCATTCTCACCGCCTTGCTGAGCGTCGCGGACATCGAGGGACTGCAAGGCCCGCCCGGCTGGCGCATCCACCAGCTTACCGGCGACCGCGCCGGAACGTGGAGCATTTCAGTTTCGGGCAACTGGCGGATTACCTTTGAAATCGACAACGACGAAATCCACAGTCTTGATTTGGAGGATTACCACTGATGAGCGAGGAAATTACAAAAGTCGGCATGAAGCCGTCACATCCGGGCGAGTTCATCCGCGAGGAAATACTTGCGGAGCTTGGCCTCTCCGTCGCCCGCGCCGCCGAGATTTTAGGCGTCCGTCGCGCCACCCTGTCCGACCTCGTAAACTGCCACGCTGCCCTTTCTCCGGAAATGGCCTTGCGGATCGAGAAGGCTTTCGGGGTCAACATGGACATGCTGCTGCGGATGCAGGCGTGGTTCGACACTTACACGATGCGGCAGCGGGCCGGGGAAATCGACGTGAAGCCGTTCAACCCGCCGGGGCCGCGATAAGGGACGTCGGCCCCGTCAAGCGCGCGGTTGTGACCAAGCGCCGGATTTATCGCCTCGCGCCAGGGCAGGAAGGTGTGTCGGTCGAAGGCGGCATATTCCTTGCCCAAGGAGGGCCTGGTCGTCGCCGTGCGGTGGACTGCCCGGGCGCGGGGTCATAATCTTGCACTCATGAAGCACATCGCGGTCCTGACGAGTGGTGGCGACGCCCCCGGCATGAATGCGGCGATCCGCGCCGTCACGCGCAGTGCGCTCGATCAGGGCATGACGGTCTTCTCACCATCGGTGGCCCACAGAGGTGTCTTCGAAAGGACCGAGATCTAGACGAGTGCAGTCCCCTGTTCGGCGGCGTAAGCCAGTTCCGGCACGGCGGCGCCGCCCGGCTTTGCCGCGTCCGACAGGGCGCAGGGCAGGAAGGCGCCGCTGCCGCGCGCGGCGAGGAGCTTGCCGTCGTCGACGACGATACGGCCGCGGCTCAAGACTGTCACCGGCCAACCCTTGAGCCGGCGGCCTTCATAGGGGGTGTAGCCGACATTGTCGTGCAGGATACCGGCGGTGACGGTGGTTTCGCGCTCCGGGTCCCAGACCGCGATGTCGGCGTCGCTGCCGACCGCGATCGTGCCCTTCCTCGGATAGAGGCCGTAGAGCTTGGCGTGGTTGGTCGCGGTCAGAGCGACAAAGGCGTTGAGGTCTAGTCGCCCCTGGCCCACCCCTTCGGAAAACAACAGCGGCAGCCGCAGCTCGATCCCGGGGACGCCGTTGGCGATCTCCTTGAAGGTGGTCTTCTCGCCGCGCGGCAACTTGCCGGAGCCGTCGAACCGGTAGGGGGCATGGTCCGAGGAAAATACCTGGAAGGTGCCGTTTCTGAGCCCGGTCCACACCGCCTGCTGTGCCATCTCGTCGCGCGGCGGCGGGCTGCAGCAGAATTTGGCGCCTTCCACACCGGGCCGGGCGAGGTCGTCGGAGGTCAGAAACAGATATTGCGGGCAGGTCTCGCCGTAGATCTTGAGACCCTTGGTCTGGGCGTTGCGGATCACCTCGATCGCCTCGCCGGCCGAGACATGGACCAAGAGGATCGGCACGTCGAGCAATTGCGAGAGCGCCACCGCGCGGTTCGTCGCCTCGCCCTCGGCGAGCCTGGCATGGCTCACGGCATGGTAACGCGGCGCGCCGAGCCCGCGCTCCAGCAGGCGCCCGGTCAGCCACTTGATCATCTCGTGGTTTTCGGCGTGGACCATGACCAAGGCACCCTCGCGCCGGGCGACCGCCAGGATGTCGAGCATCTGCCCGTCGTCGAGCGCCAGGAGATCGTAGGTCATATAGACCTTGAACGAGGTGTAGCCGTCGCGGATCAGCGCCGGCAATTCCTGACCCATCACCTGCTCCGACGGGTCCGAAATGATCAAGTGAAAGGCGTAGTCGATGATCGCTTTGGGGCGGGCGGCCTCATGATACTCCTCGACGACCTGGCGCAGCGACTGACCGCGATGCTGGGCGGCGAACGGGATTACCGTAGTGGTGCCGCCAAAGGCTGCCGCGACCGTCGCGCTGTAGAAATCGTCGGCGCAGACGACCCCGGCCGAGGAACGCTGCTCGATGTGGCAGTGGCTGTCGATGCCGCCCGGCAGCACCAGCTTGCCGCTCGCATCGATCTCCTGCGCCCCGCGACCGAGGTTCTTTCCAAGCGTTGTGATCACCCCGTCCTTGATGCCGATATCGCAAGATGCCGTGTCGGCCGCGGTCGCCAGCGTGCCGTTGCGGATCACCAGATCGAACTCGCTCATGTCACCGACCTCCATGCCGCGCCACAACGCCCCTTCTAACCGCAGCCGGTCAAGCGCTACTGTGGGGTCCGCAGAACATCGGCAAAGGGATCGCCATGACTGGAGCATTTTCGCATCGGCCGACCATCGCCGTCACCCGGCACGCGATCTCGGCGGGCCATTATCTCGCGGCGACCGCCGGCTTCGAGATTTTGCAGGCTGGCGGCAACGCGATCGATGCGGGGTGCGCCGCCGGGATCGCACTCGGGGTGCTGCAAAGCGATCTCGTCGATGTCGCCGGCGTGGCACCGATCATGATCTACCTCGCCGACAAGGAGGAGGTGGTGACGATCGCCGGGCTCGGTCCGTGGCCAAAGGCGCTCGATCCCGAACTCTTCCAGCGCGAGCACGGCGGCAAGATCCCCAAGGGCGTATTGCGGACGGTGGTTCCGGCCGCCCCCGACGCCTGGATCACCGCACTGCGGCGCTACGGCACGATGAGCTTTGGCGAGGTCGCCGCAGCCGCGACGCGCCTGGCCCGCGACGGCTTTCCGATGTATCCGCTGATGGCCGCGAGCCTGAAGCGGCACGAGGCAGATCACCGCGCCTGGCCCTCGACCGCGGCGATCTTTCTGCCGAACGGCCGGCTGCCCGAGACCGGCGAGGTGTTCCGCCAGACCGACCTTGCAGCGTCTCTGCAATACATGGCCGACGAGGAGCGGGCAGCCGCAGGGCGCGGCCGAGAGGCCGGGCTCGAAGCGGCGCGCGACGCTTTCTACCGCGGCGACATCGCCCGCAAGATCGTCGCCTTTATGAAACAGGAGGGCGGGCTTCTGTCGGCCGAGGACCTCGCCGAATATCGCTCGCCGGTGGGCCCGCCCGAGCGCCGCCGGTTCGGCGATCTCGAAGTCTTTACCTGCGGGGCGTGGTGCCAGGGACCGGTGCTGCTGCAGACGCTGGCACTGCTCGAGGGCACCGATCTCGCCGGCCTCGGTCAAAACAGTCCGGACTACATCCACCATGTAACCGAGGCGCTGAAGCTCGCCTTTGCCGACCGCGAGGCCTATTACGGCGACCCGGCGATGGTGGAGGTGCCGCTGGCGACCTTGATCTCGGCGGAATATGCCGCCGAGCGGCGAAAGCTGATCCGTGCCGACCGCGCCTGGCCTGAGATGCCGCCGCCCGGCGATCTCGGCCGTGCCGGTGCTCGGTTTCGGGCGAGCATCGGCGACCCCAACCCGGAGCCCGACACCTCCTATGTCTGCGTAGCCGACCGCCACGGCAATCTGTTCTCAGCGACGCCGAGCGACGGCTCCTATGGCTCGCCGGTGGTCCCGGGGACGGGGCTTATTCCTTCGAACCGCGGATCGCAATCGCGTCCCGACCCGCGCCATCCCGCCGGGGTGGCACCCGGGAAGCGGCCGCGCCTGACCCCGAACCCGGCATTGGCGATCAAGGGGCGCGATCAGTTTCTGCCGTTCGGAACCCCGGGTGGCGACGTGCAAACCCAGGCGATGCTGCAAGTGTTGATGAACCTGTTCGTCTTCGGGCAGGACACACAATCAGCGATCGAAGCGCCGCGCTTTGCGACCTACAGCTTCCCCTCGTCCTTTGCGCCGTTCGACTACTATCCCGGACGGCTCGCTGTGGAGGGCCGCATTCCGGAGCCGGTCACGGCCGAACTGGAACGGCGCGGGCATCAGATCCACCGTTGGCCCGACTGGATCTGGAGCGCGGGTGCGGTCTGCGCAATCCTCGCTGACCGGCGTCGCGGCGTCATGGAGGCCGGCGCCGATCCCCGCCGTGCAGCCTACGCCATCGGCTGGTAGTCGCGCCCGCTGTCGTCCTAGCCGGCCCGGGCCGCGTACGATTCGGCTACCGTCTTCGCCATCTCGAGGAATTGGCGCCGGATCTTCTGATCTGAGATGGCGTAGTAGAGCCGGATGAACTCTATCGTCTCAGGCCGTTGCAGCTGCTCGCGCCACTGCCGGTCCTCTGCGCTGAGATCGGCATCTTCGGGCTGCAGATCGCCAAAGAAATATGAGATCGGCACGCCGAGGATCTCGGCCATTGCCGACAGCCGCGACGCACTGACCCGATTGGCCCCGCCTTCGTATTTCTGAACCTGCTGGAAGGTGAGACCGAGCGCGTTGGCGAGAGTTTCCTGGTTCATGCCCAGCAACAGCCGACGCATCCGGACCCGACCGCCGACATGCACATCGATCGGGTTCGGGATACCGGTGCCGCGCCCGTACTTCGGAACCGGCTTCGGTTCTTCCATTTGAGTAGATGACCTCTTCAACGCAGCTTTCCTTTTCAGCACCGCACCCCGCAAGGTTGCAGCGGGTTCGCCGGCAGCGCAAGCCCCATTCGCAAATCGCCACGCAATACAGGCAACGACCGGAGCGAAACTACGCGTAGGTTGAACGATAATTGTTTGGTATGGTTAATTTTTTGGCGGGGAACGCACCCGCGCTAATTTTTTCAGTGATCTCTCCTGGCGGCCTCGTCATAACCGCGCCGGCTGCTGATAAAGACGAGCGACATCAGCCCGATTCCCAGCGCCAGCGCGACGACGACCCCGAAAATCATCGCGAGCGCACCGGCGAAGCTGATCTCCGATTGGCCGAGACCGCTCCAGAGCCCCGCAACGACAACGGCTACAGCAAGGACCGTAACCGACGCGAGCGCAAACGCGATCCAGGTGCGGCTGGATCCAGAGGGGAGTCTGCCGATCATGTCAAAAGTGACCCAACCTTTCGCAGATCTTCGATAAATCGCAAGACTTCGCGATGACGGGTTGCCTCGTCCGGCGCGCGCAACAGCGCCGAGGGATGAACGGTGACGAATGCGTAGGGCGCCAGTGCCGAAGGCATCGGCCGGCCGCGGTCTCGGGTAACCCGAACTGCTTTGCCGAAGAGAGCCTGTGCCGCGGTTGCTCCCAGAGCGACGATAACTCGCGGCCTGACCACGGCGATCTCGGCCTCCAGCCACGGAAAGCAGGCTTCGATCTCGACCGCGCCGGGTTTGCTGTGGATCCGCCGCGGCCCGCGCGGCACCCACTTGAAGTGTTTGACGGCGTTGGTGACGTAGATCCGCGCCCGATCGATTCCGCCCTTGATGAGGCAGCGGTCGAGCAGTCTTCCAGGGGTCCGACAAAGGGTTTCCCGGCGATGTCTTCCACATCACCCGGCTGCTCGCCGACCAACATCAGCAGCGAACCCTCGGGACCTTCGCCGAACACAGTTTGAGTAGCGTTCTTGTAGAGTGAGCAAGCGTTACATGCCTCAGCCGCTGCACGCAGGCCGGGGATCGTCGGTTCCGTCGGGATCACCCGGTTCTCCAAGCTGGGGCGTGGCGTTGAGGGCTCGCGAGGCATACCCAGGTAAACGCCGCAGCGTCCGTTTTGCTGCGAAACCCGCTTACTCCTGGAGCCGCGCTCGTGGCAGAGTGCCGTCCTTGGCACCATCCCCGACGGAGATCTAAATGCCGACCAATAGCCAGCATCCGGAAACACTCGTGCTTCATGCGGGGTACCGGAGCGACCCGACGACGACCGCCGTCGCGGTGCCGATCTACCAGACGACGAGCTACCAGTTCCGCGACACCCAGCATGCCGCCAATCTTTTCGGACTGGCTGAGCTCGGCAACATCTATTCGCGGATAATGAACCCGACGAACGCCGTGCTCGAGGAGCGGGTCGCCGCACTCGAAGGCGGAGTCGCCGCGCTGGCACTGGCTTCGGGCCAGGCCGCCTCGCTCTTTGCGGTCCAGAACATCTGCCAGGCGGGCGACAATTTCGTCAGCTCGACCGACCTCTATGGCGGCACCTGGAACCTGTTTCTCAATACGATGATGAAGACGATGGGGATGGAGGTTCGCTTTGTCGACCCGGCCGATCCCGAGGGCTTCCGGCGCGCGACCGACGCGCGCACCCGCTGCTATTACGCCGAGACCCTGCCCAACCCGAAACTCGAGGTGTTTCCGATCGGCGAGGTGGCGCGGATCGGGCGCGAGCTCGGCGTACCGCTGATCGTCGACAACACCGCGGCCCCGGTGCTGTGCCGGCCGATCGAGCACGGTGCCGCCATAGTCATGCATTCGACGACCAAATACATCGGCGGCCACGGCACCTCGATTGGCGGCATCGTCGTCGACGGCGGCAATTTCGATTGGGAAAAGCATGCCGATCGCTTTCCGCTCCTTAACCAGCCCGACCCGAGCTATCACGGTGCCGTCTGGACGCAGGCGGTAAAGCCGCTGGGACCGATCGCCTACATCCTCAAGATGCGGGTGACCTTGCTGCGCGACCTCGGAGCGCCGATGAGCCCGTTCAACGCCTTCCTGTTCATTCAAGGGCTCGAGACCCTGCCGTTGCGCATGCGCGCCCATTGCGCCAACACGATGGCCGTCACCAAATTTCTGGCCGAGCATCCCAAGGTCACCCGCGTCATTCATCCGAGCCTGATGACGGGAGAGGCCAAGCGCCGCGCCGATGCCTATCTGAAAGGCGGCTATGGCGGGCTCGTCGGGTTCGAACTGCAGGGCGGGCGCGAGGCCGGGGCGCGCTTTGTCGATGCGCTCAAGATGTTTTACCACGTCGCCAATATCGGCGACGCGCGCAGCCTGGCGATCCATCCCGCGTCGACGACCCATTCGCAGCTGTCGCCGGAGGAGCAGCTGCAGACCGGGGTAACCGACAATTATGTGAGGCTTTCGATCGGGATCGAGCACGAGGAGGATATTCTTGCCGATCTGTCTCAGGCCCTCGATGCTGCGTGATCCGGCGCGGCGCAGCAGGTGAGTGCCGGCAAGACGATTCTGTCCTTCCGCTGGCCGGTCGACCTCCGGTTGACGGTTGCCAGCCACGGCTGGGCCTATTTGGCGCCGTGGTATTGGGATCCCGAGACCGGTCGGCTCGGCCGGCAAGAGCGGATCGGTGATCGGCTGGGAAGGATCGAGGTGGCTCAGCGCGATCCCGTCTCGATGGTTGTGCTTTGGCAGGGCTTCGACGCCGCGGCCCTGCCCGAAATCCAAAGGCGCGTGCGGCGCTGGCTCTCCGCCGATTGGGAGCCGGCATCGCGGCGTGCGGCGCTGGGCGAAGACGTGGCACTGATTGCGCTCGGCGGTGGCCGCTTGCTCAGATGCTAAAATCGCCGGTCAGCCGCGCAGCAGCCTGACGAACCGCGCCGCCGCGGCGATGTCCGCGGCGAGGGCCGCACGGCGCTGGGCTTCTTCGACATCCTCGCCCCAGGCCTCGATCTGAAAGCTCTCGTCGAGCTGCGATGCGGCGAAGGCCTCGCCCGCATCGACCCGCCCCTCGAGCAAGGCCAGCGCGATGACCAGCGAGCCGCAGGCGGCGGTCGCGGCATGGAGGGCGGTCAGCGCGTAATCGTCGTGGACAGCGACGGCCGCGGCAAAGGCTGCGAGGCTCGCCGCAGGCTGGATCGCCGGAATGACCCCGCGGGTAACCATCAGCGGCGCGCCATAACGCTCGGCCGCCCAGTCGATCAGCGGTTGCCAGACCACGTGCTGGCGGGCGACGAGCGCCGGCGGGTGCGACGCGCGGTAACAGACGAGGTCGGTCCCGGCATAATGGGCAACCTGGTGCACGATCGCTTCGCGCTGCGCGCTTCCGTCCACGGCGGCACCGGCAAGGCGCGTCAGCGGCATCGTCTCCCGGCGAATCTCACCCTGCTGCGCGTCCCACTCTGCTGCGACCGCCACTGCGAGTGCAGCGCTCGGCACGACGACATCGCGCTTCCCCGGGGT
>Ga0210403_10004974_pt1 | contig 11367 bp, 13 predicted proteins | sample IncBWC19MmetaG_FD_150863 | JGI IMG/M metagenome (GOLD analysis project Ga0210403, IMG submission 150863) | Forest soil microbial communities from Barre Woods Harvard Forest LTER site, Petersham, Massachusetts, United States - Inc-BW-C-19-M | ecosystem: Environmental > Terrestrial > Soil >... | reverse complement strand
AGTTCGTCACGCGCGATCTTGGACTGGTAGAAGCCATGCTGAGAGCCGGTCACATCGCGCTGGCGCTCGACGGGACCAACGAGGCCGATCGAGATTTGCCATTAGCTGCTTTCGCGAGTCAGTTCCAGGCAAGTGCGATTGCTGGTCACGTCCCAGGCCACCCCGCGAAGCTTGAGAGGCGACGAGCTGTGGGACGTATGGGAGCTTCCTACGGATGTCGGCGAGCTGCGCGACGGGCTACTCGCGCTTTGGCTCGGCGCGGAAAAGGGTTCGACATTATCCCGCCGCATCGAGGCGCAAGGCCTATCCCGAACCGTCGTCTCCGGCTATGACCTGCGGCTCCTCGCAGATCTCGCCGGGGCCGATCCTGCGCGTGCGTCGTTGCCGACCGACCGCGTTGCGCTCTACCGGGCGATGCTGGCACGCACCAGCGGACCCGACGGGCAGCCGCTTCGCCTCGATGGCCTGGAGCAGCTGGCATGGGCGATGGTGACGCAGCGGCGGCGCCGGATCGTCTCGGAGGACGAGAAGGGGCTAGGCGCCGGCACACTGCAGGCGCTGGAAAAAGCCGGCTTGGGTATCGTTCGATCCATCGGTGCGGAACATGAATTCCGACATGACCAGATGCGATCCTTTCTCGCGGCACTGTGGCTCGTCGAGGAGACACCAACGATGCCGGCGCTCCAGAAGACCGCGACCGACGCCGGCGCGTTCGGCCTCAATCGCCGTGACCAGGAAGAGCTTTGGGGATTCGTCGCCCCGTTGCTTACCTCGACCGCCGACCTCGAAGCACTGTGGCATTTTGCGAACGACGACCCGATCGAACGCGGCATCCTCCTCGCCGCTCTACAGGCAGAGGCGGACAAGCGTGGCATGACGCTGGTCCGCGTAGCACAGCGGTTTGATCTGGAGGCAACGACGGTCTGACTGGCGAGCTCTTATGCACCTTTACAGGTGCATTATCTAGTGGACCCGCCGTGAAACGAGTTCGCCTCTGCTGGAGTGCCGTGGGGAGCGGAAGCAAGGAGGCCGAGTCGTTCAGCCGCCAGAAGCGCTGTTTTGGCCGGCTTCCACTTGCTATTATGGTTAGCGGCGAAGAGAAGCTCTTTCGGGACCGGGGGAAGATGTGGAAATCGGCTCTTATTATAACTCAGTCGATCTGGACGCCGGTGACAAAGGTCCGGAATGGGGCATGAGGACCAGTTCCCGCCGCCAAGGCTGAGCGGCCGTTGTGGGCTTCGAAAGCGGTCCTTTGCTGGCGATTATCCAGGGCACCTAGGCTTTTGGGTCAGGTTCTTAGCCCACCATCAAGGGTGGGCAAAAAGGCCGAGGGCGCAACATGCTCGGAAGTTATGACAGTGGTCGCAGCCGCTCGATCAGGTCGCCGCCGTCGATCTCGCCGTTCCAATGGTCGAGGAGCGCCGCCTCATTGAGCGCAATCCATTGGAACACCGCCTGCCGATCGGAGGCGGACAACTCTCCGGCGATGACTTGCGGCACGGGTCGGAGCCGAACGATCGCGGTGTTGCCGATCGTCATCCGCGAACCATGCGCCATGTTGACCTTGATGCATGCCGCGTGCCGCGCTCGGCCGCGCGGGCTGACCCAGACGGTCATCGGCAAGCCGGGTGCGCCGCGAGTAGAGCTTGGTCATCGTGAAGAGATCGACGGCGGCCTGATCCTCCCGTGGTTGCTGTTCCCGATGCCGGCGCTGACGCTCGGCCGGCATCATCGCAGGTCTCGGATCAACGGCCGCGCCACTTATCGCAACCGCTTCGCCCTCGTGCCGGCTTGCCCGGCCTCGGCGCGGACGCGCAGACTGTTGGCAGGAGGTGAGGCCGAGGCGTTCGAGGCGCCGACGATCAAGTAGCCGCCAAAAGAAACGAGGAAGCGGCCAACGGCATCCCGATCACCCGCGGAGCCGGCCTCGCGGACCACAGCGGCGGCCTGGCGCGCAACAGAATCGATCCGCCGGATCCCGACCGTCGCCGCGCGCGTTCCCACCCTCATCGCTGCCCTCTCCCTGAGTGAGCAATGTCTGACGCGCCCGAAACTGTAATCTATCGGCGCGCATCCACCCAAAACTTGCGCAAGCCGGCGACCGAGCCTCGCGATCGCGTCGAGCTGGCCTTCGCCCACGGTCTGCTGCGGTTTGCCGGATCGCTTCGGCCCTCGCCCCGTGCCGATCAGGTCGAGCCCGCAGCCGAGCGGCCCGGCATGAGCGCGCTCGAAGGTTTCGGCATAGGCACGCCCCACCGCCCATTCCGCCGGCGAGAGCAACCCGTCGCGCAACAAGCGGTCGAGCCGTGTCCTGACCCGCCATGCCAGACGAAATGCCGTCAGGCTGATCTCGGGCGCCTCGACCTGGTGATGCCGGCGGAATTCGTGCGTCGGTCGCAGTGAGCCGGGCCGCGTCTGATGCGGTTCGGCTTTGAGCCGTCGCGCGTCCTGGGGCATTCTGTGGTGCGAGCGAGATCATGGTGGCGAAGCCTGGGCTCAAGTTGGTGCGCCAAGCGTTGGGGGCTCTTTGCCGTCGGTTTGATCGAGGCCTGCGTCGTTGCCGATCTTAGCTGGTGCGAGTTGGGGCGGCGCCTTCATGCCGACCCGAAAACCGTCCGGAGTTGGACCGTCAGCGCGATTTATTCGAATATGCCGGCTGTATTCCCGCGTTGTCCCCGCCCAACCGGCTGAAAGGAGCACGCGCCAAGTTGGATCCCACTCGGATCCGGCCATTCGGTTCACGAGCGGAGCGAACATCTCAAAACCGATGAGTCCGAGGCTGAGATCGAAATGGATGAGCGAGCGGTCTTTGGGCTGCTGCGGGGTAGGCGGTCGGCCCTTTGCTCTCGGCGAGGGCGATTTGCCGTTGCTCAAGGCGTTCAGAGCCGCGATCCTGAAGCTAAAATCGCCGGGATCTAGCGAATTTCGGTCAAGACAGCGAAACCCCGATGACCCCCAAGTCTCCGATTGCGGTCGCGTGTTCTTTTAGGCCGAAGTGTTCCGCGCCGGCCGGCTTGACCGTCCGGCACCGCCGCGGCGATCGCAGCGGCGCGCGCCGGCGCCGATACCGTCCTAGCCGAGTGGCACAACCACCAATGGCCTCTCGAATGTACCAGCCCGGCAGGAAGTACTTAACCTGACAAAATTAACTACGACCCCCCACAGATTAACGACGAATACCGTTGAATATTTAGTCGTTCTTTATCAATCTCAAATCGAGTGGACGGGATGGTCTGCACGTTGAGTTGTGAATTAATGCTGCCATACGGAGATGACGCTGCGGTCGCCCTCGATAACAGCGGGGACGCCCAGTGAATAACACCGAGCAACCGCAATCGCCCGTAGAGTCAACGGATGATCTACCGCCACCGAATACGATACGATAGGTGGTCCGTCGCAAAGCCGCTGTGGTGGCGGCGGTGCGATCTGGCAGGATCACGATGCAGGAAGCACTCCGCCGCTACCAGCTGACAGAGGAGGAATTTCTTTCTTGGCAGCGCGCGTTCGAGGGCCACGGTCTACCCGGCCTGCGAGCGACCCGCGTTCAGCAAAGACCGCGAGCCCCGGCGCTCGCGAGGACCGAGGTTGCGCCGATGATCAGCGGCCATTCATGATTCCTGCTACACTGAGGAGCCGGGTTGAGTTTTTGAGGCCCTAGCGCCCGACCCGCTGCCTTCTGGCGCCGCCGCTCGCAGCGGCTTGCAGTGCTTATAATCGGCAGCGCGCACTGAGCGGCTGAACCTGCTGTGGCAGACGATCGGTGATGCGAGAAATAGGATGACCTGTGAGCGGAACCGCTTGCGCGCCCTGATGCCCTTCCGCCGCCCGCGTCAGTAACAGGGGGGAATGGGAGCGGCGTCGGGCGCAGACCGACGGTCCCTACGCCGCGCCGCATCTTCGGCTGGAATCGCTCGCGCACGGACCGGCGGCGGTCGGGATAAAAAAACTCCGGCTCAACGCCCGCATCGAGCCCCTATGCACCGGAGGACGGTCGCCACTGAGGAACCGAAAGTTTGCAGACTCTTCGCTGGAGTGAGATGGATTCGAACTTCCAGTACGCGGGCGCGGGTAATCTGATTGTGACGCCCCTTTGTGCAGCCCAATTGGCGCCAATCGATAAGGTGATTCGCGAGCTGCAGCGCCAGAAGATGGCAATGATGCTAAGCGCGGATATGCCGTGGGCGATGCGCAGCGGCGCGGGCGGCGCATCGGCGGGCGATGGCTCGCGCATCTCGAACGTGCAGGCAGATCAGGCGTCGCCGAGTATGGTCCAGCCCAGGGGGATCAAGCAAAAGGCATCTTCCTCAGACATCTCCACGATGCCGTCCAGGCCGACATTGATGTGCCGTCCTGACAAGGTTTGGACCGCGCCAGTCCCCGGTGGCGCCTTGACGCGGACGTTCACCGGCCTTGGCGGTTTCCGTTTTTCGGGCTCACTCTGGTGTTTCCGCTTTTCGGCCTCTCTTTGGTAAAGCTCGAAGATGTTCTGGCCAGGGAACGGCTTCTTGAACCAGTCGAGAAATTGCGCGGTGGAATCGACCTGGTCATCATGCTTGCCGTTGGGAAAGACGGTCATCTCGTGGAGGTATTCGGCCAGCCAGGGTGCATCCTGCGGGATATGGACAAACCCGTTTTCGATCATCGCGGTCTGCGCGTGCATCCGCATGATCTCGTCGCAGTCCGGCTGGTAGCGGGTGACCCCCTGGCAGCCGTCGGCGATCAATTCCTGGATCAGCTGGGTGCCCGAGGCCTTGTCCTCGATCACGATTTTGGTGGCGTGGTAGAGGTTCCTGCTCGCGGACCGCGCGCTTGAGTGCCGGATATTCGAGCCGCTGACGCAGCCGGCCCAGCAGATAAACATTCTTGTCTTTGACGCCCCACGTGGTGCAGACGCTAAAATCGCTGAGCTCGGTGGCTTTGTTGGCGGTGTCCCAGCTTTGCACGATGCGCTCGAAGCGCTCCGGCCGTTCGTTCTCACGATAGCGCCTGAACCATTCGGCCTTGACCAAACCGCCGCCCAGGGGCGCCGGCGATTGCTGATACTGGCCGGCAAAATTGTACTCGCCAATCGTGCGACGGATGTTCTGCAGAACGGCGAGCGGCTCGCGCGCCGGATGCAAGGCCTCGCCCAGACGGCGAGTGAAGCATTGCGGTCCCCAGATCGTCTCGATCTTGTGCACCTCGTCGGCTTCGGCGATCGCCGGGAAGCTGAGGACCTCCCACGGCTCCTGCCCAAGGACATGGCCGATCAGATCGTCCTCGTGCAGGCGCTGCATGATGATGACGATCGCGCCGCAGCGCTTGTCGTTGAGCCGGCTGTAGAGGGTGTTGAGAAACCACTCGTTGCAGGCTTGCCGCAGCGCCTTGGAGAGCGCCTCTTCGGGTTTCAGCGGGTCATCGATCAGAATGATGTCGGCGCCGCGCCCGGTTAGCACCCCGCCGGTCGAGGCCGCGAGCCGGTAGCCCTGACGGGTAGTGATGAACTCCTGTACGGCTTGGCGGTGCTGAGCCAGCCGGGTCGGAAATATGTGCCGATACCACGGGCTCATCATGATGCTGCGGCAGTCGCGGGCGAGCTTGTCGGCGAGATCCTGGGCATAGCTGACGCACAGGATCTGAGCTGACGGGTTGTGGCCAAGACACCAGGCCGGAAAGGCGATCGAGGCCATCAACGATTTGAGGTGCCGCGGCGGCAGGTTGATGATCAGCCGCCGGATCTTGCCTTCCCGCACCGCCGCCCGCCTGGCCGCGATGACCCGGAGGTGCCAGTTCGTTACCAATTCGGTCTGCGGGTTGAGGTCATAGAAACAGCGCGAGACAAAAGTGGCGAAGTCCTGCCTCAGCACCGCCTCGTACTGGGTGCGGTTGAAGTTTTCGATCATGTTTACGCTCCCGAGAACTGCACCCGGAGCTGCTCGATGATTTTCTCGTCCGCCGCGGTGAAGGAGGAGGTCTCGGGCGATGCCGGATCGCTTTGGTCTTCGATCTCGCGGACCAAGCCGAGCAGGATCTTGATCGCGGGCCAATCGCCTTTGGTCGACTGATTGACCACCTGCTTGATGATCGCTTGGCGCTTGGTGAGCTTGCGACGGCCGCCATTCTCGGTGACGATGACGGGTTCATTTAGCGCGTCATTAAGCAGCGTCTTCAGGTTCTTGGCGCCGGGCGGCCGGCCTCGCGGATTCCCGGACTGGCCCTTTCGGAAACGGGTGTGACGCGGCGGCTTGCCGTAGCCCACTTCGTAATCACGCTTTTTTTCAGCCGACATTGGCGGCCTCCGCCTCACGGGCGAGGTCGTCAAAGCGGCAGCCGCTCGCGGCAAGACGCGCGCTGCCGCCGGTCAGTTTCTGCCAGCGGCGGATGACCGTATCGATATAGCCGGGGTCGAGCTCCAGCCCATAACAGCGCCTGCCGGTGCGCTCGGCGGCGATCACCGTGGTGCCGCTGCCGAGAAAACCGTCGAGCACGATGTCGCCGCGGGCCGAGCAGTCGAGGATCGCATCGGCGACCAGCGCCACCGGTTTGACCGTCGGATGCAGCGCCAAGAGATTGCCTTCCTCGCCACGGGGGGCGAAGGAATTGGCCCCGGGATAGTTCCAGATGTTGCTGCGGTTGCGGCCGAAGCGGCCGAGCTGGACGTTGTTGCGGTGCCCGTTGCGGCCGTGTTTGAAGAGGCAGATACACTCAAATTGGCTGCGATAGAACGAGCCTAACCCGGCATTGTCTTTGACCCAGACGCAGAGGTTCTTCAACTCGTCGTAGGCTTCTCGTCCGGCGGCCAGCAGCTCCTCGAGATGGCGCCCGTCCATGCAGATGTAGTGCAGCGCGCCGTCAAGGCTGAAGGCAGCAAGGTTCCGACAAACCGCGCCGAGAAACGCTGTAAACTCGGTTCGGTTCATCTCGCCCGAAGCCATCGGAAACGGGCGATGGTGGATCGCGCCGCGGCCGCTGGCGTGCCCATCGATCGGCACGTTGTAGGGCGGGTCGGTGAACACCACCGCGGCGCGCTCTTCGCCCATCAATGTGGCGAAGGTCGCGGGATCGCGGGCATCACCGCACCAGACGCGGTGGCGGCCGAGGACCCATCCATCGCCGATCTTGCTGAGCGCCGGGCCGGCCGGGACCTCGGGCACGAGATCTGCTGGGTCATCGCTGGTCGCGGGCGGGTCCTCGAGCGATCCGATCCGCAAATCGATCTCGGCCATCTCGAAGCCGGTGACCTCGATAGTGAAATCGAGGTCGACCAGCGAGAGCTCCTTCAGCTGCTGCGCGAGCAGCCGGTCATCCCAGACGGCGATCTCGGTGAGCCGGTTGTCGGCGATCATGAACGCCTGGCTTGCGCGCGGGTCAGGTGGTCGAGGCACAGCGTCGGCACTTCGGTTACGCCGGCAAGCGGGCATGCGAGCATACGGCCGTGACCGGCGATCACGTTGTCGTCGCGATCGATCATGACCGGGACAACGAAGCCGAACGCCTCAAGGCTATCGGCAATCTGCCGGATCTGCTTGTTACTGTGGCGCCGCGGGTTGGTGGGGTTGCATTTCAGCTCGTCGAGCCGGCGATAAACAACCTTTAGATCTAGACCCGATTTCGCGTGACGTTGCGGAGATTTCAAACTTGCTTGTCGTTTACCTTTACTATACATTTAAAGTAACCCTCTATCTGTTTTGCCCCGCCGATCAACGAGTGCCGGTTTTCTCTTCGGAAAGACTCGGACCGATCTTTGCCAGGCAGGTACGGCCCAGGCGGTTCTGCTTGCGTGCCTGAGCTCGACCTGGCGATCGATCGACAGCCGCTAGAAAATCTCGGTGCCAGGAACGTCGCTTTAGCGCGACCCTAAGCGCAGCTTATTCAATAACTTGAGACTGCTGAGCGGTTATGTTCAGTCATTCTAACTAACGAATTCCAGTTAATTCAGGTCAAACATCATCGATCCATATAGGTGTCGGGCTTTACCAACGCTTGGGATTTGTTCGAGCAGGAAAGGCTCATCCCGTTGTCCCAGGTTCATCAACATATAGGGGTGGCGGGCGAAATCTGAAGCGGGGCTGGGTTTCCAGTTTTCGGGTGCCTTGAGCCGCTTGTCGGCATGCCGGTGGCAGTTCTACGGCCTTTTGGCCCGCGCGGGACTGTCGAGACACCGATCGCTTGTAGCCGCTCAATGCCCTCTCGCGCCCGCCGCAGCCGGCCGCCGCACGGCATCTTCATACCACATATCGGGCTACCTGGGACAACGGGATGAGCCTTGAGCAGGATCCCCTCCCACCCGGGATTTATTTCGGCGGAATTTCTCCCAGCTTGGGAAAAACCACGACTGGGTCCTTATCGGTAAGCTTGCAGACGGCTCGGAGCTTTGACCGTAATTCCTGGAACACGGCTTCCAGCTTGTCATCGTCGGGAAGTACCAATGTAACCAGGGGCTCATTATTATCCCCTTGATCTTTGTTTTCCTCGGTAGACCTCATCGCTCGCTTCTCGGCCATTATCAAATTTATAATTTCGTTCACCTTTCCAGCTCGAAGGTAGTACTCCCGATCTTTGGCAAAATTCTTACGAATTCGATCTATAACGCTGCGCCTATCGTTTGGCAGTTGTCGCGTAACAATCTCGACGGCTGGCCCGATCAGAAAGATCCCGATGCCACGTCATTATCCACCCCATCCGGATCAATATGTCAGTATCGTCCTTCCGCTTTGGACCGGGTCGAGATCGCGTCTCCTGGAGAGCTGCCAATATTCTGGTTTTCAGGTATCGATCGAGAAGGGCCTGGATCGCGCGTTTAAACTCTGTGTCGTCGTCTGGCCATTTTTGTGCGCCCTTGAGCGCAAGATTCCTACAACAGCAATCAGGGCGCGGCGGGGGCCCCCCGGGGGGTTGGGGAGAACCGCCTTTCGGCGGCCAAACCTAGCCGTGCCGAGTCGGGACTATAGGCTATCGGCGGGTGAGGTTGATCACATCAGCCCGCGAGCGCGCCGTTGTTCGCGGTGACGATAGCGTGATGCGTTAGTGATGGCCCGCGGAGGCGTTTAATGACGACCTCATGCACGGGCGAGCACGGCACGCTCGAGATCTGCCGGGCCGACCCGATTCGCCACCAGCGACGAATCGCCAGGTTTTGATATTCGGCCTGGAGGTCAGACTTTACTCCGCGCTCCGGACCTTACCGGATCACCCGGATCCGAGCGAACGCCGGTAAGCTCGACCGTCGCCGGTTTACACATTCGAATTTGGACCCTAATCTCGCATTAGTGGGGGAACGCTACATCGCCAGCAGTTGCGCACCAGGAACAGGCTGCGGGGGTTCCCCGCTTCGACGGGGGATCGGCAGGGCTCGCCGACCTGTTCGACACTCATCGACGGCACTGTTGCTGGCTCGGACACTCGTATACCTAGCCAGAAACCTGGCGAAATTCCGGGCATTCCCTGATCAGGCAAATAAATTCCCTGGTGGCCCGATCTAACTCCCTGTTCGGCGGATTTAATTCCCTGTTCCGAGCGTAGGGAATCGGCATCATAAGGTGTTGATATGGCTTATGGATTCGGGCCCAATTGCCGCGATCAAAGGCTCGGCGGAGCGAAATTCCCTGTATTTTCCCAGCTAGCAGGGAATTTGAGGGGATTCAAAGAGACGAGTTCGCTCGAGACTGTCTCCTCCAGCGGAGAGAGTCTGCAAACTTTCGGTTCCTCTAACACCGATCTGATTTGCCGATGTGTTCGAGCTAGGGACCCGCGTGACCGCAGCCCCAGATGGAGGTGGAGGCCGGGACGGCGGCGCCGATCCGGGCGCGGCGAGTCCGGCCGCGTCGCGTGAGGCGGTCGTCGCCTGCGCCGACAAGCTCGCGAATAGCGCACGAACAGGAGCAAACGGCGGCGATCGGCCACTGAGCAGTCCCGCTGACCAATCCCCGCTGACCAATCACTGGCGGACATTTTGCAGTTGCCGGGTGGCGGGTAATTTCGTCTTGGCCGGGGCTGAGTGATCCTCGAGCCGTGACTGGGTTGCCATCAGCTCGCGTTCCAGCGCTGCGATACGGCGGCGCCGGGCGCTGAGTTCGCGCCGGTTGCGGTGGCCGGCGATCCAGGCGGCAGCCACACCGATCAAAGCGCCGATCAGCAGGCTCAGGAAACACAGCAGGTAGAGCGGCAGATCCGCCAGAAACGGCAGCGGCCAGAACCCGACCGACACTGTTTCGCGATTGGAGACGGCGAACAGGATCAGAGAAATCGCGATGACGAGAAAGACCGCCCGAAAGAGGATCCTCACTCGCCGGGCCTTACGGTGATTGACGACGTCAGGTTTAGGCTGCGCTCTGGTTCAAGCGGTCGCGCAGCTGTTTGCCTGTCTTGAAGAACGGGATGTGCTTTTCGGCCACCGGGACACTGTCGCCGGTCCGTGGGTTGCGGCCGACGCGGGCATCGCGTCGCTTAACCGAAAACGCGCCGAAGCCGCGTAGTTCGACCCGGTCGCCGCGCGCCAGCGCCGCCGCGATCTCGTCGAAGATCGCCGTGACGATGACTTCGAGGTCGCGCTGGTAAAGATGAGGGTTGGTGTCGGCAAGCCTCTGTACGAGCTCCGATTTCGTCATCGCGATCGTCGCTCCCCACCTTGCGTTCTGCAAGCGCTCAACCTGCCAAACCAACCGACAAGCGTCAAGCGCCCCTCACCCGAGCTAGTGAGGGGCGGACCGGCTCAGCTCTTCTCCTCCGTCTCCTCCTGGCGGCGGGCGCGGTTGATCGCGGCGCCGAGGATATCGCCGAGGCTGGCGCCGGAATCGGAGGAGCCGAATTCGGCCATTGCGCGCTTCTCCTCGTCGACTTCGCGGGCCTTGATCGACAGGGACAGCTTGCGGGTCGTGCGATCGATCGCGGTCACCTTGGCATCGACCCTTTCGCCGACCGCGAAGCGGTCCGGCCGCTGCTCGCTGCGGTCGCGCGATAATTCGGACTTGCGGATGAACCCGGGCATGCCGTCGTTGATCGTCACCTCGACGCCGCCCTCGGTGATGCCAGAAATCATGCCGGTCACGACATCGCCCTTCTTCACCTTGGCCATACCGGCTTCGAAGGGATCGGATTCGAGCTGCTTGATGCCGAGACTGATCCGCTCCTTCTCGACATCGACATCGAGCACCTTGACCCGCACCGCGTCGCCCTTGCGATAGTCGTTGATCGCCTCTTCTCCCGGCCGGTTCCAATCGATGTCGGACATGTGGACCATGCCGTCGATGTCGCCGGGCAGGCCGACGAAGAGACCGAATTCGGTGATGTTGCGGACCTCGCCTTCGAGCTCTGTGCCGACCGGGTGCTCCTCGACAAAGGATTCCCACGGATTGGCGAGGGTCTGCTTCAGTCCGAGGCTGATGCGCC
>Ga0210403_10004973_pt1 | contig 11367 bp, 20 predicted proteins | sample IncBWC19MmetaG_FD_150863 | JGI IMG/M metagenome (GOLD analysis project Ga0210403, IMG submission 150863) | Forest soil microbial communities from Barre Woods Harvard Forest LTER site, Petersham, Massachusetts, United States - Inc-BW-C-19-M | ecosystem: Environmental > Terrestrial > Soil >... | reverse complement strand
TCGCAGAAGTACTACGAGCAGTCAGGGGCGGTCTTGCAGGCATGGGTCAATGCGAACGCTACCGCATTCCAGATCAACCGTTCTGACACGGGCCGCGCCGAGAACTGCTTTGCGTATGGCTACTACTATGGTGGCGTCAATCAAGGCACGAACGTCTTCACATGGCATAACTGCGCCTTCGATGCCTGCCAGTTCAATATCCTGATTGATGGCTCTTCATATGGCATCAACATCAGCGATTGCGGTTTCGTCGCCAATACGATCGTAGGCAGCGCGTCTCAACTTGACGCAATCACCGTCAATTCTCCGACCGTCGACGTGCGTATCAGAGGAAGCCGGTTTTGGGGCATTACAGGGCACGCCATCAATATTCTCGCTTGCGCATCCGCGGTCATTTCAGGGAATCAGTTCACCGGATTCGGCGCGAATGCGAATGGCGCAAATATCAAGGGCGCTGTTTTCGTTCAGGGCGGCTCGGGCAGTTTCATTCAGGCGCAGGACAACATGATCGACGGCGGAAGCCAGGGATTTACCACCGGGCTCTATGTCTTCTCGAATGCTGGCTGCGTCAAGTTCGACAACAACACTATCAAGAATACCGTCGGCCAAGGGTGGGGAATCATCAATTCGGGTTCCAATAACTTCACCTGCCAGTACAACAACTATAGCAACTGCGCCGCGCTCAATGACGGTAGCGGCGCGGTGAACAAGCAGATTACGGCCAACTTCAATATCTGAGGATAGAAATGTCATTCCTTAAAAAACTCACCGTTCTCCTCATCACGGCTGTATCGATCGCCGCATTTGGGGCGACGCTTAATCCGATCCAGCTTCTGAATCCGGCTGGCTCATCGAGCGGCCAGGCCATCGTATCTACCGGCGCTTCCACCGCGCCCGCGTGGGGAGGCGTCGGCGTCAATGGCATCGCATCGATTGCGGCAAACACGGTGCTGGCGAATGCGACTGGATCGGCGGCGAGCCCGACTGCCTTCGCGATGCCGAGCTGCAGCGCGACCGGCAATGCGCTGAACTGGACGACCAGTACTGGCTTCACGTGTCAGACTGGTCTCGCCACGTTGGCATCGCCGACCTTTACCGGCACGGTGACGACCGCAGCGCTGACAGCGACTGGCCTGATTACGCCGTCGACAACGAACGGGATCAAGGGCACGACGCTCGCTGATAATGCCAACACCGGCAGCGTCGGCGAATATCCTTCGGCCAGCACGAGCGCTACTTCTCTCTCGAACAATACGCCAGCCAATGCCACGAGCGTTTCGCTCCCGGCTGGCGATTGGGAAGTGCAATGCGTCGCCCAGTTCAATCCGGCTGGCTCAACGGTTCCCTCTCTCTTCATTGCGGGCGTCAATACGGTATCTGCGACGCGCGGGGCTTTCCAGACGGAGAACGTCTTTCAGGCGAGCATCCCGGCAGGCGCTGGCAATCAGCTTCCCACGCCTCTGGTACGGATCAATGTGTCGAGCACCACGACAGCTTATTGCGTCGTCCAGGCGGCTTTTACGGTCAGCACAATGACTGTGAATGGCTATATCTGGGCTCGCCGGATGCGCTAACAAATATCAATGTCATAAACCGTCGGGGAAAACATGCCAATCGATCCTATGGAATTCGGAAGAGTACTTGAGCGCTTAGACCAGCAGGATGAGCAGATCGAAGAGATGCGCAAAGACATACGCGCTCTGCTCGATATGGCCAATCAGGGCAAAGGCGCATTGTTTGTCTTCATGGGGATTGCCTCCGTCATCGGGGCAATCATCGGCTATGTCGTCTCAGGGAGAATCCTGAAATGAAGAAGATTGAATGGCTCGACGAGCCCGAGCAGCATGACTACACGGCCGCGCTCTCGTACCTGTCGCTGCATTACCCGATCCAGGCATCGGGCGGTCTGGTGCATGCGCTGCGCCATGCAGAAGTGGAAGAGTTCAAGGCAAAGGATATCTTTCGCGCATCAGGTCTGCCGCTGCTCGATGAGAACAATAGCCACGTCGAGCATAACCTTGAAAAGATCGAAGACGGCAAGAAGCTTTCCCCGATCCTGCTCGTGCGTGGCGCGCAGCTCGTCATCGCCGATGGTTATCACCGTGTCTGCGCGGTCTATCTACACGACGAGGACGCACTCATTCCATGCAAGATCGTCGGGAGCATATCTTGAACACTTTCGATATGCCGACCATGGTTGCCGAGCTCGAGCGCGATGAAGGCGTGCGCCTCAAGCCTTACGTCGACACGATGGGCAAGACCACAATCGGCGTAGGACGCAACCTGACCGATGTCGGGATTTCGCAGGGCGAATGCGCGGACATGCTCACGAACGACATTGCACGCACGACGGCATGGCTGGATCACAACCTGATCTGGTGGAGGAGCCTCGATCCCGTACGGCAGCGCGTGCTCGTGAACATGGCGTTCAACATGGGCGGCGGCTTGCTGACGTTCATGAACACCCTAGCGGCGATGCAGCAGGGCGATTACGAGGCAGCAGCGGACGGCATGATGGCGAGCCATTGGGCGATGCAGGTCGGCGCACGCGCGCAGCGTCTCGCGCAGATGATGAGAACGGGAGAGGCATCGTGACTGACGTTACGAAAGTCCATGAGCAAAAAGAAACGCTCGTAGTCGATGTCAACATCCCCGGCCATGCGCCGCGCGTAACGACTGCGTTGTTCAAGAAGAGCCGTCTTCACCTGATCGCGCGCGTCGGCGGCCGATGCTGGGTCTGCGGCTGCACAGCCGAGGAAACAGGCCATCCGCTCGAGGCCCATCACTATCCGATTGAACGCAGTTTCGCGGAAATGGTGGACTGGTCCGAAGGCTCGCAGATCCGCAAGGACTTCCCCAACTTCGGCTGGGGTTCCTTCGACGAATCAGATCCCTATACCTTCGTCGACGACATGAACGTGAACGGCCGTCTTCTCTGCAAGGCGCACCACACCGGCAAGGATGAAGGCGTGCATGACCTTCCCGAACCGGTATGGCTCGTCCAAAGATACGGCAAGGAGGGCTACAAGTTCTCCGATGTTGAAATCATTCACCATGGAGATCAAGAATGAGCTGGAGCGATGTAGCAGGCGTGGTCGAGAATCTTGCACCGACCATCGCCAGTGTGATTGGCGGCCCGCTGGCGGGCTCGGGCGTGTCGGCCCTTGAGAAGCTATTCGGGTTGACGCCTGCGCCCGCTGCAAGCCCATCTGACCGGCTTAACGATGTCGCTGCGGCGATTGCGGGCGCGACGCCGCAGCAATTGGCAGATATGCGGAAAGCAGATCAAGACTATGCAATCGCGATGCAGGCGGCCGGGTTCAAGGATGCTGAGACGCTGGCAAGCCTGAAGGTGCAGGATACGGTCAGCGCGCGCAACATGCAGACCGCGAACAGATCGCCGGTGCCGGCATGGTTGACGTTCTTCATCACGGCCGGATTCTTTTCGCTCCTGGTCGGCCTCTTCGTCGCCGCGATCCCCGAAGGCAGCAAAGCCCTGATCTATTCGGCAACCGGTACGCTCGGCACGGTATGGCTCGTGGTCGTGCATTTCTGGTTCGGATCGACCAGCGATACGGCTCAGGTCAATGATTTGCCCGCTAAATCGACGCCTGCGTTGGACAAGGAGCAGACGAAATGAGCCGGGGGAAACTGTTCTTTATCTGGCTGCTATGCCTGCTTCTCCTGATCCCCGTACTGCTCGCGATGCTTGAGCAAGCTTTATTCGGGTCGCCGGCCCGTGCGCTGAACATGGGTTATGCGCTGGATACCTGTGGGAATGCGCTGTTCGGCGGCACGCGAGGCGAGACGATCTCGACGCGCACCGGCAATGCGTTGATTCGAGGTCAACGCTGGGCAAAGATTGCAGCGCCCGTCATTGACTTCCTGTTTGGCAAGGGCCATTGCCTCGCCAGCGCAACTATTCCGCGCTGATGAAAGCGCTCCGCTGTTGGTGGTGCGCCCGCGAACTGCGGGAGGGCGAGCGCTGCTGCGATCCAATGGAAAAGCTGGATATAGCTATAATCATCCGAAAATTTCTCCGGGTGAGGACGGCATGGATCTGAACGGATTTATCGGCAAGCTGCATCGCATGTTTACAGAAAAGAAAGAAAACATGGTCGTGGTGCTGCCAGGAACGGAAGGTATTCCGTTTGCATCAAACTGCGACACCTACATGGTCGACGGGATCAGCGTTGGCGAGCCCATCATCTGTCAGCGCTTCGAGTTCGACGGCGTCGTCGGCATGGCTCTAGAGGGCCAGCAGATCCCCCATGGCGCCCGCCGATTGAATCGGGTGATGCTCATCAAGCCGTCGCTCGACAAGAAGCTCTACGGCGGCTCAGGGACGACCTTCTGATGGACAAGATCCGATACGAGATATACCGGGGCTTCGTCTACGCGCGGCGCGTCGAGACAATCGAGTTTGGCCTGTTCATGGCGACTGGAATCGTAGGCTATCTGAAGGGAAAGGAACTTGTCAGCGAGTGCGTCGACGACAAACGCGCTTTCTCGATGCGCGCGCCAGATGAAGCGATGGAACTGCTGACCCTGCGCATCCGGGAAATGATCGATATGCGGCTGGATGAGGGGAGGATGGGGCCGTGGGTTAAACCTTCCGCTTCTAATATTTCCTTTGAACTTCCCGAAGAAGCTCGCCAGAGCTTGCCTGTTTTGTAAGCAAAATATTAGAAAAGAATTGGGCGAATTCCTTTCTGGATAATGGTTCGGCGCTGATTTATCAGTCTGATGGCCGATCAGTAAAACCACCCTTCAAACCCTTACCCATCAAGGCGTTTCTAATATTCCGATGGCTCGTTTCTAATATTATTTCTTCTCGCCACCGTTTTTCTGCTTGAGTGCTTCATTGGCGATGGCGATTGCAACGACGCTGAGAACGAGCGATGTAGCAACCAGGAAGCCTAGAAACAGGTTTATCAGGGCTTGTTGAAGCATGGCATATCTCCAGAAAAGTTATGCAGTTTTCGGCAGCGTCAAACGGATCTCGCTGACAGGCACAGCCTTCTGTTTGAAGTACGTTTCGGTGGTCGATTGCTTCGTGTGCGCTGCCGCTTCCATGATCGCCTTCAGGTCGTAGCCGGCGCGCTGCGCGTCCGTCAGCGCCTTCGCGCGGATGTCCTTGATGGTGTAGCCGTATCCCTCCAGCGAAGCCTTCCTGCACGCTTCCCGCCAGTGGTAGAGGGCGGTATGCGGCGTGTAGGCCTTCCCGGTGCGTGTGTGGATCACCAGATTCGCCTTCACCTTGCCGGTGCTGCGCGCACGCTCCAGAACTTCCTCGATCTCGGGCGTGATGGGCCAATCCACCGCGGCGCCGCTCGACTCGACGGTCTTCGTGGGCACGAAATGGATGACGCCTTTCTCGCGGTCTACCCAGCTGCATTTGGGTGAATCCGAGCGCCACAGCAGCGCGCGGACCTCTGTCGAGCGTTGTGCCGTCAGATAGCAGAGGTCGATCATGCAGATCATCATCGGGTGTTTCGCGAGTTGGGCGCGGATCATGCCGAAGTGCTCGTGCGTGATGTACACGTCGCGTTTCTTCTTGCTCTCGATCTTCACGTCATCGCAAGGATTCACGCCGGCGAAATAGCGCTTCTTCTTGCACCAGACGAAGAAGCCGCGAAGAAACGCGCGCATGGCGTTCTGCATGGCAGCTTTGCCGGCCCAGTTCGTTTCGATGAAGTCCGAGATATAGGCCGCATCGACCTGTTTCACGTTCACGTCGGCGAACCCGGCCTTCACGTAATTGCCGTAGTAGGGCCACGACTTCTCGCGGTGCCGGTGGGCCTCGGCCTTCACATACTCGGCCACCCGGTGCGGCATGTCGCCGGTTCCGCCCGTCTCGCGCTTGCGCTTCTCCGCTGCGAGCCGCTCCAGCATCTTCGCCTCGCCTTCCTCGATCCGGCAGAGTTTTATCCAGCCGTCGTTCTTCGAATACCAGTACCAGCTTCCGCTTCTGGCGTAGACGCGGTTGGGGAGACCGTCAGGGATAGTGCGGCGGCGTGCTGCGTTCATTTGATTGCTCTGAGGGCTGGCCGTTGTTCTTCGATAGGCGCCGCGAGTATACCAGCGCGCTTCTTCTGGAGGGCTTCGAAGGTTTCCCAGGTGATGACGGGACTACCGTCGCCGCGACGCACGACATCGATGCGCAGTTCTCGTTTGAACCATTCCACTTGTTTCGAATACCGCACGAAGCCGGTGGCGCTGGAAATGTCATCGGCGGACATCAGGCGCGCGTTCACACCGCCTCCATTTCATCAGCCGTAACGGTCATGTCCATCCGGCAGATGCGCCGCGTGAATTGATGCGTCGATGCGGTGACGGGCGGCGGCCCGAATAGCCATTCGTCCCAAGGATGACGGAACGCTGGCTGCTGCAATTCTTCCTCGATGCGCTGCGCTCGCGTGCGTTCCTCTGCTGCAAGTTGGCGCTCGCTCTTCGGCCGCTCTCGCTTCTTGTGATCTGGCGGTTGAGCATCGGGCGCATAGCCAATCTTCCAGATAGGCAGCGGACGCCCGTAATCCGAGTGCGTCCAGTCAGCGATGTAGACCTGTTTCGTCGCGTGCATCTTACGCAGGATGTCGCGAATCGTCGGCGCGGTGAGAATTGCCTCGTCGACCAGCTGCGCGACAGTGCGCGCCTTCTCGTCGCATAGGACTGCCTTCACGGTCTGCGCCGTTTTCCCGCATGGTGTCATTTTCCGCATGCAACTTCTCCAGCAAAACGTTTGTTCCAGTCCTTGAGCAGCATATTTATCACGGGTTTCCGTATATCCGACAACCCGCATAAGTAATCGAGCGATACGTCGAACACCTTGGCTATCTCCAGGAGGGTCCAGAGGTCCGGGACAAAGTTTCGATGTTCATAGTTGGAAAGTGTAGCCGGGTTGACACGAATCTTTTCCGCCAGTTCTTTCTGGCTCCACTTGCGTTCGTTCTTCAGTTCGACCAACCGAACGGCAAAATCAATAAGTGGCGTCATCTTGCCCATCTCACCTCCCCAGCAGAACGTAGGTCGAAGCCGCCAGTAATGTGGCAGCGGCGAGCAGCATGAGCCCTAGGCTGAAGGATACGAATTTGTCGATCATGGTTTATTCTCCCCTGTAGATTGCGAGGGCGTGCCGAGCGCACCCCTAGCCCGTCCCTTCGCCCATCCCTCAAACTCACTCCGGTCGTCCCATTCCGCCGTATCGGCGTTGGCGATTTCGCGGAGGGTTTGCTCCAGGGTGGTGATGCGGGTGGATTGCTGTTCGAGCAAGTCGGCGGCTTCTTTGCACGATGCCGCGGGACCTGGCAGGCAGGGCTCCTTTTCCCAGTACCGCAACCTTTGCACGAGTTCAGTGATAGGGGGCGTCATTTCGAATCCTTTCGGTCAAGTCGCTCGATCTCGGCGAGGATCAGTGCGCAGGCTTTCACAAGGTTGCGCCGCGGCGTCGTTGGCTTCCACCAGCGGAAGTCCCATGGCCATGCGCCCCCGATCGTGTCGCGCGCGTCAACCAACGCATAGCATGCGCCAGCGACGGCTAAGGAGCCGTCCGTATGCTGATCATCGTGCGCAAGCGTGAATCCTTCCTCGCCGCCATGTCGCGCCCGCTCGGCAAGAACATCGCGAGCCGCATCCGTCATCGCCCGCACATCTGCCGTTTGCACGGGAGGGACGCCTAGATAAACGGGTATCGCCTTTCCGCATGAGCTTGAATCGGACATCTTTTTGAATATGCTGACGTGCCTGTCACGCTTCATGCAACCAAGGCCGAATTCACTTACATAGCCGAACGGCTCGCCTGCGCTATCGCCCACGGTGGGGGCCGGACAAACACAGGGTCGCCGGAAGTTGTAGAAGTTGCATGTATCGCGGCAATGAGACGCACGCTCAGGCTGCGCATCCCCGCTCGCCTCTTTGGCGACTGCGGGAGCGGTGGAGCGAATGGGCTCGCTCCAATAGACGCGCTCGGAAACGTCTTCGACTGCGGGAGCGGTAGTGGCGAGAAGGTATCGTGTCGGCTCTTTCCCGATTGCATCACGAAGCGATGCGACCTTAGCTGGATCATCAGTCCATGCGCGGATAAAACGCTCGCCGTCGCTTCCATATACGGGCCTAGGCTCGGCGAACCAGATATAGATGTCAGTCACGTTGATCTCCAGTTGGTTGGGCAGGCCCGCTCGAAGCCCGGTACAGCCAGGCATCCCATGCGAACATCTTGGTAGCGTAGCTGCTGATGCCTCGCCCGAAGAACCAGGCTTCGAATAGCTCACGTTCGTGCCTTACCTGTTCTGCTGTCAGGTTCATTGCTGAGCCCTCTTAAAGCATTTCACGATCAGCCACACGATGGCCGCAATCACGACGACTGCGCCTATTGCTATTGCGCAGGCGTCCCAAAGAAGGATAGGTACGATCCCCATTATCAGATCCTTTAAGGAGTCCACCGATAGACATTGATCATCGTAGCGCTGTAGTCATCCTTCATGAGGACGTACTCACCGTTCGACCTGAGGTACGCGACCAGACCGTACATCGAATCCACATCCGTCCCGACATACGTATTGGGATTGCTGTTGGTCAGCGTCAGGTCGTCAGTGCCTGTAGTCAGGTTATACGCATCGATGTTAGGCACCGTATGTACGTAGCCAACGAACAGGTAATTCCCCGCCGCTGTTAGTGAATGGATGTTGGCGTTGGTGTCGGTTATGACGACCGGGTTAGTCTGGTTGCCGGCCATCCAGCCGTGATAAACCTCAATCCTCGGGCCTACCGAAGTCCAGTCCGTACTGCCAGTGATACGACCAGCAAGAATCATCGTATCGGACTCTGGCAGGTAGATGATGCGCGACATCACCCCGAGAGTCGCAGGGACAGCATAGGTTACCGGGACGCCCCACGATGGCTTGCCGTTGGCATCAAAGCCAACAAGCGGCCAGTGGGTGATGACGCCAGTCTTGTCTATGCCTGCCCATACACCACCGGTACTGTCGAGACAAAATCCGTTACGGATATGGCCAGCGGGATCGTTGAAGAGAGCGCCAGGCAAAGTTCCGTCAGGGATAGCGATATACCCTGACGATGCCGCATCAAAATGGTAGAAGTTGAAACTGTCGGGATTCTGCCCGTGGGCCACAAGTATGCGATTAGGGCCAACTGTTGCGACCTTTCCAAAGTGTTCTCCGCGGCTGTTGGTGTTGGGGTTGATACGCGGGTCAGTCGGATAGGTGAACGGGTCTACCGTGTTGGCTATGAACTTCCAGTCAGCACCACCAGTACCTGAGTAGATGTTCGTCCCCGAGTAGAAGACCGTAGCGTCAGTTGATGGGTCAGGTGCGGCGATGGACTCAAAGTTCAGGCCGAGCAGGTTGTAGAGCAGGGTTCCGGCCGCATTGAAGACACGAATATCTGTACCGCCAGTACGCCCTTGATCCCACGTCTTGCCCCAAGCCTCATTGAGGACATAGATGTTGCCTGCTGCATCCCTGCCGATGCCATCGACTTTGCCGAATCGCTTACCGCCGACCTGGCCTGCAATTCCCGTAACCGTGTTCAGATAGCCGCCAAGGTCACCGTAGGACGAATTCAGGCTCCATGTCCGCGTATCGTAGATTTTGATGTTCTGGTCAGGGCCTGCGTCGCCAATCCATAGAAGTTGGGTCGTAAAATCATAGAAGAGAGCATGCGGGACTTCACCGGTAGGGAGTTGAAGGGTATGCAGGATGGTTCCCGTCTGACTGATCTGTAGGACCGTGCCTGTACCTTCTTGTGCAACGAGGATGTTGCCAAGACGGTCGAATGCGAGTGCACCGGGGTTGGTTACCGGGATGTCCCTTACCCATGTGTCGTCCGTCTTGTATAGCCTGATACGGTTACCGGGAAGGTCACTGAACGCAACAAACTGCCCCCAGTTCGCGGCGCCTGTGATGATATCGGCCCTACGTTCCGTGGTATCGGCAGAGACGGCGAACTGCAAGTCATTTACGCCGGTCGCAAGGACGTAGCGGAAGATGCAACCATTGTTCTGCGGGCAGCGCGGGTCTGGATGACTGCTGAACTGGCGCGGTGCCCAGCAATAGGTGGTGTTGCAGGTAACGGCAGAGCCTTGGGATTCACCGTGCGCGCCTAGGGTGCTGACGCGTTTGCCGGCCTTGTAGACCATCATGCTACCGGCATCCTCATCCCACATCCCGGCAGTTATGAACGTCCCATCGGGAAGCACGGACATGGATCGGGCCGCATTGCCTACATGGCCCGCATAGGTTCCGTCTGTATTGGCTATCCAGTCGGTAGTATAGGTTTGATTGACAGCAAAGGCGGAGGCTGCGGTCAGCGTTAAAAACAGGGCTGCGAGAGTGCGCTTCATCGGTAGAACTCCTAAAAGCAATGTAAACAAGCAAGCATTAAGTCAGGCCCCTAGCAATACATCTCGGCGATCGGTATACGCCTGTTCTAGTTTGATGAACTCGGCCTGCGGCAGATCGCGCGCGCTGTCGAGCACGAGCGCCAGAATCTCAACGTCGTCGGCCTTCTGGATCTGCGCAAGGAGGTCGCCGTAGGCTGGCAGCGTCATATCCTGCTGCTGCGCGCGCTGATCTGTAATCTCGCCGGTGGATTGGTCGACATATTCGTCGTCAACAGGCGTGAATTGACCGTCTATGACTGCGCTGTTGTCTTGGGTCAGTCCCATCTCGGCGCGTTCGTCGAGGCCCACAGCGGTCTGTATTTCGATGCTGACGGGCAAGAACTTGAACAGGCGACGGACGACCGTCTTTAGCGCCATGGCCTGATAGTCTGTCTTCCACGGTCCGCCATTGCCAGCCTTGCTGCGCGCGCGGATACCTTCAATCTCAGCGCGGCTCATCACATCGAACTGGATTCCGCCGTCCTTTAGCTTCGCCACCGCATAGACGAATTGCAGCTTCTCGCCCATCGTGCGATTCGGGTTCGCCCAATCTGGCTCGTGCTCGATGTGTGGATCAAGTCCGAGACGACATTCGAACTTGTCACCCTCATAGACGGCGCGGGCGTCGATGCTCACGATCTGACCCGAGCGGCGGGCGAGATCGATCATGCCCCGGTACCCGATAATCAGTTGCACGTCTTTGCCGTAGGGCAACAGATAGGCGTGCCCGAGTGCATTGCCCGGTTCAAGCCCGAGCTGGGCGCACTGGATGACAGCCCCGAAGAACGACATCGGCGTGCATTCGGCCAGCTTCGGCACTTTGCGGATCTCGGTCGTGATGATGCGCGCGAGCCGTTCGGGCGTCATATGGCGCGGTAGGGCGGCTTTGATCTGCGCCTGCATGCTTGGACTGGCCAGCATATGCGCGACCTTGTCGACGGGCGTTTGCGGCTTCTCGCCGTTACGAA
>Ga0210403_10004972_pt1 | contig 11367 bp, 8 predicted proteins | sample IncBWC19MmetaG_FD_150863 | JGI IMG/M metagenome (GOLD analysis project Ga0210403, IMG submission 150863) | Forest soil microbial communities from Barre Woods Harvard Forest LTER site, Petersham, Massachusetts, United States - Inc-BW-C-19-M | ecosystem: Environmental > Terrestrial > Soil >... | reverse complement strand
AAAATCATCTTGGGCCGGCGCTGGAGCGCGCTTCGCTGGACACGAAGATCTGGATCCTCGACCACAACTACAACCTGTGGGGCCGGGTGATGGATGAAATGAGCGACGCGGCGTTCTCAAAATATGTCGACGGTGTTGCATGGCATGGGTACATGGGCAAGCCGGAAGCCATGGCGCGAGTACACGAAGCCTTCCCCACGTTGAACAATTACTGGACCGAGGGAGGATCGGACTACACGAACGCGGACTACGCGACCGATTGGGTGAAGTGGTCGCGCACGTTCACCGGCATCTTGCGAAACTGGGCACGGTGCATTGTGGGATGGAACCTCGTTCTGGATGAAAAGGGGCGCCCGAACATCGGGCCGTTCTCCTGCGGCGGACTGGTGACGCTGGATTCGCAGACGCACGAAGTGAAACCCAGCGGCCAATATTGGGCGTTTGCACACTATTCCAAGCTGGTGGAAAGGGGTGCGCACGTGATCGGCTCCCAAGGGACGCTGACAGACATCGATCACGTGGCATTCGAAAACCCAGACGGCAGCCACGTGCTGGTGGTGACCAACCAGGGCACTGAACAGAAAATTGCGGTGCAGGCCGGAACCCAAGCGCTGGAATTGGCGTTGGATCCGGCATCCGTCACCACGCTTCATTGGTAGCGCAAAGCCAGAACGAACCGAGTCAGGAAGTTGAACGCAAAGATCCTGCCTGATGGCAAGCGTTCTTGGAATCCGCCGGCGCTCAAGAAGACGCTCCGCGGCAGCCATACCTGACAAAAAGACTGGGCTTTGAGTTAAGATTCGGTCGACAACTATGCCGAAAACATTCAGGCGCGCCGGATCGTATCTCCTTGCAGGTTTGGATCCGGGCTAACAGGAGTGCGTCTTTGCCGGGGAATGTTTCGCCGGCGTGGTTAGACAGGCCAAGAGCCTGTACAGGATGCGAACTGCCTTGGGAAAGAAATCATCAGCCAAGCCCGAACCGATCGGTCTGAGAAAACTGGCGGAGCATCTCGGACTGAATCCGGCAACCGTCTCCGTTGTACTCAACGATGTGCCCGGACGCTCCATTCCGCAAACAACGCGGGATCGCGTCAAAGCCGCCGCGAAAAAACTGAACTACCAGCCGAGCCATCTTGCCCGCTCGCTGCGCAACCGCCGAACGCTTACGATCGGCGTCCTGGTCCCCGAACTCGGGGACGGATACCACACGCAAGTGATGGGGGGAATCGGCGATCATCTGATGGAGTCCGGCTATTTCTATTTCACCGCGCACCATCGGCACCGGAAAAACCTGGTGGAAGAGTACAGCCAGATGCTTCTGGGCAGGGGAGCGGAAGCCCTGATTTCGATCGACACGAAACTGGAGCACGGGTTTCCGGTGCCCGTGGTCGCGGTCGCCGGCCACAAACAGATTTCCGGGGTCACCAATATCGTCCTGAATCACCGGTTCGCGGCGGAACTTACGCTGACTCATTTGCACTCGCTGGGGCACCGGCAAATCGCATTCATGCGCGGGCAATCGTTCAGTTCGGATTCGGAAGAACGCTGGAAAAGCATTATGGCCGTTGCCAAAGAGATTGGAATCGAGATTCGCCCGGAACTCACGATCCAACTTGCGCGCGACCTCACATCGCCCGAACTGGGCTACCCGGTGATGCAGCAACTGCTCTCCGGAGGCAAAAAGTTCACCGCCTTGGTGGCTTTCAACGATCCTTCGGCAATCGGCGCCATTCGGGCACTCCAGGACCTGGGGCTGAAAGTTCCGGGCGACGTTTCCGTGATTGGATTCGACGATATCAAAGTGGCGGCATTCAATAACCCGAGGCTGACGACGATCCGCCAACCCTTATCCAACATGGGGCGGATCGCGGCCCAGTGCGTTTTGAACCGGCTGAACGGATCAGAGCCATTTCGAAAACAAATCTTGGTCGAGCCGGAACTGGTAGTCCGGGATTCAACGCGAACAATCCTGTAGCGCGTCCAGGGAGCCCATTCTTCGGCTTGGCGAAAAATTTCCGATGGCCACACAGCTGCCAAATGAATCTCTCCGCGCAGCAGCAAATAACCCCGAACCTGTGCGCGCCGGAGATGCGCTATTAATGCCCCCTGCCCACAAGGAAATAGAGGAGCGGCAGTTCGGCGTGGTAAACATCCAGCCGGGATTTCAGCAAGGAAGTTCGGGCCTGGAAGCGGCCCGCAAATAAAACGCGCGCTTCCTCAGGGGGGCTGATGCCGGATCAGAATCCGATTGTTGAAGCGGAACCCAGCGGGGCCGGGCGTGTTTCAGCATCATCGCCGTCCGTCTTGCGCAGCGGCAGAATCCTAGCCGGCCGATTTCGCTGGGTGATCTGCGGGTTGTTGTTCCTCGGGGTGACCAAGAATTATATGGATCGGCAAGTGCTTGGCGTCTTGAAAGGCCCGCTGCAACACGAATTCGGCTGGAACGAGATCGATTACGGGAATCTGGTGTTCACGTTTCAGGCGGCGTACGCCCTGGGGATGATATTCGTTGGCCGCCTGATCGACCGGCTGGGCACGCGCATTGGATACGCGGTGGCCATGGTGTTCTGGAGCATGGCCTCGATGGGGCATGCCGTCGCGTTTTCGCTTTCTGGATTTGTTGCCGCGCGATTTGCGTTGGGATTCGGCGAGGCCGGAGTATTTCCGGCAAGCCTCAAGTGCGTGGCGGAATGGTTCCCCAAGAAGGAGCGGGCCCTGGCGACGGGAATCTTTAACGCGGGCACAAATATCGGGGCAATAGTCACGCCGCTGCTCGTGCCGTGGATTGCCGTCCATCTTGGCTGGCGCTGGGCTTTCGTGCTGACCGGAGCGCTTGGTTTCGCCTGGCTCATTCTGTGGCTCTTGCTGTATCGAAAACCCGAGCAACATTCCCGCTGCACGGATGAGGAAATTGCGTACATACAAAGCGATCCTGTGGAGCCGGCGGGGAAAATCAAGTGGACGGAACTTCTGCCGCGGAGACAGACCTGGGCATTTGCCGCCGGAAAATTCATGATCGATCCGATCTGGTGGTTCTATCTATTCTGGATCCCCGACTATCTGCAGCGACGGCACGGCCTGCATCTGACGCAAATCGGACTGCCGATTCTTGTCATCTATGTGATTTCCGACGTGGGAAGCATTGCTGGCGGCTGGATTTCATCAGGTCTCATCCGGCGGCATTTTTCCGTGAATGCCTCGCGGAAATGGGCTATGTTGATCTGCGCTTTGAGCGTGCTTCCGGTTGCGGCGGTGTTCCGCGTTTCCGGGCTGTGGCCGGCCACTTTATTGATCGGGCTTGCTGCCGCTGGACATCAAGGATTCTCCGCGAACCTTTTTACCTTGCCATCCGACCTGTTTCCCTCGCGCGCCGTCGCGTCGGTGGCGGGAATTGGCGGCATGGCGGGAGCGGTCGGCGGAATGCTGATTGCCCAGATAGTGGGCCACATTCTGCAATGGACAGGCAGCTACGTTATTCCGTTTTTCATTGCGGCCTCGGCTTATCTTGTGGCCTTGCTTTTGATTCAACTGCTTAGCCCGAAACTTATCCCTGCGCGAATTGGGCAACTCTGAGCCTATGATCAAGAGGAGGGAACAGAATGCCTTCGCGGTTGTCACAACGGCTGTGGTTCCTTATTTTTCTCTTTTTTGGTGTCGCCAAAGTACCTCTCGAGGCTCTTACGAGCCAGATCTTGACCGCCTAATCCGAACGCGATAGCCAGCCCCAACATCGTGGCTCCAAAAACGATTGAAAAAGCCGAGATCACGGTTTGCCTCCCCAAACCGAGTTCCTCCAGGGTCATCGTGATCGCCAGAATCCAGATAACAAAGCGGATCGACCAACTAAGAATTTTGGCAGAAGGGTGCCCGGCATTGACTGCTGCAAGAAGCGCGGTCCGCGATAGAAAATTTGCGATCGCCACGCCGAGAAACATAATCAAGATAGCGACGAACACCTCGGGTAGAAACCGGATCAACCGCGAGATCTGTTCCTGGAGACTGGCGACACCGAGGACGCTGAGCCCAACCAAGATAAAGCCAAACCACGTTACCCAGAAGATGGAGCGGCTCAGGAGTTCCGTCATAGAAGGAAGATGCGCCATTCGAAGGACACCGGTAGCCCCTGATTGCTCCGATACTCGGTCAAGTTTCGTAAGGCGCAAAAGTACTCGCACGATGTACCTAAGTACAAATGCCACGAGAAGCCCGATCAGAATTATGCTCAGCATGACCAGAAAACGCGGGAGGAATTCAGCAACCATGTGGACCAGGTTGCTGTAAACCTGCTCTAAGCCCTGCAGGATGATCTGTCTCATGATTTCACCTCAACTTTTGCTTTCCATCTCTCCCTTAAATATGGCTTTTGTAGCTCGAATTCCGCGCAGAGCATTTCGCTCGCTGCCTCCATCTCCGCCGGAGATGAATTTTCGTGTTCAGCGATGAAGGAGTGGGTCATGCCTCGATACAGGGGCGCAAGTGCCTGGACCAGGTGATTCCGATTGATGACGGCATGGTGGTAGGAAGCAGCAAAATCATAGAGAGTCCTTACCCAGAGGTCGGAGTTGAACCTGAATTTTCCTTCCGCAAGTGAAACAATGTTCTTAATTTCTGAATGGGTTTCGGGATCCAAAATCGAGCTCAAGATGGGCTCCAATTCCGTCACTCCGCTTCGGAACATTTCAAAGATTTTGTGTCGATCCAAGTCGGTCGGCTCTGAGGTGAGTTCGTGGGCTGGTCCGAAAGTAGGAACAAGTTGCGATTTGTCGAGATCCAGCCAAAACTGTTGTTGATTTTCCAAGCACCAGAACAAAGTTCCTACCGTCTGCCGAAATACTTCGACGATGTCCGTTCCGGCACCTTTCATTCCTTGAGATTTTTCACCGAGAAAGGCCTGGCAACAGCGAAAATCGGATGAAATCGCAGAGATCGCCATCCACGCTTCAGGCCGTGCCCGAATCGCTTCTTCGTGCCACACCTCCTGATTGAGGCAGAAGCCGGCAAGGCGACCGGAAAATCCCCGTTCATCAGCAATGAGTTCACGGATTCCACAGCCAAAGACGGCACGGCTCATTGGATAAAGAAGATTACGCACCAGCAGACCTTGATACTTGTGGCGAATGTAGAGTGGCGCCACAAAATCAAACTTTTCCTGGTAGATCGGTCTAAGCAGATTTGCAATCGAATCCGGGGTGAGATTGGAGGTTGCGGGAGAAACTACGGCACAAGCCCTTGCCCGCAATAAGTCTGCGATAGCCAGAATTGTGCGCAAGGCGATTCCGGGAGAAGGGGGATTGGAAAAGTTTGCCGACACGCGGTGGATGGTGCGGAGCGACGAAATGCCGGGAAAACGGGCATTTCTCACGGCCAAGTTGCCCAGGCCCGCGGCGATGACGTCATCGTCCACTGGATTGCCATCTGGATCGCCTGCCGCATTGCTGGCGCCCATATTGACGATAACAACTCGCTGCCTGACAAAGTGTTGACGAAAAGCTTGTTCAATTACGTTCACGGCGGGGCTGATATTGTTCGCGGCAGCGTGCGGGGAGATACCAACAAGTAGGTCCACCTCGCCCACGCTCATCAACTGTCGAAGTAAATCGTCGGCCAAAAAGGTGTCGTCAACCATGATGTGTGAAATCTTACTTTCATTTCGAAATTAACGTAATCACCCAAAGGCCGGAAGTTATCACCCGCCGTTCTATCAAATCCGGCGCAGCCGAAACCAATAAAACTGATAAGGGCCGAGGGTGAGTAAGTAGGCCAAATTCCCAAAGCGGGGAAACAGGTTTCTGCCAAACATCTCAATTGGCACGTAGCCCTTAAATCGTTGCATATCGAGTTCTACGGCCTGCGCAGAGCTGGACAAGTTATTCACGACGAGGACTGTTTCCCCAGCGAATTGACGGATGTAAGCGAGAACTCGGTGATTGGAGGGGTTCAAAAACTGGATACTTCCGCGACTGAACACCGGGGATGAATTACGGAGCTGGACCAACGATTTCATCCACCGGAGCAGGGAATGCTCGGACCGCTCTTGTGCGTCGACGTTAACCGCCTGATGGCCATACACGGCGTTAGAAATTACGGGCGCGCACAAGCGTTCTGGATCGGCCGATGAGAACCCCGCGTTCGATGAGCCATTCCATTGCATCGGAGTTCGAACGCCATTTCGGTCGCCAAGATAAATGTTATCCCCCATGCCGATTTCGTCTCCGTAATAAAGAATCGGCGTTCCCGGCATGGACATCAGTAGACCATTCAGAAGTTCGATTCGCCTTCTGTCGTTGTTCATCATGGGAGCTAGTCGCCGGCGGATGCCCCGGTAGATCCGCATAGACTTGTCCATCGCGTACTCGTCATACATGTAGTCGCGTTCGACATCTGTCACCATCTCTAGCGTGAGCTCATCATGGTTGCGAAGGAAGATGAACCATTGGCAGCTGTCGGGTATTTCCGGGGTCTGCTGAAGTATTTCGATGATCGGCTTGCGATCTTCAAGCTTTACCGCCATGAACATTCTCGGCATGAGGGGAAAGTGAAACGCCGCGTGAAATTCGTCGCCGTCACCGAAATAGGCGCGGACATCCGCCGGCCATTGGTTTGCTTCAGCCAGGAGGAGTGTTCCCGGATAGGATAGGTCGAGACGCTTGCGAAATTCGCGAATGATCGCGTGGGTCTCAGGTAAGTTTTCACACGATGTCCCCTCCCGTTCGACGAGATAGGGAACAGCGTCTAACCGGAAACCGTCCACGCCGAGATCCAGCCAGAACTTCATCACGTCCCATACAGTCTCAAAAACGGCAGGATTGTCGAAATTCAGATCCGGTTGATGGCTAAAAAATCGGTGCCAGTAATAGGATTTCGAGGTGGGGTCCCAGGCCCAGTTGGAGGACTCTGTATCAACAAACACGATCGGCACACCCTGATAGCGATCATCCGTCTCGCTCCAAACGTACCAGTCTCGCTTGGGGTTTTCGCGAGAGCTACGCGCTTCCTTAAACCAAGGGTGTTGTTCCGAGGTATGATTTAGGACCATCTCGATGATCACTCGAATTCCCCGGGTATGCGCCTCCCTCAGAAATGTCTTGAAGTCCTCCAATGAACCGTAACTCACATGAACCGAAGTGTAATCCGCAATGTCGTATCCGTCGTCTCGCAGTGGCGAAGGATAAAAAGGGAGAAGCCAGATGGCGGTAACCCCAAGTTCTTGCAGATAGCTGAGGCGTTGCGTAAGTCCGGCGAAATCCCCGATGCCGTCCGCATTGCTGTCGCAGAAAGTGCGCACATGAAGCTGATAAATCACTGCATCTTTGTACCAAAGCTTGTCCCCGTGCAGCGCCAATGGTTGACTCTCCTTTCCATTCTGCGAAACCAACTAGGAGTGGCCCTACGATCGTATTGCGTTGCCCACACGCAAAAGGCGCCGCAAGACAGATAACGGATTCAGGTTGGTGTAGTTTCTGATTCCACTCCAAAGATATCTCGTATCTTTTGGCAAGTCATCCCCGGTCAAGCCAGCGTTCAGCTCGCATCGAAATGGGTTCGGGTACTGGGCGTGCAGATAGCGAGACTTTGTTCGCAAACTCGTTTCCCATGACAGTTTCCTAGACCCCTGCATCCGAATTATCCTTTGCCAGGCGCGGCTCCGCACGATCGCGCACCCGTCAATGAGCGGAATTATCGATACATTCCAGAAGGAATTTAGATGTATGTGCCTATTGCACTCTGCATGACCTCCCGGTAGACTTTTGCCATGTCGCTGAGCTTTCGGGAATGCCAGACGGTTGCGTCGACTTGTTGTCGGTGTCGCGCATTTGTGTCTTCTGGCACCGGGAGGCTAGTGATCTAGAGTTCTAATTCTAGCCGAGCAGTTATTGACCCACCGCCAGAGGTGAATTGGCAGGTGGGTTTTTTGTTTTTATACGAGGATTTCCATCAAGGGGAACCGGGTCAATGGCAACTGCGCCGCAGGAGTTATTCAGCACAACAGAATCCCGCAGCGGGCAAAAGCTGGGGATTCAGCCGGGGGTTGGTTCACGGCTCAGCCACCTGAAGACCCTCGAAGCAGAGAGCATCTACATACTTCGGGAAGCCGCAGCGGAGTTTTCGCATCCGGTGATGCTTTATTCCATCGGAAAGGACTCCTCCGTGATGCTGCGTCTGGCGCAGAAAGCGTTCTTCCCCGGAAAGATTCCCTTCCCTCTCCTCCACGTGGACACCAGCTACAAGTTCCCGGAGATGATTGAATTTCGAGACGAGTACCCGAAGCAAATTGGCGCGGAGTTGCTTGTCCACAAGAACCAGGAAGCGCTGAACGCCGGCGCCAATCCATTTGCGCTGGGCACGCAAAAATGCTGCGGCTTGCTGAAAACGAAATCGCTGCTGGACGCGCTTGCGGAGGCCGGATTCAATGCGGCATTCGGCGGAGCACGCCGTGACGAAGAAAAGTCACGAGCAAAAGAGAGGATCTATTCCTTTCGTGATGTCCACGGACAGTGGGATCCCAAGAACCAGCGGCCGGAACTTTGGAACATCTTTAACTCAAAAATCGACAAGGGCGAGAGCATCCGTGTTTTCCCGCTTTCCAACTGGACGGAACTCGACGTCTGGCTCTACATCCACACCGAGAATATTCCGATTGTGCCGCTCTATTTTGCCAAGGAACGCCCGGCGGTCGTGCGCGATGGCTCGATCGTTCTGATTTATCCGCGCGATCAGCTTCGCCCGGGAGAGAAGGTTCAATCCATCAAGTGCCGCATGAGGTCGCTCGGATGCGTGCCGTGCACGGGAGCGATCCGGTCGGATGCCGATACCGTTCCCAAAATTATCGAGGAGATGATTTCGTTTCGCCGATCCGAGCGCGAAAATCGCGCGATCGATCACGACGAGGAAGGATCGATGGAGATCAAGAAGCGAGAGGGCTACTTCTAATGCCTCCTGGAACTGACATCGAGATTCGCACTGAATTTGCGGAGTTCCTTGAACAAAACCTCAACAAGGAGCTTCTGCGATTTACGACCGCTGGAAGCGTGGACGACGGCAAGTCCACGTTGATCGGCAGGCTGCTCCACGATTCGAAAACAGTGTACGAAGATCAGCTCGCCTCGGTGAAGAAGAGCCGCGTCAACCGTTCCAGCGGGCCCATTGATTTTTCGTTGATCACCGACGGGCTGCGGGCGGAGCGCGAGCAAGGCATCACCATCGACGTGGGTTACCGCTATTTCGCGACTTCGCGGCGCAAATTCATCATCGCCGATACGCCCGGGCACGAACAGTACACGCGAAACATGGCCACCGGCGCGTCCACCGCGGATTTGGCGGTGATCTTAATCGATGGAACGAAGGGATTGCTTCCCCAGACGCTACGGCACACCTATATCTCCTCTTTGCTGGGGATATCAACCCTCGTTGCCGCAGTGAACAAGATGGACTTGCTGCAGTACCAAGAAGGCGAGTTTCGAAAACTCGAAAAAGAATTTCGTGTCCTGGCAGAACAGTTGGGCATCAGCGCGGTGACATGCATTCCTATCAGCGCCCTTGCGGGGGACAACGTCGTGGAGCGAAGCCAGCACATGCCATGGTACATAGGCCCGGCTCTGCTTGAACACTTGGAACGCGTGCCGATAGCGCAGCCCACCAGCACTCTCGGCATCCGATTCCCTGTTCAGTACGTGCTTCGTCCAGACGCCAAATTCCGAGGTTTCGCGGGGCAAGTGGCTGGCGGTTTGATCCATCCAGGCGAAGCCGTCATGGCGCTACCCTCCGGCCAAAGGTCGCGCGTGGATTCAATCGTTACTTACGATGGCCCTCTCGACGAAGCGTCCTCCCCGATGTCCGTCACGTTGGCTCTGGAAGACGAAATCGACCTGAGCCGGGGGGACATGCTCGTCTCGCCAGCCAATCCTCCGCATGTCTCCCAACGGTTTCTTGCAACGATCGTATGGATGCATTCGCAGCCGCTCGAAACAGGGCGATCCTATTTGATCAAACACTGTGCGCGACACGTGCGCGGTAAAGCCATCACAATTCGACATCGCGTAAACATCGACAATCTTCAACCAGAAGCCGCCGAGCGCCTCCAGATGAATGATATTGCGACCGTCGAACTGGAAACGAATAGCCCACTCTTTTTTGACGCCTATCAACTGAACCGCACAACGGGAAGTTTCATCGTCATCGATCCTTTGACGAACGCAACTCTGGCCGCGGGGATGATTCGAGAGGATCTTTCGGGAAGCGCCAGTATTCCAACCAGGAAGGAAATTCCGCCTTCGCACGCTCCGATCACCCCACTGGAGCGGCACCGGCGACATGGGCATTACCCCGCCATTATCCTGGCGAATGCGCGTCCATCGCTTGCCGGCCAACTCGAACGTGTGCTCTTCGAAGAAGGATTCGAAGTCATGGCCATTGGGGAGAATCCTTCATTCTCTTCCGCGCGAGATACCTGGACCGCGTTGCACGCCGCGGGATTTGTCGTCATCTACCACAATCCATCGCTCAGCGCCGAAGAAAGGCTGGACTTGCAAAGCGCGGCCGGCGATCACTTTTTCGATCTGGCCGACGTGGAGTTGCCCGGAGGAGATGCGGAGGCAGTGGAACGCGTGCTGGCGTTGGTCGAACCACTCCGCGTTCCGCCGCAGCCTGGAAAATTGGGAAGGATGAACTGAAATGGGAACAACGCTCGTCGCCGACAATCTCGAAAATCTCAATCCGGAAGAGGTGCTAAGCACCGTTCTGAATGCACACTCAGGCCAGTCTGCCTGTCTGACGTGCAGTTTCCAAGCCGAAGACATGATCGTCCTTGATCTCGTTCGCAAACGCATTCCCTCGATACCCGTGCTGTTCCTTGAAACCGGTTATCACTTTGCGCAGACGTATGAATATCGAGACCGCATGGCCAAGGAATGGTCTCTGAATCTGGTGAATGTGATTCCACAAAATACCGTGGAGCAGCAGGAGTCGGAATTTGGGATTTTGTACCGCACGGATCCGACGCGATGCTGCCAACTCCGCAAAGTCGACCCGCTCTTACAGGCGCTCGAACCTTACGAGATTTGGTTCACGGGATTGCGGCGCGAGCAATCGCCCACGCGGAAGAATCTTAAGAAGGTCGAACAGCATCGCCTGCCAACGGGGAAAACGCTTTTGAAAGTGAGCCTGCTAGCCGATTGGACCTGGGGACAGGTTTGGGAGTACACCGGCAAACACCAATTGAACTATTTGCCGCAATACGACCAGGGTTATTTGAGCATCGGCTGCGAGCCATGCACGGCGATTCCCGATGACCCGGCGAATCCTCGTTCGGGCCGCTGGGGCGGAAAAAAGCTGGAATGCGGCATTCACACATTTTCCCAAGGCGGGC
>Ga0210403_10004971_pt1 | contig 11369 bp, 15 predicted proteins | sample IncBWC19MmetaG_FD_150863 | JGI IMG/M metagenome (GOLD analysis project Ga0210403, IMG submission 150863) | Forest soil microbial communities from Barre Woods Harvard Forest LTER site, Petersham, Massachusetts, United States - Inc-BW-C-19-M | ecosystem: Environmental > Terrestrial > Soil >... | reverse complement strand
GACAGTAGCCCAGCACCGGATTGGGCGCGGCGAGATGTCCTGGTCGCTCCTGAAATTGCTTTTGCGCCGAATCCGGTGCTGGGTAACGCCCCACACGCAGCCAGAGTCCCTGTCCCGATCACAAGAAGTCCCGAAGGGACGAGTGACAGTAGCCCAGTACCGGATTGGGCGCGGCGAGATGTCCGATCACTCCAGGAATTGTTTCTGCGCCGAATCCGGTGCTGGGTAACGCCCACACGCAGCCAGAGTCCCTGTCCCGATCACAAGAAGTCCCGAAGGGACGAGTGACAGTAGCCCAGCACCGGATTTGGTGCAGCGAGATGTCCGATTGCTCCAGAAATTGTTTCTGCGCCGAATCCGGTGCTGGGTAAGGCCCGACACGCAGCCAGAGTCCCTTCTAGGGACGACTGACACGCGCTTCTCCCGCATGCCGTATACCACCAGAAGCCTCGCTCCCCATCTACAACTGCATATCCCGACCAACGTCCCGATCGCGTTTGAAAATCGATGTCGAGGTCACGCAGCGGAGCGAACAGCTCAACCATATCCCTGGCTGCAAGGCCCCAGGAGAGCCACTGGCTCAACCAGGCGATCGCGCCGAAGACCAGTCGCCGGAGGCGACATCAGAAAATAACCGGCATGTTCCGTTCCGGCGCGCTCTTTGCGCTGGAACGGAACATGCCGGGTCAGGAGATGAGAATGATCGAAGAGTCGCCAAAGGCGACGGCAGCCACCGGGCCAGAGCGCATCTTGCTTGCAACCCTCATTGAGATCCATCCGCCGGCATTCGCCTGAGGAGAAATTTGTTGCACCGCTCCGGAGACTCGGGAAAGGCCGTAAACGCTGTTGATAATCTTCTCCACGTCGGCCCGTGTAAGCAGGAGAAACCGATCAATGTTTGTTCACCCTGTCCGATCACATAAAGTCCCGCAGGGCTGAGTGACAGTAGCCCCAATACAGTTCACTTAAGGAAATCGAGGCAGCGGGTCGCACGATCAAACCAGCCCCGGCAGGGGCGGCAGAAAGTAACCCAGCACGTGCCTGGCCGCCACGCGCCTTTGCGTGGCGGCCAGGCTAAGTGCTGGGTTAGTACAGGATCAAGCCAATTCCTCGCTGCCGCAGGCCGGCGCGCAGCCCGCACAGCGGGCGGAGCGCCCTTAAAAAATGCTCTTTGCCGACGGCTGGAAAAGTTCTCCAATCACACGAAAATGTTGACGGCTGAGGTACGTTCATTTCTTAAGTGAACTGTATTGACACTAGCCCAGCACCGGATTTGGCGCGGCGAGATGTCCGATCGCTCCTGGAATTGTTTTTGCTCCGAACCCGGTGCTGGGTTAGGCCCGACAAGCAGCCAGAGTCCTTCTCACATGCCTCTCCCGCATGCCGACCGCGGACGCTTGCGGCATCGGGCCAAGTGCAGACGCCATTCAAGACAGCTCCGACGGGCTGATCACAAGAATCAAACACCGTTGCTGTAACGGTAGTTGCAGCTATGAGACTTTCAGCTTTCCCCGCCATCTGCAACTTGATGGTCCCGCGCAACAACCCGGCACAGACGGCTCCATATTGAATTTACGAAGACTGCATTCCGCCCCTATGATGTTGCGGTCACAGCCGCGCTGTTGATAGCCAAGAAAAATCTGAAAGACCAATTCGCCGTGCATAGCGACGGCACGGACCGTCAGTGGCCCGACGCTAAGCGCCTCTGCCAGGAAGTGCTGGGTTACGGCGACTGGTTCGGCATCGTTGAAGAAAAAGTCGAAGATCAATTGCCAGGCCAAGCCGGTACCCGGACGATCTTGCTCCCAACTCTTATTGAGATCCATCCGCCGGCATTTGGCTGAGAATTCCTGCCGGGGCGTTTTTCAGCCTGTCTAGCCAGAGGATAAAAGAACCAAGAATCAGCGCATGTTTAGTTATTCAAATAGGACGACTCAAACCGCCGCCCAAAGTGGAATGCGCTCGATAGATGCTGGAACCCGCCTATGGCGGATCCGGCTGGATCCCGAGAAACGAAAAGGCGGCATCAAAGCCCGCCGCCTGATTGCTGCCGCCAGGGATTTCTACCGCGCTCAGTGCCTGGGCCTCACCTGATGTTCATGCGATTGCTATGCTTTATCTGACGGACCAGATTAACCAATTGAGATGTGACTCTATAGAGTTCAGAGCCGAGTAGCGCGTAACCATTTGCGGGTGCCCGATCAAGCGAATTCAGCCTTTCCGTTCTTCTTTTCCGGTTGCAGCCGGTATGAATACCCAATCGGCGTCAGCCTTTCTGGCAGTGGCTTCCACGGCCGCTTCACTTCTGGGTCGCCGCCGCTGGCAACGGGCGTGCCTGCTTGGTCTGACACTTTGATCCTCCGAACCACGAACAGGGCCATCCGGCTGCTATTTTTGTTTGCAAAATCGACCTCATTCGGAGTAAGCAGGATATCCGCTCCGTCAGTCTGGGTGCCTTTAACCTCAACATAGAGGACCTCATTTGATTTCTTGCAGTACAAATCATAGGGCTTCCCCTCTGGTTCGACGTCGTAGCCTTCAGCAACGAAATGTGCTTTTGCCATTGAAACAGCATGGTTTTCCACAACTTTGCGCGTGCGCGGATCGACTGAGAACCCTTGGCCACCACGTTTGCGGCCAAGAGCTTCCGTCACTGCGAACAGTACGTCCTGCTCACTCACAACCTCGCATGGATGCCATCCAACGGCCAGAGCCATGATCGAATTCCATTGCGCTTCCGTGATCTTGAAGACTGTTCCACCTGTCGCACGTGCGACACTCAACGCCGCCAGATCCTCGTTGCCGGGTTCACCGAGCCAAAGCGGCAGGTTGGGACCGCCTACATACTTGATCTTCACACGGCGGCGCGAATGAAGAAGATTCGGATCGACACAGTATTCACGGTGAGTTGCAGGAACTTCCATCACGGAAGGATCAGACAGTACTTCGGCGAATGAAATAATTCCGCGACTTGCCTCTCCGGCTTTCGCCTTCCAAAGAGCTAGGCGATCCCCGGCTCTGACATCGCTGTCGTTTACAGTCCAAGTATCTTCCGCTTCATTACGTAGGACATCATCGATTCTGTAAACTTTTGGGTTTACGACGACAGCCCAATATGACGGAGACTTTGCCAATCGCAGGAACCTCCATTTACTTTTCCCCCGTTCCGCAAAAGTTATTTCTCCAAGTAATTGGTTGGCCCACGTCTGCAGCCGACTGGAAAGGATTGGATCCGGGCGATAAGGCGCACCCATCACTCCCTCTATCGCTATGCGTGTCACGTTGCCATCAAAGCGCACACCCTTCGTCTTCTTCTGTAAACCGTCTTCGTAAGCCATAAAATTCATGCCTGAAAAGGCGATGAACTTTGATGGTCCGAACTGGTCTGTTGTTGCGTCGTAAACCCAATATGTGGTCTGGTGGAGGATTAATCGGACGCGTTCCGAATGGGATTTGGCGGAAGCATTAAAGACTGTAATGTTATGTCCAATTTCTTCTGGTGTGCGTACAACTCTCAATGTGTGAGCCACAAGACTCCTCTCCTCTCGCTCAAGCTGTCAATAGCCAAGGGTCATCCTTTGTATGTCCGTAGAAAACCATGGCTTTCATCCTGGCTGGGTGCGCTATCTGCAGTTGCTCGGCATAGGGTTTCAGCGTGTCGTAGATCCAGGCGCTGAACAGCGTGGCTTCCATGGCTCCCCTCCACGCCTGCTTTCGCTGCATCGCCCATTGCCGCAAAGCAGACCGCTGAGCCAGGATTTTGCCTTCCTCGACAATCTCGCCCTCCGCCGTCTTGACGCAGAAACTCACGCTTTTCTTGTGAACATCGAATCCGATATAGTGAATACAGTCATGGGGTTCTCCTGTATGAGGTTTTCGAGTCGGCGCATCATCGCCGGTCTCGACATAGTAGCCTTTGGGAGAACCCTTTTTCATGATACTTATACATTCAAACAGACGGGACGTTCCCCACAGTCGATCAGCGAAAGTAGACTTATGGCAGCATAGTCTCTCAGCAGGCAACAGGAGATTGATTGACAGAAAATGCCCCGTTTGTCCCGTTTACCCATCGAGCAGGTCAGCCGGGTTCGGTGCGCCGAGAAGGGGAAGCTGGAATCCCCACAGTTTGCTACAGCGCCTTTTCCAACTTCTGCACAACGGATCGGAGATCCGCGAGTTTGGGTGATGCTCTCAACGCCGAGGCAGTATTCTCCATAACCTGGATGCGTTCTCTTGCGGGTAAGTCCAGGATTTTTTCCATTGCGCCGGCGACGGTCGCCGAGAGCGACTCGACAACATATGGTTCCGCTGTCGCAGCTTGACTGATCTGCGCGGCTCCAACCTTTTTCATCTCGCCGGCCAGATTTTCGAAGGCGGCGGCCTGGGCCTTAAATGCCTTTTCTACCGCCTGTTGTGCATCTTCATCCTTGTCCAGATATACCAGGAAATCGTCAGTGGCCTCGCCGGTTTTGACGAACTGCGAAAATGCATTCTGCCATTCCGGCTTGATGTGGGTTAGAAGGGCTTTTGGTTCCATTGGTCGAAATACCTCGTTTCCGGATATTGCTCTTTCTGTGATGTAGACGAACGGGGTTTACAATCTTTACCAAGGAATTGTCTAACCCCTTCAAAATACAAGACTTATAAATTCCGTCATCAGTTTTTCCATCCTCTTCAGAAGCCGAAACATACGTACTGCCGCCGCAGAATATGAGATTTGAAGAGCTTCTGCTATCGCCTGGAAGTTCATATTTTGCCAGAATCTCATGTGAAGTAGTTCTCTCTCGTCATCGCCTAATGATCTAAGTACCCTTTTCAGACGCAGGGTTTCATCGCTTTGAGGGGTTGCTGTTTCCGGTTCGGCAGAAACAATCTCGTTCTCCGGCATATTGATGAGCAAATCTCGCTCGATGGTTCGCCGCCGCAGGCGCAGGCGATCCATGGCCGCGTTACGTATCATCACAACCAGATAACCTTCCGGCGATCCGGCGGCGCGCACCCGTTGCATTGTTGCGAGGGATTGGAGCTTGAGCAAAACCTCCTGGGCTGCGTCTTCCATCTCCGCTGAATTAAGATTCAATCGCGTCATGAGTAGCCGGCCACGACGATGGAGCAGATCGGCAGCCATTCCCCAGGCTTTTTCATCAGTAACCCCAGGGTTGCCCTGCCTTACCAGCAGATCGGCTTCGAGCCGGTCGATCAGTTCCGCCCAGGTCACGGTTTGGTTCGCTCCAAATATCTCGCCAGTTCGTCAATCAGAAATTGGAGATTATGGCGAAACTGCCCAGCGGTTTTGAACCAAAGGACCCGCTTCTTAGAATCACTCAACTGAATCGAAACCAGGGCATCGTCTACCCGTGTCCCCTCAATCAGCACTCTTCGCAAAATAGATCTCATGCTTGTCGATTCGGCCTCGTCTGCTCCCTCCACGTCGGCAATGATCCCCTCGACACAGAGTTGAGGGCTGAAAGGCGCTGGTTTGGACTGTTTTTTATCGATCCACTCCAGAATTCCGCCGGCGAGAGCCAATACCAGCAGGACTGCCGCGATCCAGAACAATTCCTCTCGCCAATCGGCACGCTGCTTTGAGTCGAAGCTCTTGTTGTTCGAAAAAACGTACCAGTCGTGAATCGCCAGGGCGGAATTATCGTTTCCGGAAAAATATAGACTGGCACCCGAAGTCCAGTTGAATTTGTCTTGCGGTGTCTGGCTCTGCTTTGCGATTGCGATCCACTGCTCCCCTCCATCGTCCGTTTCCTTATAGACGCGAAGCTGGTCATTCGTGGACATCTTTGCAGTGAAAGGCGCGTTCCCCTGGGACATTTTAAGCCGCACCCAGCAACTCAAATCCCCTTCTGGCTGAATGGTCAGGATCAAGCGGTTATTGCCCGGATCAGCCTGCCAATGGAAGCCGGTATCATAGCCCTTCGAAATAGGCGTACCGCCAAGCTCATGAAGGCCGAGTAAAGTGGCTGCGGGTGCCGCAAGCACCATCAAAATTAGTCTTAGTTTCTTCATCCAGCATCGCCTCAAATACGTCACAAGTTTACACGTACCGTACGATCTTCATAGTCACATCGCAATGGAAATCAAACCGTTACCAATAGGTTGGGAGTGAGCGCCGAGGTTGGTGAGAACTGAAACCAAAACCAGAAATCTTGAAACACGGAGGGAACGGAGGATAAAAAGCCGGGGAAAAAGAGGAAACAAGGAAAAGGTTGTCTTTTGGTGCCGAGAGGGGGACTCGAACCCCCACACCCCTTTCAGGGCTGCGGATTTTAAGTCCGCTGCGTCTGCCAGTTCCGCCATCCCGGCCCGCTTTTATTCTAAGCTATGCCCTGCCGAAAATCGCGCTTTCACGACAGGGTGGAACTCCATCAACAACGTTTTCTAAATGCAAAGACAACCGGCGCCGAGATCCAACCATGCTACAAGGCGGCCTTTTGCTGCCACTCTGACATCCGATCGACAGCGAATCTTGACCAATCACAGTCCTGCCGCCACACTCGAGAATGAAAGGGCTGGCATTTCCGATGTCTCGATCTGCCAAGTCACTGTACCAATACGAGTTCGTTGCTTTCGAAAATGCCTCCCAGGAGGCCCCGGCAACGAGGTTCGATCTTTGAAAACTGAATAATCTACAAAACCGGACTTCGGTTCGATCCAGGAGCGCATGGGCGTCCGCTCCACCGATAACGGGCGACACGGTCGCGGCCTGTCGCCCGCATCGCTCGTGCAGAACCATGTGCTCACCGCACGCTGCGGTCGATGAGTGCCTGGGCGCTGACCGGAAATTAGCTGTTCGTTGCGCGACGAAAATATCATCCGCAACGGTATCCGCAACGGGAATTCATCGAAATTTCAACGACTTGCGCGGAAGTGCGGATTGATGCCCGTTTCGTTCGAGCAGCCACAGTCAGATTAGTGGAGGAATTCAATGGTCTGCCATCAGCCCGATTCAAGGATGAAGGTCCTCGAAAAGCCTGACACCAGCTATTTGGGGAAGAACAGTAACCATGTCGCCAACCCCCACCCCCCGTATCATGTATGCCTCATGGAAGCATCATTTTCCAGCCTGCGCTCCCGCATTTCGCGAAGAGCGTCTGAAGGCTCAGGACCACGGCAATCTTGCCCCGCCTCACAACCCCTAAAACCCTCTGTTTCCTCTGTACTACGAATGTTCACAATTTTCGCGGATCGCGACGATTTTTAGGGCTTCCTCACAACTCAAAAAACTCCACGCCTCCGTATTACTAACCCCGGGGTTTCTTCTTTTCTCGCGCAAATTCTAGGGTGGCAAGCATACCAAGCTTTTGGTTTTCTCTGCGCCCCCTGCGATCTCCGCGGTTCGATCTTTTGATCTTCCTTTGCGTCCTTGGCGTACTTTGCGGTGGATGCTCTTTGATTGTGGCTACGTCACGCCGTGCCTCCGTGGTAAATTCCTGGTTTTGGCTGGCCGCTCAACGTTTCGACCACTCCGGCGTAGGCACCACGGGCTTACTGTCGGCGATTTCCGGGGGATAGACAACGCGATACTGTCCACCGAGCACCTGGGTGACCATGACTGCGTGGCGGTTCTGGCCGTTGGCGTCGAACTTGAGCGGCCCGAAGGGCGTCATGGCGAGGTTGAGGTTTTTGATGGCGTCGCGAATCTTGGTGGGATCGAGAGAGCGGGCGTCGTTGATAGCGTGCGCGGCGGTCTGCAGGGTGGCATAGGCGAACATGGCATGATGCGTTGGATGGCTATTGTAGCGCTTGAAGTATTCGGCATCGAACTCCCGGGAACCCGCCCAACGGGCAATCGGCAGCCATTGCGAAACTGAAAATGTGTACTCCGCGTTTTTACCGGCGCCCTTGGCCGTAGGAAACTCGGCGGTGGCAAAGCCGGTCCCCGCGGAGGTGTAGTACCGGGCATTCAGGTCAATCTCCTGCGACTGGCGCATCAAGGTCGAAGCGTCCAGCAGGTAGGAGCAGAAATAGATGACTTCCGGCTTGGCCTGCTTCACCCGTTGCAGCACCGCGCGGTAGTCCGGCAGCTTGGCTTCGTAGGATTCCACGGCCACCAGCCTAATGCCCGCCGCGGTGGCCGCTTCCGTCATGGCTTTCTTGCCCGCTTGTCCGAAGTTGGTGTTCTCATACACGATGGCCATCGTCTTGGGAGCGCCGGTGTGCTTGAGGAAATCCAGGGTGGCGCGGGCGTAGTCGGCGGCGCCGGCGCAGACGCGGAAGATCCATGGTGACTTGGAATCCAATACATTGTCGGCGTTGGCCGCTGGGATGATCAACGGGACCTGCCGCTGGTGCATGGCCGGGACCATGGCCTTGGTGCTCTCACTCGAAAACGATCCCAGAATCATCGGCATCCGGTCCTGGTCCACTAACTTAGAGACGCCCTGGATCGCCTGATCGGGTTTGCTCTGATCATCATAGAAGTTCAACTCCAGCTTCCGGCCCAGCACGCCGCCTTTGGCGTTGATCTCGTCGAGCGCGATGAAATAGCCGTTCTTGAGGGCCTCGCCAAAAGCTGCCTGGCTTCCCGTCAGGGGCGCGATCACACCGATCTTGACCGTGCTCTGGCATGTGCCGGCCAGCGACGTACACATGCAAAAGGCCACCCAAGCAGCAAGTTTTCTAAGATGCATACAGGTCCTTTCACCTTCGCAAGAACTTTATGGCCGCGAATTATACAACGCGGACGGCCTGCATCACATTCCCTTCAATCTTAAAAACGTTTTCTATCAGCGTGCATCAGCGGAAATCAGCGGCAAATTTTTCCGGCGGCCGCTTTGCATCGCAGAGCGCGAAGCTACTCCAGCTCCGCCAAAATAGTGTATTCGCCGGCCGACATGTCCCATTGAATCTGCAGCACGTTGGGCTTGCAACATGTCTGGCAGTCTTCAACGTAGCGCTGGCGGGAGCCAGCGCTGGAATCGACGAGGGTCTCGTTCCATTCCCCGCAACCGGCACATTGGAAGCCTGAACTCATGAGTCGAGACTCTCACATTTTATCCGTTACCGTGACCTGCCACTTGGCGTAACATTGGTTCTTGCCTGTAAATCTTTTAGCTTGCGAGTTCCCACCCGAGTTCTCATCAAAGACCAGCGGAGGCCGGTGATGGTCTGCCCCAACTGTGGAGCACCGATGGCTGGTGGCGTTGATGTGTGTCCTGCTTGCGGCATGAGCGCCGGTCCGAACACCGGGGCACAGGAAGCCCGAACCACTGCCCAAAGCGACGGATATGCAATCGGAAGCCTGGTTCTCGGAGTGCTGGCGCTTTATCCCTTTCTGGTGGTTACCGGAATTCCCGCTGTCATCATGGGGCATTTCTCGCGCATCAGAATTTCCAGAAGCCACGGACGGCTGCGGGGCCGGGGCATGGCGCTGGCCGGGCTCCTCATGGGATACATCAGCATCGCGCTGGTGGCGGGGATTGGCGTCCGCAATATGATGCACACGCGGGAGGCCGGCAACGATAGCGCCGCCGAAGCTAACATGCGCAAGCTGAGTACCCTGATCGCTACCTACCGGCTTACGTATGAGGTGTATCCGCCATCGCTGGCCGTCATGGGGCCGGCAGCCGGCGGATCGCCAGGCGCTGACGCCGCCAACCTGCTGCGGGCTGAAGAGCTTAGCGACATGGCTTCCGGCAAGCGCGGCTACGTTTACACCTACCAGCGGACCCACGACGGCTACGCACTGCGTGCCGATCCGGCGTCTTTCCGCTCGGGCGTACGGCACTTCTATATCGATCAGACCGGCAGCCTTCGTTTCGAGAAGAAGCAGCCCGCGGGACCGAACAGCGACACGTTGTAGGAGCGAAAGGCGATTCGCCACGAATGAACGCGAATGACACGAATAAGACAGGGTTGGGCGACTCAAGACACCCACCGTGGAAGCGCACGTGCCAGTGCGGTTCTTCGGGTTCTCGCCTGAAGACAAGTATGGGAATTCGAAATTGGAACTCAATGTCAGGCGAGAGCTGAATCGAGTAAACTTTATTTTTAAATACATTAGTCATATTTTTATTACTATTAATAATACGAAATACGTATTATTTTTTATTTAGTTAAAATATTGATCCTGTATTCTTATTCTATTGCTAATAGATACAGATTTCCGTATACTCTTAAGTTCCGAGCAGATATTAGGCGAATGCCGAGTTCCGGGACAACATCCTGAAGCCGGAGGATGTTTTGTGGAGAGACAATGGCTATTTTAAGGCAGTATTTCGAGTAGTTTCATCCCCCCAAAGGCAGGACGACATTCATTATGGCAAAGAGACGTGGAAACCCTAACTGGGGCAAACCGGAGCCAATCGGTCCGGTCGTTCCCATTGTGACATCCTTCGAGCAGGCCGTGAAGGAGTTCAAGCTGACTCCCGACCAGTATGTCCGCTCGACCCGGCTGCGTGAGTGGGCGCGCCGGAACAAGAACTCCAAGTATATTCCCGAGCCACTGCTGGAAGCCTGGGGATTCGAGATTGAATCCACCCTATAAGCACCAAGGGTAAGTTTTAAAAAGGCCGTCCGGAACAAGGGCGGCCTTTTTATTTTTGAATAACTTCAATGCCTTTTCAAGGTCCGGAAATCCTCGCCATTGTGGTCAGCGCCAGCTTTGCCGCGGGCCTGAACGTCTACGCTACCCTGCTAACGCTGGGAATTCTGGCGCGCCTTCATGCCGTGCAACTGCCTCCGGGTCTGCATGTAGTTGCATCATGGCCGGTGATGGTGATTGCCTGCGCTCTGTTTGCGCTGGAATTCTTTGCCGATAAAGTACCGGCCTTTGACCTGATATGGAATGCACTGCATACGTTGATCCGGATTCCGCTCGCCGCTCTGGTGGCCTGGGGTGCCAGCCAGCAACTCTCTCCTGGGGCGCAACTGGCGGCCGCCGCGCTGGGCGCCGCGATTGCCCTGGCATCCCATGGCGGCAAACTGGCGGTGCGAGCAGCGGTCACGCCTTCCCCGGAACCGGTTTCCAATGTCACACTGAGCCTGGGCGAAGACGCAGTAGCCGTGGGACTAACGTGGTTTGCGACACAGCACCCGGTGGCAGCCGCGGTAGTGGTGGCCGCATTCCTGGTACTGATCACTCTCGCCGTGCGGTTCGTAATGCGGGCTTTCAGGAAACAGCAATTGGCAAATAGCAAATAGCAGTTAGCAGTTAGCACTCAGCATTCAGCCCTGAGACGGTTTCGCTGCTGTGAAGAAACCAAGCGGCATGGCGATTGCCAGGCGCAGGTCTCGCCAATTGCTAACTGCTATTTGCCAATTGCTGTTTTTTAATTCTGGCAATTCCGGCGATTTTGGCAATTATGGCAATTCCTTCAGAGTCTTACGATCTGATGGTCCAAGCATCCAGTCTTCAG
>Ga0210403_10004970_pt1 | contig 11369 bp, 9 predicted proteins | sample IncBWC19MmetaG_FD_150863 | JGI IMG/M metagenome (GOLD analysis project Ga0210403, IMG submission 150863) | Forest soil microbial communities from Barre Woods Harvard Forest LTER site, Petersham, Massachusetts, United States - Inc-BW-C-19-M | ecosystem: Environmental > Terrestrial > Soil >... | reverse complement strand
CATCGATTCCGTGGAATCGAAGAACCAGACGGGAACCGCAGGTCGAGGAAGTCTTCGTACAGGCGGGTTAGTACAAATCACGAACTCCCACTTCCACGACGATCCGACGGGGTACTACGATCTTGCTGGAGTAGGCGGGACGCCCTCGCTTCGTTTCGATACGAATCGTTGCGATGCCATCACGGGGAATCCGAACGGAATTTGTGCTGGGTCGAGTGGGCTGAACTTCTTTGAAGCCTCGAATAACGTGTTCACAAATGCTGCGGCTGGGAGGGAGGCGGTGTTGTACTGTTTCGGCTGCGATAAGGTGGACTGGCAGCATAACAGCTTCACTAGTGTCACGGCGGCGCTTCATTGCGATACATGCGGTGGAGGGAACGTATCCTTCAACGCCGCGACAAATGACGTCGCCCTGGGTTTCCCAGATTACTTTGTGGAAGTCGGTTCGAACTTCACCGTTGAAGGAAATGTCAGTACCAATAAGACCGGCGAACGAGGCATGGTTATTGGTGTTGGAAGCGACAGCCAAAGTCCTGCTTCTTTGCGTACTCAGGTGAACTCGTTCGATAGCACTACGGGATTTACCGCAGGTTCGAATGTGACGGTCTCAACGGACAACGCCGATAAACAAGAAGGCACTGGTTCGATGGTGGCTACGGCAACTGGAAGTTTCACGACGGGCACACTTTGGTACTTCAATTTCAACAGCCCGCAAACGAGTTGGGTTCCTTATCAGGACGTCTGGATTAAGCCCACGAGCGGAGCTCTCGCTGCAGGACAACTGCAACTTTGCATGTCCGTGAATACGGCGATTTCAACGTGCGACCTAAAAATCAACTTGCCAGCCGTTGCTCAGAACATTTGGTATCGAGTCATTACCTACGGAACGGGATGGGAAGGAGCGCTGTCGATCAATGGTCAGAGTCGCGCGGGGTTCAACTCGTTCGGAATTAGGGCCACGATTAGCTCTCCGAGCCTAGTGGTGAAGTTCGACGACTTCGACAAGGCTGATGAGCTTCTTGGGTACGTGGTTCGGTCGAACAAGATCGTGAATCCAGCGAGCGCCTGCATCTCATTCGGCGCCCTACAAGGTGGTCTAGTTAACGACAATAGTTGCCAAAACCCCATCGGCGGCTCAAATACTGCGTACATCGATCAGAACTCAGCGGGGGTCACATTCACAGGCAACGAAAGTAATTTCTCGGCGGGCAGGGCGGGAAGCGTTCATCTGCTCGTAGCGGGGGGGGTAGGCCCCGCTACCGTGACGGCATCGGGTGACCAGACAAACGCGGCCACCACGTTCTCGTGCACGGACGGCGGGAAAGTCGTTCCTGGTCCCTAAGCAAACTTCCGAAATGTCACCTGCAAATGGTGTCCTAGCGGCATCAGTCGATTTCGCAGGAGTGAAAAACAACGCTTGGGGACAGAGGTCGGTCGCCTAAGGACGCAACGCACAGAAGGCGTTGCTGCTATTTAGCCGTGCAAGTCACGTACGAAGAATTGCCGAGCAGCTAGGCCAGTGCTTTTTTCGATCGCTCTGGAACCCTGTCTGCCTTAGTCAGTTCACCTTCGATCCACTTATAAGTTACCTTGAGGCCAGCCTCGAGAGAAATCGAGGGCTCCCAACCCAGCACTTTGTTCAAGCGAGTATTGTCGCTGTTACGGCCACGGACACCCTGCGGCTTGTTCAAGTCGTGGCGTTTGACCAGCCGCTTATCCGCGATCTCGGATACCAGTTCAACTAATTCGTTGATCGTAACAAGCCGGTCGGTACCCAGATTCAAAGGATCGTGATGGTCCGACGCCATGAGGCGGACCAAACCTTCGACGCAATCATCTACATACATAAATGACCTAGTCTGTTCGCCGTCTCCCCAGATCTCTATTTCACCACCGTCCGGAGCCAAGGCGACCTTCCGGGATATGGCAGCGGGCGCCTTTTCTTTGCCACCGTCGAATGTGCCGAGTGGACCGTAGACGTTGTGAAAACGACCGCAGTAGGTCTGTAAGGAGAAGTCGTGCCGGTAGTATTTACAGAGCTCTTCCGCAAACAGCTTTTCCCAGCCGTACCCAGGCTCCGGATCGGCGGGATAGGCATCTTCTTCGACTAGCGGTGTCACATCCGGACTCAGCTGTTTGCTTTGGGCGTAAACACAAGCGGAAGACGAGAACAAGAAGCGCTTAACGGCATTCTGCCTACTCGCTTCCAGCATGCTGACGTTGATTAAGATATTGTTGCGAGAAATGTGGGCTAAATATGCGGTGATGTAGCCGATGCCGCCCATGTCGGCGGCGAGGTTGTAAACCTGGTCGATTCCACCTCGTGTGGCCAGCAAGCAGTTCTCGTAGTTCCGGAGATCGAGAACCTCGAATTCGTCTGCATGCGAACGCTCGTACTCGGGACTCTTGATATCCGCACCGCGTACCCAGTGCCCCTCCGCTTTAAGCCTTTTCACAAGATGATGACCAATAAACCCACCCGCTCCGGTTACAAGTATTCTAGAAGTCGCCATGTCTGTCGTACTCCCTTCTTGATGGATTAGGAACCGTGACCGCACACTCCAGGTGGAGTTATGGCGGTGGCAATGGCTGTAGTCCGTAGCTAGACTTTTGGTTGCAACTCGGTCAGATGGCGCTCACGACTACCGGCGCTCGCGAGGAGCGCCCTGGCTTGCATTCTCTTCCAGACAGCGCGTCGGGCCCAGTTTAGGCAGGGCGTTCCCCGAATCAGAGTGGTTGCGTAATCAGTGAGGGCATGCAGCAGGTTCAATTGGAGCGCGCCGAGTTTGGGAGCACAAATTCGAACACTCGCTTCGGGACACCGAACATTTCCGAAAGAATGGTAGAGCTGGCCGTTTCCACAGCCGAAATCGACGGTTTCGATATCCTCGTGCCGGAGGTCTTCCAGGATCTTGAGAAAAAGGAAGATCCCGGGCGAAAAGATACTCCAGCCCTGATCGTAGCCTACAAAATCTGCCTGCAGGCACCGCCCGTAGAGGGTTCCCTTCCAGAACGCCACGGGGCTTCCGTTCAAATGAAGGATATAAATCCGCAGCCACCCTCTGGACGCTTCCATCCGTAGCTGTTCACGGACGTGGGGAGTATCAAAAAAACCGAACCCAACCTGGCGCTTGGCCGATTTGCCGGCGATGTGTTCCATGTCAGGAATGGCTTGTTCCAGATCCGCGATCGTTCGAAAGGTTAGGACTTGTATTCTTCCCGGAAAGCTTGTCAGAACTCGTTTATACTTGCGACGCAATTCATGGCGTTGGCTGTGCCCCAGGCTCGAAAACAACGCATCAAGATCTTTGGGAAAGCTCATGAACCAATGGTCCTGTAGGCCGCGGGAATGGTCCCGCAACGCGAGACTCGGCAGCTGAACCGCGCAGGCATACAACGCAGAATGTACGTCTAGTTGCTCCCACAACGCCACGTCGGCATCTCCTTCCGCCAGCGACTGCATCACAGCCTGAACGAGCGTTGCGCAGTTTTCCCCGGAGGCGTTGCCCAGCAACCCTCCATACACAAACTCCAGCACATTGACTTCGGACTGGCGCATCGTGGCTGAGCACAATCTGATCCGTATCTTCGTACGATCACGTAGGCCTATCAATATGGCATCGGGTCTTGCATTCCGGCTAAGCACGATGACATGAGGTCTGCAGCCGACGCCTCGTGACCGGACCATCCCGCAAAAAAAATCGACATCAGAATCCCGGGTCTTCTGCCAAGATTTCCAAATCTCGCGCAGCTTTTCGATTTCCCGCAGATCGCTAATCGTTTCAAGTGTGAAGTGATCGCCAGCAGTTTGTGGATCCGATCGACTCAGGGGAAGACGACGACTGCCATTATTTCTGAATGACTTTGAAGGATATTCTAATTCCGTCAGTCTCATCTCAATGAGCGGTCCATACGCAACTGTCCGCTAGAGCAGCCCGCTGGTGTTCGAGGCGTGTGGATGGTGAGCACGATTTCCAACCTCCGCGCAAGGTTAGGTGCATAGTGTATCGCGCTCGGGTCCGAGCTTGTTATGAACCTCATTGGTACTCAGCATGGCTGGCTCGTTGCTGGTCTGCTTGAATAATACGGCCTGGCTTTAGCCATAGAATAATTCTCTGGAAGGCTTCCTGCCTTCCACGTCAGTGCCAAAGAAACCTACTGCTTGCAGCCCTACAAGGATGAGGTAGATCGGATTTAGCAACATGTACCGGCGCCACAAGCGACGCGGTTCAACGCTAAAGCGAAACAACCATTCTAAGCCCCAGTCTTGCATCCATTGCGGCGCTTGCGGAGCGGTTCCAGCAAGAAAGGCAAACGCCGCACCTACCGAGACGATCGGCATCGCGAGAAGCTCCCGAAACTCGTAAGCCCATACTTCCTGACGTGGGCAGCCTATACCGACAAAGACCAAAGAAGCTCCCGAGCGTCGTACATGTTCTGCCACGATGTCTCTCTCAGATGGGGAAAGAGTGCCAAATTTCGACGCCTGCATCCCAGCAATCTGCAGCAGAGGGAATCGGTTCTTCAAATTGTCTTTAAGCTTCGCCAGGATACCGGGGGTGCTTCCGTAGAAGTACACGGCGATTCCTTCGGCTGCTGCCCGTTCACAGAGGCATAGGGTAAGGTTGGGGCCATACACGCGTTGACGAAGTCGAGTCCGATGCAGAAGGTTCAATGCCCAGCGCACCGGCTGTCCATCCGGAACAAGCAAGTCGAAATGATTGAGACGGTACCTATGCTCTGCGTCGAGCACACCCATCATGACCCCGTGGACAGCCAGCGCCGAAACCGTTGCAGGAAGGCCTTGGCGAGCTGCCCGCACAATATGATCGACGGCCGATTCATAGTCGATGGCGTCAATCAGGATGCCTAGGATGCTTCTTTTTCCGCTGTCTAGCATGTCAACCTCGGCCAATAACGAAGATTGCCGACCTCGAGGGAAGACCTGTTCAAGTCAAGCTCGTCCGGCGGGATCTAGAGCGAGCTTTGCAAGGGGTTGGTCGGAACCGCGAAGAGCAAAATCGTACGCCATCATCAGCATTCGGTAGTTCTGCTCGGGTGTGTACTTCGCCTCATATTCGCGACGCGCGGCACGGCCCATCTCGTCCATTTCTACCGGATGGTTCCAAGCCCAATCCACCTTGGCCGCCAGATCCCCCGGATCACCCGGTGTGAAGTGCAGGCCAGTCCGGCCGTACACCACCAGCTCCTGCATCGCTCCAAGATTGGAGCACACGACGGGGATGCCACAGGCAAACGCTTCAACTATAGTTGTGCCGAAGGTCTCATACCATTCGCTCGGGAAGATGAGGAACCTGGCCCCTTTCATTTTCCTAAGGGTCTTTGCATTTGGCAGAGACCCCTCGAATCTGACGTCGGACAGGCCCCTTTGAATCACCTCTGGCTCCAGTTCTTGACGCAAAGGCCCATCGCCCACGATGACCAATGGAATGCGTTTTTCCAAGAGTGCCCAAGCCGCGATCAGAGTTCGCAATCCCTTTTCCACCGTGATTCGTCCCACGAAAATGGCATATTCACCCGGGCTCTGCCTTTCACCAGGATCGGGATCGACGAAATTCGGTTTGACAAGGACCTTATCTGGAGGGAAACCTGCTGCGACGAACTTTCTACGCACGAATTCAGTCGGCGCGAGATAGCAATCAACCATTCGCACCCAGGTCCGCAACTTCCGGTGGATCGCCAACGTGAGCGCTACGGCCGCTGTCTGCGGGCGAGAATCGCGATAACAGCCGTGGCGCACACCGCGCCAGAGACTGTGCTCCAAACATTCCTCGCATATCCGGCCATTCCGGAAAAAAGTCGAAGGAGCACAAAAAAGGCGAAAGTTGTGTAGCGTCAGGACTATCGGGACACCGGCATCGTGACACGCGTAGCAAGCGGAAGGCGAAATCAGAGGAAAGGTATTGTGAAAATGAGCCACGTCGGGTTTCTCTCGCGTCAGGAGTGCACTGAGCTCGCGATGGGTATCCCGCGCCCAGATTGCGTTCGAGCCTGTCGCAATCTTTGCTACTAAGCTGCTTTGGTCAATATCCCGGTTATGTCGGAAATAGGTCGAAACATGGTGACCAGCTGCGCCGAGAAGCGCAGTCTCCCGTTCGACCGTACTATCCTCGCCACCTTGCTGCTTGTAGCAATTATGGAGAACGAGTATCTTCACACGCGTTTCATGGTGATTCCGAACAGGTCGGTGGTGTTCTCTTCCCTAACCACAGCGGAAAAGCTAGGCATCACCCTAGTGGTAAAGTGTCGAAACGCGTCGTTTAGGTCGACATTGTCCGCGACGACTGCTCCCCCGGGGCGTACGTAAGGCCAAGCTGTTTCAAACTCGAAGCTCATATGGCGGAAGGTGTGAAGGCTGTCGTGGACGAATACATCTACTTCCTTCAGTGAAGTAATCAAATTGGGAAGGATTCGCTTCGCTGGCCCACGATGCAGATGCCAGCGCCCCCTCAGCTCCTGCGGTATGAGTACACCCACATGTCGATCAGCATCCCTTCCTAGAGGCGGGAGGTCGACACTGATAAGGGTTCCTTTGCGATTCACCGCTAGAGCTTGGAGAGTGAATGCGCTCGTGACTCCATACGCCACACCCGTCTCCAGGACAACATTTGGCGACAGCAGCCGACACATCACATAAATCGACCTGGCCAAGCAAAAGTTCCCGTTGTGCCCTGAATTAAATGGCCCTACGCTCTTCGCAGTGGCGATTCCTTCTGACACCCTTCTTTCTAATTGTGTGAGTTCCCGTTCCGCAAGGAGCTTTGTAACATCACCGTTCGACACGCCGAGCGCTAGTTTCAGCGCGTCTGTGAAAATAAGTGTGTTGGCGTTCGGGAATCGTGCCCGACGGCGTTCCCTGGTCACGTCCACGACCGTCATCAACCGGTCGTAGAACTCCACCGGCCGCTTGGGGAGCAACGAGAGCAACTGAACTGCCTTCGACGCTCTCATCTTCTAATAATGTGATCCGTTATTCACGAAGAGCCGGTGACGCGGAAGGTTGGCTCGGAGAAAACTGCTCGAAGTAATAGCCGCGGAGCAATTTCTCTGTATATCGGAGTCCTTTGGCGGCGCAGCGAAGTGCTGCTAGAGTAAGTTTTTGACGCAGCGGACCCTGCATTCCTCGCAAGAGGGGCGAATGTATCACGGCGAGCACATCCTGCTCCGCGAGTTGTCCTTCAGGATGGGCCGTAGACTTGCCTTGCGCGTGCCAGCGAAAGTCAGCGAGAAGCGAGGGAAGGTGTTGGAAGTGGTACCCCTTCTCCGCCAGCCTTAGGAAGAATTCATAATCCATCGCATACTGAAGGTTGATATCGATGAAATTGCCGTCTTCGAACAGCCTGCGGCGGAAAAAAGTCGAGACTGTCGCAATATATAAAACGTGGTGGTAAGAAAGAATAAACCGGCTGAATTCAATCTCTCGACGAATGCCCTTGATACGGCCTTTCTCATCCATCCAGGTGTAGTCACCATATAGGACATCCGCATGAGGGTGCTGAGCAAATCCCTGGGTAATAATCGCAAAGCAGCCGGAGCGGTAGCGATCGTCCGAATTCAACCACCCGACGACGCTCCCGGTCACCATTCGAAACCCCTTGTTCAATGCATCACTCTGGCCGCGGTCGGGTTCGGAGATCCAACGCAAATGCTCCCATCCAGGCGTTCCGGCGTATCGACGGAGGATCTCCACCGTCTGATCCGTCGACGCGCCGTCAACCACGATGTGCTCGACATCGGGATAGTTCTGCTCCTTTACGCTGAGCAGGGCCTCTTCGATGAAAGCCCCCTGGTTGAAGGACGGCGTGACGATGGAGATTTTAGGAAATTGACTCATCGGGAGCGCTCATTTTGAGTGGTTCTAAACAGGCTTGCGCAGAATCCATTGCCCCAATGCATAGCGCCTGACATCTTTGGGATGGTCAAGAGCTGCATCCAGACTCACTTCGCGCCACGGCCCCCACGGCTCTTTGTCAAAAAATCGCTGCTGGACGACCTCGAACCCTTGAAGAAGTTGGGGCAGTCTCACTCTTCCATAGACCCGGTGCCACGGCTTGTGCGCGGCGTCGTGGCCGACAGGGACTGTCAGGAAAAAAAAACCTCCCGGAATCAAGTGTCGCAAGATCTTCTGTACAGCTTTCAAGTCGCCGGAAGGATCTTCGGTAGAACCGTACCTCCCTGAAAGTCCGAAGTGCTCGATTGAGGAGCAAGCAACGACTAGATCGAAGTCGGAGTCGAGATTAAGTTGATTGAAATCACCTCGTACTTGCATGAAACCTGCTACTTGCCTTGCAAGACGATCCTCAAGGTCGACGCCCACAACTTCGTATCCTCTAGCAAGCATGGTCGGAATGACCGGAGATTCGCCGCAGCCAACATCCAAAGCCTTTTTGCGTCCTTTCGGAAGGTTCGCGCAGATCCATCCCCAGTCCAGCAACTTTTCGCCGTCTAAGTCAAAGCCCCCAGCAGGCGGTCTTGGCTCACCTCTCAGCCATGCTCGAACGCCAAAGCGACGGTCGACCCGCCGCACCATCGTTCCAATTGCGCTGCCTAAAGCCATCATGGCACCTCGATTAACGGCTGGTTGAAAGTCATCGCGACTTGGTCCGAAACCAGACTCCTTCGCAAGACCGGGAGGCTGGCAGCGAGAGACCAGAAAGTAATCGCCGTAGGCCCAGAGTCGACGGTCGCTCCAATAAACCCATACATCAGAGTTAGGAGGAAGAGAATTCCCACCCCGAAGGATAGGTTCGTATTTCCGTTGAAGAAAACACGGACCGCGTCTGACGACATTACGAGACACAAAATCACCAGAATAGTGAAGGCAAGAATCCCACCACCAGCTAACGTTTCGAAAAACATCGAATGTGCAGTGCCGAGATCGGCATTGTACTGAGGTCCATAGATTCGTGAAGCGGCGTAGTATCCGAGGCCTAGCAACGGTGATTTCTGAAGGGTCACGGTCGAAAGATATGTCCACAGACCCACGCGGTCACTCAGAGTTAAAATGCTTTCGGGGTTGCGATACTGGCTAAAGCTAGAAGCCATATCTAAGGCGAGAACTAGCACGATAGCGAGCCCGGACAAGCGTGCAAAACGACGGAACGGTTTGGAACGTGGGCGTTTAAGAAGCACCAGGAGAAAAATTACAAAGAGACTCACATAGGCCGAGCGTGAAAGCGAAGCGACCAACAAGACGCAACACAGGATTAGCAGGAGCCCGTAGGTTATCTTAGAAATCTTTTGGACTCCTGCAAGCAATAGCACCAGGCAGATTAAGGCAACAACTTCAGTGCCAGCGATGTAGTCGCCCCGCAACCGAAGTGCTCCGGTCTCGGTCGTGACCACTACCAGATCCGGATTGACTAGGAGCGCCGCTGGAACCGCGACACAGAGTACAGCACTCGCTTGAAACAATTTCTTGAGGCAAGCCTCCACGCCATACCGCTCGACAAAGACCATTGTGAACATAAGAGAAATAAACATTTTATAAACCATAAAAGCAGTTAAGGACGGAGCAGCAGATACGAAGGTGGACAGACCGAGTGCCGCGACCAGGCCTAAACCTAGCTTTTGAGGTAGGCGGAACCCCACCGGCCTAAAGTTCTCTTGGAAATAGAACCGCATCTGGTAAAAGACCCAAAGTCCAGAAACAATCAGCACAATAACGTGAAGAATAACTACGGCATCTATGTCGCCCCGAAGCGAAGCTGCCGGGTCTCGTTCCCTGAATCTTGGTGGACCAGAGAAAAGGAGGAAGAAGAGAGCGCAACTTACGGTCGAGGGGCGACTTTCAAGGTTTCCGACGCTGATCGAAGGCCCTAGGGAGGCACTAGTAGTCATTGGTGCTTTGAAAAAAAAACGTTTGGAACTCTGTTGTAGTGCTCTTTCATAAAAGGAACAGTCCTGCCCTTGAGATGTACCTTAGGGAAGTATCCAAAGCCTTGCATCCGGGCCAGGACCTTCTCAATACTAGACCCAAGAAGATGCAACATGGGCTCGTGCAACTCGAGCATAACCAGTCGTGGTGGGCAGTCCCTCAGTAATCCTGATGCGCCCTCGATGACTTGCTCTTCAGCGCCCTCGACGTCCACTTTCAGAACATCGATTCGCGAGACATGCTGGCTCTGGCAGTACTCATCCAGGCCGGTCATAGGCACTCGGATTCTCTCCAGAACCCCCTTTCTGCCCGTCTCCACAAAAGAGGAATAGGCCCCGTCCCGGGCTACGACAAAGTCCACGTCTTTCTTGGTCGAACCCACAGCCGACGGATTTGGAACAACATTATGAATGTTGTTGAGCATCAGATTTGTGGTCAGCACTTGATAGTTCAGCGGAACGGGCTCGAAGGAATAAACGATGCCACGCTTTGCCATTTTAGAAAAAAACAGCGTGTAGTAGCCAACGTTTGCACCAACGTCGAAACAGATGTCGGTTTCTCGAACATTCTGACGAATGTAAGCGGAGTCCTCCTCTTCGTACTTTCCAAAGAAATAGATTTGACGGCCGACGTCTTCATTTGCGAAAACCACAAGTCGATAACCATCAATCCGTTTTTGGCGAACAACACGGCCTCCCTCCCAGCGCCTTGTCAATAACCGAAGATCAGTCAGTAGCTCGGCGAATTCCTGCGCAGCGGCATTTCTGCTTTGCGCGAGGCGCCGTGACCATTTCTGCCAGCTCAGCAGGTCCGTCGGGTCTCTTTCGAGGGCAGGCCTCACAGGCTTTTTTCCACCTTGAGGTAATTCAAGCTAATGATCGGGCCGTAGAACAGCCGACCGGTCGCTGCACCAATCAAGCCGAGAAAGGGAACTAGAGCAACAGTGCCGGCCAACGACAATGCACCGCCGAACAAAGTGGTAAGAGACACGAAACGTACTTTTCCGAGCCCGAGCAGCGTGAAGTACGGAGCAACATTGAGAGAAAGCGTGAAGAAGGAAATAGCAAGTATGGAAAGGAGCAGATACGAATGGTCGGCAAAGCTCTTGCCCATCCAGACGGAGAGGATCTGTCTGCCGAAGAGGACCAGAGGAAGCATCAACGAGGCCGATAACAGAAAGTTTGCCGCTATGGCCAGCCGGTATACTTTCTTCAGGCCCTTCCTGTTCCCCGCTTGGTGCTTCGCGCTCACGTGCGGAAACAGGAAGTCGAACGCAGCGGCGGGTAAGCCGTGTACCTGCTGCGCCAATTGCACGCAGATGGTGTAGTAGGCAAGCGGAGAAGTTCCCAATAAAGCCGCGACGAGCAATCGGTCTGCCTGACTGAAAGTCGCTGCAGAGATACTTTGAACCCAACTGTAAAAACTGAAATGGAACACTTCCCGCCACGTCCGAGTCTCTAGGGTCGGCCAG
>Ga0210403_10004969_pt1 | contig 11369 bp, 8 predicted proteins | sample IncBWC19MmetaG_FD_150863 | JGI IMG/M metagenome (GOLD analysis project Ga0210403, IMG submission 150863) | Forest soil microbial communities from Barre Woods Harvard Forest LTER site, Petersham, Massachusetts, United States - Inc-BW-C-19-M | ecosystem: Environmental > Terrestrial > Soil >... | reverse complement strand
GCCTGATCGACAAGATCAGGGCCGGGCAGGAAATTCCTCTGAGCGAGTTCACCTTGGGTGAGGACGAAATTACCCGCCAGGTGATTGAATACGGAGGCTTGTTTCCTTTCAACGTGGCCCGCCTGCAGAAGAAGGTCTTTTTGCCGGCGATCACCACGGGCAAGCGTCCGATGACGATTGCGGAAAAGATTTTTGCCCGCCACATGCTCAATGAGCGGGGCGAGACCGGGATTCCGGCGGTCAAGCCGGGCGATACCGGTTTTGCGCGCACGGATCTGCGCTTCAGCCATGAGTACGTTACACCTATGGCCGCCATCTTCTTCGAGCATTTTGTCGGCCCGGACGCCAAGGTCAATGATGCGTCGACCATCCTGTTCTTCCGCGATCATCTTACGTTTCTCGATGAGGTGATTTCCGAAGAGAAGAAAAAGATGGGGCTGCTCGACCTGGCTGGACAACTCAAGGTCAAGCAGGAAGATTTCTCGAAGAAGCAGGGCATACGCCTGCATGGTGAACTGAAAGACCGCAAGGGGTCTGAAGGAATCTGCCATTCGGTGATTGCCGAGAGTTATGCCCTGCCGGGGCAGCTCAACGTCGGTTCCGATTCCCATACGCCGCACGTGGGCGCCGTGGGCTGCGTGGCTTTCGGCATCGGCACTACCGATGTCTTTAATTCATGGATTACCCGCGACATCCGCGTCAAGGTCCCTGAATCGGTGAAGGTGCGTGTGAAAGGGAAGCGCAGGCCCAACGTGACCGCCAAAGATTTCATCCTGCTGCTGCTGAGCATGGATTACATTCGCAGCGGCCAGGCATTGGCGAAGGTCATGGAATATTGCGGCGAGGCCATCGAAGAATTGAGCGTCGATGAGCGGGCCACCATGACCAACATGGCGGCCGAGATCGGCGGATTCACCGGCATCGTCGCCCCTGATCGCAAGACCGTAGAGTTTTTGATGGAGCGCCGCGGCATGGGCATGGCGGAGGCTGAGAAGCTGTGCGCCGGATTGGCCAGCGATCCTGACGCCGGCTATGCGCACACGATCGAGATCGACGCGAACGATATCACGCCCATGGTGGCCACGCCCGGCGATCCGGGCAATGGAAAGTACGTCCGCGAATTGAACACGCCGGTGCCCGTGGAAAGCGCCTATGGCGGCACCTGCACCGCCGGCAAGAACGCCGATATGGATATGTACGCACAGGTGCTCGACAACGCCCTGCACGAGGGCAAGAAGGTGGCCGCCTCCTGCAAGTTCTATATTCAGTTTGGCTCCCAGGAAACCCGTGAGTATTGCGTCCGGAAGGGCTACCTCGATATCTTCAGCCGCGCCGGGGCCACAGTGATCGAGCCCAGTTGCGGCGCCTGCATCAACGCAGGGCCAGGCGTTTCCACGCGCGCCGATCAGGTGGTCATCAGCGCCCAGAACCGCAACTTCCCCGGACGCAGCGGCCCCGGCCTGATGTACCTGGCCAGTCCGTATACGGTGGCGGCCAGCGCCGTGGCGGGATATATCGTGGAGTATCAGCCGCAGGCGCTTCGCGCTGCTGTGGGCGTGTAGCTGTTTTTCAAGAGAAACGAAATCAGCCAGCCCTCAGACGCTATTCCGCATCTACTCATTTGCTGATAAAATTCAATGTTCGGGCAGCAGGTATTTTTATACAGGAGAGATCGAAACTGATATGGCATACGTAATTGCGGAACCCTGCATAGGCACCAAAGACTCGGCTTGTGTTGATGCGTGTCCGGTGGATTGCATCCATCCGAAAAAAGACGAGCCCGGGTTTGAGGGCGCGGAGCAGCTCTACATCGATCCGGTGGAGTGCATCGATTGCGGGGCCTGCGTTCCTGTGTGTCCTGTGTCGGCGATCTTCGCGCTCGATGATCTGCCGGAAAAATGGAAGGCATATACGGACAAGAACGCCAAGCACTTCGGCCGGTAACTCCGGAGGCGATTTTCTGGCGCGCAGCCCTCAGGGCTGCGCGCTTTCTGTTGGTGCGGGTGTATTCTTGATCTTTCATGCCCAAGCAGTCAGAAGCGCTGGTCCTACGCACCTATCCGTTCCACGAGGCCGACCTGCTGGTCACGCTGTTCACGCGGAGCGAAGGGAAGGTCCGGGGCGTGGCCCGCTCGGCCATGCGCTCGAAGAAGCGCTTCGGCGGCTCGCTGGAGCCATTGACTCATGTGCTGGCCCATTGGCACGATAAAGAAAAGCAGGAACTGGCCCGCCTGGATTCCTTCGATATTATTTCTTCTCCGCTGGCGGATGCGATGAGTTATCCCCGCCTCGCGGCCCTGGCCTACGTGGCCGAGGTGATCGACCAGTTCGTGCCCGATCGCGAGCCCAACGATTCCATTTTCCGCCTGGCGCTTGCGGTGATCGGCCAACTGCGCGGCGAAGCCATCTGGATGCCGCTTACCTACTTTGATCTGTGGATGGTGCGTCTGGCCGGCCTGCTGCCCGACCTGACGGCCTGCGCGGAATGCGGAGCGCGGCTGAACGGCGATAATGCCTATTTCCATCCGCGAGCGGATGGATTGTTGTGTCCGCGCGACCGCAAGCTGGCCAGCGGGGAAGTCTCGGTGGAATCGCGGGAACTGGCTGCGGGTATGCTGCGGGCCCCGGTCGAGACCTTCGCGGGAAATCCGTGGCCGCGGGGCGTAGCCGCCGACCTGCGAAAGTTTCTCAAACAGAGCATGGAGATGCACGTCGAGAAGAAACTGGTGACCGCGGCGATGCTCGAGCGGATCGAGTAAGCTTTGTGGGTGAATTTGGCAATTTAGTAATTTGGCAAGTGGGTAATTGAGTTGCGGCCAACGGACGCCAATTGCCAAATTACAAAATTACCCAATTACCAAATCCGCGACCATGCCTGAACCAACGCATCTCTGTATCGAGACGGGACGGCCCTTCGACAACGAAGCCGCCGCCAGCGCCAGCGCGGCCCGCTTCCGCGAAATACAGGCCGAGTGCGATGCGGGCAAGGTCCCTGACCTGCGCGCCGGGGACGTGATCTACGTAGATACATGCATCTATGTGAGCCACGGAGTCGACGATTTCCGCGGTGGCCTTGGCGAAGTGATCTCATTTGGATCCGATACGAGCGCCGGAGTTCCCACACCCTTCGTCAAAGTAGCGCAGGACCCCGACACATGGAACAACTGGAAGCTTCTTGCCGCGATCCAGAAAAAGCTGCGGGAAGAGTTCGGAAAGAAGTGGTCGCATCCTGATCCGGATTACCGGCCAGAATTCAACCGCTGGGACGATTGAGCAAGCAATCAGCAATCAGCATTCAGCCATGCAGCAGATTGGTAATTGCCAAAATTGGTAATCGGGGAATTTTGAGGATTGCCAGTATTGCCATGATTGCCAGTATTGCCAGAATTTCAAACCCGTACGCTCTTTAAATTCTGGCAATACCGGCAATACTGGCAATTTCTTCTGCTCTCTTCTGATAAATTAGTAAAGTTCCCATGGCGAACCCCCAAGCTCTTACATTTCAGGAACTTCTTCTGCGCCTGCAGCAGTTCTGGGCGCAGCGTGGCTGTGTCTTGCAGCAACCTTATGACATTGAAGTTGGGGCAGGAACCATGTCACCGGAGACGTTTCTGCGGGTGCTGGGGCCGAAGCCGTACCGTGTGGCGTATGCGCAGCCCTCGCGGCGTCCGGCGGACGGACGCTATGGCGATAATCCCAACCGTCTCTATAAGCACATGCAACTGCAGGTCATCCTCAAGCCGCCACCGGACAACACCCAGGAGCTGTACCTGGAATCGCTGCAGGCCATCGGCATCGACCTAGGCAAACACGATATCAAGTTTGAGGAAGACAACTGGGAAGCCCCGACGCTGGCGGCCTGGGGCGTGGGCTGGCAGGTGATGCTTGATGGTCTGGAAATCACGCAGTACACGTACTTCCAGCAGTGCGGCGGCATCGATCTCGATCCTATGTGCGTTGAACTGACCTACGGCCTGGAACGCATCGCTGCCTTTCTGCAGGATGTGGAAAGCATTTACGACATCATATGGGCGCGTGAGCCCGATAGCGGAAGGGAAGTGACCTACCGCGAGGTGCGCCACAAGGAAGAGCTGCAGCTTTCCGTCTACAACTTTGAAACCGCCGATGTAGCAAGGACGTGGAAGCACTTCGAGCAGTATGAAGCCGAGTGCCAGGCGCTGGTCCTGAAATTCAATGAGTTGAGCGGGAACAAGAATTCGAACGAGGCTGAGCGGCAGCGCTTTCCGCTGCTGGGCGCTTACGATCTGTGCCTGAAATGCTCCAACCTGTTCAACATCCTCGATGCCCGTGGAGCCATTTCGGTGACCGAGCGCGTCGGCGTGATCGCCCGCGTAAGGCAACTGGCGGTAGGACTGGCCAAAGCCTACCTGGCGCAGCAGACCCCACGGAAAGCCGAGGTGGCATAATGGCCGGCTTTCTGCTGGAAATTGGGTGTGAGGAAATTCCGGCGCGCATGATCGATGGCGCGCGCGAGGAACTCGCCCGGCGGGTAAGTGAATTGCTGGTGCGCGAATCGCTGCTGGCCGCGCAGGAAGGTGCTCCCCTGCAGTCGTTCTCCACGCCTCGCCGGCTGGCCGTTTTCGTGTCCGGCGTCGCAGCTTCACAGCCGGATGTGACCGGGCAGATCACCGGCCCTTCGCTGAAAGTGGCTTATAAGGATGGAGTTCCCACGCCCGCGGCTGAAGCGTTTGCCAAGAAGGCCGGCGTGGATGTCAGCAGGCTCGAAAAAGTCAGCACTCCTAAGGGCGAATACCTGGCCGCCACTGTCACTACCAAGGGACGCACGGCCGTGGAAGTGCTAGGCGAATTCCTGCCCAAGGAAATCGCAGGCATCTACTGGGCCAAGAACATGTATTGGCGCGGCGGCAAGCCGGAACGTTTTGTGCGTCCGGTGCGCTGGATCGTGGCGCTGCTCGATGGGGAAGTGGTGGCGCTGGAATACGCCGGAATTAAGTCCGGGAACCAGACGCGCGGCCACCGCATCCTGAGCACGGGGGAGCACAAGATCGCCCTGGCCGCCGATTACCAATTGGTATTGAACGGCGCCAAGGTGCTGATAAGCCGCGCGGAACGCGAACACAGGATTCGCAAGGCCCTCGACGCCGCCACCCGCGCGGTGGCCGGGGCGCGCTGGCGCGAAGACGCTGCGCTGCTCGATACCGTGGTCAACCTCACGGAATGGCCGTCCTGCATTCTGGGCGGATTCGATCCGCAGTTTCTGTCCCTTCCTGAAGAAGTGCTGGTCACGGTGATGCGCGACCATCAGAAATATTTTGCCGTGGAAGACGCTGAGGGCAGACTGGCGCCGCATTTTCTGGCGGTGCTGAACACCGAAGGCGATCCCGATGGGCTGATCCGCCACGGCAATGAGCGTGTCCTGCGCGCGCGTTTCAATGACGCCCGCTTCTTCTGGGATACCGACCAGAAGGTCCCGCTGAAGGACCGCGTGGAGATGCTCAAGTCTGTGACCTTCCAGAAAGAGCTGGGCAGTTATTACGCCAAAGCTGGGCGCACTTCGGAGTCGTCGGCCCAGCTTGCCTCGTCGCTGGCTGGATCCGACTATGGAATTAACCTGGGTGCGGTGCAGCAGGCAGCGGAACTGGCCAAGACCGATCTGACCACCGAGCTGGTCAAAGAGTTTACGGAATTGCAGGGCATCGTCGGAGGGCTCTATGCCAAAGCCCAGGGACTGCCGCCGGCGGTGGCAGATGCCATCTACGATCAGTACAAGCCTGAATCCGCTGAAGACGCGGTACCGGGAACCATTGAGGGCGCTGTTCTCTCACTTGCTGACAAAGCCGACACCATCGCCGGAATGTTCGCGTTGGGGCTGGTTCCTTCGGGCTCGAAAGATCCGTTTGGCTTGCGGCGGCAGGCCAATGGAATTGTGAGGACCATCGCGGAGCACAAGCTTTTGCCGGTGAGCATCACTATGCTGATGGGTCTGGCACGGAGCCGCTATGACGGCAGCGACGTGGAGAAGAAGTTTACCCTGACCGGGGAGGCCTATAAGCAGGCGGTACAGACCTTCTTTCACGAACGGCTGGAGTTTTATCTGCGCGACACACTAGGGTTGCCTCACGGCGTGGTGACCGGCACACTTGCGGCCGGCGCGAACGACGTTGTGGATGCCGTGGCGCGGGCCGAAGCGCTCGCTCAAGTCCGTCCGTCGGCGGATTTTGACGCCATCGCCAGTTCCTTCAAAAGGATGAAGAACATACTGCGGCAGGCGCAGGAGGCAGGCGTGAAGATTGCCTCGCCGTTTCAAGAGTCTGTGCTTAAGGAAGAACCAGAGAAACACCTGGCGGCGCAGATTCCCAAAGTGGCTGCCAGCGTAAATACATTGCGCGCCAGCCGCCGGTATGAGGAGGCGCTGCTTGAGATTTCCCGGCTGCGTCCGCCGATTGATCTTTTCTTCGAAAAGGTCATGGTCATGGCCGAGGACGAAACCCTGCGCGCCCATCGCCTGGGACTGCTACAGACGCTGATTGCGGAGTTTTCCGGCATCGCCGATTTTTCCGCCATCTGATTCATGAACATCGTTGCAGAAACCACTCCTGGGGCCCATTCCTGGAAGCTCTGCAGACATGCATTTTCTCAACGCAATCGAGTAAACACGGGCGGCTGCTGGCGCCCAGGAAACTGCTGCAACTGGAACAACGTGACTCTGTCAGCCGCGAATTGCCAGGACTAGGACGGCGCTGAAAGAGAGGTACTTCGTAACTTGGGTTGACTGGTAGTTGATACTGCGCCACTTTCATCTCCACTGAGGTTTCTTAGGCACATAGTGCCATAACCGGTAAGGCGGAAGTATGAAAGCGCCATAAAAAGTTCTAATTTAGTTCCGTTTTGGGAATAATAACTGCACACTTTACAGGGCAGTAATCCCTTCAAATGGTTGCTAAACTGTTTAAAATGTTGGTATTAACGAAAACAGAAATAGATTAGATTGATCTTACATAATCGGCCGGCGAGTCGCAGCCGAGGTCATTCTAGGAATTTCATACGCCACGATGTGGGATTCCGGAGTCTATTTTGGGACAAAAGGACGGGTGGCTTTCTTGCGGGGAAAGCGGTCTTCCCCCCTTCCGCCCGGATGAACATTACCAACAGGAAGGCCGCCCCTGGTTGTCACTTCGGCGAGACGTTGCCTTTCCCTTTGCAGCGGGCAATGATGGCCTGCTGCAGGTTTACCCGGAGCTGTTCGGGAAGCTCGTAGAGCTTATTGTCGCGGTAGATTTCAATGGTTTTCTTTGTGGTATTCATGACCACGCGGCAATCGTGGCACCACTGCAGGTGCTCATCGAGCTCTTCACGCAGCAGAGCGCTGGAGGTGCCGTCGAGGTAGTCCGTCAATTCGTTAAGAAACTGGGTGCATTTCACTGCTTGCCGTCTCCACCTTTCCTTGAATTAAAGAACTTGCCCAGCCGCTCCCGCAGTTGCAGACGGGCCCGCAGCAGCCGCGATTTCACCGCAGGCACGCTAAGGCCCAGCGTCTCTGCGGTTTCTTCGGTTGAAAGGCCTTCCACATCGCGCAAGACGAACACTGTTCGAAACCCGGGAGGCAGCCCCTGGATGGTCTTCTTCAGGATGTCCCCGAGTTCGGTCTGCCCGTAAATCTGCTCCGGGTTGGGACTCCAGTCCGCGACCTCGCGCGGCATGGCGCCTTCTTCGGTTTCCACGTCATCGTCGAGAGAGACGGTCTTGCCGGTGCGCCGCTTACGCAGCTTCATGAGCGCTTCGTTCACCGCGATGCGCACCAGCCACGTATAGAACTTGGAATTGCCCTGAAACTGGTCCAGGTTGGTATATGCCTTGAGGAAGGCCTCCTGGACTACATCCTGGGCGTCTTCTTCATTGTGCGTGATGTGCTGCGCGATGCGGAAAACGTTGCGGTCATAGAGCTGCACCAACTGGCTAAACGCTTCCAGATCGCCTTTCTTGGCCGCCTGCACCAGGGCCATTTCACTGGTAATTTCACTGGTATCTGCAGCAGCTTTATTTTGGATGGTTTCCATGTGTTCCCGACTCAATTAATTTACTATGTCTGCCGCCTGAACGGTGAATGAAACGGCGCCCGCGGACAGTTTTATTGCTCCTGGAGGCCATTTTTAGATCTTCATCTCTCCGGGCCCGCTGTTCTCTCTCTAGGCACTGGGTATATTCGGCATGGGCGGCATACCGTATAATCGCGATTAGAGCGAATGTCACGCACGGCAAAAACACAAAGCATTGTTCAGGAGACGGTCAAGCAAGTTCTGGATTCCGCGCTTCCACGCCTGCGCGAAGAGATGGTGGCCAGAATCTTGCAGGAATTGCATGTCCTGGAACCAGCTTCTGGCGGCGCGCCCATAGAACTGCTGAATGCGGCGTCCTCCGCTATTCAGGAATCGAGCAGCCAGGCCGATATTCTGCGCAACTTGCTGGAAGGCGCGGCCCGGTTCGCGGGGCGCACGGCCCTGTTCGTCATCAAAGCAGGATCGGGCGCCGGATGGCAGGCCACCGGATTTGAAAACAACGACGCCATCAGGAATTTCACTTTGAGTGCATCTTCCGGCGTACTGGGCAATGCCGTGCAGTCGCGCGCGGAAGTCTACTGTCCAGTCACCGATTTCGATGGGGAGTTGGCCCGGACCATGGGAATGCCTCTGGATGGGCAGTGCCTGCTGCTGCCGCTGGTAGTGCGCGACAAGGTAGCGGCCGTTCTTTACGTCGATGCCGGAACGCTCCCTGAGGGCAGGATTGCTGGAGATGCGCTGCTGGCTTTGTCCCGGTTTACGGGCGTCTGGCTGGAATTGACGGCCATGCGCCGGTCCGCAGGCGGAACGGTACCCGAAGAGCCTCCGCCCGCAGTGGTCGCCGCCCCCGAGCCGCCTCCGGCCCCGGCCGGACAGGCATTGGCCCCTTCGGTGGTCGAGCCCGAAGACGAACTCCATCGCAAGGCACGGCGCTTCGCCAAACTGCTGGTGGATGAAATCAAGCTCTATAACCAGGCCAAGGTCAGCGAAGGGCGGCAGAACCGCGATCTCTACGGCCGGCTTAGGGAAGACATCGAGAAGAGCCGGGCGACCTATGAAAAGCGTTACGGCGAGAGTCCGGCGGGCCCGTCGAATTATTTTAGTCAGGAATTGGTCCGCATTTTGGCGGATAATGATGCCACGCTCATGGGCGCTGGTTTTCCGGGTTAATCACTGTGGCTCTTCTTCGATTCACTATATGTTGCTGGGCGGCGCTGCTTGTGGGCGTTGGCCAGCTTTCGATCACGGCTTGGGCGGCGCAACCTTCCGCGGCCAACGCGCCTTTTACCAGCGCACCTTCCGCGAGTGCATCTTCCACAAGCAAAACGGCTACGTCCTCCAAAAAGAAATCCGCGCGCAAATTCTCAGCGGCGGAGGTCCGCCGGCTGCAGAACATCAAGAAGACGTTTGTCGCTTCCACCGAGTTGAAGGTCATGGCGCAGCAGCTACTGCAGGCGCGCACGCCGCCGGCTTACGCCGGCGTGGAAGCCTACGCCGCGAAACACCAGAGCGATGAAGCCGGCCCGCTGGCCTGGCTGGTGCTCGGTTACGCGCACTCTCTGGATTCCGATTACCCTAAAGCCCTGGCGGCGTGGCGCAATTCACAGCCCTTGGCCCCGCTGATGGGCGACGTTCTCGACTACCTGCGGGCCACCGCCTATCAGGGAGAAAAAGACCCGGCCTCGGTGATGACTGTGCTCGAAGGGTTTGAGCAGCGGTATCCGGCATCGGTGCTGCAACACGAGGCGGCCATGCTCTACGCTAACGCGCTGACCTCCACGGGAGACGCCAAGAAATCCATCGCCTTCCTGGAACATCACCGCCAGCCTTTGCGTGCGGATGTCGAATTCGCCCTCGGCCAGGCATACCGGGGCGCACAAGAACGAGATAAGGCCGCAGCCGTCTACAGCCGCATTTATTTTGAAATGCCGCTCACGCCCGAGGCCGATCTGATTGGCTCCGGTCTGCTGGCCTTTACCGCCAATGCGGCCTACGATGCGCGCTTTGCCCGCGCCAGCCTGCTGCTGAAAGGGAAGCGCTATGCCCAGGCGGCCGCTGAACTGGGCGCCCTGGCGGAGGAAGCCCCGGAATCGCAGTTGAGCAATGTGCTGGGCGAGCAAGGTGTGGCCCTCTATAAAGACCACAAGCGGGATGCCGCCCAGAAGTTGCTGGAGCGTGTTCTGAAATCGGGCAAGGCCACGCGCGAAGCCCAGGCACAGGCCTATTATGTGCTCGCGGAAATCGCCCGCGAGAAAGACGATACCCGGCGCTACCACGAATTGCTGGAACAGTTGCGGACGGCCGCTCCAGAGAGTCCATGGCTGCAGGAAACCCTGCTCTCGGCCGCCAACATGTATCTGCTGAAGAAGGATTATGAAACCGCGGTGGTCTTCTATTCCGAGTTGGCACAACGCGACCGCCGTGGCAAGGATTCCTCCTATGCCCATTGGAAGGCCGCGTGGCTCACCTACCGGATGGGCCACAAGGAGGACGCCCGCAAGATGTTTGAGGAACATCTGGAAGTGTATCCGGCATCGGCGGAAGTGCCGGCGGCGTTGTACTGGCGCGGACGCCTGGCTGAAGCCGATCACGATCTGCCGCTGGCGCGCGCCTGTTACGCCAAGGTTTCCGAGCTCTTCCGCTATTTCTACTACGCCAATCTGGCGCGCGCCCGGCTGGCCACCACCGGCGCCGACGATGCCGCGGCGCCCGCTTATCTGGGCCGCCTGGCAAAGCCCGCGCTGCCGCCCCAAGGCTGGGACCCGCCGGGCGACAACCTCCACTCCCACAAGGCGGAGCTTCTGGCCAACGCTGCGTTATTTGATTTTGCGGTCAAGGAGTTGCGGGCCGCGGCCAACGGCGCTCCACCCTGGCAGGCGGTCTCGGTTGCCCAGATGTACGGCGACTCCGGCAACTACCTGCTGGCCATCGAAACCTTGAAACGCGCAGTGCCCGGATACTTCGCTTCCGACCTGGGACGCCTGCCGCGCCCAGTGTGGGAGCTGTTGTTCCCGCGCCCCTACTGGGACGACCTGAAGAAGTATTCGGTTTCGAACCAGCTTGACCCGTATCTGGTGGCCTCTCTGGTGCGCCAGGAATCGGAGTTCTCTCCCGTGGCCATCTCCAGGGCCAATGCCATGGGCCTGATGCAGTTGCTGCCGCGGGTCGGCAAAGGAGTGGCCCACGAAGAGCGGCTCCAGAATTTTTCGACCGATCAACTGCTGCAACCCGGCCTCAACATTCAACTGGGCACCCGCTTCTTTAAGCACATGGTAGACCACTTCAACGGCCAGGTAGAGTTCGCTCTCGCCGCCTACAATGCCGGCGAAG
>Ga0210403_10004968_pt1 | contig 11372 bp, 10 predicted proteins | sample IncBWC19MmetaG_FD_150863 | JGI IMG/M metagenome (GOLD analysis project Ga0210403, IMG submission 150863) | Forest soil microbial communities from Barre Woods Harvard Forest LTER site, Petersham, Massachusetts, United States - Inc-BW-C-19-M | ecosystem: Environmental > Terrestrial > Soil >... | reverse complement strand
ATCGCGATTCTCCCGCACACCGTGTCTATCTTGTTCGGTCGTTATGTGTTGAGGATGAACCCTGTCATTATCCTGGGTGCTTGTTGCGGCGCGGGGACGATCACCGCTGCGCTTCGCGCGATCCAGGAAGAGGCGCAGAGCGACCTCCCGGCTCTCGGCTACACCGTGCCCTACGCGATTGGCAATATCGTGCTCACGGCATGGGGGCCAGTCTTGGTCGCCATGATGACGTAGGTGGTGCGTGGCAGCAGTTGGGGGCCTCGCCATTCCCGCCCGCATTTTGTAGCCGTGGTGAAATGCAGTGGACAGTCCCTTCCAATGACGGTCAGGTGGCGCTCGAAACGGGCGAAAGTCCCATCAAAATCACTAGCTTGAAATTGTCGATGGGCGGTGGAGTAGGCGAATGCTGGTCAATCAACCACTGCCGGAAGCTCGTTGCGATGTCGTGAGTTATCACGTAGTTTTATTCGCATCGCGCTTCCAGCCAAGATGAGTTCCCATGACTCCGCTTTTATCGGTTTACCACAAGGACCGCGAGCGGATCGGACGGCATAATTGCTCACATATCTCGCCAGGCAATTCTTCGCGTCACGTAAGAACAACTACTTTACTCTTTGTGTTTTCAGTGCTCCTTCTCGCTGACTGTGCATCCGATCAGCTGACGGAACATCGCTCGGCGAAGCGGCATCCGTCTGACCGGCCCTTCTTTGACTCTCCAGATGTTGACAGTCATTAGCTCGATTTCGGAGATCCGCAGCGCGGCCTCACCTGATGGACAATCACCTTCATCCGAGCTACGCGCTACGACCAGGGAGGATGCCCGGTTATGAGGAGCTATTTCACGCTTCCGATTTACATCGACCTAAGCGCGACATGCCTCTACGCCATGACCGGCGCCTTGCTCGCGATTCGCCGGCACTATGACGTGATCGGCTTGTTCGTGCTGGCGCTGGTGAGCGGAGTGGGCGGCGGTTTGATTCGTGACGGCATTTTCATTCAACACGGACCGCCCCTTGCGATGAGCGATGGGCGTTATCTTGCTGTTGTTATTATCGGCTGTATTGCCGCGGCTTTGTTTCGCAATCACATCGCTCGTTTGCAAACTGCCTTTCTGTTTGCCGATGCGCTTGGGTTGGGTTGTTACGCGGTCGTTGGTGTTGAGCACGCGCTCAACGCCCAGCTCCCGATTCTGACCGCGATCATGATCGGCATCGTGACTGCCTGCGGCGGCGGACTGTTGCGCGATGTGCTGGTGAGCGACGAACCGCTCCTGTTCAAACCGGGACAGCTCTACGTGCTCGCCGCCTTGATTGCAGCAAGCCTGTTTACGTTGCTTATCTTGTACTTCAAGATGCCGGCAACAACAGCAGCATTGCTGTCGATTGGCTGTTGCTTTGTCTTTCGCATGCTAGCCATTGCCTTCAATTGGAAAACAGTCTCGGTGTTGCCCACGTACCCTGAACAGTCGTGAGCTGCGAAGATCCGCCTTCGGGTTCGCTGTTGCGCGGGGAATTAAATACTCAATTACCGGACAGGACAGATTCAATGCCGTTCGCCGATGAGACCTAGATGGTCGCGGTCAAATTCGAAACAGATCCGCCCGGCGCGCAGTCGTGCCGATAGAGTTTGCCTCTTCTACCAGAAGTTCGCGGCGCGCCTCGCTCCGGGCGCCGGCGATGGCGAAACTGAATCCAAGTAACAACCCCAATAAAGCCAGCACCGCCGAGCGCACTGTGCCGCTGTCCTTGTCACCTTCCGATTTCTTCCGGGCTGCTCGCCAAGCCCATGCGCCATGCGAGCTCGGAAAGACCGACGAGCAAAATCACGATAGCAACAAAAACAATCCCTGGTTTGCAAACATCCGGCCAAATATCTGATCGAGCATTGTGGTAATCGTTCGCTTTTGTGGCTATGACCGTGGATCGCGCATCCTGATCACTTGAGCGGACCTGGAACGAGCCGATCCTGGACGGTCATACCACGCTTTTCCAATTCCTCGCGCAAACGCGGGGAAACTTCTCCGGAAAGATCGACAGACACATGCGCACCGTGGCCAGATTTCCCGGCGGACTTTTGCACTTCGCCCGTGAAGGCAGCCGCACCTGACGTCCAAGCAGCGTAATCCCACTGTAACGCCACGATTATTGATCCGTCTTTGGCGACGCAGATCGGGAAGTCGTGAAGCATGACGATGCGAGCGATTGGCGTTTTTTCGTGGATCTGATTCATCAAGGCAGCCGTGTAAACGCAGAAGAGAGCGTCCGCCTCAGTGGTACTTTTTTGCGCTGCTGTTTTCACGAAGGCGTCGCGATTTGCCACGCCTTTGAGTGCCTTGAGATTGACGGCGAAAGTGGTCGACTGGGTCGGCGTAAACGCGCCGCCGTGGAGGATTCGTTCGATGTCACTTGCACTGGCGCCCATGGCGCGGAACGTCGCGCGATTGATTTGCTCGAGCTCCGAGGGCGATTTTTCACGCAACAGATCCTCGACCGTACTGTTAAGATTGGTTACGGTGAGTGCGGCTCCGATCGGGCCACTGATTGGAAAGGTAGCGACACTAAACGTGAATCCACCCGCCCACGAAGCCCACGCGACATCGTCGAGCTGCTTTTGCAGAACGGCGTTGGTGCTGTAAGGGTCGATCCCCATTTGGAGCGCGATCTGTCTTTTTTTATCCGAATACCCGATGGCATCCTTCATCCTGTTCCCTTCAGTATCGCCTTCACCTCCGCCTTTCCCAACGTTCTCGACCGTCTCTTTGGCGCGCCCTAGGAATTTCATAATTCCTTTCGGAACGTTGGAAATCGCCTGCGCCGGATCCCTGGCGATGTTCTTGGCCGAGTTGAGCGGGCTTTTGGCCGCGGCAACGAGTGAATTCTTAAACTCGTCAGTGCGCGAAACCTCCCGCAGTCGCGCTATCGCGTCGATCTCCTTCAGTCGTTGAAGCAGCATCTCGTTTCCGTCCGCTTCGAAAACGCCAAAGTCTGAATCAATCGTGAACTGATTCATGCCCGACGCCGTCGGAACCGGCTCGCGCACGACATGATGCGGTCCCTTGACCAATTCCGGCTTGAGGATCTCACTCGCTTTGAGCTCGGGCAATTCTTCAAACGCGACTTCCGCACGTCGCACTTCAACAGGTTCCGGCGTTTGGGCGAGACATTGGAAACTCGCGCCGAGCGTAAGTGATAGAACGAGGAGCTTCGGTGGATATATGCGTAGTATTCGATTCCGATACATCGGCCAGATGGCGATACTAAATCGCGGGCGAAATGTGAAGATTTGAGATACGCAGTTCCTTTCGGGACTTGCTAATCGCTCTGCAGCAAACCCTTCCGGCAAGGTCCTATTCGATTCGCCGGAGGCTACTTGCTCAACAACTTCTTTTTCGCTGCGGCGAGTTCCTTCAGTTTCCCTTCATCCACTTTGGGATACGCCAAATCGAGTGAGGCGAGCGTTTCGATCACTGCCCCCGCGACTACGACACGAGTGAACCATTTATTGTCCGCCGGCACCACATACCAGGGCGCGTCCTTCGTCGCCGTCTCCTGAATCATTTCTTCGTACGCTCCCATGTAATCGTCCCAAAAGTCGCGCTCAGTGGCATCATTGGACGAGAACTTCCAGTTCTTAAACGAATCATCGATGCGATCGAGAAATCGTCGTTTCTGTTCTTTTTTTGAAACGTTCAGAAAAAATTTTCGCACCACGACGCCATTCCTCGACAGATATTGCTCGAAATTGCGGATGTCTTCGAACCGCTCTTCCCAAATCTGTTTGCCTACGAGTTTTGGAGGCAGCTTTTCTTTTGCCAGGAATTCCGGATGCACCCGGACGACGAGCACTTCTTCATAATAACTGCGATTAAAGATTCCAATGTGGCCCCGATTCGGCAGGCATTTCATGCAGCGCCAGAGGTAGTCGTGATCCAGGTCCTCGGCCGAGGGCGATTTGAAAGAATAGACCTCGCACCCCTGTGGATTTACGCCCGACATGACATGCTTGATGGCGCCATCCTTGCCAGCTGCGTCCATTGCTTGAAAGATCAAAAGCACCGCCCACTTGTCCTGGGCGTACAGTTTGTCTTGCAACTCGGCCAGGGCTGTGACGCCCATCGCCAGCACTTCCTTCGCTCTCGGTTTGTCTGCCTCTTTGGTGAAATCAAGCGTGTCGTCTGGATCGACGTCTTTGAGGCGGAAATTTTTTCCTTTGCTGATACGGAATGGCCTGGCTAGTTCACTTGCTGTTTTGATGATCTCTTTTGTTTTCATTAGCTCTCAATGATTGATAGCGAATGGCCCCGAGCGCAATCGATAGAAAGAGAATACTCGTTTGCTTAGTTTGACAAGCCTTTGCTTCCGACGCCCGAGACCGGACGATTGTTGGCATGCAAGACAATCAGTCGAGCGTTCACGTGAATAGGACTAAAGTCTAATGGCTGCCGGAAGCGAGTGTGGGGGCGAAATATTAAGGATTTTTTGGATAACGCCTGCCATGGTATAACATTGGCGAAATCCGCAGTGAGGCTATGAGCTGGGTCACCGTCATCTGGTCAGTCGGCGGCGGCGCTTGTCTGACGCTTGCGTTTCTCCAGTTCATCGTCTGGTGGAAGGACCGAGGTGCCCGCGCAAACCTGGTTTTTTCAATCTTGGCAATTGCCGTAGCGATCTTTGCAGCGCTGGAGTTGGCGTTGATGCGGGCCGAAACCCATGAACAATTCGGGACGGCGCTGCGTTGGATGCATGTTTCGGCGTGGGTGATGATAGCGGCGACGGTCGGGTTTGTGCGGCTCTACCTAAAGGCGGGCCGAAAATGGCTCGCGTGGACGGTCATCGGAATTCGTACGTTGTCGCTGATCCTCAATTTCGTTTTCTCGCCGAATATCAATTTTCGGCAGATCACTGCCCTGAAACACATTCGGTTCCTTGGAGAATCCGTCACGGTTGCAGAGGGTGTGCCGAACCCCTGGATGCTGATTGCTCAGTTTAGCCTGCTGTTGCTCGTCATCTTCGTGATGGATGCCATGATTACTGTGTGGCGCCGAGGCGATCCAAGGCGGGCCCTAATGGTGGGTGGGAGCATTCTTTTATTCGTGGTGATCGCGACCGTACAAGCGGTGGCAATAACCTGGGGGATCATCTCCATGCCAATGACCGCGAGCTTGTTTTATCTGGTTCTGGTCGCCGCGATGGCTTATGAGTTGAGCTATGATCTGATTCGCGCCGCAGCGCTTTCGCGGCAGTTGCAGGCGAGCCAAGCCAGTCTGCGCGAAAGCGAGGAGCGTTTCCGGATCGCGGCCGATGCCGCCCCGGTTTTAATCTGGATGTCTGGCGTGGATAAACTTTGCACGTTCTTCAATAGAACTTGGTTAGAGTTCACTGGCCGCAGCTTGGAACAGGAATTAGGAAATGGGTGGGCCGAGGGCGTGCACCCGAATGATCTGCAGCAGTGCCTCGAGAAATACACGGAAGCATTCGACGAGCGCAAAACGTTTATCATGCAATACCGGCTCAGACGAAATGACGGCGAATATCGCTGGATTTCAGATGAGGGCGTGCCGCGCTATGATGCGCAAGGAAAGTTTGCCGGCTACGTCGGCTCGTGTGTGGATGTCACCGAGCTGTTGAGACAGCAAAGAGCGTTGCACCAATTTGAGGAACGCGTCGCCCTCGCCGCAGAAGCGGCGCATCTCGGTGTGTGGGAATTCGACATTCCCACAAAACGAATCTGGGTGTCGGATAAAGTGCGCGAACTCTTCCGATTCCCACCTGACGGTGAGATCACTTACACCGACTTCCAGATGCGCGTCCATCCAGAGGACCGGGACGCGCGCGACCAGCTGCTGCAGAGAGCGATGCGAACTCAGCGCGCCTACGAAATTGAGTACCGCATCCTGCTCCCCGATGGCAAGGTCCGCTGGATTGGGGGACGCGCTCGTTGCTTCCCCGAAGGAGACGGCAAGTCAACGCGGCTTCTGGGCGTCTCAATGGATATCACTGAACGGAAGCAGGCCGAGGAACTCTTTCAGCTCGCGACCGAAGCTTCGCCTAGCGGCACAGTGCTGGTCGATCATCAAGGCCGGATCGTGCTGGTAAATGCGCACATCGAAGAACTGTTCGGCTACGCGCGTGACGAACTCATTGGCAAAAGGGTTGAGATTCTTGTGTCAGAGCGCTTCGCGCGTGCGCATGCTGGCGACCGCGCCAACTTCTTTGCTGCGCCGGAACCCCGAGCGATGGGCGCCGGCCGGGAATTATTCGCCCGTCGGAAGGACGGCAGCGAGTTTCCAGTCGAAATTGGTTTGAATCCGATCCAGACGCCACATGGGCTCGTCGTTCTGGCGAACGTTGTCGATATCTCGACGCGCCTCGCGGCGGAAGAGGAAACGCGGCGCAATCGGGAGCAGGTGGAACTTTTGGGCCGGGTCAGCTTGCTTGGCGAGATGACTGCCTCCCTCGCGCACGAACTAAACCAACCGCTTGCTGCGATCGTCAGCAATGCCACCGCTGCGATGCAATATCTCGAACAGGGCAGGCTCGATCCGGAACAATTACAGGAAATTCTTACCGACGTCGTGGGAGATGCGCGCCGCGCCTATGAAATCATGCATAACGTGAGGAGTGCGATCAAGAAGGGCAGCGTGATTCGCGGACGGATCAATTTGAACGACGTGGTGAAAGCCGTGACGCATATGGTCGAGCCGGACGCCACCGCACAGTCCTGCAAGATGCAAATGTCGCTCGCATCAGACCTGCCGGCCATTGAAGGCGATCCCACTCAGATTCAACAGGTGCTGATTAATCTCGTGCGGAATGCCTTCGACGCGATGCGCGACACGCCGCACAGCCGCCGGTTGGTGGAGATTGCAACGAATTCCAACGGCGACGGCACGATCTGCGTCGTGGTGCGCGATTATGGCCCGGGAATCTCGGAGAAAACGCGTGAGCGGCTGTTCGAGCAATTCTTCACCACGAAAGAGGAAGGCCTCGGAATGGGCCTTGCCATTGTGCGCTCGATCATCGAGGCACATGGCGGAACCATTACAGCCGAAAACGCCGATGGAGGCGGAGCGCGTTTTTATTTTCGTCTGCCAGTGAACGAGGGAGTATCACAATGACAACTCCAATGCCGATGGTTTTCGTGATTGATGACGATCAATCGGTCCGAAAAAGTTTGGCGCGGTTGTTAGACACCGCCCGGTACAAAACAGAACTGTTCAAGTCTGCTTCCGAGTTTCTCTCGCGTTCGGCGCATCCCGGACCTTCATGTGTCATTGTCGATGTGCGAATGCCTGGGCTGAACGGGATCGATTTCCAGAAAGCCCTGATCGAACACGACCGGCGGGAGCAACTCATTTTTATAACGGGGCATGGCGACATCCCGATGTGCGCCGAGGCAATGAAGGCAGGCGCCGTCGACTTTCTCCCAAAGCCTTTCAAACCTAAAGAATTGTTGGAAAGCGTTGAACGCGCACTGACTCGCTCGGCCGAACAGCGCCAACGCGAATCCGAGAAGAATCACGCCCTTGGGCTGATCGAACGGTTAACCCCGCGTGAGTACGAGGTTATGCAACTCGTAGCCACGGGAATGCTCAATAAACAAGTTGGCGCTGAACTGGGCATGGCGGAAAAGACGGTTAAAACGCATCGCGCGCATGTAATGCAGAAGTTGGGGATTACTTCGGTAGCCGAGCTCATGGTAGTATTGCAAAAAGGTGAAGTCCCTCCCCACGGCTAAACCCGGGACTAAGGTCTCATTGCGTTTCGCTGATCCGACACGGTAACGTAGTGGCATGCCGCATGTTGCGCCTGACAATGTTTCTGTTCTGCTCCCGCATTTGGCAGAACCATTTACGTGCCCGAATGCGATTTTGAGTGTGATCGGGGAGATAAAAAATGGTTGCGATTAATAGAGAGGCTGCGGCTGTGTACCTGCTAGACGATGACGCCTCGATCCTCAAATCCACGCGTCGGCTCCTCGATTCGGCGGGTTGGAATAATGTAGAAATCTTCACTGATCCGATTGCATTTTTGGAGCATGCCGCGATGCGTCGGCCCGAACTGGCAGTGATCGACATTCTTATGCCGGATATGAACGGACTGGAGGTGCAAACGAGATTACGAAATGTTTCGCCATCGACACGGGTCATTATGCTGACTGCCAACGATGATCCGTCAGTTCGTGAGGTGGCAATGAACAGAGGCGCGTCTGCTTTCTTCATCAAAGGCGTGGAAAGCGGCGAGTTTCTCGCCGGTGTCAAGGCTGCGGCAGATTCCTCCAAGCTTTCATCGTGCCAGAACGACGTGCCGGGAAATTTCCTACCGCCAAAGCCCTACGACTAAAGTCCCATAGACTGCATTTTCCGTTTGCTGCACGATTGTCGCGGATATCGAGCAACTCAAAACAAAGAAATATTAAGTTGACCTCATCAGCGTTTCTCCGTATGGGGAACATTATAACGAACCAATGAAAGGCCTTAACATGAAAAAATTACTATCATCCACCCTCGCGTTGACGGCACTTGTTGTCCCCTCTCTTCGAGCCGGGACCGAGACCTACAAGCAGGTCGCACCACCGCCGCCGCCACCAATGTATGGACTCGGCTTTTACGGCGCGATCGACGCGGGTGCTAATGTCTATCAAAACCGCGGAGGAGACCGAACTTTTACGCAGGGTAATGCCGATCTACCTGGCTTCGGAGACACTCTCGATGTCAATCCCAAAAATGACGTCGGTTTCTTTGGCGGCGTTAAACTCGGTTACGTCTTTGGACATGGCGTAGTTCGTCCGACCATTGAAGGAGATTTCTTTTACAACGGCTTTCGGGGTGGCGCTGACTTCACCCTGCGGGATATCGATAATGTAGTTTTAGCACAGCGTAACGTGACCACTTGGCTCAATTCGGGCGTGTTCCTGGCGAACTTCATTTTGCGATTCGCACCTGGAGACCAAAAGTTCCAGCCGTATATTGGTGCGGGCGTCGGCATTTACTACGCCGAATTTGCCGGGGTCCAGGTTACCGACCCCGTAACTGGTACGGTCCCTATCAACACTGGTGGCGGATCAAATCACACAGACCTGGCATTCGATGCGCTTGCCGGTGCCGATTACTTTTTCTCGCCGCAGTGGGCCGCGTTTGTTGAGTATAAATACCTCAATTATCAGAGCACCCAAATCGACACTCGGCAAAATCGCGCTCTGGGGCAACAGTTGGTAGGCGCCGGTGTCCGATTCTTTTTCCACTAACGACGAGCAATCTCTCTGACTGGTTAAGTCAATCGGCCTCCTTTCATCAGGAGGCCGATTTTTTTTGGTTCAAATCGCGGGTGTATTTCCGTTTTTACGGCAAATCGCGCTCATAAAACAAAGGTCGATCAGCCGTGCATAGCCCTAAAGTCCTATAGACGCAGCGCAGCAGGCACAACAAAATCGCGCTCAATCGATGCAAATAAATCAGCTTAACGATGAAACCAATACGACACACCCAGATTTCCCTGATGCTCGCGGCCGTCACGTTATTTGCCACCAGCACGGTATCCGCCAACGATTTGAACTGCGAATCCCGTCGCGCCTTGCAACAGCTCGTTGCGCAGAATCCCGCCACCGCCAGAGCTAAGTCGAAAGCATGAGGATCGACTAATCACGACCCAAAAATTTTTCTCGGATTCGATCGTCAGCGACCATAGAATCGGCACCGTGAGAACGAAATTATTTTTGTTTGCAGTTGCAATTTTCACGGTCACCGGCCGCCTCGCGGCAGGCGATCTGGACCTGCCGCCGAAGGAAACGGCGCCGCCATCGATCACGCAGAGTGAACCGTGGCAGTTTACAATTGCAGCACCGGGTTGGCTGGCGAGCATGGATGGGACAATCGGAGTCCGAGGGGTTAACGCGAACATCGACGTTCCCGTCGATGAAGTTCTGCAACACCTCGACATGATTTTCGCAATGCGGGCGGAGGCGCGAAAAGGGCCATTTGGAATATACGGTGAATTAATCTACATAGGTCTTTCCGACGACGCACAGGTCAGAGGCCTGATCAACAACATCCACGAACAAGTGGACCTAACTTTGGTTGACACCGCATTGAGCTGGCGGCTCTTCAACCAGCCCCGCTGGTCGGTTGATTTCGCTGCTGGCACGCACTACACGAATGTATACGAACGGCTCACTTTGAATGGCGATGTGGTCCAAATTCACCAGGCCAGTGAGCAATTCGTTACCAACATCAGCGACGATTTGGTTAACCGCCTGAATAACGACATTTCCCACAGCGAGTTTCTTGCAACGCTCACGAGCACAATCGAGGCAGACATCATTAGCCGTATCGATCCTCAGAACGCATTACGCAATCACGAGCGTAAGCCAAACATTCCAATCGGGCCGCTGGGAGGACGCATCCGGGGAGATGTTGCCCAAGTGGTTAACGATTTCATACAGGCGAAAGAAGCGGCTTTGCGGATACGGATAGACGCGCTTCATCTGCAGGGCGAAGCTCGTCGCGCAGCGGTCAGTCGAATGGTCGCGGCGGCCCAGGCGAAAATCGCGGACCAGCTTGCGCACACACTGGACACAAAGCTGCATCAGAGTATCGCGCGACAAGATGACTGGTTCGATCCCTATGTCGGACTGCGTGGCCGCTACAACTTTAATAAAACGTATTACACGGCGGTTCGCGGCGAGATCGGAGGGTTCGGAGTTGGCTTCGATTTGATGTGGGAGGTTGAAGGCGTGCTCGGTATCAACCTCACCCGTTCCATCTTCACCGAAGTTGGTTACCGGGCACTCGGCGGCAATTACGAGAACGATGGCTTTCGTTTTGATGTCGTCATGCACGGCCCGCAAATCACCACCGGGATCACTTTCTGAAGTATTTGTTAGAACTCATCTGATAAAATGGCGCTGTCATGTTGAGCGAAGCGAAACATCTCTGCTCTATTTCCATTGGGGAGAATCGATCCAAGACTAATATCAACAACCAGACAAAACCATGAAACTATCAAGACCTATCTTCTTCGGCACTATCGTTGCTGCGTGCACAGCGCTGTTAATCGGCTGCGCCACCACGCAAAGCAGCACGCAAAACAGAGAGAACATGCTGGTAGCCGCAGGATTCAAGATCATTACTCCCAAGACGGCCGCCCAGCAGCAAAAGCTTCAAAACCTTCCGCCGGGCAAAGTCACCATGATCCAGAAAGCTGGAAAAACCTATTACATCTTCCCGGATCCAGCCCATAACCAAGCCTATGTCGGTGGACCCAAGCAGTACCGGCATTACCAGGAGCTGCGCGCCTCGAACAAACTGGCCACAGAGAACATGGAAACCGCCGAGATGTACCAGGATTCGGCGATGCAGTGGAGTCTGTGGGGCG
>Ga0210403_10004967_pt1 | contig 11375 bp, 10 predicted proteins | sample IncBWC19MmetaG_FD_150863 | JGI IMG/M metagenome (GOLD analysis project Ga0210403, IMG submission 150863) | Forest soil microbial communities from Barre Woods Harvard Forest LTER site, Petersham, Massachusetts, United States - Inc-BW-C-19-M | ecosystem: Environmental > Terrestrial > Soil >... | reverse complement strand
CCCGAGAATCGGCTAGTCATTGGGCGGATTGTCGGCTAGACGGAAGTTATCTGCAACGGCGTCCGAGAAAGTAATCGAAGCGAACCTTCGCGGCACCTGGACGATTAACGCGGTTACCGGACAAGTGAAATCCCAGCGTGGCCACTGTCTGGTAATCCAACTAATCAGGTAGTTGGGCGTTACTAATTCGTTCGCTGCTGGACTCGGGCTGTCGAGGGCGGAACATGGCCCTTCAGCCGCATGTAAACGGCGAGGTTGCCATAATGCTCGTTGTTGTGGGCGATGTTGTACATCAGCACGGCGCCCCGGAGAGTATTGGTCGACCCCGTACCAACAACATGTGCAATTTGCATCGGCTGGATGAACTTTGCCTCGGTGGTCGCCCCGTACACGCGATCGCAATAGACGAGCGAATCGTTCAACGCCTTAACGAGTACAGCCTTGTCAGTGAGTTGTTCGTAGTCAGCGGTCGCTGGCGACTTTTCGCCCGCGGCTTGCGAACAGAAGAAGAAGTTCGCATCAACCAAGTGACCGATAATCTGACCGAAGGTCCGGACCTGCGGCGTCGGTCGAAAGGCATATTCATCCGCAGGCATGTTCTCTGCCGCTTCCGCTATATCTCGGTGAATCATGGCATGCATCGCCTTGGCACTGGCCGCCAGCGAGGGCGACAATTCATCGGGATAGCCGGAATCCGTCGTTTGAGCGGAGGCCGCAGGCAAAGTCACATACGCAAAGACAAGAACCAACACCAGCAGGCGCAGCATAGGGTCGTCTCCCTTCACTGTACGAATCGCTTTGGCCAGTACGTTGACTTATAAGAGACCACAACAGAGCTTTGGTCAAGTTCAAACGCAAAACTCCGGATTAACGCGCACGCCGGACATGCGAATCGAAACAAAATCACATGTCCGGTAACCCGACTTATCGGGAGTTTGGGGGTCAGGGCGAGTTACAAAACGCTAGGGGCCATCGAACTGTTTCTTTCTCTGATGGAAATCAATAGCGAATTTTAAGTATTCAGCGTCGCTCAGGTGATAGCGAAACAGTTCTCAAAACCGGTGAACGTTTCCGCCGACCTGGCGGTTTGGCAATGCGGCGGCATGAGCCTTGCGGGCCATGAGGAGAGCAGCGTCCTTTTCGAGGGCTGCAAGCCGGGAGCGGCCCTCGACGACGTTGCCCGATTTGATCTCGAGTGCGCCCAAGGCGAAACGTGCCTCCAACTCAAGCGCACCGAAGCCATACTTCAGGGCCTCGCGCGGGTAGCATTAAGACTCCGCTTGGCCTCGGCGATCCGGCCCGAAGCCGCATCTACACGCGCCGCGATGATAGCCACCTGCAAGCGGTTCTCGCGATTCTGGCTGTGTACCACATAGTTCCCTAGGGGCTCCGCTTCCTTCCACGCCTCCTGGGAGTTACTCTGCGCAAGAAGCGTTTGGGTGAGACAAGCGGATGGGCTTTCTAGTAATCGGGGCGTTGCGATCCGTGCGTTGCGTGGCGACGTGGATGGCTTCGTCGAGCTCGCTTCGCGGGAGTCAGTTATGCGAACAGCGCGTTAACCCGAGCACTGCCCAGTTTGGGAAGCGTACCTTGACTGTTTCTCGGCAATGCGAGAGGCTGTCGCTTCCCCGGGATCAACGATGTGACGGAGGGCGCCGCGTGGAGCCGACAATTTCCTCGCTCATAGGCGCCGCCGAAAGGGGCGAGTGTTCCGCGGCGGACGCTCTGTTTGGCGCGCTGTACTCCGAGCTGCACCGGCTGGCGAAGCGCGAGCTCGCGCGGCGCGGAGGTCCCATAAGTTTGAGCGTAACGACGCTCCTGCACGAGGCATACCTTGACATGGCTGGGCGTAGCGACGCGTCCTTTCCGGATCGGCCGCGGTTCATGGGATATGCCGCTCGTGTGATGCGCGGACTGATCATCGACCATGCACGGAGCAAGCATGCGGTGAAGCGCGGCGGCCAGTTCGAGATTACCTCGCTGGCCACCGAGGTTGCCGAGAATCTGGCAGACGAACGAGAGCTCACGCTTGTAAGCGAGGCGTTGGACAAACTGGCAAAAATCGAGCCTTCGCTTGCTGAGGTCGTAGACCTGAAATTCTTCTGCGGGTTCTCGTTCGCTGAGATCGCCGCAATGCGCGGCGTATCGGAACGAACGGTGCAGCGTCAGTGGGAAAAAGCACGCATTTATCTCCATCGTGACATTCGCGCGGACCTGTCTGCCTGAGGGACAACATGCCTACGCTCGGCTCGGATTGGTGGAGGGCGCTGACCCCGTATCTGGATCAGGCGCTGGAGATGCCGGAGGCGGAACGCGAGGTCTGGCTGCGATCCCTGCGCGAAGAGAGCCCCACACTGGCTGCGCAACTGCAGGCGCTTCTGGATGAGCACCAGACGTTGGCACAAGAAGGATTCCTGGAGAAAAGTCCGACCCCTCCGCCAGGCCCGCCGACGCTCGTGGGTCAGACCATCGACGCGTACACGCTAGTAGCCCTCATCGGCCAAGGTGGAATGGGCAGCGTGTGGCTTGCCGAGCGCAACGACGGGCGTTTCGAGCGCCGAGTGGCGGTCAAGTTCCTGAGCATCGCGCTTGTCGGACGAGGCGGAGAAGAGCGATTTAAGCGCGAGGGCAGCATCCTCGGCCGCCTTGCTCATTCTCACATTGCGGAACTCATTGATGCGGGCGTGTCGGCGAGCGGGCAGCCTTATCTGGTCCTCGAACATGTCGATGGCGAGCACATCGATCAATATTGCGATCAACGCACGCTGGACGCGGACGCGCGGGTCCGCCTGTTCCTTGACGTGCTGGCGGCGGTGGAACACGCTCACGCCAACCTGATCGTGCACCGCGACATCAAGCCGTCTAACGTACTGGTCAGAACCGACGGACAGGTAAAACTGTTGGACTTCGGCATCGCCAAACTGCTGGAAGGCGAAGGACAAACGGGGGCAGCAACGCTGCTCACCCGAGAGCGTGGCGGGCCGCTGACGCCCGAGTACGCAGCTCCCGAGCAAGTGAGCGGCGGGATGGTGACCACCGCTACCGACGTCTATGGGCTGGGCGTGCTGCTCTATGTGTTGCTGACGGGACAGCATCCCGCTGGGCCCGGCTACCTTTCCACCGCAGACCTGGTGAAGGCTACCGTGGACACGGAGCCGCCTCGTATGTCGAGTGTCGCGGCCCCGGCGAAAGCGAGCACGGGGGCCATCACCGCCAACGCCGACAAGCGCGCAACCACACCGGCGAAGCTGAGTCGTCTACTGCGTGGAGACCTGGACACGATTGTGGCCCAAGCCCTGAAGAAGGACCCACAGGCACGTTACGTCTCGGTCTCTGCTTTGGCGGGCGATCTTCGCCGGCACCTCGAGCACGAGCCCATCAGCGCCAGGCCGGACTCGATTGCCTATCGGACGGCAAAGTTCGTACGCCGAAATCGCACGGCCGTGGCACTTGCAACGCTGGCTTTGGTGGCCTCGGTTGCAGGGGTTGCAGGCACGTTGATACAAGCCCGCACAGCACGGGCGCAGCGGGACTTCGCGTTCCAGCAGGTGTCCCGCGCGGAGGCGATTGGTGACCTCAATTCATTTCTGCTCTCCGATGCCGCACCGTCGGGTAAGCCCTTTACCGTTAATGAGCTGCTCGGACGAGCCGAGCATATCGTGGAACAACAGCGTACGGTGAATGACACCAATCGCGTGGAACTTTTGATTTCGATTGGCGAGCAGTACTCGACGCAGGACGAGGCCGCCAAGGCTCGCCGAGTCCTGGAGGAAGCTTACAAGCGCTCACGAGCACTGTCCGAACGGTCCATCCGTGCGGAGGCTTCTTGCGCCCTAGCGGCTTCTCTCGCTTACGATGGCGAACTGCCGCTCGCGGAGACGCTCTTCCAGGAAGGGCTCCGGGAGCTTTCCGACGTACCGCAATTCGCAGCGGATCGAAACTTCTGCTTTCTGCGGGGCAGCGAGGTTGCCCGGGAAACTGGAGACGCACAGGAGGGAATCGCGCGGGCGCAGGCCGCGCAGCGAGTGTTGCGGCAATCGCCTTTTCCGCTCGACTGGCTGGAGATTAACACTTCGATGGATCTGGCGGAGTCCTACCGCATGGCGGGACAGAATCGCGAGGCCGTCTCCGCTTTTGAACAGGCCGCTGCGTCGCTATCATCGTTGGGCCGCGATGACACAGAAACCGCCGTGGTGTTATTCAACAACTGGGGCATGGCTCTGAATCAACTGGGACTGCCCCTGGAGGCGGAAAAAGTCTATCGGCGTGCAATTAAGACCAGCCGTGCGGGCCAGACGGAGGAGGCGGTTTCGCCCATGGTTCTCAACAACTATGCGAAAACGCTGCACGATCTCGGGCGTCTCGAGGAAGCAGCGGACTACGCCGAACGCGCGTATACGAAAGCGCTGCACGTGGGCCATCAGCTGGCGGTCAACCAATCGTTGCTCGAGCGTGCCAGCATTTACCGCGAGCAACGTAATTTCACGCGCGCGGCAGCAATGCTGGCTGAAGTGGAACCCAGACTGCGACAGAGTCTCCCGGCGGGCCACTATGCATTCGGATCGCTGGCTTCGCAGCAAGCGCTTATTGCGCTCGCGCGGGGTGACTTGCAAGCGGCCTTACGACTTGCGGACGAGGCCGTAGCTATTGATGAAGCAGCGATCAAAGCGGGCGGTCAGGGCACAGACTACCTACCGGCTGTGTTGCTCCGCCGATCCACGATCAAGGTTGCGGCACGGCGGCCCGATGATGCGGCAGCGGACGCGGCGCGCGCCTTGAGCATGTTGCAAAAAGCCGCGCAACCCGGAGTATTTTCTAGCACGCTTGGCCGTGCGTACTTGACGCTGGGGGTAGCCCTGAGGTCGCAAGGCAAGCGCGATGAAGCCCTTACGGCGTTTCGTTCTGCCGCGGAGCACCTCGAGAAGGCCCTGGGGCCCGATCATCCCGACGCCCGGAGCGCCCGGGAGTCGCTGGGTCAGAGTATGCAATCTCAATAGTTATCCGGCGGTCTTTTTCTCTCTTTTCTCTGTCGTCTTTTGCATTCCGTTTCCGATATCCCTAATAGAGGCACAAGACCCGGGCTCCGCCAAGCCTTCGTCCCCGGCGGGCGTCCGGGCAGAAGCGGCAACACGCTTCAAAACTCTAGCTCAACGCGACTTGAAGTTCTTCGAGGAGGTACTATGTTTGATCAATTCCACCGGCCTGCACGCCGCTTTGGCCTACGCCATACCAAGCTTTTTCGCGACCATCGTGTGGTCCTCCTTACCACCGTCGCTCTCGTGCTTGGAGCTGGCGCGGTGCTGGCCATCGCGGAAGGCTCCAATCAGATTGTGCCGCGGTTTCAGGAATTCGCGGATCCAGACGGCCGGTTCGCGAATTTGAACACCGGGGGACCGACGGACACGACGAAGAATGCCTTTTTCCAGGATCTGGGAACGAACGGACGGCGATGCGTGACATGCCATCAGGCAAGCGACGCCTGGTCCGTCACCCCGTCGCACATCCAAGCGCGTTTCAGGGCGACGCGCGGGACCGATCCGATCTTTCGGACGAACGACGGGTCGGGCTGCTCCACCCAAGACGTCTCGACCGAAGACGCCAGGCGGGAAGCGTACAGTTTGCTGCTGAACAAAGGGCTGATCCGCATCGAACAGCAGGTGCCGGCGACGGCGGAATTTACGGTCCTGAACAACGATAACCCTTATGGGTGCGGCAGTCTAAGCGCGCTTTCGGCATACCGGCGGCCGCTTCCGGCCACAAACATTCCCTATCTGAGCACGGTAATGTGGGATGGGCGCGAGACGTTTAAGAATCCGGACGGCACCTTCAAGCCAATCAACGACGACCTAGCACACCAGGCTGTCGATGCAACTACCGGTCATGCACAAGGCGCCGCGCCTTCCGTAGACGAGGTGCAACAGATCATCGACTTCGAGACGCACATTTTCACAGCGCAAACACACGACCGCGAGGCTGGCGACTTGGATGACGATGGTGCGAAGGGTGGTCCAGGCAGTCTCTCCAAGCAAGAATTCTTCATCGGCATCAATGATCCGCTCGGCTTGAATCCGACGGGTGCCGCGTTTTCTTCCAACATCTTCGACATTTATAACAAGTGGGCGCAGATCAGGGGCCGCGACTATGATGAGCACACAGCTGCGCGGCGCTCGGTGGCTCGCGGCGAGCAGCTTTTCAACACGATTCAGATACCCATCACTGGCGTCGCCGGTCTGAATGATGCGCTCAAGCAGCCGGTCATCAATGGTTTCTGTGGAACCTGCCACGATTCGCCAAACGTCGGAGACCATTCGGTTCCTGCGCCGCTGAATATCGGACTAGCGGATGGCTCGCGCAGGACACCCGATCTGCCGCTGATCACCGTGATGTGCAACGCAACCGGAGAGGTGGTCCAGGTGACGGATGTGGGCCGCGCCATGGTCACCGGAAAATGCGCGGACATCGGCAAGTTCAAGGGCCCAATTCTGCGAGGCCTTGCAGGGCGCGCGCCGTATTTCCACAACGGCTCCGCGTCCACGTTGATGGACGCCGTCAACTTCTACGACACGCGTTTCGTGCTGCACCTCTCGCAGCAAAATAAGGACGATCTCGTTGCGTTCTTGAAGACGCTGTAGCAGCCACGCGGAACGTGCGGCTGATCGCAGCTACGGGCAGGATCGAGTTGCCTGCGGAAGGTCTTGGGGCTGCGTTCGGGGGACTTCGCGACTCTGGGTAGCATTCACATGCCTGATAAACGCGGTTACCGTCCAAGTGAAAACGATCTAAAACCACATCTCGGTAACCCGACTTACCAGGCACGTGGAAATTGGATCGTTGGAGTGATTTTCCGGGTTGCCCGTGATTCGGGCGCAATATCATTTGTTGGCGACCATTGTTTTGCAGCTTGCTTGTCAGAGAATCGTTGCGAGCGCACAATAACTCGGGACTTTTGTCATGAGTGAATTGGCAGATAAGCCGCCAGAACTAAGGGCGTTTGCGCCAGCGCTTATCCTGCTGGCTATCTGTGCTCTCATCAACTACGTTGACCGCGGCAATCTCTCGATTGCTGCCCCTCTGCTGAAAGACGAGTTGCGCATTTCTGCCTCACGACTTGGCATTCTGCTCTCGGCGTTTTTTTGGACCTACACCGCGATGCAGTTTGTCAGCGGCTGGATGGTGGACAGCTTTGACGCCAACTGGGTGATAGCAGCCGGGTTCCTGCTCTGGTCGCTTACCGCAGCGGCAACCGGTCTTGTACGAGGATTCACGATGCTGCTGGCGATGCGGTTGATGCTTGGCGTCGGCGAGTCCGTAATGATTCCCGCATGCTCAAAAATCCTAGGCTTCCATTTGCCGGAGCATTGCCGGGGCTTTGCCAATGGCGTCCTCCAGGGCGCGTGGAGTTTCGGGCCGGCAGTCGGTACGTTGGGGGCCGGCCTTCTAATGGCGAGGTATGGTTGGCGACCCGTTTTCATCGGAATCGGACTGATCAGCCTAGTGTGGCTTCCCGCCTGGATCAAATGGATGCCACGCGGCGGAGCGATGGAGCGCTCCCTGGTTGCGGCCCCTGGTTTTGCCGACATTCTGCGTCAGAGGTCATTTTGGGGTGTTTGTGCGGGCCACTTTTCTGTCAACTACTTGGCATATTTCATGCTCACATGGCTTCCGTTTTATCTTGTGCGCGAACGTCATCTCTCCATGCAATCCATGGCCAAGGTCGCCAGCGCATACTACGCGATTGAAGGTCTGTCGGCCATCACGACCGGTTGGTTCTCGGATTTCTTCATCCGCCGGAGCTATACGCCGACTCTGGTGCGTAAGTCCGCGATGGCTATCGGACACACGATCGCCGCAATTGCGCTCATGGGTTGCGCTATGGCTACTTCTCAGTGGTACCTGTTGTGCTTAGTCGCAATCGGTATCGGTTGCGGAACTGCTCGTGCGGGGCCATTCGCGTTTTCACAGACGCTTGCAGGCTCACGTGCAACCGGAAAATGGACAGGATTACAAAATGGGTTCGCAAACCTTTCTGGTGTCATGGCCCCGGCATTTACGGGATTTCTAGTGGATCGGACCGGAAAGTTTCTGGCCCCACTCGCGATCACAGCTGCCGTGTTGATGGCTGGCGGTGTATCGTGGGTCTTTGCGGTCGGCCGAGTCGAGCAAGTGGTTTGGAATGCAGAGCCACGCAGAGCACCCGTTTCGGCTTCCAGCATCTAGCGAATCGAAGACCATGGCCAGGTACCAATTCGGTTTTGTATTTGGTCCACCAGTGAAGGTTTTTTTGCTACCTTCATGGACTGCGCGACGTATCGCCAAAAACATGCTTCCTACGAATCTGACGAACTGGCTTCTGCGATCAACTCCTGATTAACGCCGTTACCGGAGAAGTGGAAATCGGGCCAGAAACCACATGTCCGGTAACCCGACTTATCGGGACTTAGCCCGCGACCGGGTTCCTGGTGTTAGTATTCCGCCTCCGGAAATCAGGTGCCACGCGCTGGAAAATGAAGAACACTTCCCTAACAACCTGCTTCTTGTTAGCTGCCGCAGTCATGGCGGCGGCGTGCACCAAGTCCCCGAGCGTCCAACTCAAAGTCACCGCTGTGAGAATCATGTCCAGCGAAGAGCAAACTAAGATTGCCGGGCCAGATTTTATTGGCGCGGATGTTTTAGCGCGCTTTAGCCTGTCGGCACCGAGGGGTGAAATTTCCTTTTACGGCTGCGGGTTCGACAAGAAGCCGCTGGGGCACAGCACCGTGTGGTCCCGCGACGGTGAAATGCGCGTAAATTCCTTCTCCCGCCGGGGCGAACCCACCAGAGTCAGCCCGGGTATTGGTGACGTGAATTGTTTTGGATTGCCAACGTCATGGTTCCCTCTTCGAGCGGGAGAGGTGGTTGAGTTTGACTCGCTGGACGGAACTGGGAGCGCAGGCGAAAAACATGGCGTCAGTGTATTTGTTAAGCTCAAGCCCGACGACGCTCCAAAAGAGATTTTTTCTGAGCCCTACGTAGTTCCGAGCAGCCCTCATAAATAAACTCGATTCGCAGTGCAGCTCGACTACGCTCCCGGAAGTCCTGATTAGCGCTTACCGGAGAAGTGGAAATCCGGTCAAAAACCAAATACTCGGCTATTCGGCGCAAAGCGCCTGCGTTAGGTGGCAATCGTCAGCTTCAATTTGAGGTTGGCCCCGCGTTTGCGATCTACCTGGACGCGCAGACGGAGCGGGTCAAAGCCGGGTGTCGACAGTTGCAGGCAGTAAATCTTTCGACCCTGTACATTCGCAAGGGAAAACTTTCCGTGGTCGTTCGTCGCGCTTGTCCGTAAAACTGTCTTCCAGTCTGGACTAAACTCCTGTACCAAGACATTTGGCAGTGGTGAGCCTACCGGGTCCTCTACAACAGCAGACAGAGACTTCACCAATTGAACGTTGGCAAGCTCGATGACTTGATATTGCGCATTGATTTTCAGCGGTAAACACAAACATAACAGCCCAACGATCGTGGCTAGGTTTAGGAAGCGGCTCACTAAAGAAGTTTACATCCAAGAGCTTTTGAATGGATTGTCCAGTGCCTGATAAACGCGCTTATCGTCCAAGTGGATTTTCAAGTTTCCGGTTACCCGGCACGACTTACCAGGAGCCATCGCAGTTCAGCAGTTTGCTTGCGCTAAGGGGTTCCTGCGTTGCCTCAGGAAGCCCACCGATAGAACTCCCGTGACGAGAGATGCCGTCCCAAAGGCAAGAACCACAAACCCTATCGATTTAGTGGCAAAAGAAGAACCGGAAAGATATGAAGTTAGAGCGAAATAGAAGACTGCGAGACCGGGTATTCCAGCCGCAAGACAGAAAACGGTGAACACAAACCTTATGCGCCGAAAGATGTGGGGCATAAGGCCCGCTGCCGTAGCCAGAAGTGGCATGGCGGTCTTTGTAAGGATGCTGCTGCTCGTATTGCGCTCAAGGTAGTAAAGGAGAGCCAATGCGGGTATTAGTCCCAGCCAGAAAACCCAGGATTGCTTCGTTACTGTGCAAAAATCGTTCAGCCCGGAACAAAACACCACAGTCAAGGGGAGCGTCCAAAGAGTAGTCATTCCAAGTTCTCGGAGTGGATTCATTGGAATGCGCGTGGTCATGCCCTCCATTGCATAGACAACGCCGTAAACCAACAAAAAGCCCGTCGCTGCGGCCGTGATACTCGCGATTCCGCGAAGAGCTGGCAAGGTCATTCAGTCAATCCTGATCCTCGCCAAAGGATAACAGGAGTTACCCCCACCTGACTGGCCAAGTCCTGATTAACGCGCAAACCGGACAAGTGAAATCCGCCCCGTTCTCAATGTCCGGTAACGCGACTTATCGGGAGTTGGCAACTCACAGGCTGGGCAAATCGGGGCCCAGGATAACTTCCGAGTGGCCGACAAACTGCCCAGAATCGCCCGGACCGACATTTGCCGAGGTATAATCGAGCGGTTTTATGCCTCTCATTTCTGGAACGCGACTAGAGCACTATGAAGTTCTCTCCCTACTTGGCGCAGGCGGTATGGGGGATCCGGGAGGAAACGTGATTGGCCTCTACCACCATCCTGCCTGAGGCTAATCGTCTTTTTTCGAGGTTGCAGTGGGAATCTTGACCGAAGACATGAAGCGGCTGGTCAGCGAGCAGCGGCTCGGCTTCGTAGCGACCGTATGCCCGGACGGTACTCCCAACTTGTCGCCCAAAGGAACGACCGCAGTGTGGGACGACGATCACATCGTCTTTGCTGATATCCGCTCCCCCGCGACGGTCTCAAATCTAAGACGTAATCCGTCGGCCGAGATCAATGTAGTTGATCCGATGGTGCGCAAGGGCTACCGCTTCAAGGGCGTCGCCTCAGTCGTCACTGAGGGATCCCTGTTCGAGCGAATTCTGGATTTCTATCGAACGGAGCGAAATCTCGACGAAGGCCGCACCAGGATTAGGTCATTCGTACTGGTCAAGATCAACGAAGCTATGCCACTCATTTCCCCCGCTTACGATCAAGGTCTAACCGAAGAGCAGGTACGAGAGAAAATGCAGCACTACTTTGATTCGTTGCAACGCAAGAACTCCACTACTCGGCCGGAGGAAATGTGATTGGCCTCTACCAGGAACCGGGCTGGGAACTGTAGCTGCGATGTTTTTGCCCGAGACGACAGCTTCGTTATTTTTGCGACTGCGCCCGAGTCACGGGGCACTCAGAAGTAATCCACTTGCCTGATAAACGCTGCCGGTTCAAACGGTCGATGCAACACCATCTGGTATAAAGCTGTTTTCGAAGGCGGTGTTTATGAAACAAGGGAGACGGTTTGGCTTTCGGTGGAGCAGAAACTCGACGTATGGCTCGCTGACGTGGGACCGCG
>Ga0210403_10004966_pt1 | contig 11376 bp, 8 predicted proteins | sample IncBWC19MmetaG_FD_150863 | JGI IMG/M metagenome (GOLD analysis project Ga0210403, IMG submission 150863) | Forest soil microbial communities from Barre Woods Harvard Forest LTER site, Petersham, Massachusetts, United States - Inc-BW-C-19-M | ecosystem: Environmental > Terrestrial > Soil >... | reverse complement strand
ATCGGCCGCGGCATCAAAGCTCCTGAAAATATCGCGCTGGCCGAAGCCCTCGCGAAAGCAATGGGCGCGGAACTCGCCGCCTCTCGCCCCATCTGCGACGAAGGCTGGCTACCGATGGAGCGGCAGATCGGCAGCTCCGGGCAGACCGTCGCGCCGAAACTGTATCTCGCGCTCGGCATCAGCGGCGCCATCCAGCACGTTGTCGGCATGAAGGGCGCGCGCACCATCGTCGCCGTCAACAAAGACCAGAACGCGCCCATCTTCGAAATCGCCGACTATGGCATCGTCGCCGACATTTTCGAAATCATGCCCGCGCTCACCGAAGAACTTCAAAAGGCCAAAGGTTAACGCCACCACGCTTTAATCTTCCGTTTAGGTTGGTTTCCTTACCTTGCTAGCGTAGAAGAGGGCGCGTCTCTTATTTCCCTCAACGTAGTGTTCAGATGTTTCTCTGCGCCACGTTTCGCCACGGGCCCAAATGACATTTGTAACTTCCAATCCGGCTCCTCAGTGCCATTCTGTGGAGCGACCGCTCGCAATATTCCTCCTCTTACTTCTGCTCCCCATCGCACTGCTTTCTCAGACTCCGCAGCCCACCCCTCCCGCCCACACACTCTCCGGTAAGGTTCTTGATCCTTCTTCCGCCGAGGTAGCGGACGCCCAGGTGACTCTCCTCACCTCGAACGGCTCGGCTCAAGCCTCCACCACGACCGACCGCAACGGCTACTTCTTCTTCGACGATCTTCCCCACGGCAAATATCGTCTTCGAATCCACGCTGCCGGTTTCAAAGACAGTCTCGTTGAAATCACCGTCAGCGCAAAGCTACTCTCGTCCATTCGAATCACACTGGCCATCTCCGCGGTCAGCGAGGTTGTCAGCGTCACCGCGGATGAAAATATCCCGCAGACCTCCTCCGACCCCTCCGAAAATCTCAACGCCAACAACATCACTCGCGACGCCCTCGACCGCGTTCCCGTCTTCGATCTCGACTACATCACGCTTCTCTCGCGCTTCCTCAGCGACGACACCATCGCCACCAGCGGCGTCTCGCTTGTCGTCAACGGCGTCGAGGCCAACGGCCCAGGCGTTTCCGCTTCCGCCGTACAGGAAGTCAAAATCAATCAGAACCCCTATTCCGCGCGGTTCGCCCGCCCCGGCCGCGCCCGTGTCGAGATCACCACCAAAGCCGGCACGCCCGCGTACCACGGCACCGTGAATTTCCTGACCCGCAATTCCGTTTTCGATGCCAGCAACACGTTTGCCGCCACTAAGCCGTCCGAAAGCCGCTACATGGAAGAGGGATCTTTCACCGGGCCGCTCGGCCGCGACAAAAGAAACACCTTCCTCCTCTCGCTGGAGCAGGACAACGACAATCTCGAGGCTGTCGTCCACGCGTTCGGCGCAAACAACTCCATCCTGGACGCGAATGTGCCCGCACCGCAGCGCCATTTCTTCGGATCGTTTCGCGCCTTCCACGATTTCGACAATGGCGACCAGTTCTGGATCGGGTATTCTTATGAGGATCAACTCTCAAAAAATCAGGGCGTCGGCGGCTTAGTTCTTCCCGAGGCCGGTTACACCACCGGTTTCACCGAGCACGAACTCAACGTCAGCTACCGCCACATCTTTTCATCGAAGTGGGTGAACCAGCTCCGCTTCCTGTTCGGCCACAACGACAATCCCACCACCAGCAACGTCGCCGCTCCGCAAATTGTCGTCCAGGGTTATTTCACGGGCGGCGGCGCACAGGCCGATCTCCACCGCACCGAAGCCCACTTCGATGGCACCGACTTTCTCAGCTACACCAGCGGCCGCCACATGCTGGTTTTTGGCGTGGACGTTCCCGACCTTAGCCGACGCGGCAGCGATGACTTTACGTACCAGCAAGGCGCCTACACTTTCGCCGACATAAACGCGTTCAACGCAAACCAACCCGCCGGGTTTCGCATCCAGACCGGCAACGGACATCTCGTTTTCTGGGAGCGCATCGTTTCCGGTTTCATGGAAGACAATGTGCGTATCAAACCGAATCTCTCCGTTACGCTCGGCGTCCGCTATTACTTCCAAAACTATTTCAACGATGACGTAAACAACTTTGCGCCGCGCTTTGCGTTTGCCTGGGCGCCCAGACCCCAGGGCAAAATAGTTTTCCGCGGCGGCGCCGGCGTTTTCTATGACCGCTCCGGCAATCGCGCCATCGCCGACCTGCTGCATTACAACGGAGAAACACTCCTGCGCCAGATCCTTCCCCTGCAAACAGGCGGCGCCGTTCCTTTTCCCGTCACCCCGGCGGATCTGGTCGGCGTCCCCACCAGCCTGATTCAGCTCGATCCGCGCCTCCGAATTCCGCAAATTGTTCAATACAGTTTTGGTATCGAGCGCCAGATCACTTCGAAGAGCACGATCAGCGCCACCTATGTCGGCACTCGCGGCATTGACCTCTTCATGTCCCGCGACATCAACGCCCCGCTGGCGCCCGATTATCTCGCTCGCCCCAATGCCGCCTTTGGCCAGATTCGACAGATGGAATCGGAGGGCTACCAGAAGGGAAATTCGCTCGAATTGACGTTCCGCGGGAAGCCCTCCAAATATTTTGCGGGCCAGGCCCAGTACGTCCTCGGCAAGTCCTACAACAACACTGGCGGCATCACCTATTTCCCCGGCAACAGCAACTTCCCGAATCTCGATTGGGCGCGCTCCGACAATGACCGCCGCCATAAATTTGATCTGCTCGGTACCTTCGAGCCCTCAAGCCTCTTCAGCCTCGGAGTCGCGCTTCAGGCTTACTCTGGCAAGCCCGTGAATGTAACTACCGGACTCGATTCGAATGGCGACGGAGTTTTCAACGACCGCCCGAATGGCGGGTTCGCTCCGCGCAATTCGCTGCACGGGCCGGGGCTACTGAATCTCGACATCAATGTCGCGCACGATTTCCATTTCCAAAAGGAGAAAAAAGGCGGCCCCGTGCTCACCGCCGCGCTCAACGTTTTCAACATCCTCAATCACCCGAACTATGTCACGTACATCGGCGTCATCGGCCCCGACGGCGGGCCGGTCAATCCCAATTTTGGCCTTCCTGCCTCCGCCTACCCGGGCCGCCGCTTCCAGATAAATCTCGAATGCAAGTTCTGACCTGACGCCCCACCCAGCAGAAACCGTTTGGCGCAAATATCATCCGCCAGTAGAATCAACCCACTTTGCTTCCCACGCGAAAGGCACCGCCCATGAGACCCTTGCTCAACGTCGCGCCCGCACTTGTTTTCCTTACACTCTTTGCCACGCAGGAAACATCCGCTCCCGCGCCCGTTCCCGTCGAGCAGGAGCCTCACCACCACCTGCTGCTGAAAAATGACTCCCTGCTCGTGCTGCGAGTGACACTCCAGCCCGGCGAACGCAGCTTGTATCACGTCCACTCGGTTGACGACGTGGCCGTTTGGCTCGGCCATTCGAGCGCCGCCCAGCAACTTCCCAATGAGCCAGAGAGCGCTCCGGTCGAACAGAAGCCCGGCAACATTTCGTTGCGCACTCTGCATGAAACGCCATTCACGCACCGGGTTCACAATTTGGGGCCGGGACTCTTCGATGTGTTGGACGTGGAACTTCTCCAGCGCCCGGAACATCCTTCCACTGGCGCTGCGGGGCCGGTGGCGGGCGAAAATCCGAGCGCCCGCGTATACAAATGGACGCTCGCGCCCGGGGGTGTCACTCCGATGCACACCCATGAGCGTCCCTATCTGATCGTTGCGGCCACGGGATTCAACCTGAAAATGGCCTCGCCGGACGGACAGTCGTTGACGCACGAAATCAAACCTGCCGATTTTCATTGGGTTACGACGAAGGTTACGCACACACTGGCAAATGCGGGAACCGGCGAAGGTCAAATCATCGAAATCGAACTGAAGTAGTGAGACTCTCTCAGGCCTCGTAGGCCCCGCCTTCCGAGGTGAGCCGTTCTATTGTCCGCTCGGCCGCGAACTACGATTCTTTCTCGGCTTTCGCCAACCACTTATCCAGCAACGGCAAATATTTCGGATCCAAATCCACAAACGTGAGGCCTGCTCCGCGATTTGCCTGCGAATAAACGACGCAGGCCTTGGTCTCAATCATGATGTTTTCTTCCGTCCAGACCTTTAGCCGGACCACCGTATGCATGGGGAACGGATTCATCATGTCCAGGTAACATCCGTTGCGGCTCAACTCGCTCACGCGCGTCGCAATCCGTACCTCGGATCTTTCTTCCAGCAATTCCGCGCTGGCAAAAAACATGTAGCGTGGCGTGCGGCGACGTTCGCGTTCCATCGTTCCTCCCAAGTTCCCGCGTTCGTGCAGTACAATACAATCAATCGTTCGGCACCTCTATCTTCTCGCGGTTTCCCCCTAAACGCTCACCCCCTTGCCCTTTGCGCCACTAGGGTCCACCCGACCCAGCTTTCGTTCCCCGGCGTTTACTGCTCACGCCGCCTGCCTGCGGTTGTCTTATACTGGCAGAGACGAACTCTGGAGCAGCCCATGTTGAAAAACAAACTCGAAACCGGGACAGGCCGCGTACGGCTGATTTTGATAGCCCTGATACTACTTCTGGGCGCCTATTGGGTCGGGGCGCGCTACGGCCCTCACCAGTCCAGAGAAGTGGAGGCCCGCCGCCTCGGCGCCAGCCCCAGCCAGCCAGGGCTCAGCTTGAAGAACGCCTCGGAGCGTTCGGAAGCCCTCACCGAAGACGAATCCATCAACGTCCGCATCTATCGCCAGGCGTCTCCTGCGGTCGCCAACGTGCTCACAAAAGCAACCGAGTATGACTTCTTCATGGATCCGGTCCCGGTCGAAGGTGCCGGCTCCGGCTTCCTGATCGATCCCCGCGGTTACATCCTCACGAACTACCACGTCGTCGCCGGCGCGCAAACCATCGAGGTCATCCTCGGCGACAAGAGCCGCTATCCCGCGAAATTTGTCGGCGCCGACCAACGCAACGACGTCGCGCTGGTCAAAATTGATCCGAAAGGGAAGCACCTCGCCTCGTTGACGCTTGGCGATTCCGCCGGGCTGCAAGTTGGCCAGAAAGTTCTCGCCATCGGGAATCCTTTCGGATTTCAATCCACGCTCACCACCGGTGTCGTCAGCGCTCTTGGCCGCACCGTGCAGACCAGCCAGAGCACGTTTATTGATGACGCGATTCAAACCGATGCCTCCATCAACCGCGGCAATTCCGGCGGTCCGCTCATCAACACTCACGGGGATGTGATTGGTATCAACTCCGCGATCTACACGCCTTCCGGAACCGCGGCCGGCATCGGATTCGCCATTCCGATCAACACTGCGAAGCTTATCGCCAACGACCTCATCACCGAAGGCCGCGTCCGCCGCGCGTATCTCGGCGTAAGCACTTTGGAGTTGACCGCATGGCTCGCCGAGGCGCTCGATTTACCCGTCCAGGAAGGTCTGCTGGTGGAGCAATCCACCAAGGGCGGTCCCGCCGCTGCCGCCGGAATTCACGGTGGCGACCGCACCGTGCAATCCGGAATGCGCCGCCTGACCATTGGCGGCGACGTGATCGTCGGGATCGACGGCCAAAAAGTCGCCAATCAGTTCGACATGAATGTTCTGCTGAACCGCAAGCGCCCCGGGGATTCGGTGACAGTCACCGTTTACCGCGGCGCCAAAAAAATAGACGTGCCCGTCAAGCTCGGCGAACGCGACGGCAACTAGTCTCATTTAGTGCGAATTTGTTCACATCACTGCGTGCGGAAGGCTTGTCATCCTGAAGCCATCCGACAAGGTCCGGGGTTGGGACTCCGGTGGTTTTTACCGGAGATGGCTGAAGGACCTCAACGTAAGGTCCTACCACGAACTAAGCGGGCCAAGGCGCTAATAAAAAGAAGATCGTTTCACTTCCCGAACTCTACCCGATACTTTTCCCGTTCCTCATCCGTGAACGAAAACCAGCCCTCCGCAATATCTCGCACGCGTTCCAACTCTTTCTGCATCTCCTGGTGTTTCGCCTCGATCATCGCCGCATCGGCATCCTGAGGCACATAGATTGGGTTCCCGCCAATCAGCACCGCGCGCGCAAACAATCCCGGCAACAGGAAATGGTCCCACGTCTTCTCAATTGTCTTCCCGCGATCCACGCCAATGTGGAACACCATAATCGGCGCGCCCGTCATCCGCGCCAGCAGCACCGGACCGACCTTGGCCACATACCGTGGCCCGCGCGGCCCATCAATCGTGAACGCACAGTCATAGCCTTCGGCAATGCGCTGCGCCATCACTTGCAAACCGCGCAGCCCACCGCGCGAGGAACTCCCCTGCGCCGTGCCGAATCCCAGCCACTCGATCACCTTCCGCGTCCACTGCCCATCAAACGCCGTCGTGTTCATCACCACAATCTCGCGATTCCGCGCGTACCACGAAATCGGCACGATCACCCGGTGCCAGAATGCCCAGATGCAGGGCGCCTCCTTCGCCAGGAACTCATCCACGCGGGCGCGTCCAGCGGTTTCGAAGCGCAGCGTGGGCCCCAGCACGCGAATCACGCTGTAAACCACCGCCGCGATGATTGGGATCTGTATCCGGCGGCTCCACGGCAGCTTTGGCAGCCGCGTATCGTAATGCGCGCTGACCGGCGCTTCGGATTCCTGGCTTCGTATGTCGCGGTTTTCCATCTTCCTATAGTATATAGAGTGTCCCTCTTTCCCCTGCCCCGATGGAGAGCGCAGCAATTGACCAGCACCGCCAATCACGGAAGATCCAGCGGCATCGCCAGCTTTCTGGTCTGGGCAGCCGTGTTCGCCGCTTCCTTTGTTGGAGCCGTGGCGCGCGCCGATAATCCTCCGGGCGATGCGATCGGCGTCATCGAAGGCGAAGCCATCTCGGTGGACGGCCCGATGACCGTGGAAGTGGTCCACGGCCAGGTGAAGACGGTCTTGCGCAGCGGCAGCGATGTCCACGTGAAGGCAGGTCAGGCGCGCATTGATCTGGTGGAAGGCGGGCAGATCATGATCTGCGGCCCCGCTCATTTCTCAATGTTGAAGGCGGGCGGCGCCATTACTATGGCGCTCGAGTCCGGCACGATTCATGCGGTCGTTGGCAATGAGGTCTCGCTCAACATTTACACCCCGCAAATCCAGGCGCATCCGGTTTCCATCGGAAACGGCGCCGAAGACGTGCTGGTTGGCCTCGATAGCGCGGGTGCCATGTGCATTCGGGCAAATAAAGGAGCGGTGCGCGTCGAGCAGCAGCTGACCGGGCAAAGCGTGCTGGTGCCGCAGAGCGGCGACGTCTCCCTGACTAATGGCCAGATCGAGAGTTTGCGGGCCGCCCCGGGCCACTGCGTCTGCGCCATGCAGGCCGTGATGAAACCCATGACTCCGGGAATCGAAATCAGCCAACTGGCCACCCCGGACGAAATTAAAAAGAGGGCCGCGGAACCAAAAGCGCCCGCGACCCAGGAGAACGCGGAGCAGGTGGCACAGCCGGAAGAGCCCGTCTATCAGGTGTTCATGCCGCCGCTGCGATATGACGCCAAGACGAAAGTGCAGACTGAGTTCGATCCGAACCTGATCATCCTGGTGCGCCGCGTGCGCGTGCGGCCCACGCTGATTTTTCAAGGACGCGTCGAAGGCGATCCGGTTGTTGCCCAGGCTGCCAGACCGGCATCCCCTGGGAATTCGCTTTCGAAGCCACAAAAGCCAGAGGAAGTCTCCACCTGGAGCCGCGTGAAAACCTATTTCCGCAAGCTCTGGTCCCCCTCGACGTGACCCAAGTCTCGAAAATCCCGCTTAGTATCGGGCTGCGAAAGGCGCCCGCCCCGTAGAACCATTCGGGACGGGCAAAAGGCGCCCGCCTCAGAAGGCGGCCGCTACATACCCTCGTAGTTGGGGCCTCCGCCGCCCTCGGGGACGACCCAGTCGATAATCTGGTAGGGGTCGGCGATGTCGCAGGTTTTGCAGTGCACGCAATTGGCGGCGTTGATTTTCAGTTTCTGTCCATTGCCCTCTTTCACCATCTCATACACTGCTGCCGGGCAAAAATACTGGCACGGATTGCCAAATTCCTCCACGCAGCGCGTTGCGCAGATGTTCAAATCCTGCACCTTCAAGTGGCACGGCTGATCTTCGTCGTGGCGCGTTCCGGAATGATAGACGTCCGTCAAGCGGTCGAAGGTCAGCCTTCCGTCGCCCTTGAATCGCTCCGGCGCGGGGCGTCCGAAAATCGGGCGATAGGCTTCGTGGCCGGCGTGCGCGTGCATGGGATCGATGATCCCGGCCCCGCCGGTAATCTGCTGCAAGACGGAGTAGAAGAAGCCTTCCAGCAAGCCGTTGCGGAAGGATTGATGAAAATTCCGAACCTTCCAGAGCTCTTCCTTGATGTAGCTCCTATCGATTTTTTCCTTATAAAGCTTTAGCGTGCTGGCAGAATAGTCGCCTTTCTTCAGCGACTCGAAAATCGTTTCGGCGGCCAGCATACCGCTTTTCATCGCCAGGTGCACGCCCTTCAGGCGCTGCGAATCGAGAAAGCTGCCCGAGTCGCCGGCGATTAGCCCGCCATCGAGATAGTTGCGCGGCATCGCGTACCATCCGCCGTAAGGAAGGGATTTCGCACCGTAGCGAACCAGCTTCCCGCCTTCCAGAATGTTGCGCACAAACGGATGCGTCTTCCACGTCTGGAAGGCCGCGTGGGGATCGAAGCGCGAATCTTCATATTCGAGCGCGATCACCAGCCCGATCGAAACGCGGTTGTTGCTCAGGCCATAGATCCAGCCTCCGCCGTACATCTTGGTCGAAATCGGCCAGCCAAGCGTGTGCGCCACGTAGCCGGGCTGCAGCTTCCCAGGCTGAATGTCCCAGAGCTCCTTGATGCCGATGCCATAGCTTTGTGGATTGATGTTATCGAGATTCTTTTTTGCAACAAGTTGTTTTGTGAGCGAGCCGCGCGTTCCTTCGGCCAGCACGGTCACTTTGGCACGCAGTTCGTAGCCGGGGGTGAAGTTGTCCTTCGGCTTGCCGTTCTTATCGAGCCCCTTGTCCTCGGTAATGACGCCGGCGATCCCATCCCCTTCGTAGATCAGTTCCGTGCCGCCGAACTCCTTGAACAGGTTCACCCCCACGGATTCGACCAGCCCTCCCATCCATTTCACCAGCTTGCTGAGCGAGATGACGTAATTGCCGGCGTTATTGAACGGCGGCGGCGTGATGGGCATGCGGTACGAAGATCTTTCCGTGAAGATGAGTGCGGCGGAATCCGTGACGGGCGTGTCGAGCGGTGCAGACTTCTGAAAGTCAGGAACCAGCTCCGCGAGCGCCTTGGGATTCATGATCGCGCCGGAAAGCTGGTGCGCGCCGATCTCGCGGCCCTTTTCGAGGACGTAAATGTTTTCGGCGGAAAGCTCGGGCTTCGCCCCGCTGGCGCTGTGTTGCTTAATGAGGTTCGCAAGATGCAGCGCGCAGCTGAGACCTGCCGGACCGGCGCCGACGATCAGAACATCCGCTTCCAGTTGTTCGCGTTGAGTGGCCATGCCGGTATTTTATCAAACAACCGTTTGGCGAAAAGCCGGAATCTGGCGGGAATGCGACTAGAAGCCGGGGGCGCCGCTGGATGCTGGCCGCATCTCCGGCGCGTTGACGCCGAAACGAAGATGCGCGAACCACGACTGGCTCAGCGACATGAAACCCGTATAGAGATAGCCCCAGACGAACAGCAGCAGAAACGGCACGGTGGCGTAATTCTCGTTGATGATGGCGTAGACGACTGTGAGCGCGAAGTAGAGGCCCAGGGCCACTTCGAAATACGGCATCCACCCGGCCTTGTTCTTATATTTCTTGGCGGCGAATGTTCCGGTCTTGCCTTCAATCTTGAATTTTGGCGTGCGCGCAAAATCAGACTTCTTGCCGACGATAGCCTCGATCACCGCCTGCGCATTGCGCACGCTGATGCCGATGCCCGTAGCCATGACAAACGGCATATACAAAAATGTGGTCAGCCAGGTCTTGGGGCGCAGCTCTTTCTGCGCGGCGAGATAAAAGCTGGAGATCGAGCAGGTGGACGCGAGGAACAGCGGCAGGTCAATCACCAGCATCTGGAACCAACCCTGATAGAAGCGCACGATCATCGCGGGCAACAACATCGTGGAAAGCAGCACCATCAGCGGATAAGAAATATTCGCGGTGAGATGGAAGAAAGCCTCGGACTTCACAAAAAACGGAACATCCGAACGGAAAACCTTGGGAAGAATTTTCTTGGCCGTCTGCATCAGGCCTTTGGCCCAGCGGGCTTGCTGCGCCTTGAACCCGTTCATATCCACGGGCAACTCGGAAGCGCACTCGATTTGGGGTAGGTAAAGAAATTTCCAACCTTTAAGCTGCGCCCGGTAGGAAAGGTCGGTGTCTTCCGTCAGCGTGTCGTGCTCCCAACCGCCCGCGGCATCAATCGCGGCCCGGCACCACACACCGGCGGTGCCGTTAAAATTGAAAAATGTTCCCCGGCGCGAACGTCCCCCATGCTCAATCACGAAATGCCCGTCGAGCAGAATCGTCTCCACGCGCGTCAGCAGGGAATAGTCGCTGTTGAGATACGTCCACCGCGTCTGGACCATGCCGATCTTGCCCTCGGTTGCAGGGTCAAGGAAATACGGCACGGTGCGGCGCAGGAAATCAGCCTGCGGGATGAAATCTGCGTCAAAGATAGCGACGAATTCACCCTGCGCAGTCTTCAATCCATTTTCCAGCGCCCCGGCCTTGAATCCTTCGCGATTCGCCCGGTGGATGTAGCTGATAGGGAGCCCCTGAATCGCGTGGCGCTCGACGCACGCGCGGGCGACCTCGCGCGTTTCATCGGTCGAATCGTCCAGCACCTGGATGTCCAGCAACTCGCGCGGATAGTCAAATTGCGCCACCGCATCCACCAGCCGCTCGATGACGTAGCGCTCGTTGAAGATAGGAAGCTGTATGGTAACCTTGGGCCAGTTTTCAACGGGCGGCGGCGGCGGCGGAACGTTTTTGCGGTAAACAAAGTAGTCGTAAAGCAGCACGTAACGGTGCAACCCGTAGAGCGCAAGCATGAACAGCACGATGAAGTAGGGGATCATCATCGCCAGGTCAAACGCGTTGGCGTTGTAAACCCCGGTAAACGTCTTGTCCGTGATTTTGTGCCAGTAGTGGCTCAAGCCGCCCTGGGCCACCGCCGCGAAAAGAAGTGGAGCGAAGTTCATCAAGATGCGCGTCTCTCCGAATGACGTCCGAAACTCAATCTGAAAATCTGAAGCTCGCCGGGCTGCTGGCGGCAGGAGCGGTGCTGGAGGCGCTCTACCTGCGGATGCACAGCCTGTATTACCTGAAAAACCACGCGATTGCGTTTATGGTGCTGGCGCTCTCCGCCGGGGT
>Ga0210403_10004965_pt1 | contig 11378 bp, 5 predicted proteins | sample IncBWC19MmetaG_FD_150863 | JGI IMG/M metagenome (GOLD analysis project Ga0210403, IMG submission 150863) | Forest soil microbial communities from Barre Woods Harvard Forest LTER site, Petersham, Massachusetts, United States - Inc-BW-C-19-M | ecosystem: Environmental > Terrestrial > Soil >... | reverse complement strand
ACACGATAGCGGTGACCGGCGTTCTCGCTTCGGGCACCACCTCCGGCCTGCCGATAAATAGCACCGTCCTCAACTGGCTGTCGCTCGGCACGCTGACCGACTCCACCAACGGCGCGACGGGCTCTGACGCATGGACCTTCTCGGCGCAAGACAAGAACTTCGACTACTTGGCGGCCGGCCAGACCCTCACGCTGACCTATACGGTCCAGGTCGCCGACACCCATGGCGGCGCCACCACTCAGAACGTCGTCGTCACCGTCACCGGCACCAACGATGCTGCGGTGATCTCCGGTAGGTCGAGCGGCAGCGTGGAGGTAGCCGACGACGGCCCCGGCAGTGGCAAGCTGACCGATACCGGCACGCTGACTGACACCGACGTCGACAACACGCCCAACACCTTCATTGCAGTGGCGGCCGGATCGGCTACCGACCACGGCTACGGCACCTATCAGATGACCGCGGCCGGCGTCTGGACCTACACGCTCAACAATTCCAACGCCGCGGTGCGGACGCTCAGTGAACACCAGCATCTGACCGATACCTTCACCGTCCATACCGTGGACGGCACCGCGCAGGTCGTCACCGTCACCATCAATGATGATGACCCGTCTTTCAGAGACCCAGCGGGCGTGGCCGGTTCGGAGATTAACCTGGGACTTACCCAACTCGCCGGCGTTAGCAGCATGGCCGTTACGGTTGACGGAACGCCGCTCAATTGGACCATGGCCGGCGCCATCCACAACGCAGATGGCTCGTGGACCGCGCAGACCAGTGATTTTTCGGCGTTGACGATCACGCCTGATGTCAATTACGTCGGCGCGACCCTGCTCCACGTTACCGAAACCTGGACCAATCCGGACGGCAGCGCCGGCTCGGCGGTCGTGTCAGACAACGTCGAGGCCTACGCGCCGGGCTCGCCGATCTTTGCCGTTGCGGGCGACGATCACTTGACGGGCACCGGCAACGGAAATCTCTTCGTCTTCGGTCAGCCGATCGGCCATGACGTCATCTACAATTTCAACACCACGTTGGACAAAATCGATCTGATCGGTTTCGACAACATCGTGGGTTTCGCCGACATCCAGGGCAACATCACGGACGACGCCAACGGCAACGCCGTGATCACACTGGGTGCCAGCGAAACGATCACGCTGTATGGAGTTGACGCCGCATCGGTTACGGCGAGCGACTTTGTATTCAATCAGGCGCCGGTCACCCAGAACCCGGGCACGATGCAGATCGGTGACGGCGCTCACCTGGCGCTGAGCGGGACGATCAACAACACCGGCACCATCGAACTGAGCTCCACCGGCGACGAGACGGATCTCCTGATCATTCAACGGGGTATTACGCTCACCGGCGGCGGGCATGTGGTCCTGTCGGATAGCGCCGAAAACGTGATTCACGGAACCGGCGCCGATGTGACGCTGACCAACGTCGACAACACGATCAGCGGCAGCGGGGACCTTGGTGGCGGCCAGCTCACGCTCGTCAACGACTTCCACGGCATCATCGAGGCCACCGAGGCCTCCAATCCGCTCACGATCGACGTTGCGTCGTTCGTCAATCACGGCCTCGTGCTGTCGAACGGAGCAGGCGGCCTGGAGATCAAGGGGGGCATCGACAGCGATGGCGTGCTGGAGGCGAGCGCGGGCCTTCTCAAAGTCGACGGCGACGTCACGGGTGGCGGAAGTGCCGTGATCGATGGCGGCAAGATGGAGTTCGCTGCTGCTTCGGACGCGGTCGTGCATTTCTCGGGAAACAGCAGCGGCACGCTTCTGCTCGACGACGTCTCGCATTTCACCGGGACTGTCACCGGCTTCTCCTACGGTGACACCATCGACCTCGCGGGCATCGATCCCGCCAATGTCACCGTCGGCAATTCCGGTTCGCTCGAGGTTCACTACGGACCGGGCGCCAACGACTTCTTCTTGCTTGACGGCAATTATGATCCTGCTGGTTTCAGCGTCGTCACCGACCACAATGGCGGCACGGACATCGTTTGGAACCATTCGGCGCCGGTTATCGAAACCGACCAGGTTAGCGTCCTCGAAAACAGCGATGGAACGGCGACGATCTCCGGCCTGCAGCTCACCGATTCGGACCCGGCGGCCTCTGCCGACACCTTCGCGGTCACCGCCACAGCCGGCACTTCCGAATCCATTCACCTGGGCAACATCAACACGGCCCTGGAAACGGTCACCGCGCCGTCCACGGGCAACGTCGCCGTCACCGTCACCGACAGTTTCGGCGCCACCGACACCGTGAACTTCGTTTTCATCGAGACGGGAACAGGCGTGCTTCAGGGTACGGCCGGCAAGGACGTGATCTTCGCGACCGGCCATTCGGATATGCTGACGGGCGGCGGCAGCCAGGACCAGTTCGTGTTCGCGCCGACGGCGGGGCCGACGGACGTCCAGCACACGATCACCGACTTCACCGCCGGGCTCGACAAGATCGACCTGCGGCAGTTCGGCAATATCGCGGCCCTGAGCGATCTGACCGAAGTCCAGCAGGGCAGCGACACGCTGATCACGCTCGATGGCCATGACAGTCTGATTCTGAAAAATGTCGCGGCGGCAAGCCTGAGCGCCAACGATTTCATCCTCCACCCCGGCAGCCACGCCTGACCGCCGGCCGCGCTGATGTCGCATCGCAGCCGATGCCGTCTCCGTTGTGCATTCCAAGAGACGGGCGTGCGCATTTCGTCCGGCCGTGATATCGAAACAGCATGAAGCGGCTGAGGATATGGCGGCGTTGGTTCGCGCGACGGATCGGGTATGCGAGGCTGGTGTGCCTCGTGCTCCTGATCGGCTTTGCGGCGCTTCGCATCGCCGATCCGGCGCCCGTCCAGGAAATCCGGGTCAGGACCTTCGACACGTTCCAGCGCCTCGATCCCCGCGCCAAGCTCGCGAAGTCGCCGGTCACCATTGTCGATATTGACGACCAAAGCTTGACCAAGCTTGGCCAGTGGCCGTGGCCGCGAACGCGGATCGCGGACATGATCACGAACCTGACCAAGCTCGGTGCCGCCGTGATCGCCTTCGACATGGTGTTCTCGGAGCCGGACCGGCTCAATCCCGACATTGCAGCCGATACATTCCGCGATCTGGATGAGCAAACCCGGGCCAAATTGCGGAGCCTGCCGAGCAACGATCAGGTTTTCGCCGATGCGATCAGGCGCTCGCGCGTGGTGCTGGGCGAGTCTGGAATTCCCGTTATTCTCAGCGATCTCGACAAATCCCTTCCGGTGACCGGACTGGCCATGCTGGGCGAGGCGCCTCAGCCTTTCATGCTTGAATGGCTCGGTCTGCTGCGCAACGTTCCGGTGCTCGAAGCTGCAGCAGCCGGCCGGGGCCTGTTTTCGATCAGGCCCGAACGCGACGGTATCGTCCGACGGGTGCCCGTGATCATGCTGGCGCAGGGCGTGACCATGCCGTCCCTGAGCTTTGAAATGTTGCGGGTGGTGACCGGGACCGACACTTTTTTCATCAAAGCCGACAAAAGTGGGATCAAAAGCATCGGCGTCAAGGGTTTCCAGATTCCGACCGACGCCAACGGCCAGCTCTGGGTTCATTTCGCACACCGCGATCCCACCATCTATGTTTCGGCAAAGGACCTGCTCGCGGGTGAGGTCCCACCGGAAAAGATCGGGGGCAAACTGGTGCTGATCGGAACCTCCGCGGTTGGGCTCAACGACATCAAGACCACGCCGGTGTCCTCGGCGATGCCCGGGGTCGAAATCCACGCCCAGGTGCTCGAGAGCGCACTGACCCAGGCGGTGCTTTCACAGCCGAACTACGGCATCGGGCTGGAGTTTTTCTCCGCGCTGCTGTTCGGAATCCTGGTGCTGATCTTCGCGCCGTTGTTCGGCCCGGTCACCCTCGTTGCCGTCGGCGCGCTGTTCGCGACGCTGCTGATCGGAACGTCCTGGTATTTCTATGCGCACTACCGGCTGCTGATCGACTTCACCTATCCCTTGCTATCGACCACCGCGATCTATCTGACCCTGATCTTCACCAGCTTCGTCCGGGAGCAGGCGCAGCGGCGGCAGATCCGTTCGGCGTTCGGCCAGTATCTGTCGCCGGCGCTGATCGAACAACTCGCGCAGTCGCCGGAAAAGCTCGTGCTCGGCGGCGAGGAGCGCGAGATGACCATCATGTTCTCCGACGTGCGCGGGTTCACGACGATCTCGGAATCCTACAAGCACGACCCGCAGGGCCTCACTTCCCTGATGAACCGGTTCCTGACGCCATTGACCAATGCGATCCTGGCGCGCAAGGGCACCATCGACAAATATATGGGCGACGCCATCATGGCGTTCTGGAACGCGCCGCTCGAGGACAAGGAGCACCAGATTAACGCCTGCGAGGCCGCCGTCGACATGCTGGAGCGGATCGACGAGCTCAACAAGGTACGCGAGCAGGAGGCGAAGGAAGGCGGCCACGTCTACATTCCCATCAATGTGGGCGTCGGCCTGAATACCGGCATGTGCGTGGTCGGCAATATGGGTTCCGATCTGCGCTTCGACTACTCGGTGCTCGGCGATAGCGTCAACCTGGCCTCGCGGCTGGAAGGGCAGTCCAAGGAATACGGCTTTCCGATCATCGTCGGCTCGAAGACCGCGCTCGCGGCCAAGGAGAAGTTCGCGATTCTCGAGCTCGATTTCATCATGGTCAAGGGCAAGAAAGAGCCCGAGGTCATCTATGCCATCGCCGGTCGTCAGGACACCGCGAATTCCGGCCGCTTCCAGCGCCTGCGCAACCTGACCATCGAGATGCTGGCGTGCTATCGCACCCGCGACTGGGAGGGCGCGCTTGCGGCGATCGAGCGCGGCCGCCGCACCGACGACGCCAGCGCGCTGGAGCTGCTCTATAATCTGTACGAGGCGCGCATCCGGAATTATAAGGTCAACCCGCCGCCGGAAGACTGGAACGGCGCCTTTGCGCTGCTGACGAAGTAAGCAGCTTGCAAGTTTTGCGTCGTCCCGGCATTCGCCGGGACGAACGATGAGATTTTTTTACTCCACCCCGATCGTGGTCAGGTCCTGGAACCAGTGCTGCGCCTGCACGAATTGCCTGACCTTGGGCGACAGCGCGTGCGGGTTGGTGTCGTGCACCACCCACACCAAAGCGGCGTCGTCGACGATCAGCGAATGCGCCTGCGCGATCAGTTCGTCCTGCCTGGCGGTATCGAAGGTCTGCTTGGCCTCGGCGATCAGCGCATCGACCTTCTCGTTCTTGTAGCCGCCCCAGTTGACGCCGACCGGCGCGATCTGGTCGGAGGCAAAAAAGCGGACGATGGCGTAGAGCGGGTCGGAGGTCACGTAGGCGATGTTGTTGGCGGTGATGCCGGCGTTCATTTCATCCGCCGCACCCTTGCGCCAATGCGTGTAGAGCGTCTCGAGTTCGACCACCTTGAAGTCGATATCGATGCCGATCTCCTTGAAACTCTGCTGCAGGAATTCGTTCATCGGCAGCGACAGCATCTGCCCGGTGCCGCCTTGCGCGATGATGAAGGTGGTCTTCAGCGGCTTCTCCCTGGAGTAGCCCGCTTCCTCGACCAGTTTCTTCGCCGCCGCCAGATCGTATTTTAGCTCGAAGGTCGGATGGCCGAACCACGGGCTCGACGGATCGACTTGGCCCTTGGCGGGTTTTGCCAGGCCGTTCATCAGCCCGACCACCGCGTCGCGGTCGATCGCGAGATTGAGCGCCTTGCGCAGGCGGATGTCGGTCCAGGGCGAACCCGGCAGCACGCTGAGGTGATAGTTCCAGACGTGCGGGGTGATGTTGTCGACGATCCGCATGCCCGCCGATTTGAGCTGCGGCACAGCGTCGGGTGCCGGCGTTTCGATCAGGTCGACCTGTCCGGCCAGCAGCGCGTTGGTCCGCGTCAGCGCTTCCGGCATCGGAATCAGGACCAGCTTGTCGACCTTCGGAATCCGCTTCTTGTCCCAGTAATCCGGGTTCTTCGACAGTTCCGCAAGCTCGCGCGGCACGAGCTTGGTCAGCTTGAACGGGCCGGTGCCGGACGGCTCGCTGGCAAACTTGTCCCAGTCCTTGCCGACCTTTTCGTATTGCGCGGGGCTCGAGACCAGGAACCACAGCATCTGGTAGGGAAAAAACGAGTCGACCGTCTTGGTCGTGATCTCGATCGTTGAATCATCGATCTTGGCATAGCTCTTCACCGAGGGCAGGCGGGTCTTGACCTGCGCGCTCTGGCGCTTGTCGAATTGCGGCGCCTTGTCGTTGAGCACCTTGTCGAGATTCCAGATCACGGCATCGGCGTTGAAGTCGCTGCCGTCGTGAAACTTCACGCCCTTGCGCAGGGTAAAGCGCCACTTGGTCTTGTCGGCGTCGTCGACCTTCCATTCGGTGGCGAGCCCCGGCACCAGCTTGCCGGGCCGGTCCGCCACGTCCATTTCCCAGGCGACCAGCGGATCGTAAATGGTCAGGCCCGTAAATTGATAGGCGCCGGCGCCGCGATCCGGCTGGCCCGTCGTCAAGGGGATGTCGGCCATCGAGATGCCGTATCGCACCACCGTTTCGGCCCGCGCGGGAAGCGCGGACAGGCCGGCAGCGATGGCAACTGCGATGGCAGCAAGAATCGAGTTTCGGGCGCGCATGAACTAAGCTCCATTGGAAAAGCACCGGAGTACGCCTTGGGAGCTGCAAGGTTGATGCCAGATTAGGCACCGTGACGCGATTCCTCGTGGCGCTCACAAGGAGTTGTGCCGTCAACGGCAATTGAGCAGGCAATTCCCCCCGTTGGCACAGCCGTTGCATAAGATTGCATAAGAATTAATCATCGAAGTCGAAAAGGATTAGCTCGGATGCGTATCGAAAAATCGGGAAGAAGCCGGACCGTGGCGACGGCCGTGATACTGGCGATGGCCGCGGTGGCTCTGCCGCGCATCGCGAGCGCCGAAACCACCTTGCGCATCGGCATGACCGCTGCCGATATCCCGCGCACGCTCGGCCAGCCCGATCAGGGCTTTGAGGGCAACCGCTTCACCGGCCTCACCATGTATGACGCGCTGACGATGTGGGACCTGTCCTCCGCCGACAAGGCAAGCGTGGTGATTCCCGGGCTTGCGACCGAATGGAAAGTCGACGACGCCGACAAGATGAAGTGGACCTTCAAGCTGCGTCCCAGCGTCACCTTCCATGACGGCTCGCCGTTCAATGCCGACGCCGTGGTCTGGAATGTCGAAAAAGTGCTCAAGCAGGATGCGCCGCAGTTCGACCCGAGCCAGGTCGGCGCGACCGCGTCGCGGATGCCGACGCTCGCCTCGGCGCGCAAGATCGACGACATGACGGTGGAATTGATCACCAGGGAGCCGGACTCCTTCCTGCCGATCAATCTCACCAATCTGTTCATGGCGAGCCCGGCGAAATGGCAGAAGTTCTATGACGCCGCACAGGGCGCGGACGCCAAGGCGAAATCGCAAGGAGCCTGGGCCGCGTTCGCCAGGGACGCTTCGGGCACCGGCCCGTGGAAGATGTCGAGCTTCACGCCGCGCGGGCGGCTCGAGCTCGTCCGGAATGAAAACTATTGGGACAAGGCGCGCGTTCCCAAGGTCGACAGGATGCTGCTGCTGCCGATGCCGGAGGCGAATGCCCGCACCGCGGCCCTGCTCTCGGGCCAGGTCGACTGGGTCGAGGCGCCGGCGCCGGACGCGGTCGCCGAAATCAAGCAGCGCGGCTTTGTCATTTACACCAACGAGGAGCCGCATGTCTGGCCGTGGCAGTTCTCGCGTGTCGAAGGCTCGCCCTGGAACGACATCCGCGTTCGCAAGGCCGCCAATCTCTGCGTCGATCGGGAGGGCCTCAAGGACGGCCTGCTCGCCGGCCTGATGGTGCCGGCGACCGGCACCTTCGAGCCCGGCCATCCCTGGCGCGGCAATCCGACCTTCCAGATCAAATACGACAAGCCCGCGGCGCAGAAACTGATGCAGGAGGCGGGCTATGGTCCGAACAAGAAGCTCACGGTCAAGGTGCAGACCTCGGCGTCCGGCTCCGGCCAGATGCTGCCGCTGCCGATGAACGAGTATCTGCAGCAGGCGCTGGCCGAATGCTATTTCGACGTCCAGCTCGACGTCATCGAATGGAATACGCTGTTCACCAACTGGCGGCGCGGCGCCAAGGACCCGTCCGCCAACGGCGCCAACGCGACCAACGTGACCTATGCGGCGATGGATCCGTTCTTCGCGCTGGTGCGGTTCCTGCAATCCTCGATGGCGCCGCCGGTGTCGAATAACTGGGGCTATATCAACAACCCGAAATTCGACGAGCTGGTGAAGAAAGCGCGCCAGACCTTCGATCCGGCCGAGCGCGACGAGGCGCTGGCCGAACTGCACGCGGCCTCCGTCGACGACGCGGCGTTCCTCTACGTCGCCCACGACGTCGCCCCCCGGGCCCTGAGCCCCAAGATCAAGGGCTTCGTGCAGCCGAAGAGCTGGTTCGTCGACTTCTCGCCGATTTCGATGGCGCCTTGATCAACGGTCTTGCACTTTCCTCGTCATGCCCGGGCTTGACCCGGGCATCCACGCCTTTCTTACTTACTTTTGGCCAAGACGTGGATGGCCGGGTCGTCTAGCGCGAAGACGCGCTTCGCGCTTTTGCCCGGCCATGACGACCGAGAGACCCGATTCGATTAACGCAAGGTAATTCCGTGCTCGCCTATATCCTCCGCCGCATTGTCTATGTGATCCCGATCGTCATCAGCGTGGCGCTGGTGTGTTTCATGCTGGTGCACATCACGCCGGGCGATCCGCTGGTTGCGGTGCTTCCGGCCGATGCGTCGCAGGAACTCGCCAACCAGTTGCGCATCGCCTACGGCTTCGACCGGCCGCTGCCGGTGCAGTTCGGGCTTTGGCTATGGAAGGCGGTCAATGGCGATCTCGGCCATTCCATCGCCACCGGACGGCCGGTGCTGTCTGAAGTCATGCGCGCGGTCGGCAACACCGTGACGCTGGCGATCGCAGCCGCCATGATCGGCTTCACGCTTGGATTGTTCTTCGGTCTGCTCGCCGGCTATTTTCGCGACACCTGGGTCGACAAGGTCGCAACCTCGATCGCGATCGCCGGCGTCTCGGTGCCGCATTATTGGCTCGGCATGGTGCTCGTCATCATCTTCTCGGTTCAGCTCAATTGGCTTCCCGCCGTCGGCGCCGGCCCCGGCGGCTCCGGCGCCTGGGGATGGGACTGGGAGCACATCCGCTATTTGATCCTGCCCGCGGTCACGACCTCCGTGATCCCGATGGGGATTGTCACCCGCACAGTGCGGGCACTCACCGGTGATATCCTTAGCCAGGATTTCGTCGAGGCCCTGCGCGCCAAAGGCCTGCGCGAGACTTATGTATTCCGTCACGTCATCAAGAACGCCGCGCCGACCGCGCTTGCGGTGATGGGGCTGCAACTCGGCTACATGCTCGGCGGTTCGATCCTGATCGAGACCGTGTTCTCCTGGCCGGGCTCGGGGCTGCTGTTGAACTCGGCGATCTTCCAGCGCGATCTGCCGCTCTTGCAGGGCACGATCCTGGTGCTGGCGCTGTTCTTCGTGTTCCTCAACCTCATGGTCGATATCGCGCAGGCCGCGATCGATCCGCGCATCAAGCGGAGCTGACGATGAGCGTGAGCCCCACCAGCGTGCTGTCGGACACGGCCCTGCAGGCGGCGCCGCTTTCGAAGGCGCGCGGCTATTGGGCAACCGTCGGGCGCAGGATTTCGCGCGACAAGGTCAGCATGGCCTGCGCCCTGATCCTGGCGCTGATCTTTCTCTCCGCGCTCGCCGCGCCCTGGCTGGGCCTGGCCGATCCCTATCAGGGCTCGATGATCCGCAGGCTTCGCCACATCGGCACGGCAGGCTATCCGCTCGGCACCGACGAACTCGGCCGCGACATGCTGTCCCGGCTGATCTATGGCGGGCGGCTGTCGCTGCTCGTCGGCATCCTGCCGGTGATCTTCGCCTTTTGCATCGGCACCTCGCTCGGCCTCGTCGCAGGCTATGTCGGCGGCAAGATCAACACCGCGATCATGCGCACCGTCGACGTGTTCTACGCTTTTCCTTCGGTACTGCTGGCGATCGCGATATCCGGCGCGCTCGGGGCGGGCATCGTCAACTCGATCGTCTCGCTGACCATCGTGTTCGTGCCGCAGATCACCCGCGTCGCCGAGAGCGTCACCACGGGCGTGCGCAACATGGATTTCGTCGAAGCCGCGCGCGCCTCCGGCGCCGGTCCCTTCACCATCATGCGGGTGCACATGCTTGGCAACGTGCTGGGGCCGATTTTTGTTTACGCCACCGGCTTGATTTCGGTGTCGATGATCCTGGCCGCCGGATTGTCGTTTCTCGGCCTCGGCACAAAACCCCCGGAGCCGGAATGGGGTTTGATGCTCAACACGCTGCGTACCGCGATCTACATCAATCCCTGGGTGGCGGCGCTGCCCGGCGCCATGATCTTCGCGGTGTCGATCTGCTTCAACCTGCTCAGCGACGGCATGCGCAGTGCCATGGACATCCGGAACTGACACGATGAACGAGACAATCACCTCCATCGACATGCTCGAGCCGATCGAGGATCGCGGCGGCGCGGCGCAGCCGCTGCTGCAGGTCAACGGGCTGACAAAGCATTTCCCGGTGCGCGGCGATCTCTTCACCAAGCGCAAGACGGTGCGCGCGGTCGACGACGTTTCCTTTGCCATAGGCAAGGGCGAGACCGTCGGCATCGTCGGCGAATCCGGCTGCGGCAAGTCGACCACCGCGCGGCTGTTGATGCACCTGATGCCGCGCGATTCCGGCGACATCATCTATGACGGCATGCAGGTCGGGCGCGCGCTGTCGCTGCGCGAGCTGCGCCGCGGCATGCAGATGGTGTTCCAGGACAGTTATGCCTCGCTCAATCCGCGCCTGACGATCGAGGAATCGATCGCCTTCGGCCCGAAGGTCCACGGCATGGCCGATCACGCGGCGCGGGCTCTCGCCCGCGAGCTGCTCGGCAAGGTCGGCTTGCGGCCGGAGAATTTCGCCAATCGCTATCCGCACGAGATCTCCGGCGGGCAGCGCCAGCGCGTCAATATCGCCCGCGCATTGGCCCTGTCGCCGCGGCTCGTCATCCTCGACGAAGCGGTGTCGGCGCTGGACAAATCGGTCGAGGCGCAGGTGCTTAATCTGCTGGTCGATCTCAAGCGCGAGTTTGGGCTCACTTATCTCTTCATCAGCCACGATCTCAACGTGGTGCGCTACATTTCCGACCGCGTGCTGGTGATGTATCTCGGCGAGGTGGTCGAGCTCGGGCCGGTCGACCGGGTCTGGGACGCGCCGGCGCATCCCTATACAAGGGCGTTGCTGGCGGCGATGCCGTCTTCCGATCCTGA
>Ga0210403_10004963_pt1 | contig 11379 bp, 8 predicted proteins | sample IncBWC19MmetaG_FD_150863 | JGI IMG/M metagenome (GOLD analysis project Ga0210403, IMG submission 150863) | Forest soil microbial communities from Barre Woods Harvard Forest LTER site, Petersham, Massachusetts, United States - Inc-BW-C-19-M | ecosystem: Environmental > Terrestrial > Soil >... | reverse complement strand
CACGTCCATCACGCCGCGGAAACGCGTAGTCCAATCAGCTTCTGTCAGGCAGTGCATGAGGCAGATGTCGAGATAGTCGGTCTTCAGCTCGCGGCGGAAGCGATCAAGATCGGCACGCGCGGTCTGTGCATCGCGCGCCCAAGTCTTCGTCATCACCGTGACCTTGTCGCGAGGAAGCTGCCGAATCGCCTCGGCCACGTGCGGATGACTCCCATAGGAATCCGCAGTGTCAAAGAAGCGCAGACCATGATCGTAGCCATTCAGCAGCAGCTCGGAGAGTCCCTTAACTCCCATGGAGCTCTGATGAGACGTGTGTCCGTACCCGACGGTGCCGGTTCCCATTGCAAGGCGGCTGGTCTTGATTCCCGTCTTGCCCAGTGTGACTGTGTCGGTCGCGGCGAAGCGGCGGGGGAGAGTCTGGCTGAGGAGATTGCTGGCGAAAGGATGAGAGCTTAGCCAGGCAACTCCCAAACCGTAGGCGGAACGGACGAGGAACTCGCGACGCTTCATGGGCGCCTCCGTTTCGATCATTTTAGACGTGGCTAACGCGATTCGGTTTTGCCTAGCGGCTCAGTTTGAAGATGATCGCCGATAGAAAGCCCGAAGCACACAGAAAGCCAGCATCATGGCTCCAGTGGCACCCGTCAAGATCATGGGAATACCAAGGAGCATGCCGAGCACCGCAACGCCGAGACTCTTTTCGCCGGGGCTTAACGCTTGTTCGTGAGCGACTGAAATCTCTAATCCGACATACAGAATTACAGACGCTGCAACCAGTACGCAGCCAGCGAATAGCAATGGTCTCTTGCGCAACATCCTTTCAGCCTAGTTTGCCAGAAGCGGAACTCCAAAGCGTTTGCCACTCCTTGACTATTTGCCTTTTATTCGCCTATAATGACTCAGTGCAACTTGTTGGCCTTCAATCTCTGCGTCTGAGTTCAGCCGCCAGTCATTCGTTCCTTTTCTTAGTGTTCTTAGTGCCGATCCGGCAATTTAATTGTTCATCCATCGCAAGGATCGATGGATATCGCATGAGATCCCAAGGGATTAAACATGGGATATCCCTAGGGACTTCATGGGATCAGAAGGGACTTTGCGATTTTTTTGCGCAATGACGGCGTGGCTCTTGGGTAGGCTGAAGGAAGCCTCGGGTAACGCCGTGGAAAAGTCGGGGTAACGCCGCGGAAATTTCGGCGTTACGCTGTGGGAAATCCGGGGTTACCCCGGGGTTTGTTTGGGAAGATCTTGTGTTCAATACTCCAGAAATCTCCATTGGTTCTTAGTCTAAGTACTGTAGATGACAGAATTTACGCAAGAAGAGGAGGGGAGGGGTGTAGAGCTGGATGTCCCACAGGCGCTTGCCTGGGCGCATCCGCTGGTCCAAGAGTGGTTTGTCTCGAAATTCGGCACGCCCACTGAGCCGCAGGAGGAGGGCTGGCCTCGTATCCTCTCTGGACGCTCCACACTCATCGCCGCGCCTACTGGATCAGGTAAGACTCTTGCCGCGTTCCTTGCCTGCATCGATCGGCTGATATGCAAAGCGGTCACCGGCCAGCTCGAGAACAAGATTGAAGTCGTTTACGTTTCGCCGCTGAAGGCGCTGGGAAACGACATCCAGACGAACCTGGAGCGGCCGCTGGCGGAGATTGCGCGGCTGGCTGGCGAACGCGGGTTGCTTATGCCCCAGATCCGCACCTTTGTGCGTACCGGGGACACGCCTTCCGCCGATCGGCAGCGCATGCTGAAGTCGCCGCCACACATTCTGGTCACCACACCCGAGTCTCTGTACATCCTGCTCACGGCAGAGAAGAGCCGCGAACTGCTGCGCGATGTGGAGACCGTGATCGTGGACGAAATCCACGCCATCGCCGACGACAAGCGCGGCGCGCATCTTGCCATCTCGCTTGAACGTCTTGATGTGCTCGCCCATCGCAAGCCGGTGCGCATCGGGCTCTCGGCTACACAGAAGCCGATAGAACTCGTCGCTAAATTCCTCGCTGGCGCCTCGGGGGAGCCGGAGATTGTGAATGTTGGTCATAAGCGGCGGCTGGATTTCGCCGTGGAAGTTCCTCCGAGCCCACTGTCGGCTGTGATGACCCACGAAATGTGGGACGAGGTCTATGACCGTCTCGCACAGCTCACCGAGCAGCATCGCTCCACGCTCATCTTCGTGAATACACGCTCTTTGGCGGAGCGCATCGCACACTGTCTCGCCGACCGGCTCGGTGAAGACGCGGTCGCTGCGCACCACGGCAGCCTCTCGCGCAAGCTGCGTTTGCACGCTGAGTCTCGTTTGCGAAAAGGCGAACTCAAGGCGCTGGTGGCCACCGCTTCGCTCGAACTCGGTATCGATGTCGGGCACATCGATCTGGTTTGTCACATTGGCTCGCCGCGGTCGATTGCGGTGATGCTGCAGCGCGTCGGACGCGCCGGGCACTGGCGCGGAGCCATTCCCAAAGGCCGCATCTTTGCCACCACCCGCGACGAGCTGATCGAATGCGCTGCGCTCGTTGGTGCCATCGAAGCCGGCGAACTCGATGCGCTGATGATTCCTGAGGCTCCGCTCGATGTGCTGGCACAGCAGATCGTCGCCATGTGCGCTGCCGACGATTGGCCTGAGCAGGATCTGTTCAACGTGTTGCGTCGCGCTTATCCCTATCGCAATCTGACCGAGCGCGACTTCGAGGAGATCGTGACCGTGCTCTCCGACGGTATCGCCGCCAGCCGCGGACGATACGGAGCTTACCTCCATCGCGATCGCGTGAATGGCTTGCTCAAAGCTCGTCGCGGCAGCCGCATGATCGCCGTCACCAATGGTGGCGCGATCCCTGACAATTCGCTCTATACCGTGGTTGCGTTGCCCGAAGAAGCGGTCGTCGGCACGGTCGATGAAGACTTTGCTGTCGAGAGCCAGCGCGGTGACGTGATGCTGCTGGGCAGCACCAGCTGGCGCATTCATCGCGTTGAGTCTGCGGGACGCGTGGTTGTGGAAGACGCGCAAGGCGCGGCGCCAACCATTCCTTTCTGGCGCGGCGAGGCTCCGGCGCGAACTCCCGAGCTGTCGCATCAGGTTGCGGCGATCCGCGCCAAGGTGGATGAACTCACGCCTAACGTGACTCCAGTTGGAATCTCGCAGAACATTCCCGAAGTGGCATCGGCCGTCGGGTGGCTGAAGAACGAATGCCACATGGACGACTCTGCCGCTGAGCAGATCGTGGAATACATCGTCACCGGACGGGCAGTGCTCGGGGCTGTGCCCACGCAAACCACGCTGATTGCCGAGCGCTTCTTCGACGAAGGCGGCGGCATGCAGCTCGTGATCCACGCTCCCCTGGGCGCGCGCATCAACAAGGCCTGGGGACTTGCTCTGCGCAAGCGCTTTTGCCGCTCGTTCAACTTCGAGTTGCAGGCTTCGGCCACTGAGAACGGCCTGAACATCGCTCTGGCCGAGCAGCACAGCTTCCCGCTGGCGGATGTCTTCGAGTTTCTGCGCGAGGAGAGCGTGCAGGAGGTGCTGGAACAGGCCGCACTCGACTCGCCCATCTTCAAGACCAGGTGGCGCTGGGATGCCGGGCGAGCGCTCGCACTGCTGCGGTACCGGAATGGAAAGAAGATTCCGCCGCAGATTCTACGCATTCGCTCCGACGATCTTCTAGCCTCGGTATTCCCCGATGTTGCAGCTTGCCAGGAGAACATCGAGGGCGACATCAAGATTCCGGATCACCCGCTGGTTCGCGAGGTCATGAAAGATGTCCTCACCGAAGCAATGGACATCGATGGCCTGAAGAACCTGTTGCACGGCATCTCGGACGGCTCGATTCGCCTGCTCGCCGTCGATACTCCCGTGCCCTCACAGTTTTCGCACGAGATCCTGAACTCTGCGCCGTATGCCTACCTGGACGATGCTCCGCTCGAAGAGCGCCGCGCCCGCGCCGTGGAGATGCGGCGTACGCTTCCCGATTCGGTACTGCAGGAGGTGGGTGGCCTCGACCTGAGCGCTATCGAGCAGGTCCGCAACGAGGCCTGGCCCGACGTTCGTGATGCCGATGAGCTGCACGATGCGTTGCTCACGTGGATAACTCTGCCCGAGCACTTTTGTACACTTGGAGCACTGTCCTCTAATGACTTTGTGCCACAGCCGCCCTCGGCTGTGGCTCTGCCCAAGGTCAACCCAAGTGATGCTGCATTTGTTACCAATGCACTGAACAGTTCTCTTTTGGACAGGTTCTCGCTTATGTCGCCTGCATCGAACACAGCCGAGGGCGGCTGTGCCACAGGTGACATAGGAGTCACAACCTGGGCCACGTTCTTCTCTGATTTACAAAGGCAGCGTCGCGCCGCACGCGCGCGCGTGGCAGGTCGTTCGTTCTGGGTAGCTGCCGAGAAGCTGACCAGCTTCCGCGCGCTCTATCCCGATTCGGAACTGGAATCTCCGGTCGACTCCGCCGAACGCGAGTCGCCAACTGCCGACGATGCCCGCCTGGCAATGGTCACCGGCTGGATGATGCACTCTGGGCCAGTCACCGCCGAGCAGCTGGCGACCGCACTGCATCAGCCGGCAAACGAGATCGACATCGCCCTGCTTCGCCTCGAAGCCAAGGGCTCGATCCTGCGCGGCAAATTCGCGCGGCGTGACGGAGTTACCGAGTGGTGCGACCGGCGTCTGCTGGCCCGCATTCATCGGCTCACCCTTGGCGTGCTACGCAAGCAGATTCAGCCGGTCACTCCGGCCCAACTCATGCGCTGGTTGCCACGCTGGCAGCATGTGGCGCCGGGGACGCAATTGAGTGGCGAGCGCGGTCTGCTGGAAGTCCTGCGGCAGCTTCAAGGCTTTGAAATTCCGGCGAATGCTTGGGAGAAGCAGATTCTGCCGCAGCGCATCAAGGACTACGATCCCAAGGATCTGGATCACTTGTGCCTAACTGGAGCTGTCGGCTGGGGCAGGCTCTCGCCGCATCCGGCCACACTTGAGGCTTCCGCGGAAAGCAATCGGCGTGTAGTTCCCACGAGCGTTGCGCCAGTCACGTTCTTTCTGCGCGATGAGTCCGATTGGATGACATCGGTCCGCTACCAGCAGCCAATCGCGATCGAGCGCTGCTTGAGCCCTGTGGCAAATGAAGTACTGGCATATCTGCAGTCGCGCGGCGCATCGTTCTTTGCCGACATCGTGCGCGGGACCGGCAAGTTGAAAGCTGAGGTCGAAACCGGCCTATGGGAACTGGTCGCTGCCGGTGTCGTCACCGCCGATGGCTTCGATAACCTGCGTGCCCTGGTCGCTCCCCGCCGCTCCGGAGCCGCCGGACGCGCTAGGCGTCCACGACACAGCGCGGGGCGCTGGACCATCATGCACGGCGAGCCTGCACGCGATCAAGCCGCCGCGCTCGAGGCCACGTGTCGCATGCTGCTGGACCGCTATGGCGTGGTCTTCCGCGAGCTGCTGGTGCGCGAGTCGGTCCTCCCAAAATGGCGCGAACTGCTGCTGACCTTCCGCCGCCTCGAAGACCGCGGCGAAGTGCGCGGCGGCAGATTCGTCTCCGGCTTTATCGGCGAACAGTTTGCGCTGCCCGAAGCGGTTGAATCCTTGCGGGCAATGCGCAATGTGCAGCCCGCGGGGGAGATGGTGACCGTATCCGCGGCTGATCCCTTGAACCTGGCTGGCATCATTGTGCCCGGCGAGCGCGTGCCGGCAATCTCTGGACATAACGTAAGCTTCCGCGACGGATCGCTCGTGGAAGAGGATGGCCCAAGTCCGGTGCTGCAAATTCTCGCGGCGCGCGAGAGCGCAGAAGCAATCCGGAGCGCGAGTGGCGACTGAGCAACACCGCGAGTCGTCCTCCGGTGAACCGCTGGTGGAAGATCTGGATTACTACATCGAGAACGGTCTGTATGTTTTCACCGAGCACTATCTGCTGAAGCGCGGCTATTGCTGCCAGTCAGCATGCCGTCATTGTCCGTATGGCTTTACGAGTGGGGATTCCTCAGACAAATAAAAAGGGGCGGCTATAGAGGCCGCCCTTGTGGTTCGTTGATAACGATCAATTCTTCGCGTCGCTCTTGGCAGAGGCGCCGACCTTAATGCTGTCCTTCACCTTCATGCCATTAGCATTTTCCTTCGCGATACGCAGCGCTTCTTTGCGGTCCTTCGCGGAGTTGGCAGTGCCGGTCAGTTCGATACCCTTGGCGCTTGAGCTGACGCTGATGCCCGAGAGACTCGGATTCGCCTGCAGAGCGGTTTGAATCTTGCTCTGAACATCGGAGCTCGCGTTCATGTCGCTCTGCGGCATTCCCGAAGCGGAACTCGAAGCACCGGACTGGCTGCCGGTCGAGGGATTCGCGCTCTTATCGGGGGGTGGCGTGGCGGAGCTGGATGGATTCGCGCTCTGGTCGGTTGCGGAGCTGGAAGAAGAGGGTGAAGTCGCGCTTCCTGAAGTCGCGGGCGAAGTGCTCTGCGAGCTGCTGGAAGACGACGGAGCCGAGCTTGACGACGGACTTGACTGATCGCCGCTGCTGGAGCTCGGTGCAGTTGACGTCGAGGACGAAGAGGACGGAGCCTGGCTACTGGAAGGTAACTGGTCTGAACTCTGCGGCTGTGCTGACGTTGGATTCTGCGACTGGCTTTGGGCAGCAGATGGAGATTGCTGTTGGTCCGGGAAGGTCTTCGGAGTTGTTTGAGTCTGGGATGCGGTGCCTTGGGCGAACGCGAATCCAGCGCTCATCGCGACTACCATTCCGAGCCGATAAAGGTTCTTCTTCATTTTAATTCCTCCTGCTGATGTGTGAGTGATTAATGCCTGCTTAAAACGAAGTGCGCTCACTGGGCGCCCAACAGACAGAGATTAACTACAGCAGGCCTACGGGTCGCAGTGAGTGAGATGGCTGCGCACAACCTGCGGTTGACTCGGATCCAGAATTTTCGAGAGTTGCTGAGTCAGCTCTCGAGCCACTCTGTTGCCGATCCAGGAAGAACATAAGAGGACCTTAGTCCTTTGGAGGATTCCTGAAAGTGCCTGAAGACATTGCGGTTGGTGTGATCTCTGACACACACGGGCTGCTCCGCCCCGAGGCCTTAGACAAGTTGCGTGGAGTGGATGCTATTGTGCATGCCGGCGATATTGGTGATCCCGAAATTCTCGGGCAGCTGCGCAAAATTGCGCCTCTGACCGCTGTCAGAGGGAACATTGATACATCAGCACGGGGCAGTACTCTACCCGAAACGAAGGTGTTGGAAATCGGGGGCGTGAGTCTCTATGTCTTGCACAACGTGCAGGAACTCGATCTCGATCCAGCCGCGGCAGGATTTGCAGCTGTAATCTTCGGCCACTCTCACAAGCCGCTAATCGACTGGCGAAAGGGTGTTCTGTTTTTCAATCCCGGAAGCGCCGGACCAAAGCGGTTTAGTCTGCCTATTTCTTTGGGCAGATTGAGGCTCCGAAATGGAAAAGTGAAAGCGGAGTTGATTGAGTTAAAAGGATGAATGCTCAGAATTCTTTTACCTGTCATCCCGAGCCCCTCTTTTGGGCGAAGGATCTCCGGGAATGCGTCGGACCTATTTTGCTCTTTCGCGGCACTTTCACCATGCAGCCAAGATTCTTGGCCAAAGAGCCTGGATGGCGCGTTCAAGACCTACACATCTCGGGAGATCCTTCGTCCAAAAGAGCGGCTCAGGATGACAGGCTTTACAAGCACGCAGCCACAACAGAATAAAGGCGCGTTCACAGAGACGCAGCATGCTGCGTCTCTACAAACATGATTAATCCACGCGAATTGTTCCCGAACCGGTACTCACTTGCAGCAGAGTGCCGCCGCCATTCACCGTTCCTTCGATGTGGTTCTTTTTCAGGACACCTTGCATGGTTACCGGAGGACGGACTTTGACATTACCCGAGCTACTCTCAGCGTTGATGTTGAACTTCGCATCGGGAGGCAGCTTCACTTCGACTTCACCGGAGCCAGTGTGAATGCGCCAGTCGGAGGCCATCTTGCCCTGAACGTCCACATTGCCGCTGCCGGCGCCAGCCTCCAGGCCACCGGACACGTTGCGCAGATGAATGTTGCCGGATCCGGTTTCGGCGCGAACCGAGCCCGAAGCGGTCTGCTCGAATGTGATATCGCCCGATCCGGCCCGCGCATCAAAGCCTCCCGCAATGCCGGTCGCAACGGTGTTTCCGCTGCCAGTTTCGGCGTAGGTGCGACCCTGCACGTTCTTGACCTCGATGTTTCCGGAGCCTGCGTTGGCGCGCACCTCGGAACCGATGCCGCTAATTATTACATTGCCGGAACCGGTGTTTGCGCGCACCGGTCCATTCACGTCGCTGACGCGCTGATCGCCTGAGCCGGTATGTGATTGGACCGATGTGTCCTTGGGCACGGTCACGTCGTAGCTGATGGAGACGTTGCGCAAAGCCTGATCCTGAATTCGGCCGATGCGGATACTGTTCCCAGTCTGGTCAATCGGCGGGTTCTCATCAAGGCGCTTTACTCGCTCCTCAGCAGACACACCGCCAGAATTGAACCACGAATTGCCGGCGCTGATGTGGCCAATTACGATCACGGAGCTGGAATCGCCGGCATGCACGGTAATGTTTCCGGAGCCGCTCTGGACATCAAGATCGACGTGCCCGCTGACCTTTAACGTCCGTTCGAATTGACCTCGCACTTCCGCATATGCCGCGGAACTGAACGCTAAAACAACCGCTACTGTCGAGATTTGCAGTTTCTTATTCATATGTTTCACATTGCCTCGCAACCACTGCCAAGATTGGACTGCAAAACCGCGCTTTGGTGAGCGAATAGGGCGCGAACGAAAAGACCGCAGATTGCATCTGCGGTCCGTTTCAGGAAATCTACTGCAATATGACCTTGTCTTCCTTTTTGAGGCCGGCCAGCAGTTCGGTTTTCGCGCCATTAGAGATGCCGACTGTAACTGGAACTTTTCGCTTGCCGTCCTTGCCCTTCGGATCCGGGACTTCGACCTGCGCTTTCTTGTCCTTGTCGTAGATGATCGAATTTTCGGGAATGATCAGCACGCCTTTGTGCTCTTCCAGAATGACCTCAGCATTTGCGGTCATGAGGGCTTTCAGCTCGCCACCGGAGTTGTCGATCGAAACTCGCACCTGGAACGTAGTTACGTTGTCTTTTTCGACGCCCATGGGAGCGATCTTCGTGACTTTGCCGGTGAAGCTCTTGTCCTTGAATGACTCAACTTTGATGCGCGCGGGCTGCCCGAGATAGACTTTGCCGATATCGCTTTCGTCTACCTTGCCATCGACGTAAACCTGCTTCATGTCGCCAAGGGTCATCACCAGAGTTGCCGAAGAGCCCAATACCAGAATGGAACTGATAGCATCGCCAACCTCTACATCACGGGAAAGAATAACGCCGTCGATTGGCGCGACAATGGTCGCGTAATTCAGCTGCTCGGAAGTGCGCGAGAGAGTTGCTTTGTATTGCGTCACCTGAGCTTGCGCCTGCTTTACCTTTGCCTGACTCACGATCAATTGCGCGCGCGCGATGTCCCGCTTGTTCACTGCCATCTCATAGTTGCGCTGGGCATCATCGAGCGCCGATGTCGAGACTACTCCTTCGGACGCCATGCTCTTGGCTCGTTCATACGCCCGTTGCAAAGTGGGAACATCCACGCCGGCGGCGTCGACCTTGCCGCGCTCCACATCAGCTTCAGCAGCGCGAAAATTGGCTTCAGCCGCGCTGAGCTGGGCTTCGTCGCCCCGGACCTGAGCCTGCAGCTCCTCTTTGTCGAGCTCAGCAAGGATCTGGCCCTGCTTCACTCGGTCCCCAGCATCAACCAGCAATTTCTTCACAATGCCACTGGCTTTGGACTTCACCTCGACCTTGGTAATCGGCTGCACTTTGCCAGTCGCAACTACACTCTTGGCGAGGTCTCCTTGCTCGACGGTCGCGATCTTTGTGGGGTCAATTTTGGTACTGCCGCTGGTCGCCTTGGTGACCACCCCCCCGATCAGCAGCAGAACAAATACTGCGCTTCCGATCCACCAAATGCGCCGTTTCCTCTTCTTATGATTAGAATTGCCGTTCGCCACTTATTCCTCCACCCCGTTGTTCATGGCTTCATACGCGCGTAATCAGCCGCGAGTTCCTCAATATTTTCCAATGATTTAAGAGTGCCCGCGCGGACACACAAAGGCAATGCACCTTAGACCTGAAAATGGCTGAAATGTAAGCACTCGGCCAAGAAATTAACTTTAAGGTTTCCTTGAAATTGCAGGTTACGGTTCTTCGCGAGCTCCAAACCACTACAGGCCATTGTAGGCCAAGGCTAAGTACCTGCCGATGCTAGACTAAGCAACGATGGCGCCTCTGGTGCTCCTCCGCATTCTGGTGGTCGTGCTGCTGGTGGCCTTGAACGCTTTCTTTGTGGCTGCCGAGTTCGCCATCGTGAGCCTTCGCGATACCCGGATCCAGCAGCTTATCGATGCCCGCCGCACTGGCGCGCGGACGGTCCAGCGCCTGCAGCAGCGTCTCGATGACTTCCTGCCGGCGGTGCAGTTCGGAGTTACGCTCGCCAGCCTGGCACTGGGCTGGATTGGCGAGCCTGTTGTGGCCCATCTCCTTCTGCAACCTCTGGCAGGACTGCCACACGCCGCCGCCTACGCTCATACTGGCGCCGTGGTGATTGCGTTCGTACTGATCACCTACCTCCACGTAATTCTGGGTGAACTGGTGCCTAAATCTTTGGCGCTACAGCGGGTTGAACAGGTAGCTCTCTCCGTCGCAGGCCCGATGGACGTGTTCATCACAATCTCGCGTCCGCTGCTGCACCTGATGACGCGGTCGGCCAACGCTGTGCTCAAGCTCTTCGGCTCGCGCTTAATGCGGGAAGGTGGAATGCACTCGCCGGAGGAGCTGAAGCTGATTCTGACCTCCAGCCGCCGGCTTGGCCTGTTGCCGCCGCTACAAGAAGAGATCATGCACCGTGCTCTCGAGCTCGAAAACATGACGGTGCGAGAAATCCTCGTACCTCGGCAAAACATGTTCTCTTTGCCTGCCGATATGACGCTGGAAGATGCGATGGCGCGTGTCGTCGAGGATCAGCACTCACGGATCCCGATATACGATCCCGCATTGGGCAAAGAGCATATCGTCGGAGTGCTCTACTCAAAAGACCTCTCACGGTTCATGCACCTGCGGATTTCGGCACGCGCGCGCCCACTTCCGCCGGAAGTTACGCTGCGGGTGCGCCACATCATGCGCGATGTGCTAGTGGTTCCCGAAACGAAACCAGTGCTCGATCTACTGGCTGAGTTTCGCCAGCGCAAGCGCCATCTTGCTATCGTCGTGGACGAGTATGGGACGACAGTCGGTCTGGTCACGGTTGAGGATGCGCTGGAACAGGTCGTGGGC
>Ga0210403_10004961_pt1 | contig 11381 bp, 7 predicted proteins | sample IncBWC19MmetaG_FD_150863 | JGI IMG/M metagenome (GOLD analysis project Ga0210403, IMG submission 150863) | Forest soil microbial communities from Barre Woods Harvard Forest LTER site, Petersham, Massachusetts, United States - Inc-BW-C-19-M | ecosystem: Environmental > Terrestrial > Soil >... | reverse complement strand
CCTCATCGCCGCCGACCTCACCCACCACGGCGCCGCCGATCTTCTCCTCACCCAGGCCGACGGCACCGCACTCCTGCTCGAGAACCAGGGCGGCGAGCGCAACCACTCCCTGCGCATAGCCCTCAAAGGCATGGCCGACAACCGATCCGGCATCGGCACCAAGGTCGAGGTCTTCGCCAACGGCCTGTGGCAGAAGTGGGAGGCCACCGGCCAGCCCGAGATCCTCGCCGGGCTCGGCAGCGCCGACCGCGCCGACCTCGTCCGCCTGCTCTGGCCCACCGGCGTCCCGCAGGATGAGATCGAGCAAAAAGCCGAGATCGACCAGAGGGCCGCGAGCCAGCCCCACCTCATCACCGAGCTCGACCGCCGCGGCAGCTCCTGCCCCACCCTCTTCGCCTGGAACGGCACTCAATACGACTTCGTCGCCGACGTCATCGGCGCCGGTGTGGTCGGCCACTGGGTCTCGCCCACCCAGCACAACATCCCCGACCCCGACGAGTGGATCAAGGTCGACGGCAGCAAGCTCCGCGAGCAGAACGGTAGCTACAGCCTGCGCTTCGGCGAACCCATGGAGGAGGTCAACTTCGTCGATCAGGTCCGGCTAGTCGCCGTCGACCACCCCGCCAACGCCGCCGTCTACCCCAACGAAGGCTTCCTCTCCGCCCCACCCTTCGCCCAACCCAAAACCATCGTCGCCGCCGGCGCCCACCCGCTGGCGGGTGCCTGGGACGACCACGGCAACGACGTCCTTCCCATCCTCAATCAGCGCCTGCAAAGCGCCGCCCCAACCTACGTTCGCGACTTCACCAACCTTCCCTTCGCCGGCTTCGCCAACCAACACACCCTGACACTTGACCTCGGCCCTTGGTCCCCGCAGCAGCCGCTCCGCCTGCTCCTCCACGGCTTCATCGAGTACTTCTCCGCCAGCTCTATGTACTCCGCCTGGCAGGCCGGCCTAAGCCCCATCCCGCCCTACGTCGAAGCCCAGCTCCCTAACGGCTCCTGGAAGAAGATCGTCGAGGACATGGGCTTCCCCGCCGGCCTCCCGCGCACCGTGGTCGTCGATCTCACCGGCAAGCTCCCCCCGGGCGCCAGCCGCATCCGCATCACCACCAACCTCCAGATCTACTGGGACCGCGCCGAGGTCGACAACCAAGGCAGCACCGCAGGCGGGATCCACCAGACCGAACTCCCCCTCACTCGCGCCAACCTGGCCTTCCGCGGCTACCCCCTGCAGCTCGACGGCCGCACCCCCGGGGACCTCACCTACAACTACCAGCAGATCAGCGCCACCGGCCCCTTCCTTCCTCATCGCGGAGACTACACCCGCTACGGCGATGTCACCCCCTTGCTCCAGTCCATCGACGACGAGTACGTCATCTTCGGCACTGGAGAGGACATGGATCTCGAGTTCACCGCCGCCGCCCTGCCTCCGCTGCCCAAGGGCTGGACCCGCGACTTCTTCTTCTACGCCAACGGCTTTGTCAAGGACATGGACTTCTACGAGGCCAGTCCCTTCAACGTCGGCCAACTCCCCTTCCACGGCATGAGCTCCTACCCCTACCCCGCCACCGAACACTACCCCGATGACCCCGCCCACACCGCCTACCAGCTCGAATACAATACCCGGTTCGAGTCCGGCACCCCGGGCCGCAACTTCCAGTTCCACTATGCTCTCCACCCTTCCGCCCCCGACCCCGCGCAGTGATCGCAGCGAGAGGATTCCGGTGCCCCATGTCTCGATTCTGAGACATGGGGCACCGGTTCACACTCTTCCAGCCCATGCACAACCTCGGCTCAAGCCCCGCTTGCATCCTCCACACCATGGGAGTTATCCTTCGGCAGCTTGATCGAAGCCGGTTCGTCCTGACCTTCGTGATCCGAAGATCTCGAAGGTTCCGAGGATCCCGTTCAGCCGGCGATCCGGCCAAGTGCTTCGTCCCGGCCGCACACGATCGAGGCCGGCAGACGAAGTCGAGCGTGCGGCCGCATCCGCTCGAGCGTGTCTGAACGTCTTGAACCCCGATCGACGCCTGCGGCACTCCAACGAGTACGGCCATCCCGCGGCAACTTCGTTCCGCACGCTTTGGAGCATGCTGCAGACTGGTCACCGCGTCTCTGCGGGCTCGGACACCCTGCCCCGATCGTCCGGTCCCGAAGTGCACGCATAGCGAGTCGCTTGCTGGATCACGAAAACTGCTCGAAGGAAACTCCGCACAGCCCTGCTCGCCCTCGATGCCACGACGGGCTCAACGGATCGACCACCACGAGTCGCAAAGAGCGTTCCCCGCAGGCGAAGAACCGTATCGGACAGGAGTCTCGATCATGACCACACAACCCGATCCAAAGTCCTCGATCACCAGAACCGGGGAGTCCCAGCGCAGAGAAACCGGTGAGTCCCAGCGCAGAGAGTTGACGCCCGGCTCATACCGAGGCGGCTACCTGCAACGCAGGGGAGAGTACCCCTCCGGACTCAACACCTACGACCTCTTCCGTACCAACCCCTTCTCCCTCATGCGCCGTATCAGCGAGGAGATGGATCGTGTCTTTCAGGATGTCGGCCTGGCACGGGAGGCAGGCTTCGAACGCGAGGGACGCGAAGCCATCGGCTGGGTCCCCGCCATAGAGGTTAAACAGCAGGATGGAAAGTTCGTCGTCAACGCCGAACTTCCAGGCCTCTCGCCCAACGACGTGAAGATCGAGGTCGCCAACGATGCGCTCGTCATCCAGGGTGAGCGCAGGTACGAACGCGAGGAGAACGAGCGCGGAGTGCAGCGGACCGAACGCCAGTATGGCGCCTTCTACAGAGCCATCCCCCTCCCCGAGGGGGCCGACCTAGAGCACACCAACGCCCGCTTCCAGAACGGCCTGCTCGAGGTAATCGTTCCGGTCCCGCAACAACGAGAACAGCGGCGTTCGATCCCCATCGAAGCATCCCAGGCCGGATCCCAAAGCGGAACTCAAACTGGAAGCCAAGCCGGCACCCAGACCGGATCTCAAACCGAGTCACGCCGGCAGCAGGCTGCCTGATTGCAGAACCGTCTTTGATTCCCTTCGCCAGAACGCAGCATCCAGGTGGTTTTTTCCCAAAGGAAAAACCACCTGGACGATCCTCAGCCGCTGCGGTGTACAACGATAGGAGTGACCGACCTCCTCACCCAGCCAGCCACAGCTCTCCTCGCCCTCCTCGCCGCCAGGCAGATTTCCGCCGAAGAGCTCGCCGAGCTCCACCTCCAGCGCATCGAGCGGCTCAACCCCAAACTGCACTCCATCATCGACTACGACCCCAACCGAGTCCGCCAGCAAGCTCGCGCTCGCGACCAGCAAAGCGGCGAAAAAGGCCTCCTTCACGGCCTTCCCCTGACCATCAAGGCCTCCATCTCCGTCGCCGGCCATCGCTGCGAGACCGGCAGCGTGCTCAACCGCAACCACCGGCCCGAGCGCGACGCCGAGACCGTCGACCGCCTGCGCGACGCCGGCGCCGTCATCCTCGGCACCACCAACTGCCCCGAGTTCCTGATGGCCTATGAGACCAACAACAACCTCTACGGCCCAACCAACAATCCCTGGGACCTGACCCGCACCGCGGGAGGCTCGAGCGGAGGCGAGTCCGCCGCCATCGCCGCCGGCCTCTCCGCCGGCGGCTTGGGCAGCGACGGCGGCGGCTCGGTCCGGACTCCGGCGCACTTCACCGGCATCTGCGCGCTGAAGCCGACCACCGGCCGCATCCCCGGAGTCGGCCATCTCCACCCATGCGCTGGACCCTTCAGCCAGCTCGGCGCCATCGGCCCCATGGCCCGCACCATCGCCGACGTCGACCTGCTCTTTCGCGTCGTCTCCGGCTCGCTCGCAACAGACCCGCTCGGCGCCCCGATCGGCTACCGTCGGGTCGACGCGGAGAAGTTGAAGCAGCCCCCCATCGGCTACTTCGAGGACGACGGCCTCACCCCGGTCACCCCCGAGACCCGCCAGGCGGTCCGCGACGCAGCCCAATCCCTCCGCGATCAAGGCTTTCGCGTCGAGCCCTTCCGGCCCAAGACCCTCGAAGCCGCCCGCAAGCTATGGTGGACCCTCTTCGTCCGCTGCGGCGCCATGCTGCTCGATCCCTACACGCGCGGCCGCGAAGCCGACCTGAGCCCTACCTTCCGCGACTTCCTCGACATCGCCCACGCCGAGCCGCCGCTCACCGGCGACCAGGTGCTCGCCGCCTGGACCGAGACCGACCACGTCCGCGCCCAGCTACTCGAAGAGATGCGCTCCTACCCCATCCTGCTCTCGCCGGTCTGTGCCATTCCCGCCTTCCCCCACGGCGAGCGCAAATGGAGCATCGAAGGCCGCCCCATCGCCTACCTCGACGCCATGCGCTACACCCAGTGGGTCAACCTGCTGGGAGCGCCCGCAGCCGTGGTCCCCATCGGCCGCTCACCCGAAGGACTGCCCATCGGCGTCCAGATCGCCGGCCGCCCCTGGCACGACGAGCAGGTCCTGGCCATCGCCGCCGCCCTCGAACAGAGCCATCCCCAGGGCTTCGGCTACACGCCCCCACCTATCGCCGATCTGCTCTGAACCCGCCCTGCCAAAAACAAGACCGCCTCACCGAATCGATGAGGCGGTCTTCCACGGTTACATGTTTTTTGGAGGCGTCCTACGACACCTTCCACTTGGTCGAAAGCAGGGCCAGCTTCTCCTCCATCGTCGCTGGCTTGGGCGCCGCCGGCGGTTTGCCCTGCGGCCGCTGTTGCTGCTGCCGATTCCCGCCACCGCTGTTGCCCTGAGCCCCCTGCGCCCCCTGCGCCGGACGATTGCCCGCGCCCTGCCCGCCAGCCATCAGCGCCTTCATCGACAGCGCGATGCGCTTGGTCTTGATGTCCGCGCTCAGCACCTTCACCTTGACGATCTGCCCGGCCTTCACCGCCTCCGACGGATCCTTGATGAAGCGGTTCGACAGCTCGCTGATGTGCACCAAACCATCCTGATGCACGCCGATATCCACAAATGCTCCGAACTTGGTCACATTCGTCACCACGCCCTCGAGCACCATGTCCGGCTGCACGTCGGCAAACTCACGCACAGACTCCGAGAAGCTCGGAGCAATGAACTGATCACGCGGATCGCGCCCCGGCTTCTTCAACTCCTCCAGGATGTCGGCCACCGTGAAGCTGCCCGCCGCAATCTGCTTGGCGTCAATCTTCGTCAGCAGCTGCGGGCTCTTGATCAGCTCCGCGATCGGCGTATTCAGCGTGGTCGCAATCTGCTCCACCACCGGGTACGACTCCGGGTGCACCGCCGTGCAATCAAGCGGATTCTCGCCATCGCGAATCCGCAGGAAGCCCGCCGCCTGCTCGAAGGTCTTCGGCCCAACGCCCGGTACGCTGTTTAATTGTGCCCGTGAGCGGAACTTACCGTTCTGGTCGCGGTACGACACGATGTTCAGCGCCGTCCGCTCGGTCACGCCTGCCACATAGCGCAGCAGCGTCCACGACGACGTATTCAAATCCACGCCCACACGGTTCACGCAGCTCTCGATCACCGCCTCCAGCGACTGCTGCAGCTGCCGCTGGTCCACATCGTGCTGATACTGCCCGACGCCAATCGATTTAGGATCGACCTTCACCAGCTCCGACAGCGGATCCTGCAGCCGCCGCGCAATCGAGATCGCTCCGCGCACCGTCAGGTCCAGATCCGGAAACTCCTGCCGCGCTACATCCGATGCGGAATAGACACTGGCTCCGGCCTCCGAAACTGTAACCGAGAAGAGTCCATCCAGCTTGTGCTCGCGCAGAAAGTCGCGCACAAACGCGTCCGTCTCGCGCGACGCGGTCCCATTGCCGATCGCAATCGCCCGCACATTGTGCTTCGCGATCAGCGCCGCCAGCGTGTCGCCCGCTCCAGCTGCGGCGTTCTTCGAGGTGTGCAGATAGAGAACATCATGCGCCAGGAACTTGCCGGTCTCGTCGACCACCGCGACCTTGCACCCCGTACGCAGGCCGGGATCAATGCCCAGCACCGAGATCGGACCCGCCGGCGCGGCCAGCAGCAGGTTGTGCAGGTTGTCGCGGAAGACCGCGATTGCGTCCGCATCTGAGCGCTTCTTCAGCTCCAGCCGCAGCTCGCCCTGGATCGAAGGATTCAGCAGCCGCTTCCAGCAATCGTCGATCGCCAGCTCCAGCTGCGGCGTCCAATCGCCCTCCGCACGCAGAATGCGGGCGCGCAGCAGCCCGGTCGCGCGAAGCGGCTCGAGCTCGATCAGGAAGTACAGCACCGACTCCGTCTCGCCGCGGCGCATCGCCAGCATGCGGTGCGACGGAATCGACTTCACCGGCTCCCGGTATTCGTAATACATCTTGAACTTTTCCTGCTCATCGACCGCGTCCAGCGACTTCTTGCAGACGATGATGCCCTCATCGAACATCAGCGCCCGCAGCGCCTTGCGCAGGTCGGCATCCTCGCTGATCGTCTCTGCGACGATGTGCCGCGCGCCCTCAAGCGCGTCCTCCACCGTGGCGACCTCCTTCTCCGCATCGACAAAGGTCGCGGCAAACTCGAACAGCGGCTGCCCGATCACCTGCTGCGCCCAGATGGTGTCGGCCAGCGGCTGCAGGCCCCGGTCACGAGCGATGGTCGCCTTGGTGCGCCGCTTCGGCCGATACGGAAGATACAGGTCCTCGAGCTCCGCCCGGTCGAAGGTCGCCTCGATGCGCGCCTTCAGCTCATCGGTCAGCTTGCCCTGCTCCAGGATCGACGACAGAATCGTCTCCCGCCGGCCCACCAGCTCGCGGAAGTAGGACAGCTTCTCCTCGATGTCGCGGATCTGCACCTCGTCCAGGTTGCCCGTCGCCTCCTTGCGATAGCGCGCGATGAAGGGAACGGTGCCGCCCTCGTTGAGCAGCCCGATCACGGCGACCAGCGACTGCATGGAGAGGTTCAGCGACTGCGCGATGTGCAGCAGAATTTCGGGAGAGAGGGTCTTTGCGTCGGCCATGTGTGTGTCTATCGTAGCGGCAAACAGTCTGGAAAACGGCTCCGCCGCAAATCCAACTCCATCAAGGGGATAACTCCGGGCACCCGATCTTCGGCGCGGCCCCGGTCGCGCCCGAAATCGGGTACCCATCCTTCGCGGTCCGCCGCGCAGGATGGGACAGAAAACTCCCCTAAACCACGATGTAGCTGTATCGTCCCTCGCACTGCAGCAGCGCAATCGCGGACCCCATCGACGCGATCACCAGAGCCTGCGGCACCGTATGCGCCAGCATGTCCCGCACGATCGTCTCCGGATCCTCGCTCAGGCTGTAGTGCTTGATCAGCTGCCGTACCTGCTCCTCCAGCGCCGTGTGGCAGCTGAGAAAGCGCACCCCGCGCCGCTGCAGACCCTGCATGCTCGCGTCCTGCAGCGGAGAGCTCTCGTCGTTGGGATTGGTGCTCGAGGTAATCCGCGCGGCCGCCTCCGTGAGCTTGCTCGGATAGTACGGATTTCTTACCGCGGGCTGCCCGGTCGCAGGATCATTGATCTTCAGCCACGCCCCGATCTTGTACTTGCTCCATACATAGTCGTCGTAGGCCAGCAGATTGGCAGGTCCATGCAGCCCGCCAATCATCCGGATCTCCTCGACCGGAACCCCAAATCCATAGTGCAGCCCGTTCAGCGAGTTCTTTACCTTGGCGAGAGCCGCTCCATCCTCCACCTGGGTGATATCGAAGAGCTGCTTCACCCGGGCCTTCTCCCCCAGCAGAGCCTCGAACGAACCCAGCTTCCACTGTGTGGTCTTCCAAACAATCTGTGCCTGTGACGTCTGCTCCAGACTCTTGAACGCACCCAGGGCCGCCAGACACGCAGCCGCCTTCGAGGCAAAACTACGACGGGTTAAATCCTTCACTCCGATACCTCAACTTCCGTTTTCACCAACCACCATTGGACGAACGTTCAAATGCCTCGGTCACATTTTCTACTGGCGCCCCGCCGCACCCAGCCTTTGCATCGGCCAGGATCGCTTCCGCCGCTCTGTTCCCCATTTCCTATTTCCTATTTCCTATTTGGCATTCCCCATCTCCAATCTCCTGATCCCTTTCCCTTTCCCTTTCCTTGTACTTGACAAGATTGCCCCTAAAAAGACCGTCGCGTGCGGATGATAATCGCACAGCTCGACCGATCCAGGGCATACCCAGGTCGCACCTCGTTTTGGACTTATCCAGTGTATTTAGAAGACTTTAGGACCCAAGTCAGGAGGGAGGGGGGAAGGCCGCGATCCACTCCGATTCAGCAAAACTTCAGCAAGACTAATTTATGCTTCCTGCAAAGCAATATCCCTGCAAGTCTGGAGTCTCTCGTGATCGCGAAGCATATCCGACTTACGATCAGCAGCTTGGCTCTGATCGCCATGGTTGCACCCGCCCTGACCGTCAAGGCGCAGCAGCCCTACAGTGTGCTCACCAAGTGGACGATTGGGGGCGAAGGCGGTTGGGACTATCTCGCCGCGGACACCACGGCACACCGCCTCTACATCACCCACGCCACGCGGCTTGAGGTGCTCGACACCAACTCCGGCAAGCCTGTCGGAAGCATCACCGGCTTCAAAGGCCTCCATGGAGTGGCCTTCGACGACACCGGAAAGTTCGGCTACGTCACCGACGGCGGCGCCAACCAGGTCGTCGTCTTCGACCGCTCCACCCTCGCCAAGGTCGCCTCCATCCCCACCGGAGCCAACCCCGACGGCATGGTCTTCGAACCCGCCACCAAGACCCTCTGGGCCTTCAACGGCCGCAGCAAAGACGCCACCGTCATCGACGCCGCGAATCACACCGTGGTCGCCACCGTCCCGCTTCCCGGCCGGCCCGAGTTCCCCGCCGTCGACGGCTCGGGAACACTCTTCGTGAACATCGAGGACAAGAACGAGGTCGTCCGCATCGACGCCGCCGCCAAGAAGCCGACAGCTGCCTGGCCGCTCGCCGGCTGTGACTCCCCCTCCGGTCTGGCGATCGACACCGTCGGCCACCGGCTCTTCTCCGTCTGCGACGGCAAGAAGATGGTGATCACCGATGCGACCTCAGGCAAGAGCCTGGCGACGCCAACCATCGGGGACGGTCCGGACGCGACCGGCTACGATCCCGCCCACAAGCTGGTCTTCTCCTCGAACGGCGATGGCACCTTGACCATCATCGACGCCGGCAAACCAACCTACCCGGTGCTCAGCACCGTCACAACCGAGCGTGGAGCCCGCACCATGGCCTTCGACGCCTCCAACGGCCGGGTCTACCTGGTGACGGCTGCCTTCGGTCCTCGGCCTGCCGCAACGCCGGAGAATCCCCACCCCCGCCCGGCAGCCCTGCCCGGCTCCTTCAGCGTGATCGTGGTCGGACGGAAGTAACAATGCGCGGTTTCAACCATCCCCTCGGGAGCAGCATCACGATGCTGCTCCTCTCCCTCCTGGCCTGCGCCCCCGCCCAAGGCCTGCTCGCACAGGCAGCGGCGGCGGCGGCGCCGGCCCCTACAGCCCCACCGACGATCACCCTCGACCAGGCCATCTCGCTTGCTCGCGCCAACGAGCCCGGCTTCGCCGCCGCCGCCGCCGCAAGCCGGATCAGCAATCTCGATCGTTCGAACGCCCGCGCCGCTCTTTTGCCCAGCGTCACCTACCACAATCAATTTGTCTACACCCAGGGAACCGGCGGCCCCACCCCGCGATTCATCGCCAACAACGCCGTGCACGAGTACACCAGTCAGGGCATGGTCAACGAGACCGTCGGCCTGCAGCAGATCACCGCCGTCTCGCGCGCCTCAGCGGCAGCTGCGGTCGCCTCCGCTGAACTGGAGATTGCCCGCCGCGGCCTCACCGCGACCGTCGTCGGCCTCTTCTACGGCTCGCTCGCCGCAGACCAAAAATTGACCGTCGCACAGCGCGCGGCGCAGGAGGCCTCCACCTTCACAACGCTCACCGAACGGCGCGAGTCCGCCCGCGAGGCAGCGCACGCCGATGTGGTCAAGGCCCAGTTGCAACAGCAACAGCGTGAGCGCGATCTCGCCGACGCCATCCTGCAACAACAGAAATCCCGTCTCGAACTGGCGGTTCTGCTCTTTCCCGATCCAAGGAGTCCGTTCACTCTCGCCACCGCGCCCACGGTTCCTCCTCTAGCCTCGCGCGCGGACGTCGAGGCGGCCGCAACGCATGGGAACCCGGAGCTGCAAAGCGCCCTCAGTTCCCTGCGCGTCAGCAACCTCGATGTGACCGCTGCCCGCGCGGCCTATCTGCCCGATCTCGCCCTGAACTTCGCCTACGGCATCGACGCATCCCACTTCGCCGAACGTGGCCCCGACGGCCTGCACAATATTGGCTACTCGGCCACCGCGACGCTGGACATTCCCCTCTGGGACTGGCTTTCGACCGAACGTAAGGTTCGCCAGGCAAAGATCTTCCGGGACTCGGTTAAGACCGCATTGAGCGCCACCCAGCGCCGGCTCATCGCGCAGCTCGAAGAGTCCTATGCCGAGGCCTCCACGGCGCGCGACCAGCTGCAATCTCTGGTTCTCAGCGTCGATACCGCGCGCGAGAGTCTGCGCTTGACGAATCTGCGTTACAGCGCCGGCGAAGCGACCGTGCTCGAAGTCGTCGATGCACAAAACTCTCTCACCGGCATGGAACTGCTTCGTGAGGATGGAACCATCCGTTATCAGACCGCTCTCGCCAACCTTCAGCTCCTGACAGGAACCCTTTAGCCATGGAACGTGCTCGAATCGCCACTCATCCGACCCTCGTTACCGCGCTTGTGCTCTCCGCTTCACTCGCGCTCGCCACCGGCTGCAAGAAGGCAGAGGAGGCGGTCACGCCGGAGGTCTACGTCCAGGCTGAACATCCACAGAAGAGCAGCATCTCGGAGCAGATCACTGCGGATGCAACCCTGGCTCCCCTGGCCCAGGCCGCCATCTCGCCCAAAGTCACCGCTCCAGTCAGAAAGTTCTTCGTACAGCGTGGGTCGAAGGTCAAGGCAGGCCAACTCCTGGCGACGCTCGAGAACAGCGATCTCGAGGCAGCGGCGCTCGACAACAAGGGTGTTTATACCTCTGCGCAGGCTACCTATGAGACTTCGACCCGCGCCACTACGCCGGAGGACTACACCAGGGCGCAGCTGGATCTCGCCCAGGCCAAGGCAACGCTCGACCTCAACCAAAGCATCGTCAACAGCCGCACCCAGCTGCTTGCCCAGGGAGCCATTCCCGGCCGTGATCTCGACACCGCCAAGGCGACCCTCGTCCAATCGCAGGCAGTCTACGACATTGCCAAGCAGCATTTCGAAGCGGTGCAGCATGTTAGCAACAAGGCCGCTCTGGAAAACGCTCAAGGACAGCTCGCCTCGGCCAAAGGCAAGTATCTCGGTGCCCAGGCGCAGCT
>Ga0210403_10004959_pt1 | contig 11384 bp, 11 predicted proteins | sample IncBWC19MmetaG_FD_150863 | JGI IMG/M metagenome (GOLD analysis project Ga0210403, IMG submission 150863) | Forest soil microbial communities from Barre Woods Harvard Forest LTER site, Petersham, Massachusetts, United States - Inc-BW-C-19-M | ecosystem: Environmental > Terrestrial > Soil >... | reverse complement strand
CCTGAGAACTTGGCGCGTGCGAAGGAACTCCATTTCGAGCCGCCGTTAGATGGGGGCATTCGAGAGATCGTCGTTATGCTGATAGCGAATGGCGTTGAAACATTTGAATCGTGCGAAGGCGGAAGGGGCCATTCGTTTCCCGAGCCAACGGTGCGTTTCGAGGGGACGGATTCGGAAGGGCTAAGGGCGGCATCTGTGGCGTTAGAAAACGGCCTTCCTGTGCGAAGGCTTCGTAGGGTGTGGGGCATTCAAGATAACGTGCTCCACGGCCCTTGGTGGGAGATGACCTTCCGCTCACCAAAGGATTCGCACAGGAGGGCGCAAGCGAGGAAATGTCGCTAAGACTCGCAATCGTTGCAGTGACGGTATCCCCCCGTGCCGGGACGCCGCTCGTGTTGGGGTATATCGCGCCCAGCGCGGCATTGATCGTCGGTGTGATGTACCTGCTTGTCGGCTGGTTTCTTGGCTTCATTGACGGAGTAATACGGACTGACTCTAGCCATTGGTCTTGGCCTCCTGTGAAAGATTTAGGAACACCCAAGGTTCGGCCCATGAGGGAAGGCCAACGTTATACCACAAGGCTGATCTTACGAATCAGTTTTTACCGATGCCTTGCGGATGACTGCTTTCGGAACTTTCACGAGCGGGATGATGCGAACGAGGGGTGTCTTTTTGGCTGCCTTTTTCTTGGCTTTCTTCTTTGGCATGGAAGGGAATTGTATAGCATTCCCTCGCGGGACGCAGAAACCGCTTGTGCCACAGGATGTGTTTGGTGGTATAACGGACTGCGAAGGTGGCGGAGGCTAGGTGAGTCGAACACCGTTCCTGCCGGAACTGCGGATTATAAGTCCGCTCCTGGAACCGACCAGTTAGCCTCCCGCCGCCTGCATAGTAACGGGAATGAAGTTCGGAGCAATGCGGTAACAGTAGGTTTTCTGTGGAGAACCTGTGGAGAACGGTGCTTAATGGTTGGAAAGAAAAGGAAAACAGTGCAAAAAAGAACGCCCCATAAGAAGGTCAAGGTTTCAAAAGCCGCATTCGATGCGGTGTTAGAGAAGCTGATTCAGTCGAAACCCGTCAAAAGAGCCTAGAATCTGGCCCCCTCCTGCATTACCCCTTGTGGAAAACAAATCCACCACCCCCGCACCAAGCCCGTCATTGTTGAGGATACAACCTATGGTGTTTCCCTCTTGACAGGCACAATAAGCGGGAGTAACTTCGCAATCCAATAGCACCTTTTGGGAGGTGCTTGGCAGAGGTGTTTCTTGCTTCTGCATTTCCTGTGCAACGCTTGCGGAATGTAGATCGAAGACGCGGCAAGCTAATGCAACGATAGAGGGAAATTACGCGGCGAACATTTTCCCCAAATGCACCAAAAATACGGAATTGACCGCGCGCCCTTTATCCGACACTGTGAGGTAAGAATGTAAGCAGAAGTTGTCGGGCCGAGTGAGGGGTAACGTTAGCGAAGCGCTCCCTCACCCGACCCTTTCCGGGGCGTAGCTCAATGGCAGAGCATCCGGCTGTTAACCGGAAGGTTGGGGGTTCGACTCCTCTCGCCCTGGCCAATTTTCGCTAGCCTGGCCAATTGGCCGCTGGTCCTGCGACTGGCGGCCAATCTTTTTACCGAACTCTGAAGGATCAAAACACCGCGATTCGTCGCAGGGGCCGAAGTCTATTCCTCGAAGATCGGCCATTTCAAGATGAAACTTTCTGCATCGTGCCAAACTCCGAACCGCCTACCCATGCCTGTTTACTATCTCGGTACTTCTAAGATATCAGAGCCAGGAGTATCTTTGCTTGCCGACTTCCGTCTAGATGATCTAGTTAGACTATTTAGACTACTTTGACAAATTTTGCAAGTCCTTTTCTTGTTCCCATGCCAGACGACCCCAAAAAGACATTCCACGTTAACAAGTGTCCTCAAAAACTGATTGACCGAATTAACGCAAAGGCCGCCCTCAAGGGGAAGAAGCCATCGAAATGGGTAATTGAGGTCTTGGAGCGAGAGACCAAGAAGCTTGTCGAAATTCAAGAGGACTACCGGCGAGAGGATGGGGAAGAAGGAGCATCGCCCGGAGATGACAAACCTAAGTGAGGATGCTGGATCAACTCCGGCATTGACAGCCATACGGATTAGGTGCAAACTGCGTTCGGTTCTATTTCCTTCCCCCAGAAGGAAGTGGCGAATGTGCCGGAGCCAAAAGACGTAGTAACAGCTATTCTAGCTTCCGCCGTGGGGCTGGCCGGACTCCTGCTCGTGTTTTCGGGATTTGTACTCAGTCAGGCAGCGGGATTCCCCAACACTACCCCTAACGCAATCACCAAGAAATTTGAAAAGGCTGCGAGAATTGGGATGGTGCCATTCTTGTTCGCTTTGGTTGTGTCTGGTCTCTCCTTCCTCTGGCTTCTCCATCCTTCGCCAGGGATCTACTGCGCGACTGTAATTGGGTTTGCCGTGCTCTTGCTCGGCACAGGTCTATATGGGGCGATTGCTTTCTGGAAGTACCTGTGAAAGGGGATTCAGAATGAGCCTGGACACTGAGAAAATACATAGACTGCAAGGGAAGGACTTCGACGAGCTATACGACAACAACTCCGCAAAATGGAAGGAAATGGTAAAAAAGGCTCGTGACTACGCACGCTCGATTGTTCCGCCAGCCGAACAGGTGCGCGTCGGAGATGTAGTAGAGATCGTGCAAAACGCGATAAGGATTGACCCTGAATTTGAGAAGCATTTCAATGAACAGAAACTAACGCAGAAGTTTTGGGTTCCGTGGTACGCTGAATACATCGTAGACAAGACCTTTCCTCAACCTAATCTTGCGGAGGCGCCGAATGACCACCACTGAGGTAAAAAAACTAGCGCAGAAATTCATGGAAGATCAAGCTGCAATCATCAGGAAGCATGGACATACGCCGAAACTCTCGGGGCCGAAATTTCAGCGCGCTCTGAACGGTACGAGAAAGACGTTTGAAACTCTACGCACAGCGTCAATCAGAATTACGTCTTAGGCTCAAGGCGCACGAACGGCGTAAACGCATTCTGCTCGACCAGCTTGCTGTATGGCATCGGCTTGGCTCCCGCTAGTCGAATCACCGTGTTCTCAAATAGCTCCGCGTCTTCCCGTCGATTGAACCTGTACGAAAATTCGTTCAGATAGCGTTGCAGGTGCTTTATCGAAAGCTGGTGGTACGTCCCTATCACTGCCCTTTTAAGAAGCGAGAAGGAATTTTCAACCGTGTTTGTGTGGACCTCGCCTTTGACGTACTCTCCCCGGCTGTGACGAATCTTGGAGTGCTGCGCGTTGCGGAATTTCGTGATGCGGAAGTTGTAAGCTCCCGCGTCGTCCGTCATGATCTTCTCAACGCCGTTGTCTACATGCTGCGCGATTGCTTCGTAGAGTGTCCCGCCTTTGTTGTCCCTGACGTGTACGAGCCGAAGGGGACCGCCGCGCTGCCGGATTCCGAGCACTACGTCTTTGTTGAGTCTTTTCCGCTTGTGGCCGCGTTGCTTGCCACCGATGTACGTTTCGTCAATTTCTACTGTTCCTGTGAGCTTTAGCCCCTCGGGATCGTCCATAGCTTCGCGGATGCGGTGCGCCAGATACCAGGCGGTGCGGTAGTTAACCTTCAAATGCCGTTGAAGCTGCAAAGCTGACATGCCCTTTTTCGCGTCTACCATCAGCGCGATTGCCATGTACCATTTGTCGAGCGAGAGATGGGAGCCGTTGAAGATCGTTCCGGTCGTGGCGGAAAACTGCTGCTTGCAGGTTGGTTCCAAGCACTGATAAAGCTGTGCGCGTTTGTTGTCAGTCTTGCGCGTCACCTTGCGCGTGATGCGCGAGATTTCCTTGGAGCCGCACGTCAGGCAGCGCACGCCGTTGGGCCAGCGAGAGGCTTCTAGGTAGGCTAGGCATTGTTCCTCAGTGGCAAAGGCTTTGGTGACTTCTATCAGCTTCATTTCTTTCCCTCTAGGGCTTCGATCTGTTGACGAACCAAAGCGATCTTATTAAGGCAGTCATTCGCCAAGCGTTCCAATGCTGGCGATTCTTGAAGGTCTGGCAAACGCTTCTGCAAGAAGGCCAACTCAGACTTCAATTCTGAGAGACGATCCAACATGAGGGAAATATACGCTTGACTTGATTCTGTGTCAAGTGCATAATCATCACCTTGACTCCGATATTTAGCAGCTATAGGATCGCCAGAGTTCTATAACCCAATTCTTTTTTTCTGGGGTACATCAGTATGAGTAGCGAAGATAACTGTAACGAAGAAAAGGACTTCGTCGAATTCCGCCGTAAGGTGCGGGCGGCCGAGGTGCTTTCCGCGGCGATGGAGCGCCTGTTGAGGTCTGTGAATTTCAGCGGGCGGGTCAGCGTGGTTGTGCAGAATGGCCGGGTTTTAGAATCGGGATACGAAGAGGGGTTTTTCCGCCAGCGCGACTCCGGCCCGATACTGGAACGCGAGGTGGCGGCGGAACCATAGACCAGCCATAAATGGTTGGCGGCAATCGGGTTACGCGGTTTTCCGCGGACGCCAAGTTAGCCCGAAAGTCCAACAAGTTAGGCCGATAAGTAATTTCGACAATTAAATAGTAAGCAGGCCATCGTAAGAGAAACGAGCCCTGCGTTCGGTTTCCGCTTTTGGGAGCGGCGACTGGCGCAGGGCTTTTTTTTTCGGCTGCAGCCCTCGGGCTTCGGCAAAACGCAGCGCAACCGTCCAGGTTTGCAACGTGGAGCCCGGAGCCTGAGGAGGAGTGGTGCAAAAAAAAATCAGGGAGATCAATTTTGGGAATGAGTTGCAGTTCGAGTTGAAGTATTGCGAACGATGCGGCGGGTTGTGGCTGCGTCCGGCGGATGGGGAGCAGATCTATTGCATGGCCTGCGGGGAGGAGATTGCTCAGCTGCCACTACCGTCCCGCGAACCTGACGTGGAGGACAGCGTTGCTGAAAGCTTTGAGGAATACGTCCGATTGGAAGTGGACGCGTGGGGAGGTGTGGAATGAGCGGCTATGTGGATTGGATCGCGGCAGCGGCAGATGAAGATGATCGAAACGAGAATGATACAAAGAATGAGCCCAACTCTCCGGAGTCTTTCGAGCGAGGACAAAGCCCTGAGCCATCTCCCGACGAATCTTTGCCCGGGCGGGAGCTGTGGCGGGAATTGCGACTTCATAGCTTTCCGGCACGGCAGGCTTTCGACGAAGCGCAATTGGAGGAGGATCCGCTTGATCGCAATCCTGACTTGTGGCTGTACCGGAAACGCACGGTGAGCCTGTTGCGGCGCTACTGGCGCTTTTCGCTTGAGACTGGGCGCTTGCCGTCGTTCGTGGGGCGGGAGTTCTTCCGGGCAAAAGTGACCTACTACACTGCAACTACGTTCGAGGACCGGGTCATCTTCGTCCGCGACGTGGAGAAGTCATTGGATCGATTGGAATATTGGGACCAACAGTTGATCGCGCGCATCATCCTGCAAGAACACAGTCAGGAGCAAGCTGCGCGCATTCTGCACTGGGGCCTGAGGACGGTTGAGCGGAGATTGCCTCAGGCGCTCGACCTGCTAAGCGAAGACTTTCTCAGGGTGGGATTGTTGGCCGAGGCGCCTTCGAAGAGGAAATTTTCAGAATGACAAAAATCTTGTCAAGAGGGTATTCTCGTCGAAAAATGCGCAAGTTATTGATGACACGGCAAATATAAATTTGCGAAATGTGGCGGGTTTACCCATTGCGACGTGCTATTCTGAATATATAGAGTAAAGAAAAAAGAAATACTCTATAGAGGGCGTGCTGAAAAGCGCGCCTTTCGTATTTTGGGGTGAGAACAATTCAAGCACGTACCTCAGGAGCGGAAGCACGCCTGTTGGCGCGCCTAGGCGCAGGCCTGAAGGCCTGCTCCAACCAGGTTTCGTTGGACCAGGTTTTGTGGAGGGCGAGCCGTGACTGTGAAGAAGGCAAAGGGAAAAGGCAAAGGGACAGCGAAGAAGTCAGAAGAGAATAGTACGCCGAAGGCGAAGAAGGGGCAGGACATTGTCGTGGTACGGGAGGGCATCAACGAACTGGTGAAAGCCTCAGCACAAAAGATTGCGATCGAGGTGATCAAAGTCGCCCTGACCGGACAACTGGCAACGGCGAAGTATTTATTCGAAGCGGTGGGGCTGTATCCGGCGACGGAACAGACCATGGCGCGGCCGATAGAAACGTCGCTGGCGCACACGCTGCTGACGCGGATGGGATTGCCGCTGGAGCCGGTAATATGCGACGAAGAATCTGCGCCTCCGGTGAAGAGTGAGGTGGGCGAAGCGGAGGCCGGGCCGACCCTTGTGGTCGCGGAAGATCCGGGAGAAAAACCCGAGGATGAGGATGAGGAGGAGTCAGTCGCGGATGAGGACGAGAAGCGGGAGACAATCCAATGAACCCAACAATCAGACTTCACCCGGCATTTCGGGCGGAGAGGATACCGTAGAATGAAGGGCGGCGGTTGGAGCGCAGGAGAGAGGGGCGGGTTACCCGCGCTGTCGGTTTCGCCGCGAGTGGGATCGCGACGGAGAGAGTTGCTGAATGCATTTCCGGTAGCTGGCGTGCCGATGATCGAGTCTCTCCAGAACCTTCGGGCGGACAGAGAGGTCCGTGGCAGAAGGCGCAGGGTGGGGATGGATATAACGTGGGTGACCGACCGGATCGCGGTTGGAGGCGGAATCTGGAACGCGGACAACATGGGGGCGGTGTCGCGCGCGGGCATTACGCACATCATCGACATGCAGATCGAGTTTGACGACACGCCGCTTGCGGAAGCGCACGGGATCGAGGTGTGCTGGAATCCGGTGGACGATGATTTTGAGCCTAAGGATCCTGAAGTGTTCGCGCGCGGGGTTGAGTTTGCGCTGCCGGCCCTGGAAGAGAATGGGGCGAAGCTGTTTATCCACTGCGCGGCTGGGGTACACCGGGCGCCGATGATGACGCTGGCGCTGTTAGGAGTGATGGGATGGACGGTGGAGGAGGCGATGGCTTTGATCGAGACGCGACGGCCGGCCGCTGACTTCGCCGAGGTTTATGTGAGGAGTGTGGAGGAGTTTTTGAGAGGGCGATAGAAATGCCTTGCCGCCGACACCGGCATAGGGGACTAGGGATCCTTCGACAACGAGGAGGAAGTATGTTTCAGGCATGCCGTCCAGCGGGGCGGCTTTTTTATTTGGCGCTGGCAGTGATAGTGGCGGTGACGGGATCGAGCGCGTTGAGTTGGGCGCGGGACGAGGCTTCTGCGGGAAAGACGGCAACTTCCCCGACGGCGAAGCCGGGCGCGGCAGAACCTTTGCGGCGTGGGGCTTCGCCGGCCCCCCAAAGCGGGCCGGTGCTAACCAGCGTGGTCGACACGATTTACCGGGCTGATGGAACTCCGGCACAGGGGGTCCTTGTGATTACGTGGCCGGCGTTTGTGGCGGCGAATGGCGCGGCGGTGGCGGCGGGCGTGACGAATGTAACGCTGGGAACCGGTGGAGCATTGAATGTGGCGCTGGCTGTGAACACGGCGGCGAACCCTCCCGGAGTTTATTACACCGTGGTGTATCAGTTGGGGCCGGGCGAAGTGCGAACGGAATATTGGGTGGTGCCGACGAGTTCTCCGGCAACGCTGGCCGAGGTGCGGACGACGCCGGGATCGGGAACCGCGGTACCGCCAGCGTCAGAGCAGTATGTGAACACGGCGGTCGCGGGCAAGGCGAACGATAACGCAGTGGTCCACCTGAGCGGGACGGAGACGGTGACGGGGAGCAAAACATTCTCCGCATCCCCGAACGTGCCTACGCCGGTGGGAACGGGCAACGTCACGAACAAATCTTACGTGGATTCGTCGATCGCGAACTTTGGAGCCGGAACCTATCTGCCGACGGCGGGCGGGGCAATGACGGGGACGCTGACGCTTAGCGCAAGTCCGACAGCGCCTTTGCAGGCGGCGCCCAAGCAGTACGTGGATTTGTCGGCGGCGTCAAAAGCGGACCTGGTGAGCGGGTTGGTGCCGACGGGCGAGTTGGGGAGCGGATCGGCTTCGTCGTTGAACTGTTTGCTGGGAAACGGGACGTGGGGATCGTGCGCATCGAGCGCGAACGCGACCGCGATTCAAAGCGTTCCAGTAGTATCGAGCGCGCCTTCGAATGGGCAGGTGCTCACTTATTCCTCGACGTCCGGGCAATATGCGCCGGCGACACCGAGTGGCGGAATCGGCGGCGTGTCAGTGAGTCCGGCGGCAAGCCAGAACATCGCGCAGCCGGCGGGCACCCAGTTCAGTGCGAACAATATCGGGGGCATTCGCTACGTGACGCCGAGCGATAACTGGTCGCAGAATCCCGGAGGCTCACTGTCTGTCGGGTCAAACGTGATAACCCTAAGTTCTTGTCCTCGCGGATTGACAACGCAGGCTGTAGGACTTTTTAACTACTACGCTCCGGTATACATTTCAGGCGGTACAGGGACAGCAGAAGTCGCGCCCATTACAGCCACGACTTGCCCACAGGCGGGGAATACTGGAGGCGGAACCGTTACGGTGACGGCGGCGAACACTCACACAGGAGCGTGGACAGTTGCGTCAGCTTCTCAGGGAGTGCAGGAAGCGATTTATGCAGCGCCGATTTCAGCCAACTACACGAGCACGGCGCAAGAGTTGGGCTCTACGATGATCCCGCCGGCGCAGTACACATGGAAGGCCAGAGTCACCGTTCTAAATTCCGGTCAGGCCGTGGATTTCTCCGGTTCGGTTGTGACCTGCACGATGGCTGACTCATGCTTATTTATCGGCACAACGGCCCACCCCTCAAATACCTGGGACGTAACGATCAGAAATTTTACAGGGCAGGCAGGGTGTAATAACTGTAACTTTCCGATGATCGAAGATGCGGGACAGAAGACGACCATGATTGGCATTGGAATCGCGCAATCACAGCCTGTAGGAACGCTTACCAGCGGAAACTCCTTCGGTTCAATTATTCAGGTGGACAACGATCAGTCGGCGGTGATTGACAGGTTCTCCGCCTTCTTCGGGCGCTGGTATCACTGCGACACGACGTTTTGCTCCGTGGCAATCAAAGGCGTGGGCGGGGGAGGGAACGCTGGCATTCTCTACATCTCACACGCGAACATGAATCTAAGTTGCGGGGCAAATGGAGTGGATAATCAAAACGCGAATACGATGCGGATTTCCGACTCCGTGATTCAATCGCAAGCGCAATTTGGGGTGCGCTCGGCGGGCATCTACAGCAATGTACCCAATATCGAACTGGACGATGTGTATTTTGAAGTGGCGGGATGCGCGAACTCAAATCCGCTGGGTCTTGGCGAGGCCGGACTGATAGTCGAGAACGGATTTGCTTCGGTCAAGAATTCGACTGGACCAGTGGGCTCAGCCCCGCTCTACGCCAACACGGGATCGACTCAGTACAACTACTACATCGTCGCGCACAGTTCGACGGCGGGCTACAGTTCGCCCTACCTCGCAGGGATCGCGCTTACCAACGGTTCCGGGAGTATTCCTGTGCTGTGGCCGCAATTCGGAACTACGGGAACCATCACCTATGATGTGATTCGGACATCGGGTCCCGCGAACGCGCCCGCACCTTATACGAACATCTGCACGGGAGGTTCTACGACAACGTGCGGCTCGGTGGCGACCGGACTAACGGTTGGTTCTGCCTGCTCAACCGTGGGGTCGGCCAACATTTGCACCTTCACTGACACGGCATCCACCAGCACCTCGAGTTATACGGTGACGAACCCGCCGACCTACTGGCCCTCACTCGGAAACGGCACTGGGGCGGGTGTGTTTTGGCCGGGCTCGGTGATCATGACGCAGACCTCGGATGCCTTTGGGTCGAGCCCATCGCCATCGGGCGTGCATTTCGACCGCCTCGGGGACAACGCCGCGCCCACCGCTGCAAATCCTGTCAGCCAGTTGGTAAGCAGTTGGGGAGCGCTCCTTCCCAAGTTTTTTGCGCAGCAGTGTGTAAGCCCCAGCGGAGGGACATGGCTCTCTTGTCTGGAAACGGACAACGCGGTTGGCGCTCCAGGGGCTACGCTTTTGGACTCGGCGTTTCCTGGCGCGACTGAGACTGGGCTGAAGGGGCGGTTAATTTTCGAGCAGGGGCAGGCGCAGGGCGGAAATGTCAACGGCACCCACAAAATCACGCTGGTGGATTCAAATTCCGCAAAGACTCTGGCGACCGGAGGGATGCGTCCGACCTATGACGCGAACGATACGTGGATCGGCTTGGACAACGCCGCGGCCACTTCGAACCCGAACGCGCAATTGGCGTTCGGGGCGCCGGCCTCCATCTCGCACTACATTGGAAACGTGGGGGACAATACAAGTTATCTGGAGCGGCTGACGGCCTCGGCGAAGACCATCAATGTGCCGGTGAACGTCAACGGAAATGTGACGGTGAACGGGCAACTACTGGTGGCGGGGCCGTGGATGGTGAGTTCGCCGATTCCGGGGACGGCGATGGTGGCGGCGGGAGCGGGGACTTCGGCGCTGGGAGTATCGAACGACGGAAATTTCTATATTTCAGCGAATGCAGGGACGCCGCAGAAAGTTGCGACGACCGCGAGTAGTTCGTACTTCTCGAACCTGTTTCAGGAAGATGGGAACGATCTGGGCGAGTACAACGGGACGACGGCGCAGAATCTGCACGTGTACTCCAGTTACACGAACAGCTCGACCTGGCAGCGGACATCGCTGGGATATGACGCGACCGACAACTACGCGGTTGTGCGCAGCGAGAATTCGACGTCGGGAGCTGCGCCGGGGTTAGGGTTCTGGGTGAACAGCGGGCTGAAGTGGGTGGTGGATGCGAGCAGCAATTTCAAGCCGTGGACGGACCAGTCGTACAACGTGGGTACGTTCAACAGCGCCGGGAGTGGCAGCGGATTGAGGCCGGGAACGGTTTACGTGGCGGGGAATTCTGCGAGCGGCAGCGGATTTGAGTTGGGAAAGTTTGCCAGCGAGAGTTATGAACTTTGCAATGACACGACGAATGGCACGGTGGTGAATGGGTTAGCGGTGCTCACCACCGGGGGATGTGCGGCGAAGTCTTCGAGCGCGCTGGTGAGTGGGGCGATTGGAGTGGTGATCGCGAATGCGGGGACGTCGGGAGTGGCTACGCTGGCGCGGGCGGGGTCGGCGTATTGCAGCTTCGATGCGAGCGCGACTGTGATTGGGGACTATGTGGTGCCTTCGAGCACGGCCAACGGTGGATTCTATCCTTTATGTCACGATGCGGGCGCTACGCGGCCGACGGGGACGCAAATCCTGGGGCGGGTGCTACAGGCGAGCGCGGGGAGCACGACGGTGCAGATGTTTCTCGACATGCCAGGCTCTAATGTGAGCGGTGGGACATCG
>Ga0210403_10004958_pt1 | contig 11384 bp, 9 predicted proteins | sample IncBWC19MmetaG_FD_150863 | JGI IMG/M metagenome (GOLD analysis project Ga0210403, IMG submission 150863) | Forest soil microbial communities from Barre Woods Harvard Forest LTER site, Petersham, Massachusetts, United States - Inc-BW-C-19-M | ecosystem: Environmental > Terrestrial > Soil >... | reverse complement strand
CTTCGACAATCACGTAGCGGGTGTGATCTACACCTCGCGGACGCCCAGCAATATCTTCCAGCACTTCTATCAGGAGCGCACGAAATTCATTTTGGCCGCGATCGCCGTGATGCTGGCGACGCTTGCGATCGGCTTGGTGTTTTCCCGCACCATCACCAAGCCGATGTATGAATTGATCGGCCGCGCCGCGCGCATCTCGCGCGGCGACCGCGAAGCGTTCAAGCCGCTGGTGCATTACGGCACGCGCGAATTCGCGCAGCTGTCGCGGAGCTTCCTCGACATGGCCGAGCAGCTCTCGCGGCGCTCGGATTACATCGCGACCTTCTCGGCGCACCTGACCCATGAACTGAAATCGCCACTGACCTCGATCAAGGGCGCAGCCGAACTGCTGCTGGAATCCGCGCAGAGCGAAAAGGACAACTTGACCAGGATGGAGCAGAAGAACTTTTTGCGGAATATCCTGGGCGATGCCGATCGGCTCGAGACCATGACGCAAAGGCTGCGCGAGCTGGCGCGCGCCGAAATGCTGCCGCAAAACGAGCGGGCCGAGCTCGGCTTTGTCGTTGGCGGCTTGAAGAGCCGGTTTCCGACGCGAACGATCAGCGCCAGCGGCTGTCTCGACCGCTCGATCGGCATGTCTGCCGAGAAGGCGCTGATCGTGCTGTCGCATTTGACCGACAACGCCATGCGCCACAACGCCAAGAACGTGCGGCTGGAAGCTGCCGGCGAAGCCGGGACGATCCGGCTCACCATATCCAATGACGGCGACCCGATCTCGGCGTCCAATCGCGAAAAGATCTTTGACGCCTTCTTCACCACGCGGCGCGACACCGGCGGCACCGGGATGGGGCTTGCGATCGTGAAAGCCGTCATGACAAGTCATGGCGGATCGATCAAACTGCTGCCGGCCGAAAACGGCGCGGCGTTCGAGCTGGAATTTCCGGCGGCGTGAACGGACGATGGCAATGACGATAACAAGAATGATTTCGCTTGCCGCCGTCCTGCTTGGCGCTATCACCCAGGCGAATGCGCAAGGCGCTTTCTACGAAGCCTCCGAGGCCGAGATCACGGGCGGGCCGCCGGGCTCGGTCATCCGTGACGAACCGATGGGGGCCTCGCCACCCGGCGGCATCGCTCATCGCATGCTTTATCGCTCGACCACGCCGGAAGGAAAGCCGATCGCGGTCTCCGGCGTCATCATCATTCCGCCCGGTGTTGCGCCTTCCGGCGGCTGGCCGATCGTGGCCTGGGCGCATCCGACCACCGGCATCGTGCCGCGCTGCGCGCCGTCGCTGGCGACCTTCATCTTCCAGCAGATTGCCGGCAGCCGGCCGCTGACCGAACGGGGCTTTGCCATCGCCGCCACCGACTATCCCGGCCTCGGCACGCCGGGCCCGCATCCCTATCTGGTCGGGTTGAGCGAAGCGCGCGCCGTAATCGATTCCGTGCGCGCGGCACGAACCTTCCCGGCATGAACAATCATCGCTACGCGGTGTGGGGACATTCACAGGGCGGACAGGCTGCGCTGTTCACGGGCATGATCTCGAAGGACTATGCACCGGAGCTGGAGCTTCTTGGCCTCGCCGCCGCCGCGCCCGCGACCGATCTCGCCACGCTGATGACCGACGACCTCAACACGACCGGCGGCCGAAACCTGACCGCGATGACGGTGTGGTCGTGGTCGCGGGTCTATAACGCCGCGATGGACAGCGTCGTGGCACCGGCGGTGATGCCGGTCGTCGATCGCCTTGCCGAAGAATGCATCGAGTCGCCCTTCGACATCCTGATCCGCGCCCGCACCGCGGCGCCGCTGGCGCAGGAATTCCTGACGGTGAAGAACCCCGCCGAGACCGAGCCGTGGCATTCGCTGCTGGTGCGCAACACGCCCGGCCTGCTGCCGCGCAGTGTGCCGGTCTTCCTCGCGCAGGGCACGAGCGACGGATTGGTGCGGCCGGCTGTGACCATGGATTACATGAAGCGGCTGTGCCGCGCCGGAAGCCGGGTGCGGATGCTGACCCTGCCCGGCGTCAGCCATGGCTTTGCCGGCGCCAAAAGCGCCGACGAAGCGGTCGCGTGGATCTCCGATCGCTTCGCCGGGCGGCCTGCGCCGAACGATTGCGGCGGCTGAAATCCTCAATTTTTCAGATACATCTGGTCATTTCCACATATGTGGAATTTTTTGGCGCGCCTTGGCGCGCCCTCGGCTCCCGCCGTAACCTCCCTCGCAACGATGCCCAATCAGGGCCGCAACATAATTGACGGGGAAGGGTGCCATGAAGGTTTTTGTCTTTGACCTGCTCGCCTATGGCGAACAGCTCGATCATCTCAAGGTCGGCAGCGAGCTGCCCTATCCGCTCTCCAACCGCTATTTCAAGGCCGACGTCGCGGTGCGCACCTATGCCGAGCATCTCGAAGCCTGGGAGGAGATGGACAGGCTCGGTTATGACGGCGTGGGCTTCAACGAGCATCACTGCTCGCCTTATGGCCTAATGAATTCGCCAAACCTGATGGCGGCCGCGGCGGCACAGCGGACCAAGAAGCTGAAACTCCTGATCTACGGCAACCTGCTGCCGCTGCACGAGCCGCTGCGCCTTGCCGAAGAGCTCGCCATGATCGATTGCCTGTCGAACGGCCGCCTGATCTCCGGTTTCGCCCGCGGCATTCCCAGGGAATACCAGGTGCACAACGTGCCGCTGAAGGATTCGCGGGCGCGCTTCGAAGAAGCCTACGAGATCGTCACCCGCGCCTGGACCGAGGAGATTTTCTCCTATGAGGGAAAATTCTGGTCCTACAAGGATGTCGCGATCTGGCCGCGGCCGGTGCAGAGGCCCGGCCCCGAGATCTGGATTCCCATCGTCGGCAGCAAGGAGTCGATCGAGTTCGCCGCGAAGAAGAACGCAGTGATCACGCCGGGCCTCGCCCGCGGCGGCCTGCAGGAAGACATCATCCGCTATTTCGCGAAGTGCCTCGCGAATAACGGCCACCAGATCACGCCACATCATCTCTCGATCGCAATGTCGGCCTATGTCGCCGACAGCAAGGCGGAGGCGGTGAAGGAGTACGCGCCCTACCACCTCTATTTCAACCGCACGCTGTTCAGCCACGGCAATTTCACGGAAACCGCGAAGCAGCGCGACGCCGGCTATGTCTCGCAGTCCTCCACCGACTATGTGCGGCCGGAGAACATGAAGGCGGCGCAGGGCCTGCGCGAGGACTATCGCAACATGACCATGGCCGATTTCGAGCGGCAGGCAGAACACATGCCGCTTGGCACCGCGAAGGAAGTCACCGAGCGGATCATCGCCTCAGCCGAAGCCGCCGGCGCCAACCAGGTTCAGATCAGCCTCAACCGCGGCGCGCTGCCGCAGGAGATGTTCATGGAGCAGATCCGCCGCTTCGCGCGCGAGGTGCTGCCCGCGCTGCAGGCGCACGAGGTGCGCCGCGTCCCGCTCGGCGAGGAGATCGCGGCCTGAAGCGCGATGAGGCATCATCGCGCTTCAGCTTTCTGTTTGCGCAGGATCTCCGCGCAAACGCTACGCGTTTGTCGCCAGGGAAAACCGCTGCACATTTTCCCGGATCATGCGCTAGGATTCGTTTGGAATATCTGCGAACATAACAACAAGAGTGCTGCCCAAGGCACCTCCTTCTGATTTTCATTTGGGGAGGCATTGATGAGCGGGGAATTGAGGTCGCCGGTCGAAGAGGCGCTGGAGAACCAGCCGTTCGGCGCGTTGCAATTGCGGGTCGTCCTGCTCTGCGCGCTGGTGCAGGCCTTCGACGGCTTCGATCTCGGCACCATCGGCATGGCGGCGCCGTCGCTGTCGAAAGCCTGGGGCGTAGCTCCACCGCAATTCACCATCGCCTTTGTGATGTCGAGCGTCGGCATCCTCGTCGGCGCGCTGGCCTCCGGCCCGCTCGGCGACCGTTTTGGGCGCAAGCCGTTGTTGATCCTCAGCGTCGCCTTCATCGGCCTGTTCTCGGTGTTGTCGGCGTTTGCCTGGTCGGTCCCCTCGATGACGGCGATGCGGTTTTTGACCGGGATCGGCATCGGCGGCGCCATGCCCGTCACCGTCGCGCTGACCGCCGACTACTCTCCGATCAACCGCCGCGGTACGCTGCTGATGCTGATGTTCTGCGGCAACACGATCGGCGGCTTTCTCGGTGGCCAGCTGGTCGCGCAGATTTTGCCGATCTTCGGCTGGCAGAGCATTTTTCTCTCCGGCGGCATCCCGCCGCTGGTGCTGATCCCGTTCCTGCTGCTCTATTTGCCGGAATCGCCGCGCTTTTTGATCGCGCATCGCGCCGATGCGCCGGCGACGCAGGACATCCTGCGCAAGCTCAATGTCAGCGCGCAGGCTGCGGCGACGAAACTCGTCGACGTCGCCAAGGGCAATCCGGTACAGCAGCTTTTCACCGGTGGGCTCGCGCTGACCACGATGCTGGTCTGGGTGGTGTTCTTTGCGAACCTGCTCAACATGTACCTGTTCAGCTACTGGATGCCGACGGTGCTCAATCTCTCCGGTCTCAAGCCGGAGGTCGCGGTGTTTTATGCCAGCATGTTCCAGCTCGGTGGCATTTTGTCGTGTCTGCTGCTCGGGCCGATGATCGATCGTTTTGGCGCGCCAAAGGTGCTGGCCTGCAGCTTTGCCTCCGGTGTGATTTTCGTGCTCGCCGTCGGCCTTGCCAATTTGCCGGTGCCGTTCATCGCGATCCCGATCCTCGGCGCGGGAGCGGCGATGATCGGCAGCCAGTTGGGCGCGAACGCGATGGTGGCCGCACTGTATCCGGCACGCATCCGCTCGACCGGCGTCGGCTGGGCGCTCGGCGTCGGCCGGCTCGGCGGCATCGCGGGTCCCGCGATCGGCGGCACGCTGCTCGCCTTCGGCCTGCCGCCGAAGCAAATTTTCCTGTGTGCCTGCGTACCCGCGCTGATCGCGGCCACCTGCACCTTCCTGCTCTCGATGAAGGCCGCGCGCAACCGCGAGGTCGTGACGGCTGCGCCGCAGGCGCGCACCGCGTGAGCAAAGGATGCCGGTGAAACCATGAAAGATTTCGCCGGCAAGGCTGCGTTCATCACCGGGGGAGCCGGCGGCATCGGGTTTGCGATGGCACGCGCCTTCGGCCAGCGCGGCATGAGGGTCGCGATCGCCGATGTCGAGGCGGAGAGCTGCGCGAAGGCGGTCGAGACCCTGCGCCGCGAGGGGATCGCGGCGATCGGCAGTATTTGCGACATCGCTGACCGTGAGTCGCTCGCGGAGGCGGCTAGCAAAACCTTCGCGGAGTTCGGCAAGGTGCACGTCCTCTGCAACAATGCGGGCGTGTCGCGCGCGGGCCCGATCGAGACGATTGCCTCGTCCGATTGGGACTGGGTGATCGGCGTCAACCTCAAGGGCCTCGTGCACGGCCTCCAGCTGTTCCTGCCGCACATGAAGGCGCATGGCGAGGAGGGCCATATCGTCAACACCGCATCCGTCAATGGCGTCGTTGGCGCGCCGCTCGCGGGACCCTACAGCGCCACCAAATTCGCGGTGGTCGGCATGTCCGAAGTGCTGGCGGCGGAACTGGCGGAAACGCCGATCGGCGTCAGTGTGCTCTGTCCAAGCTGGGTCAAGACCCGCATGCTCGACAATGGCCGCAACCGCCCTGCCCGCTTCGGCGGACCGATCAAGCTCGATGCCGACAGCGCCAATGCCGAGCGCAATGCGCGTTATGCCAGGGCGCTGGAGGACGGTCTTGATCCCGCCGATGTCGCGGCGCTCGTGATCGGTGCGATCGAGACGCGGCGGTTGTTTGTCTTCACCCATGCGGAGACCCGCGCCGCTGTCGAGCGCTGCCATGAGCTCATGCTGCAGGGTTTTGACGCGCTCGGCGAGACATCGCAGCGCAGGGCGGGATAGGAGCAGCAAATGGAGTTCTCCGGCAAGACGGCGTTCGTCACCGGCGCCGCCAACGGGATCGGGCTCGGCATCTGCCGCGCGCTGGCGCGAAACGGCGTCAACCTCGTGCTCGCCGATATCGAGCAATCGGCGCTGGACACCGCGCGCCGCGAGCTTGAGAGCTTCAACGTCCGCACCCGCGCGATCGAGGTCGACGTATCCGACGCGGCCGCCTTCGAGCGCGCCGCCGATGAGGCCGAGCGCGAGTTCGGCAACATCCATTTCCTGTTCAACAATGCCGGCATCACAATGAAAGCCGTGCCGCTGTGGGAGATCACGCCGCAGCAATGGGAATGGATCTTTGGCGTCAACATCTTCGGCGTCATCAACGGCATTCGCACGCTGGTGCCGCGCATGAAGGCGCATGGCGAAGCCGGCCATGTCGTCAACACCGCCTCAATCGGCGGGCTACAGGTCAATCCGAAGCTGCGCAACGGCTCTTATGCCATGACCAAATACGCCGTCGTCGCCGCATCCGAGGCGCTGGCGCTCGACCTGGAAGGATCAAGCCTCGGCGTTTCCGTGTTGTGCCCGGCGATCGTCGCGACCACGCTCTATGCTTCCGCGCAACGCCGCCCGGAGCGGCTCGGCGGCCCCTTTGGGCGGCCGACCCCCGAACACGCCAAGGCGTTTCACGCCGCCGGGATACCGCCCGACGACGTCGGCCGACGCGTGCTCGATGCGGTCGCGAGAGCTGAGTTCTTCATCTTCACCCATGAGGAGCCGCGCGACTGGATCGAAGCGCGGCATCGGCGGCTGATGGCGGGGTTCGATTCGATCGAGCGCTACAATGCGCGGGAGCGCGGCGTCTAACGCGCACGCTGCATCTTCTCCCTCTCCCCGTTCTTACGGGGAGAGGGTCGGGGTGAGGGGCTGCCTCCACGAACTCAGCTCGCGGAGAGTCCCCCTCACCCGCCGCGCAAGAGCGCGGCGACCTCTCCCCGCGCGCGGGGAGAGGTGAGAATAGAGAGATCGCGCCCTAATCCCCCTCGCCCGCAAAATCCTTCAGCCGCGAGTTCTCGGCCCGGAATGCGGCGAGGATTTTGGTTAGATTCTTCTCGATCCGCTCCTGCGGGCCAGCGATGCCGATCGCGAGCCGGCGGTGGCCGACCGGCGTCGGCACGATCATGCCGACCACGCCGACGCCGCGCGTCACCATGCCGCGCGACAGGCAATAGCCGTCGCGGCGGACCTGCTCGATGCCGTCCTTGAGGCGGTCGAGCGACGACAGGCCGCGCTCGATCTTCTTCTGCCTGATGGTGCGCCGGAAAATCCGCGCGATCTCGTCGTCGCGCAATTCGCTGAGCAGCGGCCAGCCGAGGCCGGAATGTACCAGCAGCACGCGCGAGCCGACATGGGTGACATATTGCAGCGGCTCGCGCGCCCGCAGGATCTCGACGATCTCGACATAGATGTCGGTCATGGTGCCGAGCAGGATGGTCTCGCCGAGCTTGCGGCCGATCCGCCGCACCGCCTCCTGGATCGGTCCGCCCTCATACCTCGCCGGCGTAACCCAATCGCCGAGCTGTGACAGTTTTGGCGTCGGCAGATAGGCGCGCGAGGCGCTCTCGAAGGAGAGATAGTTCATCTGGGCCATGGTTCTCAGCAGCGCCGCGGCGCTGGAGGTCGGCATGCCCAGCGCATCGACCACGTCCTTGAGACGCAGCGGCGATTGCCGCTCGCGGAACAGTTCGAGGATATCGAAGACCCGGCGCGCCGACTTGGTCAGTCCGTCCGACATGCCACCTTCGCTATGGTGCGTGTTCGATATGCGCGCGGATCGACCGGCTCTCGTTGTCGATCCAGCCGAATTTTTGCACGGCAGCGATCATGGCGGTCAGGCCGTCCTGCCACCAGGATTCGGATTTCAGCGATGGCCAGCCGCGCAACGCCTGCTCGGAAATCCAGGCGTGGCCGCTGTCATGCTTCATCGCAATGCGGCCGAGCAATTCGGCCTGCGCGGCCGGATCAGGCGCGCCTTCGATGCGCACCGAAAACGCCTTGAAGTTCTTGGGATCGTCGATCTCGATCGAGCGGCTTGTGGCAATCAGGCGGATGATCATGGCGCAATTCCTGCTACTATTCGTTGCGAGCGAGACTTCACGTCGAGGACCCGCCCCGCTGCGTTATAAATCGATTGCCTGGAGATTGCATGTCCATCCTGATCCGCGGCGGCACGGTGATCAACCATGATCATTCCCGCCGCGCCGATGTCCTGATCGAAGGCGAGACCATCGCTGCCATTGCGGCGAACATCGAACCGCCAGCCGGGGCCGAGATCATCGATGCCGGCGGCTGCGATGTGATGCCGGGCGGCATCGATCCGCACACCCATCTCGAACTGCCCTTCATGGGCAGCGTATCGGCCGACGATTTCGAATGGGGCACCAAGGCGGCGCTCAGTGGCGGCACGACCATGGTGGTCGATTTCTGCATTCCCGATCCCGGGCAATCGATGCTGGTCGCCTACCAGGACTGGCGCCGCAAATCCGAGAAGGCCGCCGCCGACTACGGCTTCCACATGGCTGTGACGTCATGGTCGAAGCAGGTGTTCGACGAGATGGAAATCGTCGTCAAGACCTATGGCATCAACACCTTCAAGCATTTCATGGCCTACAAGGGCGCGCTGATGGTGAACGACGACGAACTCTACAACTCGTTCGCGCGCTGCGCCCATCTCGGCGCGATGCCCCTGGTGCATGCCGAGAATGGCGATGTGGTTGCGCGCATGCAGGAGGCGCTTCTGGCGCGCGGCATTTCGGGCCCCGAGGGCCATGCTTTTTCGCGGCCGCCGGAAGTCGAGGGCGAGGCCACCAACCGCGCCATCATGATCGCCGACATGACCGGCGCGCCGCTTTATGTCGTGCACACCAGCTGCCGGCAGGCGCACGAGGCGATCGCGCGGGCGCGTGCCGCGGGCAAGCGCGTCTATGGCGAGCCGCTGATCCAGCATCTCCTGCTCGATTCCAGCGAGTATGAAAGCCGGGACTGGGATCACGCCGCACGGCGCGTGATGACGCCCCCGTTCCGTGACAATGCGCACCAGGAAAGCCTTTGGGCCGGATTGCAATCGGGCTCGCTTCAGGTGGTCGCCACCGATCATTGCTCCTTCACCACGGAGCAGAAGCGGATCGGCGCCGATGACTTCCGCAGGATTCCGAACGGCACCGGCGGGCTCGAGGATCGCATGCCGCTGCTGTGGACCGCCGGCGTCAACACCGGCCGGCTGACCAAAGAGGAATTCGTCGCGGTGACCTCGGCCAATATCGCCCGCATCCTCAACATCTATCCGCGCAAGGGCGCGGTCGCCGCCGGCTCCGACGCCGACATCGTCGTCTGGGATGGCGCGGCGAGCAAAATCATCACGGCGAAGCGCCAGCTCAGCCGCATCGACTATAATGTGTTCGAGGGATTTGCCTGCACCGGCGCGCCGGTTGCCACGCTGTCGCGCGGCAAGATCGCCTGGAAGCAGGGCGAGCTTCGCGCCGAACGCGGCGATGGCCGCTATGTCGAGCGGCCGGCATTTTCGCCGGTTCATGTCGCCAATTCCACCTGGAAGGTGCAGACCGCGCCCAGGGCCGTGGAGCGCGCCCGGATCACGCCCTAGCGCATGATCCGGAAAAGTGCGTAGCGGTTTTCCCTCGCGACAAACGCGAAGCGTTTGCGCGGAGATCATGGTGGCGGGCGAGCACGCGATGCCGCCGCCATTCTCGACCAGCGTGTCGAAATCCTCGGGCACGCGGGCGAGGCGCGGCTGGGTGCCATCACGGTCTTGGCAGCGCAAGAACTGTCGACTCATGGCTGCCCCAAATGAAACACTTCGCGAGAGGCGGGGTGATCGCGTGGAAGACAAGAGCCAAGAAGGATGTGAGTGAGACGTGCTGGTGGTCGGCTCCGGCTGCGCCGGCCTCTCCGCCGCCGGCAACGACATGGCGAGCATCAAGGCGGCAATTATCCCGGTGCAGGGATCACGCTCGGCCCGGCGCTGACTTTCGGCTATATCGCGGGCAAGCATCTGGCGCGTGCGAATTGAAAAACCCATCTATCTCGGGCTTGCCGGGGAGTTTGGGGGCATGGCAAATGCCGTGAAATCGCCCAACCTGAGATGGATGGTCGGGCAGCTCGGCAGCACAAGCGCGGTCCAAAAATGATAAAATGCCTGGCATTTGCACTTTTCATGGCGCTGACGGCCGTCAACGGCCTGCCCAACGCAGGGCAGCGCCTTGATGGCAATCTGATCAGGGTCGGACTGGACGACGATCCGCGCGCGACACCTGCGCCTGCGGCATCGCCAGCTCCCGCCGCATCGAATGACACTTCCGCCGCCAACGACCCCGCCTCCTGCAACGGCGTCACGTTCACGCGGAGCCTGAAATATGGCGAGGACCGTTTGAACGTCCTCGATGTCGCGACCGGGCAATCCTCGGGCATGAGACGTCCGGTCGTGGTGTTCGTGGCGGGCGACAACTTTGCCGGCGATGGCAGCACGACCGCGGCGAATCCGCTGCTCGGAGAGGCAATGTGCTTTGCCGCGCGCAACGGATTGGTGGCCTTCAGCGTGTCCTACCGGCTCGCGCCGGCGGCGCCCTGGCCGGCGGGATCCAGGGATGTGGCCGCGGCGATTTCCTGGATTCATGAGAACGCCGATCTGTTTGGCGGCGACAAGCAAGAGATCATCCCGATCGGCTATGCCACCGGCGCGTTCCACCTCGCGAGCTTCCTTGCCAATCCGGAGTTCCAGGAGCGCGACTCCCATGTCGCGGGCGCCGTGCTGGTGTCGGGCGTCTATCGCCCCACGCCGGATGCAGGAGACGGCGAGAAATCCTATTTCGGCACTGACGCCAGCAAATATGACAAGCAGTCGGCGCTGCCGGGCCTCACCGCGCTCGATGTGCCGCTTGTGGTGGCGTGGTCGCAGGCCGATGCGCCGCGCTTCGTCGCGCAAGGCGAGAAGCTGAAGGACCTGCTGTGCGGCGCCGGACATTGTCCGCGCTTTGCGCTCCTGACCAAGCCCGGCAGCCCGGCGTCGGTATTCGATCTCGACGGCGCCGGCGGCGACCTCCACGAGCGGCTGCGGCAGCTGATCGGCCAGATCGACGCACGGGGATTGCCGTAAGGCGCCAATCAGACCTGGGGGATGTCGCCGTCGGCGACGAAATCGATGCCGGTCGAATAGCTGCTGTCGTCGGAGGTGGGGCGCCTGAAACGGATCGACCGACTTGCCGGTCGATTTGGAGCGCCGTTCGGCTCGTCCCTGCCTATCGGGCGAACAAATCGCGTTGCGCCGACGGAGGCGCCGGATAGGTCAGAACCTCCGCACCTTGCGGCTGGGCCGCCTCATTGATGGCTGCGGCCTCGATTTTTCCTGGCGCGAGGATGTGAAAGACATCCTCGCCTGCCGCAAGCAGATAGTCGGTGATGATGCGCCGATGGCAGCGCCACCATACC
>Ga0210403_10004957_pt1 | contig 11386 bp, 7 predicted proteins | sample IncBWC19MmetaG_FD_150863 | JGI IMG/M metagenome (GOLD analysis project Ga0210403, IMG submission 150863) | Forest soil microbial communities from Barre Woods Harvard Forest LTER site, Petersham, Massachusetts, United States - Inc-BW-C-19-M | ecosystem: Environmental > Terrestrial > Soil >... | reverse complement strand
GGAGATTCCATGTCAACAGCCGTTCTGCCGGTCAACCGCGACAGCCTTCCCTTCCTCAACGCCCTGGATGATGGCGCTGGCCCACAGCAGCAAACCGCCCTGGAACTGCTCCAGCGCTGTGTCTGCGCCCCGGAGGAGCCGGCGTGGCTGGAATTCCTTAACCGGATCAGGCCCTTTCTGGCGTCGGTAGTCACCAGTAATTTGCGGCGATGGCGATCAGCCAATCCGTGGCTGGTGGACGACCTGGTACAGAACATCTATCTAAAGCTCTGCGCCAATGATTTCAAGGCCCTGCGCGAGCTGGAGTGTCCTCACGAGGCCGCCCTGTTCGGATTCCTGAAGGTAGTGGCCAGCCACACAGCCCAAGACCACTTCCGCAGTTCGTGCTGCCAGAAAAGAGGCAGCGGACAAGTCGAATGTGACCTCGAAAACATCCGGCCCACGCGCGAACAGACCCACAATTTTGGCCGGGCCGTGGAGCAGAAAATTCTTATCCGCCAGATTAACGAATGCCTGCAAAGCTATAAGGAAGAAGCCCATTTCACTCGCGACTACAGAATCTTCTGGCTCTATTACAGCCACGGACTCACTGCCAGAGAAATCTCCGAGCATCCCAAGATCGGTGTCGGCGCCAAAGGGGTCGAGAGCATCCTGCTACGGCTGACGCGGATGGTCCGGGTCAAGATGAATGCCGCTCCCCGTGAGGCGGGGTTGCGGGCGAATTGAGGGTGAATCGACACCGGCAGCCACGCTACGCGCTGAAGAGTGACTGCCGGCGTCGTGACGATGTTGCTACAGCCCTTTGAATTTCGACACCAGCTTGCCCACATCGAACTTCGTGCCGAACAAGAAGCGCAGATCGTCGGGGGCCGGCTTGCTTAGACGATCTCCACCGAATGTCCGTTGGCCAACGTTCGCGCTGAACCCGATCACGGCAGGCGTGTTCGGTATCTTAAGCAGACCTTCCATTTGGAATCGCCATAGCCGCTGATGGCCCAGATCGGTTGAGCCCGGCACATGCACGAGGCTTTCGAGGTTACTAAACCGCCCCACGGTAATGTCGAGATGGCTGATGTCCTGTGGCGCCTGGTCGCTTGAGGAACTGAGCCGGTAGTGACCAAGGCGAGTGCCAACGGAATAGTTATTGTAAAAACGCCCGTTGTTGACCGGGATCGCCGGTGCTGCGGCAGGACCTGCTGCAGCCGGAGTTTGAGCGGTGGCATTCGTGTCGAAGGTCTCGACCGGCGTGTCAAACCCCACTTTCATCAACGGCGCCCAGTACAGGGCGTTCCTTGCGCCTTGGTAGTGCCATGTAGTGGTCAGCATGGGAAAATAGGCGCCGGCGGAAAAGCGCGCCGTCTTGCGCGACGTCAAGAACGCATCGAGCGTCTGTTCGCAACTTGGTCCCGTGCCCGGACTGCTGCCCGAAGCGGCCTTCTGGCAACTTGCGACCGGCACCGAGGTAAGGCGCGTATCGAAGAACGTGCTGACTCCCACCCCATGCCCGCCGGAATTCTCCACAAAGGAATCCGGCATCCGCCAGCTCTTGTCGAGAACGAAGGCCAGGAATGTGCTGGCGCTGGAAAAGCTGCCCTGATTCTGTGAAATCAAGGCGCCTGATGTAAACGTGGCGCGCACCCGGCCCCAATCGGCTACTCCCTGTGTTTCCTGAGGCACGGAGAGGAATTTCGCCGACGCCTGGATCAGCCGCTTACAAATATCTTTTTGTGCACCATCTCCGGCATCGCTCCAGTTGATCATTGTGGCGCCGCAGTCGGTGTCAGCAAAATAGGCGCCTTTATCCGTGTCGCTCTGGCTCCGTTTGCGGTGCGTTCTTTGGATGATCCGCCGGTCGGCCTCGTCGGTAGTCATCTGGTTTGAGACATAGCCAAAGATCGTGGTGGAGGTCGTTTGCTTTCCAGCGTCATCCTTCTGTTGGGTCTCAAAGTATTGCTCAATCTGAATCTCCTGACCAGTATCCAGGGCCTGCGGGATATCCATAGACCATGTACCCTGCGCGCTAACCACCGGGTCCTCGCCTGTGACCGCAATCTGCACCGCAAGCTCCCGATCGGTGAGAATACCCGTATTTCCATCAGCCACCAGCCAGGCGCGGATTCTTGTGGAACAGCCGGTCTTCGTCGGCTCGGCCATGCCGGTGATCTTTGTGGTCCCCTCCGTCAGGCGGCTCGTAATGCGCGGGCGGACAGGATTTTTTTCAGGGCAAGGTGCGTCCGGTGGGGACGGCCCCTCTGCTTTCTTGACCGCCGCCGCGCCTGCATCATTCACCTGCAAGCTATAAACCTGGGCCGCAACCACGCCGCTCGCATCGGAGAGAGAGACGGCGAAGCGGACAGGCTCCCCTTTGGTCGACTTGGCCGGCTTCCCTGTAATCGTAGAATTCTGATTGAGCGTCAGTCCATCTGGTAGAGCGCCGATGAGATCAAGATGGATTGGCAGTGAAACTTTTACCTTGAAGACCAGACCTTCGTTGTAATCAACTCCGACCGTTGCCGGCGGCAGGCCCACCTGCGCCTGCACAAAAAGACCCATCGTTAGACAAAACACGAGCCCTGCAAATCTCTGCGGATACTTCATTGACCTCTCCCCCTCTCGACCGAAATTTTCGGCCTGTCAAGGCAATAGAACGGGAGGAGGAAGAAGTTCCCTTTCGGATTATTCTTCGGCCACGGATGTGCTGGCCGGAGGACGGACTGCCCCGGCAGGAGGACACCGATGCCCTCAGCACGACGCAACATTCCGCCCCCTTTGCAGGACCAACCAGCACGAACTTCAACTGCCCCTTCGATGTCACGGGAACAACAGTTGCGGGTGCCGACGACTTTTCCCATCTCACGACTCACCACAGCGGCACCTGGCTAGCCCGCGGTATTCGAAATGGCATTCAGGATGTTCTCCGGCGGCTGATTGCAGGCAGCAATTGCACCATCGACTGCAAATTGCGCAAACCCACTGGCGCTATGGTTGAGTGCAAGAACCTTAGTCCGTACCAGCCGACATCGGCGTCCGCCCGCGGGAAGCTCGGTGATCACCAGAGACGGCGTGATCACAGCCCACTAAATTAACATTAGATTTACTGACTTGCAATTCTGTAGGGGCCCATTAAACGGCGTAAACGGCTGAGCGAATCTCACCTGAAATTCGCCCTCGAATTCCAAGCTCAAATCAAGACCAACCATCAGGCCCAGTTTTGCCAAATCGCTCTTTGCTTCCGGATGACCACGGTCCGTTTCTATCACGAACGGGGCGTAGCTGATAAACATCTCTAGCTGCTTTTCGTCCGGAGAAGGATCAAAGGGAACGGGAAAATTAAATCTGGGATCTTCACTCGAAGTCAGCACCGGTGCTCCGGCCTTCTCATAAAGCAACCTAAAACCAGTTGGCCTGTTCAAGAATGTCGCTGTCGGCAACGAAGCACCGTGAATCTTGCAGGGCACTGAGCTGACTGAAACCATGGACTTAGGTCGCGGCAAGGTCAGATGGACAAAAAATGATTGCGGCAGATGACCGGGTTGAACAGCCAGAGGCACGCTTGGATTGCTGGCCGGTGGATTGAAAGCCGATGTGGCGCCAGGAAACGTTTGTGGGTTTGGAGCCAGCAACGAATACTCACGGAGATTGCCTAAAACAAAGCTACTGACATCTGTACCAATTCCGGCCTGATGTTCAAAATGCGCATCGTCCAAGACGGGCATCCATACCTCGAGGATCGCATCTGTCTGTTTAAAAGCCATCGGACCAATCATAGTGATTGCAAGTGGAAGATCAGAAAACTTGACCGCCATAAAGTATCTCCTTTAGTTCCAAAAGTGAATATCTCTCTGCTTGTTGCTGTGGTCGCTGGTCATCACCGTTTCTCCAGCATAAGCACCTTGAACACCAACCTTGATTTGTATAGTGAAGAACGTACAGATTCACAATGTCCCTTTTGTACAATATCGTCACGGTGAGAGCAGGGGCACCTGTTTGACTGAAGACAGATATTCTTCTCTGATTGAAATGGTTAGACGCTCATAAGTCGTTTATTTTTATCCAGAGGTGGAGATACAACATCTGCATCGCTGACACTCCAGTCGGCACTTCATGCAGATATTGGGCGGTCACTTTGAGCACGTGGCCAAACCAATAGGATGGATCAAGCTGGGTGAAGTCGGGCACCTAAAGCGCGTCCGTCAGTTACACACATACTGTGGGCCAGCCTCCAGCCCTGGACCGGGGTACAAGCGTTGCGGTGTACCTAGCACTGTTGAAAGAAACCTTGATGGGCAGTATTTGGTCTGCCCTTTAGGAACTACCAGGTGAATACTAACCTCTAATGTTTCAGAAGATAACGGGCCAAAATTTATCGGTCCAAGAGAAGCTGTTACTTTGTAATGAGCAGGCCATTGCTATCCAATGATTGCTGAGCTAGCTAAAGTCTAAAATAAGATTATGTTTGCTGATTTGCAATTGTGCAGTGGACCAAGAGGTACCTGTTTTCCCGGGGGCTCAATCTTCAGTTTGAGCTTAAGATCCAGCATGTCGCCCAGTCTCTTGAAATCGTCTTCAGCTTCCCCATCCCCGCCGGTATAAACAAAAGGGACATAATTGATGAACATCTCCAATTGCTTCTCCTCTGGGGCCGGGTCAAAAGGTGGGTAGTAGCTGAACTTGCGGTCGAGATCAGACGTTAAGACAGGTACACCCGCTCGTTCATAAAGCAGCCGGAAGCCGACCGGACGGAGCTGATAGTTTGATGTAGTGCTCTTTCCATTTTCATAAATCATGCATGAAACCGGATTCAACCCAATCATCCACTTTGGCCTCGGCAGCGTCAGATGGATAAAATAACTCGTTGGCTCATATTTCTTTGGCTCGACAAAATAGGGGCTGCAGACTTTTTTCTGATTCGTGCCGTTGGACTGTCGATCATATGAAGAAGGGTAGTAAGCCGCGGTTGTTGAGGCATACTGCGGCGGGTTCGGATCGAGCAGCGTAAACTCACGGAGTTTGCCATCAAAGATGAAGCTATTAAGATTAGTCCCGATGCCCGCTTGGTGCTTGAAATCTTCTTCAAGCTTCGGGAACCAAACATCCAGAGTAACCCCATTCTGCTTGAATGCCATCGGGCCGATCATGTTGATGGCGAGAGGAAGATCTGACCAGCTATTTGCCATAGCTTCTCCTTGAAAATGAAATAGAAATGTTTTCACAATCGGAACCACCCAAGTAACCGCAATCCAGAAAGCTGTCCATCCAGCACTAGAAAGGACATGCTTCTCATGCACCTGTAAGGGGCTAGAGTGCTCCGACAGTCGTACCAATAGCATCCCTGGTTTTAATAGCATCGCTCTTAAATCAGACTTTTCCAAACACTGAAAACGCGGCCCAATAATACGGATGAGAATAACGCTGCTGTGACCGGACCTCCTGTCTGGCGAGCCTCAGCGCTGCGTTAACCCCGCGGCCAGCCTGAAGATGATGATAAAAACTTTCGATGAGGTCTTTCGTCGCTGCCGAATCAACCGGCCAGCGGCTAGCGATAACTTGCGGTACCCCCGTCGCCAGAAACACCCGGGCGAGACTGCTGGGTTCTCCTAACGTCCGCATTCCGTTGCCCGCGGTTCCACAAGCTGAAAGCACGACTAGCTTTGTGGTGTAGATCTTGGCTCGTCCAAGTCGCACCGCATCCAGTACGTCCGGGACTCCTGCTGAATCTATCTGGCCCAGCAACAATCCTGAGCCATCCCGGGCGAGTAAGGCATGGCCCACATAATGAAAAATATCGGCGTAGGATATTGCTCCAAGAATGGCTGCAGAGTTGGCATCTGAGCCCAAAAGTAGTCGGGCTCCCGGCATCAAGCGGACGATCTCTCGGGCCTCCCTTTCTGCATCTGCAAGGGTGATATTGCCCGCAACCAGGACATGACGGTCGACACCCGCACTTAGCACCGCCCGCGCCGCTGAAATGTACGCTTTGCCCGGCGACAAGGCGATTTCAATCTCGTCACCGAGCAGTTTTCCATCCGGATCGGCTAGCGCCTCAAAGGCTATGGCATCGAGCATTCCATCCGTTTCTATCAATAGGCGCTTGTGAGACCGGACCAATGCCGCTAATGGCCCAATCAGAAGGTCGTAGAGCCGACGCTGTTCAAACGCCAGTTTTTGTTCGTCCGATGTCCAGTCAGCACATTGTTCTGCGAATTCCTGAACCAATAGGGTGAGGTCGTGCGGAGGAATTGCCAGCTTAAAGAATACGGTGCGATTCGAATCCTGATACCAGGCTCCGACCTGATCCTGAAGCAAAACATATGACACCAGTGCTGCATCGCCATCGCCTAACGCAATAGTGCGACCCGCTTTCTGGCTTGCCTGTCCATAAATTCCCCTAGGTAATGGCCCTTTTCCTGCAATATGCCGGGAGACGCGTAGTGGCGCGCTCTTATACCACTCCCATCTCTCGAATGCCTCGAGGGTATCCCTCGCCAGTGCGAATCTGACAAGTGCACGGTAAGAGCGGTCATAGGCTCGGGTCCAAACGATCCGATCCCGTTCGCCGCTAATCGATGACAGGCCCCTTTCCGCAATTTCGACAGCCTTTATCGAGGCTTCTTCGGCCTCATGATTCTGTCCCAAACCAAGAAATGCATCGGATTGTGCTAAATAGAAATCCATCTGAAAAAAACGATTATTGGCCCTTGGTACCCATGGCTCCACATCGCGGAGGTGGCGAGCAGCGCTGGAGAAATCACCCTTAGCGGTTTCGACACGAGCCATGCCGAGTTGGGCCGCAGAGCGCAGAAGATCGAGCGTGTCGCCAACAGGAGCCATGGCGAAGTGTCGTTTGGATTCCTTCAAAAACTGTTCTGCGATTGGCACCTGACCGGTTTGCAACGCCGCATTAGCTACTCTTTGGCACTCAAAAGCCAACATCGCATGATCCCCATCGTCGGCGATAAGGGTGGTGGCCTCGCGACCAACGCTTACCTGCGCGAACCACTCCTGTGAGTCTGCCGTGATCGAATCCAATACTGTATACAAGCCATAACCACGCATTGATGGATACGCGCCTGACCAAAACCTTGCTAGTCCGGCATTTGCCAATCTGGTTGCGGCGGAAAAATCTCCGCTCGTCCATTCCAGTGAGGCTGAGAGCGCGACGCTGCGCAAGTAAAGCACACCGTAGTTGTGCTTTTGAGCCAGATCAATTGCAAGACTCACTCCGGCTTTAGCTGCATTCATTCGACCCATCATGTTCGCACAGATCGCTGCTTCGAGGTCAGTCTGTATGCTCAACCAAGTATATGACCTGCCTTCCAACTCGTGCATCAGATTTTGAGCATCTCGAAGACAAACATCCGCTTCTTGGAGAAAGTGAGAGACATAGATATCTTGGTAACGGGCCCGCAATAGACCAGGCATCAAATTAGAAACCTCAGATAAATGCGCTGACTGTCGCGCTGCAATGCGGGATCCGGCGTAGTCGCCAGCGTCGCTGAGCGCCTGTGACCTTGCCAACGCGATGATTGCAGAGCGCTGTTTAGAACTCCCGTCGAATACAGTGATCATGTCATGCAGCCACGCATCGCCGTGATGTTGCAAAGCGACTTGCGCGACGATTTCTGAGACCTGTTTGATGCTTGATTCCTCCTCAGATCCCAATTTCAGACGGGACATATGCGGCAACCAAGAAGATGTAGCCACGTCCAGATACAACTCAGGTCTCTGGTCTATAACCTCGATTTCTGCGCTGGAATCGCGTTGGTAACGCTCCGCTATAACCTCCGGAGGATCGACGGGCAAGCTGCTTTTTTGCTTGTACCTCTTCAATCTCTCTTGTATCGCTTCTCTGCGTTCGCGCGCTTCAGCCGCCCATCCAGAGGACGAGTCGATCTTCAGGTAGGTGTCCCATACGTCCAACGCCTCTGTCAGAGCTTGCATACGCTCACTGACCAGGGCCAGATTGAACCATGCCATCGAGCTTTGCGGATTTCTAGCGGTCACTTCTCTTAACAGGTCGAGGGCTTGGGGCAAGTCGTCTTCAAATCCCGGCGCACTCGATCTTTGGAACAGCGCGCTTGCAAGATCGATTTCGACGTTGTCATCCAGGGGCGAAAACTGGTGGGCCCTTTCAAGGTTGTGTACAGCGTTTGTGTAGTCGCCAAACAGCAACTCGGCCCGTCCTTCTTCGCTCAGCCAAGTCGGGTCCCGCAAGCGACCGCTCCGTTGCTTCGCCAACTTACTCAAGGCTTCCAGCAGGGCTGCTGATTGAGCAACGCGTGGCCCACTGCCACCTCGCTGCTCACGCACAGGGCCATAGGCCGCACCAGGAACGCGCATCTCGAACGGCCTTTGTTCCGTATAGGCTTGAGCCAGCAGCTGCTCGACCGACGGCTGACGGAGGGTCGTCCAGCCCCACCAGCTTGCCGCAGCGAGCACGACGGACGCGGCGGCCGCCCATCGCAGCCACCAGATGAAGCCCGGTTTGTCCGATTTCTGTTCCGGCACCTTTCGGCCTCCACTCCTAGCTGCTAACCATTGGGCCAATTCCCGTTGACCGCTCTTGCTGGCTGTACTGCGCTGGGCGAGCATGGTTTGCTCCGCCTCGGTCAATTCATCCGTAAGCACTTCGCCGGCTTCTCGCAGCAGTCTGCCGCACCAGTCGCAGCCGGCTGCATGCTCTGCGAACTGTAAGGCTGCTGGCTGGTCTAACAAGCCGACCGCCAGATCTGGCCAAACGTCCTCTGGCGGACAGTTGGGGCCGGCCGCAGCCTGCTTCTGTGGCCTTATGTTCCTCAATACCTCGTCGGCCTTCTCGTACTTTTTCGCCATGGATTGGCAGACCTCACACCCTTTCAGGTGCAGATTTGCCTCCGGCAGCGCGGCGCCAGAAGACGTTTTGGTCTCTGATCCGGTGTCCCCGAAGAGCAGCAGCTCCAATTCCTGCTGAGACAGGTGTGCATCCGCTGGTCTCATGACTGCCCTTCTCCCTTCTTTAACGTATTCAGGAGGCGAATACCTTTCGGTGGCTGTTCCCTGGAGTCCATTTGCTCCACAATCTGCTCCCGGAGCGCCTTCGCCAGACGATGGAGGGTGCTTTCCACGCCTTTGGTGGTTAGATTAAAGATAGCCATGGAAGCGATGGCCTCCGCCGAGAGACCCTGCCGATAATAGAGGAAAAAGATGGTGCGGTCGCGCTCGCCGGTCGGTGGCGACGCGCAGATCCCAGTCAGCCACTTCTCAATTTGTTGCAGCAGGACCGCGCGCTCGATCTGTGCCGGCCCGGTGGCGTTACGGTCGCCAACAAATTCCTCGACATCCTCCAGACTCACGTCCTTGGGACGAGGCGCTATTGACCTGAAGTAGTCGAGTGCTAGGTGCTTGGCCATGACCTTCAGCATCCCCTTGAAAGCTTCGGGGTGCTGATGATCAAACTCACGCAGAATCCGGCAGTCGTTCGCGCACAGCTTTGCATAAGTATCCTGTACCAGGTCATCCCTAACTCTGTAGATGTAGTCGCCACATTGGCGGCAAATGCGGGCGATCACCGCAGCAATTAATCTGTCATAGCGCCGGACGAACTCCTCCCAAGCCGCGTCGTTCCCGGCTTCGGCGCACCGCCGGACTAATTCTTCGGTTGAAAGATCAGCGTAGGACATTCTTGCTACGATGGCATTGAAATGGCCCAGATTCTAACATCAATTTAGGCTTGAGTATTGAAATTACTTGGCTACACTGTGATTAAGCTTTTCTAATCACTTGGCGGCTATCGCGCCATGCCAGAACTCAAGGTCCTTCGCACCCTTGGGCAAGCTCGACTCGCGCGCTCCTGACAGCGCGAAGGATCCCGAGAATGCTGGCTTTATCTAGAAATCTTCAGAGCGTTTCAACGGCGAGTTCGCACTACCCTCGGCAATAACAAAAAGGTCACAGGCTCTGGGTGCAGCGCATCCTTAAATTCCCTCTTCTGCCTGCACGCTTGCCGGTAGAACCCCCTGATGTAGCTTGGTTCACTCCGCCTTCTCGGGGTCCTTCGACTCCGCGCCATTGAGCGACGCTATCGAAAGCAGTAACGCTGCGCTGCGCTCCGCTCAGAATGACACCGTGTTGCGGGAAAAGTCACAACCTCTCAGGATGACCCTCTGTTTTTGGATTGCTGTTTTGGGTTGCGTCTTAAAGCCGTAAATACCTAAAGCGCTGCGGCGACGCAGCGAAGCGCCCTTTTGCTCTTCGCCCCCTTTGCTGTATCCTCCTCTTTCACTCCGGAGGAGCCACCATGCTGTATCGCTTGCCGCGCTGGGTCGCGGGTTCGATCTTCGTTCTTCTTACTCTTTTGTTTCCGTGGACGGTGGCGGGCCAGCGCAAGGACCATGCGCAGCAGCCACAAGCTTCTGCTCCGTCCTCTGCGCCAGCCACTGCACCCCAAGCCTCGCAGGTCGCTCCTGAGCTTTTGAAGTCATTGCACTGGCGAGGCATCGGTCCATACCGCGGTGGGCGGACGAAGGCTGCCACCGGCGTTCCTAGCCAGCCCAATGTCTTCTATATAGGCGCTGTCAACGGCGGCGTGTGGAAGTCGGACGACTACGGTGAGACGTGGCGTCCGATTTTCGATGACCAGCCCACCGGGTCGATTGGTGCGGTGGCTGTGGCGGCTTCCGATCCGAATGTTGTTTATGTTGGCAGCGGAGAAGGTTTGCAGCGTCCTGATCTTTCGGTCGGCGATGGCATTTATAAATCCACCGACGCGGGCAAGACGTGGGTGCATCTTGGCCTGCGCGATGGCCAGCAGATTCCGCAGATTGCCGTTGATCCTCGCGATCCGAACCGGCTGCTGGTTGCGGTCGCTGGACATCCTTATGGTCCAAATGAAGAGCGCGGCATATTTCTCTCCACCGACGGCGGCCAGAACTTCCAGAAAGTCCTCTATAAGGATGAAAATACCGGCGGCGCCGATGTGCAGATTGATCCTGTGAATCCTGACGTTGCTTACGCTACGCTCTGGGAAGCGCGTCAGGGACCATGGGAAAATGCTGCCTGGAATGGGACCCAGGGCGGCATCTTTAAGTCTACCGATGGCGGCGCTACCTGGCAGCCGCTGACGAAGGGTCTGCCGGAAGGAATCGTGCAGGCCAATGTGACTATCTGCCGCAGCAATCCGAACCGGCTTTATTCGTCCGTGGCCTCAAAGACCGCGCTGGGCATTTACCGGTCGGATGACGCCGGCGCATCGTGGAAGCTGGCAACGACCGATCCCCGGCCTGCGGGACGCATCGGGGGCGGCGATCTGTCGGTGCCGCGCGTGAATCCACAAGATCCGGATACGGTGATTGTGGCCAGCACCGTGACATGGAAATCAACCGATGGCGGCAAGACATGGACAGGCTTC
>Ga0210403_10004956_pt1 | contig 11386 bp, 9 predicted proteins | sample IncBWC19MmetaG_FD_150863 | JGI IMG/M metagenome (GOLD analysis project Ga0210403, IMG submission 150863) | Forest soil microbial communities from Barre Woods Harvard Forest LTER site, Petersham, Massachusetts, United States - Inc-BW-C-19-M | ecosystem: Environmental > Terrestrial > Soil >... | reverse complement strand
CACATTTAGAAGCGGAACTGAATTCAGGCTTGGTACCGGAAGTTGCTCTGGCTGAGGATTAATTCAACCCTAACTTTCATTTAAGAACTCCTTTGCGATTGAGTGCCTTCGCTTATGTCTTTCTTCCCAGGCGGTTACGCTAACGACCCAGTGGTCGCGGGAAAGCAATTGGCCTAGTTTAGGAAAAAACTAGGTCTGATTTCATGTCTGCACAACTAGGAGAATCCCTAGGAACGTCCAGAGAGATCGACAGAACGAAGATCCTCGTTGCAAGAAAACATTGCGATTGCTGCTCTCATTCATACTCTGCTGTGTGACGAAAGGGCGCCTGCAAAATGTCGAGAAGCCGGCCCAGTCAGGGCACTGATTTAGAACAAGCCGAAGCAATTCAGGCGGGAATGAACGAACTAGGAATTTCCCTAGGTGCATCGCAACTGGATGTAATGCTAAGTTTGAGAACGGCGATCGGGTATGGTGGCGGGATGAGCTCCACCACTACGTATGGCTCGACATCGACAGTCTATATTGGCCAGCTGGACCTTAGCTTCTACGACCCCGCCACGAAACAGCTCATCTGGCGCGGGGTTGCGTCCAAGACCTTGGACCCCGAGGCCAAGCCGGAGAAGAAAGAAAAGAACATCGGCAAGGCTGTCAAGAAACTATTGAAGAACTTTCCGCTCAAGCAAAAATGATTGCAACCGATGCTGAAATTCCGGCACGCCAAACGAAAATGACACGGAGCCGCAGACTTCGCAGCATATAAGTCCGTCTGTGGCTCATCCCGTTGGTGTAGGCTGGCTTACCTCTTATTTGGAGGCGCGGAAATGAATTACGGGGGCGGTTGGCGCTTGTCCCTCTCTCCGTCCTATCGTCGATCGCTAATGAGATCGAAATGTGTTTCACTGCTTTCACTCATTATCCTTTCGACAGTACTTTCCATCCCTATCGGCGCGCAGGTCTCGCCCGATAGACATGTCCTTATCATCAATGAGGTGGGCCTCTCCCATTCGCTTACAGACTTTATCACCCAACAAATCGTTGAAGGGGTCCGGGAGACGCAAAACCTGCATGTCGAATTCCACTCAGAGAATCTTGACCTGATCTCCTCGCCTGATAGACCCTCGCGCGCAGAAATCAGGGACTGGCTGGTCAAGAAATATGGTGCTTACAAGTTGGATGCGGTCGTAGCTGTGGGACCGGACTCAATCAACTTCCTCTCAAATTACACCCAAACTATGTTTCTGGATGTGCCCATCGTCATTTGTGGCAGTGCTGCCGAATTCGCGGGCAATCCACGGCTCGACTCGCGCTTCACGGGGACATGGACGCAATTCGAACCTACAAAAACAATTGAGGCAGCGCTGCGGTTATTCCCGGCAACGCGCCACGTCGTCATCATCGGAGGGACTACTGCCTTCGACACAACGGCGGTGTCTATAACAAAGGCATACATCGCCTCGCTTGCCTCCAAACTCGATTTGGCCTACATGACCGATCTCGAAATGAACCAATTGCTGGAACGCGTGCGACAGCTTCCCGAGCAAACCGTCGTGCTCTACATCTCGTTCTTCCGGGATGCTGCGGGGCACAAGTTCATTAATGCGACGAGGGCGCTTCCTATGATTGCGGACGCTGCCAATGCTCCTTTGTTCGGTATGTCCGATGCGTACCTGGGGCATGGAATCGTCGGCGGAGATTTGATGAGATTCCAAGAACAGGGCAAGGTCACCGCGCGGATTGTTTCGGAGCTACTTGAGGGGATGAAAGCCCAGGATATACCCATCGAGAGTCTTCCGAGTGCTTACGTGTTTGACTGGAAAGCTCTGCAACGCTGGCACATTCCGGAGAACAGGCTTCCCCCGGGAAGTCTTGTGTTGTTTCGCGAAGCAAGTCTTTGGGAGCGTACCAAATGGATTTGGGCCACTTGCATCCTAGTCATCGCGATTCTTTTCTCCATCGCCGGTTATCTCTTGTACAGCCGAAAGCAGCTACGCTTGGCTAGGGATAGACAAACAGAGCTAAGCGGCATGCTGATTACGGCCGAGGAAAACGAGCGAAGCCGCCTGGCCTCGGAACTCCACGACGACTTTAGCCAGAGATTAGCGGTACTCGCCCTGGGACTAGAAAACGTGACGGAAACAACGCCTCCTTTGCCTCAAGAAACTGACCGGCAACTCCATAAGCTCTCGGATTCCGCCGCCGAACTGGGAGCCGATCTGCATACACTGTCTCACCGCCTGCATTCGGCTACGCTAGAGCGATTGGGACTAGCCACGGGGATTAGCGCTCTTTGCAGGGAGTTTGCTGCCCAACAGAATGTGCTGATAGATTTTTCCTCAGACACTATCTCGCGTTCCGTTCATCCAGATGTGGCCCTGTGTTTATTCCGAATCGTCCAGGAGGGGCTTCGAAATTTGAGGAAACACAGTGGAGCAACCAAGGCAAAGGTGATTTTGCGTGAGCAAGGCGATAAGTTGTACGTCTCTGTGCGTGACAAAGGCTGCGGATTTGATGTCAAGGAGTTAGGCAAGAAAAGTGGTCTAGGTGTCCGCAGCATGGAGGAGCGTGTGCACTATCTGGGCGGAAAATTCGAGATTCATTCGGAACCAGGAAAAGGCACAGCAGTCGAGGCCTGGGTGCCACACCAACCGAAGCCAGGCCCTGTGAAAGGCTAGAGCTCTCTCACCTTGTCTGGTCGACGTGGCTGGATAGTGAAGCCGGCCGAGGCGGCCAACATGAATCTGCTGGAAAAGGTGGACTCGATGGGTTTGGCCATCTGACGAGCCGCAAAGGCGCGTGACGGAGCTCACAGCAAAACGCCGTGCATTATGTTAAAATTTCGGTTCCAGAAGAGTTACTCCCGCCCAAACGTACTCGCGCGCTCTTTGTGTAGATTGGCTCCGATATTCCGAAAAGGCCCACTCCATGCAAGTCGTCTCCCCAGACAGGTCCCGTCTGCGGATCCTAATCGCCGATGACCATGAGATATTTGCACAGGCTCTGCGAGCTTATCTGGAAAAAACGTACACGATCGTCGGACTGGTCTCTGACGGCCGTGCGATGGTGAAAGAAGGAATAAGGCTCAGGCCGGATGTAATTGTCGTCGACGTGGGGATGCCCATCCTGAATGGACTAGACGCAGCATGCAAAATCCGCGAGCAAGATCGGAATATCATGTTCATCTTCTTGACGATGCAAGACGATCCAAATCTTGCCGCGGCCGCACTTGAACTCGGACCAGTCGCTTTTGTTCTCAAGCACTCCGCGGGCTCGGAATTGCAGATGGCGATTGAGCACGTTTTGCATGGCAAGCCATACATAACGCCCAAGATGCGATCCGAAGACTGGGTGGAGGCAAGAGCCAGGGCGCGCCAGTTTTCAAAGGAACTTTCTCCTCGGCAGAGAGAAGTTGTTCAGCTGTTCGGGGAAGGACACTCCTTGAAGGAAATTGCGGACCTTCTCAACTTGAGCGAAAAGACCGTGGAATTCCACAAACACCATATCATGGAGTCCTTCAGCATTAAGAGCAACGCAGATCTGGTGCTACTCGCCCTGAAGCATGGTCTTATCTCATTGAATCCCGAACCGGTGCACGACCCCAAAGCCAGACATGGAAAGGGTTAGGAACTTCTTCGCCGTACTCGCCTAGGGATTCCCCCAGTAGTGCAGTATTGCAGAACGCTCCTAGGATTACTTTCGAGAGTTCACCCTGAACGGCCGGCCTCCCGTCAGGCCATAAGTTGGTGCGTGCTTGTTCGGATCGGAGGCGAATGTTGATTCGCCCGCGAGTATTCTTGGCCGATGATCATTCTCAATTGCTCGAAGCTGAAATTCATCTTCTTCGCCCACATTTCGATATCGTGGGGACAGCAATGGACGGAGACGCATTAGTGTCCGAGGCTCTGCGGCTCAATCCGGATGTGATTATCGTAGATATTACCATGCCGGTTTTAAACGGAATCGAGGCTGTCCAGAAACTTGTACAATCCGGCTCAACCGCTAAATTTATATTTCTCACGATTCATTCCAGCCAGGAATTCATTAAGGCCTGCGTGGATGCAGGAGCTCGGGGATTCGTTTCAAAATCCAAAATGAAAGCCCACCTGATTCCTGCAATTTATGCGGTTCTAGATGACATGTCTTATATTCCTTCCTCCTCCCAATGAGCGTTGAAATTCGTTCGCAAAGCACCATTCTTAGCTAGGGATTCCCCTAGTTGCCGCCACGATGGAAACGACCTAAACAGGTAAGCAAAGCGAAGTTCACTCCACGAAGCAGGCCCAAGGAATACTGCTGACTGGTTCGGGCGGCTCATCCTATGGTTAGCGGCGACATGAAGAGTCTCGGCGGATTCGGGCTTCTGCTGCTCTCCGGCTTATTTCTGGTTTGTGTGTACAGCGCCGTCCGTGTCTATAGTGGGACCTACTCGCGTGCGGCATTACGGGAGTTTTCGCGAAGACAAACGTCCACGACTGCGAGCGGACTCCAAAATCCCTCTTCGCGGAATGCCGAAACCCCAGATTTTCGTCTTTGGTCTGAAGAACGCATTGAGGCCTACCAAAGCAGCCTACTCGGCAATGTCCCGCCCCCGCTCGGAGTGCTCAAAATTCCGTCGATCGAGCTTGAGGTCCCTTTGCTAGAGGGTAGTGACGACCTAACGTTGAATCGCGGTGTTGGACACATTGAGGGCACGATCGCTCCCGGCGGAATCGGAAATGTCGGGATTGCTGGACATCGCGACGGATTCTTCCGAGGGCTCAAAGATCTTCATCTTGGCGACACGATGGATCTCTATACCGAGAACGGAAACTCTCGTTATGTTGTGGACGAGATTCTCATTGTTCCGCCAGAGAACGTTTCTGTGCTGGCGCCCCGATCAAAGCCCGCTCTCACACTTGTGACCTGCTACCCCTTCTATTTCGTTGGCAGTGCACCCTTGCGCTACGTCGTCCACGCTTCGATCACGGGTTCGAGCAATCTTACGAGATCTGGGCAACCAAGCTCTTTGGCAGAGGGGGCAGGAGGTCGAGACAGAGAGTGAACTTAGTGTGAACGGAAAAATAGTATCCAAACAATCTTCGATCAATTCAATTACGGAGGATGAGAAATGATGTCAGGAAGCCATTGGATGAAGACAGGGTTCGTGCTGGCGACCGCAGTGATCTGTTTTGCTCTCGCAGACGTTTCCTGTGCCCAAGTACAAACGCAAAAGACCACCACGGCCGGGCATCCCACAAAGGAGGTCACCGTCGAGCACGGGCAAGTTGTGCTCGTGGAGGGCAACGACCTGGTAATCAAAATGGACGATGGAAGCATTCGGCACATTTCCAATGTGCCGGACAGCGCCAGGATTGATGTCGACGGCAGGCAAGTTGGCATTCATGAACTGAAGCCGGGCATGCATCTACATCACACCATCACCACTGTTACGACCCCCCAAGTTGTGACGACCGTCCAGAACGTGACCGGCAAGGTGTGGCACGTTGCGCCGCCAAACTCTGTGATTCTGCATCTGGAAGATGGCACAAACCAGTCATTCAAGATTCCGAAGGGCCAGAAATTCAATATAAACGGACAGATGGTCGATGCTTTTGGTTTGAAGAAGGGAATGATCGTCACCGCAACCAAAATCGTCGAAGAGCCAGAAACCGTGATATCCCAGCAGAAGAACATAACGGGAACGATGCCCGCCCCTCCACCGGCTCCGCCAGCCGATGTGCCGATCCTTGTCGCGACAACAGAAGCACCCGCAGCCGCGGCCGAACCTGCCGCTCCTACTCCTGCAAAACTACCGAAGACCGGGAGCAATCTGCCTTTGGTTGGCCTGCTCGGACTTCTGTGCCTCTGTGCTGCCCTCGGAGTTAAGTTGCTCGGCGTGAAACTCGGAGATTAGACAGCCCCGGGGAGAGGAGGGGGCACGGCAACCATGGGCTCCTCCTCACCGCCTGTACTGAACGCCACAGGAGTGCGTTCGAAGTGAGAGCACTCAGTGCCGCCTTGAGGGATTAAGGGATTCCCGGCCGTGCCGCAAGTTCAGGCAGAGTTCAGAGAGAAGGTTCAGCATGCCAAAGACAACTGTTGGAACAAAGTTCTTCTGGAAAATCGCGCAAAACGTTATCGCCGTTCTGTGCTCCGTGCTTCTCTTGCAGGGAGAAGTATTTTCGGCATGTCAGCCACAGGCGCAAGAGCAGACCGCTGAAGCGGGCCAAGCCGAAGCCCCGAAAATCCCGCCGGATCAGCTTGATTCGCTGGTTGCGCCGATTGCGCTCTACCCCGACCCCATGCTTGCTCAGGTGCTTGCCGCATCGACTTACCCATTGGAACTCATTCAGCTCCAACAATGGTTGCAGAAAAACAAGAGTCTGAAGGACAAAGCCCTGGCCGACGCTGTACAAAAGCAGCCTTGGGATCCCAGCGTGCAGGGCATGGCCGCGATGCCGGACGTGGTCAAGCGCCTGGCGGATGACATCCAGTGGACTACGGATCTGGGCAACGCATTCCTGGCGCAACAGAGTGATCTCATGGAAGCTGTCCAACGCATGCGCAAAAAGGCAGAGGGTACGGGCAACCTGAAATCCACGGAACAGCAAAAAGTAGAAACCAAGGTGGTGGAATCGAAACAGGTGATCGTAATCCAGCAGGCAAATCCAGAGGTCGTGTATGTCCCCAGCTACAATCCGACCGTCGTTTATGGTCCGCCTGTCTATCCCTATCCTCCCGTTTCTTATCCACCACCCGGATATTACGCGGCGGGCATGGCGATTTCCTTCGGAGTTGGTCTCGCCATGGGAGCTGCATGGGGTGGCGGCTGGGGTTATGGTTGCGGCTGGGGCGGAAATAACGACATCACAATTAACAACAACAATAACTTCAACCGCAACAGCAACATCAACGGTGGGAACCGCGTAAACAACCAACCAACTCGTGGTGGCGGAAACGCTGGCGGCAAGTGGCAACACAACGCGCAGCATCGAGGCGGAACGCCTTACGGCAATAAAGCAACCGCCAACAAGTTCGGGGGCACAACTCGAGGGGCTTCTGCAGCCGACCGCCAGGCCGGGGCGCGCAAGAATATTTCTCAGCAGGGGAACAGGCCACAAGCAGGTACCCGCGACTCTGGTTCGCGCGGACAACAGGCAGGCGCCGGGAATCGCGCTGGCGGTAGTGCAGATCGCGCCGGCGGCGGTGCAGATCGTGCGGGCGGGGGCGCGAATCGTGGCGGTGGCGGAGGAGACCGCGTCGGCAACCGAAGCGTATCTTCGGGAGCAAGTTCCAAGGGCGGCGCAATGGGTAGTGGCTCGAGCAGGAGCAGCGGCAGTTCGGCGCGTGCCAGCAGTTCGCGTGGCAGCTCCAGCATGGGTTCCCGCGGAGGTGGTGGTGGCTCTCGCGGTGGCGGCGGACGGCGGAGGTAACAAGTTACGGAGAAGGAAAAGCCAATGAAATCGCAAAATATCGGCTCGCACACAGGGAATGCACGGAATAGATTGTCGCTGATTGGTTTTGCTTTCGGGTTCGCACTAATTCTCGCTTCGTCCGCATTCTCACAATCGAAGGCACCGCCGGTTGCTGCGCCTACTCAAAAAACGTTCGCCACCCCGGAAGAGGCCTCTGCGGCCTTCATCGAGGCGACGAAAACGTTTGATGTTTCAGCCCTGAACGAGATTCTCGGACCGGAAGGTGAAGACCTGGTCTCTTCCGAAGATCCTGTCAGGGACAAGAACATTGCGGCCTCTTTTTACGCAAAGGCGCAACAGAAACACTCGGTCGTGATTGACCCCAAGGATCCCAATCGAGCCACTCTCGTCGTCGGAGAGGATGACTTCCCCCTGGCGATCCCCATCGTAAAACGAAATGGGAAATGGTTGTTTGATACCAAGACGGGCCGTCAGGAGATGCTCTACCGCCGCATAGGAAGCAACGAACTGGATGCCATCGAAATCTGCCGTGGTTACGTTGACGCCCAACAGGAATACGCCATGGAAAAACATGATGGGGCCGAAGTGAACCAATACGCGCAGCGGGTAATCAGCACGTCTGGCAAGCACGACGGACTGGTGTGGAGAAATGAGGATGGAAGCTTGGGCGGCCCCATTTCCGAGGGTATTGCGGACGCCTTGCAGGAAGGCTACACAGATAAATCCAAGCCGTATCACGGGTATTTTTTCAAAATCTTGAAAGGGCAAGGCGCCGCTGCTCCTCTTGGCAAACTGGATTTCGTCGTGGAGGGAGCGATGATCGGGGGCTTCGCGCTCGCGGCTGCGCCCGCAGAATATCGCGTCACCGGCGTGAAGACCTTCATCGTCGGTTACCGGGGAATTGTCTATCAGAAGGATTTGGGGCCCGATACCTTAAAGATTTTCAGGGAAATGGAGCTTTACAACCCAGACAAGTCCTGGACGCCAACGGATGACAATTGGCCGTTTGATACGTCCGTGTCCGCGGCAAACGACTGAATCGTTGATTTGTCGGCTGTATCCAATGCCGCCGCTTGTGGCCGATTTTCAAGACGTCTGACCTTCCCGGTTGAGGGGTTGTAGCCTTATCGCTCCCCTCAGGAACTTGCAACCGTAGATGAACCGGCGCGTGCGTCTAGGGATTCTCCTAGGTGTGACTGTCACAAATGCCAATATGCACGACCGTCATCGGACATATAGGCTCTGTGCCGCAGCCGATTTGGCGAATGGCGTTGGTCGTTACCGATTCGGTGCTAGGTTTTGCAAGTTCGGTGAGTAATTGAAACGAAGTTGGACGCCCGCTTTCCGGGTGTCCGATTCACGGTGGCAGCTGCAGTCCGGAGGCGAAACGAATGACTACGAAATCTAAATACTGTGACCCCCTGCCGCCGAACCATGAAAAAACCTCGAAATCGGCCCTGACGCACTCAAATAAGCGAGTAATCTGTGGCCCTTCCTTTCGCCCATCGCATATTCTCTGTGCATCATTGCTCCTTCTTGTCGCGCTTGCAGCATGTTCTTCCAAGGAAGATAAACCAGCCCCTCCACCTCCAGGAGTGACGATCACGCCCGTTGTGAAACAAGATGTTGAGATCCGACAGGAATGGGTAGGAACAATGCTCGGAAATGTCGACGCGGATATTCGCCCGAAAGTGGATGGGTTTTTGCAGAAACAGCTTTACTCAGAAGGCTCCTATGTCAAAAAAGGCCAGCCGATGTTCGAGCTCGACTCTCGCCAGGCACAAGCAGGCGTGGAGCAAGCGAAAGGGAAGTTGGAGCGCGCGCGGGCTATCTTAACGCAAGCGCAGATTGACGTAAAAAGGTATACACCGTTGGTGGCGCAGAGGGCGATCAGCCAGGCCGAACTCGATAAGGCCATGAGCATGGAACGGGCGGCAAAGGCGGAAGTGGATGCGGATCAGGCCGTCCTCGACAACGCCGACCTGAACCTAAACTGGACAACCGTAACATCTCCGATCTCCGGAATTGCCGGAATTTCCAAGGTGGGTGTCGGAGACCTCATGACCCCGATAACGGTCATGACGACGATTTCAAACGTGGACCCCATTAACATTGACTTCAGCATTGCGGAACAAGACTACATGCGATTTCAGCGTGAAAAGACCGGGAAGTCCGCAGGCCGTTCTCTCCAATTGATTCTCGGTGACGGGACGGTATATCCCCAGCGTGGCCGCGCCCTCCTCGTCAACCGTGAGGTGGACTCACGCACCGGAACCATTCAGGTGCGCGCAGAGTTTCCGAATCCTGGCAATGTTCTGCGCCCCGGGCAATACGCCCGCATTCGGGCGGTAACGGAGGTCCGCAAGGGCGCACTCCTGATCCCGCAACGTGCCATCGCCGAACTGCAGGGAGTCTACCAGGTCGCATTGGTCGGCCCGGATAACAAAGTCACGGTCAAGGCCGTAAACCTCGGACCGCAAGTCGCAGACGAATGGATAGTCGAATCCGGATTGCAGGTGGGCGATAACGTCATCGTCGATGGATTGCAGCGAGTCCGGAATGGTATGACCGTGGCACCGGCACCCTTTAAGGATACGCAGGCCAACGCGTTGAGCGGTGAGAAGTAGCCATGGCAAAATTCTTCATCGGTCGGCCCATAGTCGCGATTGTAATTTCGATCGTCACGGTAATCGCTGGTCTTGTGGCGATGGCCAAACTGCCCGTCGCCCAGCTTCCCGACATTGTCCCTCCCCAAATCAACGTATCAGCGACCTACACCGGAGCTGACGCGGTAACGATTGAACAGTCTGTCGCCACGCCGCTGGAGCAGCAAATGAACGGTGTGGACAACATGCTCTATATGATGTCCACGAACGCGAACGACGGCACCATGACGCTTAAGGTGACCTACGACGTGGGGACAAATGTGGACATCGATCAGGTGAACACCCAGAACCGCGTCTCTCAAGCCAGCCCGAATCTGCCCACCTCGGTCAATCAGTATGGCGTGACCGTGAAGAAATTGATGGGGCTTCCACTCCTGGTTCTCTCTGTCTATTCCCCAAATGGCAGTTACAACGGTCAATTCCTGGGGAACTACGCAACGATCAACATCAACGATGCGCTACTCCGCGTTCCGGGAGTCGGCCAAGTCACGAATTTTGGTGCCGCCGATTATGCGATGCGCATCTGGGTGAAGCCGGATCAGCTGACGAAGCTCGGATTGACCGTCACCGACTTGAGTAATGCCGTTCAGCAGCAGAGCGCAGTGAATCCCGCGGGCCAGATTGGTGCGGAACCCGCCCCCAAGGGCCAGCAGTTCACTTACGCCGTGCGTGCCCCCGGACGGCTCGTCAATCCAGAAGACTTCGGGAAAATCATTGTTCGGCAAAATCCCGATGGCTCCACGGTACGGCTCAAGGATGTCTCCCGAATCGAGCTTGGGTCTTTGATTTATCAGCAAATTGGACGCTACAACGCGAAGCCGGCGGTGATCATTTGTGTGTATCAGGCCCCCGGTTCCAACGCGCTGGCAGTGGCCAAACAAGTAAAGCTGCAAATGGAGGATTTGAAGACCCGCTTTCCGAATGATCTGGAGTACACAATTTCGATGGACACCACGCTTCCCATCACGGAAGGAATGAAGGAAATCGTCTCGACGCTGCTCGAGGCGCTTGTCCTGGTAATTATCGTCGTGTTCTTGTTCCTGCAGAATTGGCGAGCAACCCTTATTCCTTTGCTTGCAGTCCCCGTTTCCTTGATTGGTACTTTCGCGGTTTTTCCAATGCTGGGATTTTCTATTAATACGTTGTCCCTCTTTGGACTGATTCTCGCGATCGGGCTAGTAGTGGATGATGCCATCGTCGTTGTCGAGGCCGTGGAACACCATATCGAGCACGGACTCTCGCCCAAGGAAGCCACTCATAAAGCGATGGAAGAAGTTTCCGGCCCCGTGGTCGGGATCGCTTTGG
>Ga0210403_10004955_pt1 | contig 11387 bp, 10 predicted proteins | sample IncBWC19MmetaG_FD_150863 | JGI IMG/M metagenome (GOLD analysis project Ga0210403, IMG submission 150863) | Forest soil microbial communities from Barre Woods Harvard Forest LTER site, Petersham, Massachusetts, United States - Inc-BW-C-19-M | ecosystem: Environmental > Terrestrial > Soil >... | reverse complement strand
ACATGGAGAAAACCCTTGAATATGACCTTCGGCTATGGAGCCATCATCATCGCCATACTGATCGTGGTGGTGATTGCCAAGACCGCGGTGGTGGTGCCGCAGCAAAGCGCTTACGTGATCGAACACCTGGGCAAGTACAGCCGCACCTGTTCCGCGGGGTTTCATATTCTCGTGCCGTTCATGGAAGTGATTGCCTACCGGCACAGCCTGAAGGAAATCGCGATCGATATCGCCGAGCAGATCTGCATCACGCGCGACAACGTGCAGGTGGGGGTCGACGCGGTGCTGTACATGCAGGTGATGGATCCGCATCTGGCCTCTTACGGGATCACCAACTACGGCTTTGCGATTTCTCAGCTCGCACAAACCACGCTGCGCAGCGAGATCGGCAAGATTGAGCTGGACCGGACCTTCGAGGCACGTGGGCAGATCAACACCAATGTCGTCAGCGAATTGGACAAGGCATCGTCCCCTTGGGGCGTGAAAGTTCTGCGCTACGAAATCAAGAACATCACGCCGCCGAAGGACGTGCTGTCGGCCATGGAAAAGCAGATGCGCGCCGAGCGCGAAAAGCGCGCGGTCATCCTGACCTCTGAAGGCGAGCGCGACGCCAAGATCAATGCGGCGGAAGGCGACAAGCAGCGCGTGATCAAGCAATCCGAAGCCAACAAGCAGCAGCAGATCAATGAAGCCGAGGGCCAGGCTCAGGCAATTCTGGCGGTGGCCACCGCAACAGCCGAAGGCTTGAGGCAGGTAGGCATCGCGCTTTCCGATCGCGGCGGCATCGAGGCCATGCAGCTGCGCATCGGCGAAGAATACGTGAAGCAGTTCGGCAAACTGGCACAGGCGGGCACCACGTTGGTGGTGCCGGCGAATCTAACCGACCTCGCGTCGATCGTTACCATGGCGACCAGCATCGCGCGCAAGCCGCCTGCCGGCGCGCCGCCGCCTATTACCGGCGCGCCTGGCGTCGCCCGGAGTTAATTGATATTCATGGTTGGGAAGCGCGGCGCCCATTCGATTGGGTTTCTTGAGTTTGTGGTGTTGGCGGCGGCGACCATGTCGACGCAAGCCATCGCCATCGATGCCATGCTGCCGGCTTTCCCGACGATCGTCGGTGCACTTAACGTCGGCGACCCGAATCACGGTCAATGGATCGTCACTGCCTATATGACGGGAATGGGCATCGGTCAATTGTTCTGGGGCATGCTCTCCGATCGATTCGGCCGCAGGCCGATCTTGCTCGGCGGCTTGACGCTCTATGTCATTGCCGCGCTGCTGTGCAGTTTGAGCGGCAGCTTCGAGGCGTTGCTGGCATGGCGTTTCGTGCATGGCCTGGCAGCTGCCTGCGTCACCGTGACGCGCTCGGTGGTGCGGGATCTGTATTCCGGCCGGCAGATGGCGCGGGTCATGTCGCTGACCTTCGTGGTATTCCTCACCGTGCCGATTCTCGCGCCGAGCCTGGGCCAGCTGATCCTGTTGATCGCCCCCTGGCGGTATATTTTCGTGGTGTTCGCCCTGTTTGCCGCGATGGTCGCAGTCTGGGGGTTCTTGCGCCTGCCGGAGACTCTGCACCCCGAATACCGCATGACGCTGACGATCAAGCATGTGCTGAATGCGGGCAAGCTCGTGCTCGGCACCCGCGCGTCGATTTTCTACACGCTCGCCATGATGGTGATGTTCGGAACCATCATGGCTTACGTCGGCATGGTGGCGCAGATTTTTTCCGAGGTGTTTCACCGGCCCAAGCTGATGCCCAGCATGTTCGCGCTCTGTGCCATTTTCATGGGCATGGCCGCGTACTTGAATTCGCGCATCGTGGAGCGCTTGGGGATGCGGCTGATATCGCATACCGCATTGCTGTTGTTCATTGCCGTCACGGGGTTCCATGTTCTCATCGCGGCACTGGGCCTCGAGCAAATCTGGACCTTTGTGGTGCTGCAATCGTTGACGATGGCGACCTTTAGTTTGTCAGTGTCCAATTTCGGCGCCATGGCGATGGAGCCGATGGGATCGATCGCGGGAATCGCCGCTTCGCTGCAAGGCTTCATCTCGACATTCAGCGGCGCGTTGGTGGGAATTCTGATCGGCGAGCAATTCAACGGCACCACGGTGCCGTTGGCCGCGGGCGCCCTGTGCTGCGGGATTGTCAGCCTGGGATTTGTCCTGTTGGCCGAGAAAGGCCGGCTGTTCCGCGCACATCATTCGAGCAGCGATCCAAAGATCACCCAGGGCGCGCAAATCGAAGTGGCGAGGCCGCAATGAGCAGCCCAAGAACCGTCACCGCGAGCCGCTACGTCATGCCTCTGCGAGAAGGCGGATCGCTGCCCGCCATTGTTGAAGCCGACGACGATGGTTTGTACGTGCTCAAGTTTCGAGGCGCAGGCCAGGGCCCCAAGGCATTGATTGCGGAGTTGGTGGCGGGCGAGATCGGCCGGCTGGCGGGGTTGCCGGTGCCGGAGATCGTCTTCGTGGAGCTTCCGTCCGACCTCGCGCGTACCGAACCGGATGCGGAGATCCAAAGCCTCATCGGCGCGAGCGCGGGATTGAATCTTGCGTTGGACTACCTGCCGGGATCGGTAACCTTCGATCCGCTGGTGTTTCAACCCGATGCGAGGCTCGCCTCCGCCATCGTTTGGTTCGATGCCTTCGTTTGCAACGTGGATCGAACCGCGCGCAACGTCAATATGCTGATGTGGCATCGCCGGCTGTGGCTCATCGACCATGGCGCCGCCTTGTACTTTCATCATGCATGGACCAACCGCGACCAGCATGCGCGGTCCCCGTTCTCGTTGATCAAGGATCATGTATTGCTGAAGTTTGCGAGCATGATCGAAGAAGTCGATGCCGAATTCGCGGCGCGGCTCGCCGTCGAGAAAATCGCAGCGATCGTCGAACTGATTCCCGAGGAGTGGCTCGCCGAGGATCCGGGCTTTACCGATAAAACCCAGCAGCGGGAAGCGTATCTGAACTATTTCACGACGCGGCTGGCGTCTTCCAAGGTATTCGTACAGGAGGCCATCCATGCGCGCGCTGCGCACGTATGACTATGCGGTGGTGCGGGTGGTACCGCGCGTCGAGCGCGGCGAGTTCCTGAACGCCGGAATCATTCTGTCCTGCGATTCGGAGCGCATTTTGCAGGCGAGAATCGAACTGGACGAGACCGCGTTGCTGGCCATCGATGCGCACGTGGACATGGAACTCGTGACCAGCGTACTGGCCACGATCCCTATGGTTTGCGCGGGCGGCGCGGGGGCGGGAGACATCGGGAGGATGTCCGCGCGTGAGCGATTCCACTGGTTGGTGGCACCGCGAAGCACCATCGTTCAAACCTCGCCGGTACATACGGGCCAATGCGCCGATCCCGACGCGGCGCTCGAGCATCTGATGCGAACGATGGTGAGGCGCCAAACGTAGGGGAGGCTAAAGGCCGGTCGCTAGTTGCCGCCCGAGCGCAGCGCTGCCGCAACGTCGGCCAGCCCGAATCCATAGCCCGGATCCCAGCCGCCGGTGGCGGCCAAGGGAACTGCGGTACTGCGCAGAGCTTTCAGCACCTGCGCGCGGTTGAACCCAGCGCTTTCCAGCAACGCAGCCGCGCCCGCAATCGCCGGCACCGCCGCTGACGTTCCGCAGAACTGATTGTTGGTCAACGACTTGCCGTCGCTGAAAGGCGTGGTGACGCAATCGGGCGCGACCAGGTCTGGTTTTGCCAGGGACAGCGGAGAGCTGAGCCGTGCGTAGTCAAAGCCGTCCGGCGACGCCTTATCCGCTGTGGCCTGGAAATCGAGACGGAACGGTCCGTGGTTGGACCACGCTTCGAGCATTCTGGGCGACAGCGCCATCGTTGCGCCCACGACCAATGCATCCGGGATGTCACCGACTGTTCCGCCGGAGAGACCCGAGGTTGAATAGCTAAGCGCCTGGCATTCAATGTTGCAGGTGGGGCTGCCCTCCGTCACTTGTACGACGAGTCCCTGCGTGCTACCGGCATCGAGTGTGACCGCAAGGCGCACAACCTGCGCGGCGCCGCTCATGTTGGTGTAGTCGAGCACCAGCGTCGGATCCGATTGGCCGCTGCTTTGGCCTAATACCTGCGAGTTTGCATCGATCAGATAGGCGCTGAGCGCGTGATTGCCGGCGCCGTGCGCAGGATCATTCCAATTCAAGAAGAGTTTCAGACGCCTGGCCGCGGGCACCGTGACTGCATTGAACACGTCGCTGCCGCCGCCGCCGGCCAGCCCAAAATCCAGCAACCTTGCCCGCGAGCCCGCGATAACACCTTGCGTTTCCACGAACGCACCCTGCCAGTAGCCGCCATTCTGTTCGTTGCCGGCAAGATGGACGAACACGAATCGATCGTTGGCGGTCTCCAACTGAGCGACGGTGTCGGCGCTCGCGTCGGGATAGAACTGACCGGAAAATAAAATGTCGTCGACGATGATGTCGGCGTGGAAATTGGTTCCCAAATCTTTGATGCAGCCCTTGAAGTCAAGGTCGATGCCGTCGCAAAACCCCAGCACGGCATCGGGCGCGTGTTGATGCACGAGTTCAAGCATCCAGCTGCCCTCATCCAGCGTTCCCGCCGTGTTCTGACTGACGTAAATCGCCGCCGGCAAAACACCGGCCGATTGATACGAAGCGAGATTGACCACGCCCGTGCTGATCACACCCACGCGCACGCCGCCGCCGCGAAAACCCGAGGCGCGCAACTGATCCATGTGAAGGATGGCATCCGCCTCGCTGGTCACGGCACCGGTCGGGACTTGCGGTGCGCCGGGATTGCCGGCCATGGCGCCTGAACCGCCGCCGCCACCGCCGCAAGCGGTGAGCGCTGCGAGCGCCGCAGCGATGCCGAGCGAATGCCTGGTACGCATCGAAAGCCTAGTTTCCGCCGAAGATCGTGTTCAACGCGTTTCCGGATGCGGCATCCACGAACCCATCGAACTTTCCCTGTTCGGCAATGAGCTTCGCGGCGCGCATGAATCCGCCCCAGGCCGCGCGCGCCAACGCCCCGCCGACACTCACGCGCCGCACACCCAGTGCGGCGATGTCCGCCATGTTCAGATCGGCGTTGAAACCCACCAGCAGATTGACCGGTTTCGGCGCGACCGCGGCGACCACGGCGCTGATGTCCTGTGTCGAGCGTATCCCGGGCGCGTACAGGCAGTCGGCTCCGGCGTGTGCATAGGCCTTCAATCTGGCAATGACTTGTTCTATGTCGGGCTGCCCCACGAGAAAGCCCTCGGCACGGCCGACCAGCATGGTATCGCCGCCTGCTTTGTCGATCGCCGTGCGCGCCGCGCGAATCCGCATCACCGCCTCGTCGCGGTCGAATAGAGGTTTGGAGGCCTGACCGGTTGAATCTTCGATCGACAATCCCGCCACGCCGGTTTCGACCGCCAGCCGCACGCTTTCGGCGACTCCCGCCGCATCGGGCGCGTACCCATGCTCGAAGTCGGCATTGATGGGCAGATCGGTTGCCTCGACCATTTGCGTCAGATGATCCAGTACGCGGTCACGAGACATGCCGCCATCACGGTGCCCGTGCGACCACGCGAAGCCCGAACTCGTCGTGGCCAACGCCTTGAATCCCAAACTTTGCAAATACCGGGCGCTGCCCACATCCCAGGGATTGGGAATGACGAAGCAACCGTCTTCGTGCAGTCGATGAAACGTGCGCCGCTTGTCGGCGATGCTGGGTCGGGTGTGAGGCATGATTATTCGCGTTCGATCGCTCGGTAGCCGATATCCAGCCGGTATTGCACTAGACTCCAGTGAATGGCATGCACGAGATTGTATGCCTGATGATGCGCGGCGCGAACACTGTCTCCCAATCCGACCGCGCACAGGACACGTCCGCCGGCCGTCACGATTTGTGTGCCCTTGGCCCGAGTGCCGGCATGAAACACCTTCCCGGGCCGGCCTGCGGCGACGTCGAGTCCGCTGATCGGGTCGCCCTGGCGGTACGCATCGGGATAGCCGCCCGCAGCCATCACCACACCGAGCGCCGCGCGCGGGTCCCATCGGACCTCCACGCGCTCCAAGCCACCCTCCAGTGTTGCCTCGCAGAGGTCGACGAAATCGCTCTGCAACCGCATCAGAATCGGCTGTGTTTCCGGGTCGCCGAATCGGCAGTTGAATTCCAATACGTTGGGCGTGCCGTCCGCCGCAATCATCAGCCCCGCATAGAGGAAGCCAAGGTAGGGATTGCCGTCCTCAGCGAGGCCTTTCAAGGTCGGTTCAATCACCTCGCGCATGATGCGCCGGTGCAGCTGCGCCGTGACGATGGGAGCCGGCGAGTATGCGCCCATGCCGCCGGTGTTCGGCCCTCGATCACCGTCGTCACGACGCTTGTGATCCTGCGACGTTGCAAGCGCGACGACCTGTTGGTCGTTCGCCACCACGATGAAGCTTACCTCTTCGCCCTGCAGGAATTCCTCGATCACGATGGTGTTGCCGGCGGCGCCGAATTTTCCATCGAGCATCTCGCGCGATGTCGCGATGGCCGCTTCGTGCGTCTCGCAAATCACGACGCCTTTGCCGGCCGCCAGTCCGTCCGCCTTGATCACCAGCGGCAGGCGCTGCGCCCGGACATAGGCCGCGTCGAAATTTGCCGCCGTGAATGTGGCGAAGCCGGCGCTCGGAATACCGTGGCGCTGCAGGAAATCCTTGGTGAAAGCCTTCGAGCCTTCGAGGCGCGCGGCCTCGCGCGATGGCCCGAAGCAGCGCCGGTCGGCGGCTGCGAAGCGATCGACGATGCCGGCGACCAAGGGACCTTCGGGACCGATGATGGTCAGTTCGATATCCTTGTCGATCGCAACCGCAAGCAGTGCGTCGATGTCGTCCGCCGCGATATCGAGGTTGCTGACTTTTGATTCCAGCGCCGTGCCGGCGTTGCCGGGTGCCACGAAGACATGCTGCACGCGCGGCGACTGCGCGCACTTCCACGCCAGTGCATGTTCGCGGCCGCCGCCGCCGACAATCAGAATTTTCATGTTTCTAGTGGCGGAAATGGCGCATGCCGGTGAACACCATGGCGATGCCGTGCTCGTCGGCTGCCGCAATCACCTCGGCGTCACGGCGCGAGCCGCCGGGCTGAATGACCGCCTTGACACCGAATTCGGCAAGCACGTCCAAGCCGTCCCGGAATGGGAAAAATGCGTCGGAGGCAACGGCAGCCGACTCCAAACTCAAGTTCGCATCGCTCGCCTTCATGGCGGCGATCTTGCTGCTGACGACGCGGCTCATTTGGCCCGCGCCAATCCCTATGGTTGCCTTGCCCTTGACCGCAACGATGGCATTTGATTTGACATATTTCGCGACTCGCCAGGCGAAAATCAGATCATCGAGTTCCGCCAGCGTGGGCGGGCGCTTGCTGACCGTTCGCAGCTCCTGAGCCCGCACGGCGCCGGTATCGCGGGTCTGCACCAAAAGGCCGCCCGCCACGCTTTTGTATTCGAGCAATTGCGTCACCGGTAAATGCAGATCGCCGGTGATGAGCACGCGTACGTTGTCCCTGGTCGCGAGCGTCGCCTTGGCCGCTTCGGTGATGCTCGGCGCCAAAATGACTTCCACGAATTGCTGCTCGACGATGGCGAGCGCCGTGGCCGCGTCCAATTCGCGATTGAAGGCAATGATGCCGCCGTACGCCGAGGTCGGATCGGTACGATAGGCATGAGCGTAAGCGTCGCCGACGGTGCTGCACCGGGCTGCACCGCAGGGATTGGCGTGTTTGACAATAACGCACCCGGCGGTGTCGAATTGCCGCACACACTCGAGCGCCGTATCGCTGTCGGCGATGTTGTTGTACGAGAGTTCCCGGCCCTGGATTTGCCTCGCCTGGGCCACGGACGCGCCGATGGCGCGCGGGTCGGTGTAGAACGCAGCTTGCTGGTGGGGATTTTCCCCGTACCTCAAGTCAAGATGCTTGCGAAACGAAAGATTCAAATCGTCGGGGAACGTGGTCGCCGCGCCGCCGATGGCACCGGTGAAATAGGCGGATACCATCGCATCGTACTGCGCGGTGTGTGCAAACGCCTTGGCGCTCAGCTTGCGCCGCATATTCAAGTTGATGCTGCCCTGGTTGGCAGCCAGTTCATCGAGCAGCTCGCGATAATCGTTCGGATCCACGACCACCGTGACGGCGGCATGATTCTTGGCGGCGGCACGAACCATGGCTGGGCCGCCGATATCGATGTTGTCGACGGCGTCCTCGTAGCTGCAGTCGGGCCGGCTCACGGTGGCAGCGAAGGGATAGAGATTGACCGCCAATAAATCGATGGGCTCGATGTCGTGCTCGCGCATCACCGCTTCGTCGACCCCGCGCCTGCCCAATAGTCCACCGTGAATCTTCGGATGAAGAGTTTTCACCCGGCCACCCATGATTTCCGGAAAGCCGGTGTGCTCGGCGACTTCCTTGACGGGGATGCCGTGGCTCGTCAACAGCCTGGCCGTGCCGCCGGTCGACAAGAGCTCGATGCCGCGCTCTTTGAGTTCGCGTGCGAATTCGACGATGCCGTTTTTGTCGGAAACACTCAGTAACGCGCGACGTACGGGCGTGAGCACTGAAAATTACTCGCCGATGCCGAACTCTTTGAGTTTCTTGCGCAATGTGCCGCGATTGATCCCGAGGATCGTCGCCGCTCGGCTCTGATTGCCCTGAACGTGGCCCATCACCACTTTGAACAGCGGCTCCTCGACTTCGCGCATCACCAGGTCGTACAGCTGCGCCGGCTTGTGGCCGTTCAGCGTTTCAAAGTAGCACTGTAAGGCCTCTTCGGCCTGCGAACGCAACGGCACTCCCTTGCCATTGACCTTCAAATCGCGCCCGTTGAATGCAGGCGCGATCTCTCGACGCGATTTCGATTTCTTTCTAGCGACCATGGCCTTAAATTCAAATCCCCGCTGATCTTTATTTATTATCCAAATGTACGCCTAGGCGGCGCGATCGACACTCGTATCGTAATGCTGCAGCAGCGTGGACAGTTGTTCCTCGGGCGTCTCGATTGTAACGAGTCGATTGCGCAAGTCCTCTTGTCCCGGGTGCTGCCGGAAATACCAACTCAAGTGTTTACGTGCCACTCGAACACCGGTCTGATCGCCGTAGAAGGCATACAGGTCTTCGAGGTGGGCGCGCATAATATCACGGACTTTTTCCAGCGCCAGCACCGCGCGAATTTCTCCCGTGATGAGAAAAAAATTGACTTCGTCAAAAATCCATGGCCGGCCCTGGGCTGCTCTGCCGATCATGATTCCATCGCATCCGGTCTGCGCCAGAATTTTTCGCGCCTGCTGCGGAGAGGCAATATCGCCGTTCGCAAATACGGGAATCCTCACGCTGGCCTTGATGGCAGCCACGGTTTCGTGTTCAGCCGTTCCCTGATACATATCCGTGCGCGTGCGCCCGTGAATGGCCAACGCGGCAATGCCGCTGTCTTCGGCGATTCTGGCGATGCGCAGACCGTTCTTGTGGTCAGGATCCCATCCGGTGCGCGTTTTAAGCGTGACCGGTGCCGTCACTGCCCGCGCCACCTTGAGTAAAATGCGCGCCACGAGTTCCTCGTCCTGGAGCAGCGCCGATCCTGCCAGTCGGTTGCACACCTTCTTGGCGGGACAGCCCATATTGATGTCGATGATTTGCGCGCCGGCATCCACGTTGCGGCGGGCAGCATCGGCCATCATGTCAGGGTCGAAGCCGGCAATCTGCACCACGCGAGGGCTGGGTTCGCCCGTATGATCCATGCGGCGGCGCGATTTCGCCGTATCCCACAACCGCACGTCGGCGCTCAGCATTTCCGATGCCGCCAAACCCGCGCCGAAGCGGCGGCAAAGAAGGCGAAACGGCCGGTCCGTCACGCCGGCCATCGGCGCGAGCAGGACTTTGGAGGGCAAAGTGTAGGGGCCGATCTTCAGGGTCATCGCTTAGCTTGCGCCGGTGCAGTGTCGTTGGCACACGAAATTTTTCGATCGGCGCCGCGCAGGCAGACATCGATTTCGAATCCCTCCGCGCTCTTGCCCGGATCCAGAATGTCCATGGTCGCGTCGACCCGTTCGCCGGGTGCCAGCAGTCTGGCGGTCGGCTTGCCCAGGTACTCGGAGGCTTCGAAATCGCGGGTGCCGATGCTGCCGCCGAAGCGATTGGCGAGAGTGACGCGCAACAGCGGGAAAGGCTCCAGTTGTGCGGCAGTATTCAAGATGCTGGCCCGCACGCGCAAAGTCCCTGCGCCGGCAGGATCGCCCGTCACTCCCCATTGCCTGAGTTGGTAGGCGGAAAGATTCGCCGGCGGTGAAACCGGCGCACCGATTGTAGAGTACAGCGCACGCAGTGTCCCGCCCAGGAGAGAATGCGCGGCAAGCCATTCGCGATTTTGGTGGACGACCTGGACCATCAACAACAGCGCCGATGCGATTGCGGCGATGAGCCACGGGGTGAACGATCGCTGGTCTTGGGGAGCAGGCGCGAAAGGCGATGCGTGCAGCCGCACGGGTCGAGCGATTGCCGGTGACTCCATGCCGGATAGCATTTCGTTGCGCACATCCTCCGGCACTTCGAAGCCGTTCTGGGCTGCCGCACGCAAAATCTCGACGTCTTCCGGGTGCGGTTGCAGCGCTGCCGCTTGACTGGGCTCCTGCGGCACCGGGCGCGGCGCAAATTTTTTGCTTTCGACAAAAATCCGGTCCAATTCGCCCGGGGGCAGGGTGAATTCCATCGATGTCTCGCCATCGGCGCGCTCATCGGCCGGGTGTTCGGCCGGTTCATCGGCCGGTTCATCGGCCGGGTCTTCGGCGGCGTCACTCTCATTCCAGTCCAAAACTTGAAGGCGGGCTATCTCGACGCCGGGAGGCGCAGACTCCTCTGAGCTTTCCGGCGGTGTGGCCGGCGTCATCGGCGCCGGAGATTCCAGAATGCTGTCGGCGCGAAATTCCAGTTCGATTTCAGTCTCGACGGCCGTGAACGCACTGGGATCCTCGGCCAAGTGCGCCAATGCATTGAAGATTTCCCCGCACTTCCCGCAACGCACTTGACCGCCTGCCGCCCGCAATACTTCAGCGGACAACCTAAACACGGTCTCGCATTTTGAACATTGCGTAAACACGCTAGGCCGCTCTCCTCGCGTAAATGCAGCACCATTCTTCCCGTTCTACGACCTGCACCATATCAAACCCCGATGCGTATGCCGCCCTAACGGCGTAAGCCTGCGTCTTCAGCAGGCCCGACAGAAGCAAATAACCTCCCGGCTCGCAGGCAGCGGTCAACTTCGGCGCCAATTCAATCAACGGCCCGGCAAGTATATTGGCCATCACACAGTAAGCGGCATGCAAATCCGGTTCGATGCCCTGCACGGTCATTTGCGAGGAGACGCCGTTGCGCAGCGCATTGTCGCGCG
>Ga0210403_10004953_pt1 | contig 11389 bp, 9 predicted proteins | sample IncBWC19MmetaG_FD_150863 | JGI IMG/M metagenome (GOLD analysis project Ga0210403, IMG submission 150863) | Forest soil microbial communities from Barre Woods Harvard Forest LTER site, Petersham, Massachusetts, United States - Inc-BW-C-19-M | ecosystem: Environmental > Terrestrial > Soil >... | reverse complement strand
CCCCCGATGAGCGAAACGCTAGTGGGGGACTATGGCAAAAAGTGGCCGTCACAGCCAAAACTCTTGCGGGGTGGATAACAAACCCTATCGGTTCCGGTAGGGTTTGTTAGGACTCTGGTAGGATTAGCGAATTCGCATCGGCGGGCGACCCACGGGAGGCGGCGGACCGCCCCCGAACAGGGCCTGGAAGAAACCGCTGCCGCCCTGCGGCTGCGGCTGCCGTACCGGCCTTCTTACGCTCGCGCTGGCGCTGGTGGCAGCGTCGCGTTCGCGTTCCTTGGCGGCGACATCGATCATGCCGCGCTCGGTCTTGATCAGCGCCATCATCCGGCTGTCCAGCCCGTAGACATCGGAGCGCATTTGCAGCTGCCCGTCGTCGTCCACATAGGCGGTCTGGTAGGTCAGGTGGACCGGTATCGGCGCCGGGAACTGGATGTCCTGCTCATCGCGCCCGAACAGTCGCCTGATCTTGTCTTCGGTGTAGCCCTCGTTCGGTCGCTCGATCGAGAGCAGAAGCTCGGCGTATTTGACCGGATCCTGCACCCGCATGCAGCCGTGGCTGTAGGCGCGCCGCGTTTCGTTGAACAGATACTTTTCCGGCGTGTCGTGCTGGTAGACGTCGAACCGGTTGGGGAAGTTGAAGCGCAGCCGCCCAAGCGCGTTGCCGTCGCCCGGCGGCTGATAGATGTGGACGCTGCCGTCGCGGTCGTAGACGACATGCAGACCCATCCGCTCGAGCACCGTGGGATCTTCCGCCAGGGCCGGCAGATATTCGTTTTGCACGATCGACTGCGGCACGTTCCAGGTCGGGTTGACCGTGATGTATTTCATGGTCTCGGTCAGCAGCGGGGTCGGCATGGCGGGCTTGCCGACGACGATCCGCGTGGTCCAGAGCAGGGAGCCGTTGTGCATGAGCCGCAGCGAGAAGTCCGGCAAATTGACCATCACATGGGTCTTGCCGAGGTCGCGCGGCAGCCAGCGCCAACGTTCCATATTGGCGATGATGATATCGATCTGCTTGTCGCGCGGCGGGCCGTTGAGCTCCCGGATGGTCTGCGCATCGAGTGCGCCGGTGACCTTGAGCTCGTTGCTGCGCTGGTACTTCTTCACCGCCTCGGCCAGCTTGGCGTCGTAGTGCAGGTCGGCGGCGTCGCCCTTGAGGCCGAGCCGCTCGCGCAATTGCGGCACGCGGGGGTCGTCCATCGGGACCTTGACGAGCTTGAGCTCGGGACCGTCCGGGATTCCATGGCCGGCCCCGCCGCCGGACCTGTTCCGCAGCTCCGCCAGCTTCGCCTTGAGGGCCCGGTAGCCCTTTTGCGGCGGGCTGAACTCATCCAGCGCCTTGCCGGCATCCTTGGCGTCGGCGAGCTTGGCGAGAACTTCGGACGGCTCGGGCGGCTGCTGCGGCAGCTCGATGTTCTTGCTGACACTCGAATAGTTGAAGCGGCCGGCCTGAACGTGGCGCGCATAGGTGAGGAGCGTCTCGGTAAGCTTCAGCTCGGCCTCCGCCAGGGAGTCCGCACCCGCCGCCGCGAAGTCGGGGATCTTGTAGTCGCTCACCTCAAGGCCGTCGGCATCGGCGGCCCGGATGCGCGTGATGGCGGCCTTGGCGCGATCGTTCTCGACGCCATGGTCGAGCCACAGGGGCGCCATGTTGCGGTTCTGATAGAATGTCTCGACGGCGGCATGCTCTTTCTTGTTGGCGAAAATCTTGTCGGTCTTGGCCGCCAGCAGGTCGCGAATCTTCTCGGCGATCGGCCGGTCGGCCGGATCGAGCGAGGCGAACGGGTCGGGCGCAACCGTCTCGCTTGCCGCCGCAGGCGCAGCCGCCGGGGTTGGGGCGGCAGCCGCCGGCGCCGGCGTGGCATCCGGGGCCGGAGCGGCCGCGGGGGCCGGCACCGTTTCGGTCTGTGCAGGCGCATCGCTGCCGGGCGCACCGGTGATATCGGCGGTGGTTGTGGCCGGAGCCGCGGCGACCGGCGCGGCTTCCGTCTGGCTCGGAGCCGTTACCGCGGCGGTGAGCTTGGCGGGTTTGTGGGCAATCGTGCTTTTGGGGGACGTCGCACCGGCAGATGTCGCGGCTGCCAGGACAAGGGCCATTGCGGTTCCGGCGAAGATGCGGTCATAACGAAGGCCGCGCATTATCAATACTCCCGGTTGCGGAACCGTCGAGGTTCCGTTGTTCTCATCCACCCGCGCCCATACGGCCCCGAAATGACTCCAAATCGCCGGCCGACGCAACAGCGCGGCGATATTATTCGCGGCGATCGTGGCCGATTTTCGAGCCCTGTAACCCAGTTACAACGCCTTAACGGCGCTTTGGTTGTCTGTCGCGGGGTCGTCCGTGTCTAATTCGAGCAAATCGAGTTTACGGTAAAGGGTGGAGCGGCCGATCCGCAGCCGGCGCGCGACCTCGGACATCCGGCCCCGGTAGTGGTTAACCGCAAAGCGAATCACCTCGGTTTCCAGCTCATCGAGCGGGCGCACCTCCCCGCTCGGATCGATGAGCGGAAGGATGGCGGCCGCTGTGCCGCAGGGCGCGATGGAGCCACCTAATTCCCGCCGGTGAGCTTCCCCCACGATCATGGCGGTCTCGAAACCCGGCGCGGGCGCGCGACCCTCGTCGTCGTCGGAGCCGGTCGGATGGCGCGCCAGCTGGGTTGCGATCTGCGGGAATTCGTTAACCCCGATCTCATCGGTCTCCGCCAGCACCACCGCGCGGAACACCGCGTTTTCGAGCTGGCGGACATTCCCGGGCCAGCGATGGGCTCCCAGCAGCGCCAGGGCCTCGCCGCTGATCGCCCTGATGCGTTTGCCTTCCTCGGCCGCGAAGCGGGCGACGAAATGGCGGACCAGCTCCGCGATATCCTCCGGCCGTTCGGCCAGCGCCGGCACCATGATGGGAAAGACGTGCAGGCGGTAGAACAGATCGTCGCGGAAGCGGCCCGCCGTCACGTCGGCGGCGAGATCGCGGTTGGTGGCGGAGATGATCCGCACATCCACCTTGACGGGCTTGCGGGCGCCCACCGGCTCGACCTCGCCTTCCTGGATCGCCCGCAGCAGCTTGACCTGGGCGGCGGGCGGAAGCTCGCCGACCTCATCCAGGAACAGGGTGCCGTCCGCAGCCTCGACGAACTTGCCGATATGGCGGTCGGTGGCGCCCGTGAAGGCGCCCTTTTCATGTCCGAACAGGATGGATTCCACCAGATTGTCCGGGATGGCGCCGCAATTGACCGCCACGAAAGGCTTGGCGCGGCGCTCGCCGGAACCATGGATCGCCCGCGCGATCAGCTCCTTGCCGACGCCCGATTGGCCCGCGATCAGCACCGGAATGGCCGACGTTGCGGCTTTGCCCGCCATGCGCAGCACGGCCTGCATGCGCGGGCTGCGGGTCACGATGTCCCGGAACGTGAGCGTGCCGTCGCGGCTGTGCTTGATGCGGGCAAGCTCGCCCTGCAGCGCGCTTGCCGCCAGGGCATTGCGCAGCGAAACCTGCAACCGTTCCGGGCTGACCGGCTTGACCACGAAGTCGGTGGCGCCCGCGCGCATCACCGAAACCACATTGTCGATGCCGCCATGGGCGGTCTGCACGATGACCGGCAGCGCGATTCCGGCCCCGCGCAACCGCGCCAGCACGCCGAGACCATCGAGATCCGGCATGACCAGATCGAGCACCACCGCGTCCACGGGCGGGCCGTCCGTGCCGGTGAGGAGGGCCACTGCCGCGTCGCCGCCTTCGGCCATGAGGGCGTCGTAGCCGAAGCGGCTGACCGCATTCTCCAGCAGCCGGCGCTGCACCGGATCGTCGTCGACAATCAGAATACGCTCGCCCAACACAACCTCGCTTATCACGCGACCTCGGAGCGGCACGGCCTGTGCCGAAACGGGGCACTGTCGCCGACCAGGCTTAAGGCGGTGTTAAGTCGGCGCCCGGGATTCGCACGGCGAATTGATCGGCCGCGCGGCGCGCCCCATATATGTGGGGGAGTCGCAGATCTGTCGGTCTCCATGGCGTCGCTCATGGCGCGGCCGCTTTCCTTCCAGCAGCGAACCAATCCATGCCCGCATCAGCCAAACGCGTCGCCGCCAAAAAGCCCGCCAAATCCAATTCTCGCCCCGCCGCCGGCCGCTCGAAGCTGCCGGAATGGGATCTTGCGGATCTCTATGCCGGGCTTGACGATCCGCGCGTCGCCCGCGATCTCGATCGCGCCGATGCCGAAAGCGTCGCCTTCGAGCAGGCCTACAAGGGCAAGTTCGCCGCGCTGGCGCAAGGCGTACAGGCCGGGCCGGCGCTTACGCAAGCGATCAAGCGCTATGAGGCGCTCGACGATCTCATCGGCCGGCTCGTCTCCTATGCGGGCCTCGTTCATGCCGGCAATACGATCGATCCGGCACGCGCCAAGTTCTACGGCGACGTGCAGGACCGCATCACCGCCGCCTCGACGCATCTGTTGTTCTTCGTGCTCGAGCTCAACCGGATTGATGACGGCAAGCTGGCCGAGGCCATGGCGGATCCCGGGCTCGCCCATTACCGGCCCTGGCTGGAGGACATCCGCAAGGAAAAACCCTACCAGCTCGAGGATCGGATCGAGCAATTGTTCCACGAGAAATCGGTGACCGCCCATTCGGCCTGGAACCGGCTGTTCGATGAAACCATCGCGGGCCTGCGCTTCAAGGTCGGGCCAAAATCGCTGGCGATCGAGCCGACCCTCAATCTCATGCAGGACGCCAATCCGAAAAACCGCAAGGCCGCTGCGGCGGCCTTGGCCAAGACCTTCAAGGCCAACCAGCGGCTGTTCACCCTGGTCACCAACACGCTCGCCAAGGACAAGGAGATTTCCGACCGCTGGCGCGGCTTTGCGGACGTGGCGGATGCCCGCCACCTTTCAAATCGGGTCGAGCCCGAAGTGGTCGAGGCGCTCGTTGCCGCCGTGCGGGCCGCCTATCCGCGGCTTTCGCACCGCTATTACGCCTTGAAGGCGCGCTGGTTCGGCAAAAAGCGTCTGCCTTACTGGGATCGCAACGCGCCGCTCCCCAAGGTCGCGACCCGCACCATCGGCTGGGGCGAGGCGCAAGCGACCGTGCTCGGCGCCTATGCGGCGTTCTCACCCGAGATGGCGGCGATTGCCGAGCGCTTCTTTGCGAACAATTGGATCGACGCGCCGGTGCGGCCCGGCAAGGCGCCCGGCGCCTTCGCGCATCCGACCGTGCCGTCGGCCCATCCCTATGTGCTGCTCAATTATCAGGGCAAGCCGCGCGACGTGATGACGCTTGCCCACGAGCTCGGCCATGGGGTCCATCAGGTGCTGGCCGCCCCGAACGGCGCCCTGATGGCGCCGACCCCGCTGACCTTGGCGGAGACCGCGAGCGTGTTCGGCGAAATGCTGACCTTCAGGAAGCTGCTCGCCGGCACCACCGACAAGAAAGTGCGCAAGGCCATGCTGGCCGCCAAGGTCGAGGACATGATCAACACGGTGGTGCGCCAGATCGCGTTCTACACCTTCGAGCGCCAGGTCCATGGCGAGCGACGGTCGGGCGAGCTGACCGCCGAGCGGCTCGATGCGATCTGGCTCGAGGTGCAGACCGAGAGCCTGGGGCCGGCGATCGATCTGCGCCCCGGCTATGAGACCTTCTGGAGCTACATCCCCCATTTCGTGCATTCGCCGTTCTATGTCTATGCCTATGCGTTCGGGGATTGCCTGGTGAATTCGCTCTACGCGGTCTACGAGCGCGCCGCCGCGGGCTTTGCCGAGCGCTATCTCGCCATGCTGGCGGCCGGCGGCACCAAGCATCATACCGAGCTGCTCAAGCCCTTCGGCCTCGATGCCCGCGACCCCGCCTTCTGGCAGAAGGGCCTCGGCGTGATCGAAGCGATGATCGTGGAGCTGGAGGGGTTGTAACGAGGACGGTTGGTAACGGTTGAATAGTATGGCGGCCAGTGTTATACATTGTGTACAACACCCTAAGGGTCAGGCCGTGAACGAGAAATCGCGCAATATCGAAGTCGAAGGATACCTTCTTCAAGTCAAGAAGATTGGAAACTCGGTCGGGCTGATCTTGCCGAAAGAGCTGTTGGCGCGCCTCAAGCTCAGGGAAGGCGACAAGCTTCACGTCATTGAGCAGCCGGAGCGCGGCATCAAGCTCACTCCCTATGATCCCAAGCATGCCAAGGCCATGGAAATCGCCCGGCGATCGTTCCGCAAATACGCCGACACGTACAAGGCATTGGCGAAGTGACCGAGCCGGAATGGCTCGACACTGATATCGTCCTTGATATTCATGCTGAGCAACTCGCCATATTTGGCGGCGGCGATGGAATACGCGATTTGGGGCTCCTCGAATCCGCGCTCGCGCGGCCGCTCAACAAATTCGCCTATGGGGAGACCGATCTTGCCGCGCTCGCTGCCGCCTATGCGTTCGGAATCGCGCGCAATCATCCCTTCGTCGACGGCAACAAGCGGGCCGCCTTCGGTTCCATGATCGTGTTTCTCGGGCTCAATGGGATCGATCTCGACGTGCCGCCGGAGGACGCCACCGCAATTATTCTCGAGGTAGCGGCCGGCGGAATCGATGAGGACGGGCTCGCGCGCTGGCTGCGCGACAATTGGCCGAAGCCGTGAAAGCCGAACCGCGGTCCATCTTTCCGCCCCCTTGGCGAAGTCATAAGTCTCATTCGGTGCCCGGCTTGCTTGCGGGCGCACAAGGTTGCCGATGACCGATCGCGAAGCCAATCGTTTTTCCGCCCGGGCCGCACGTTATGCGCGGGTCGGCGCCAATATGAGCGGCGTGGCGGCGCGCTTTGCCGGCGCGCGCTTCCTCGGCATGGATCTCGATCGCGGCAAGAGCGCCATCGAGCTCGCCGCCGCGCTCGGCGGGCTCAAGGGCCCGATCATGAAAGTGGCCCAGCTCATCTCCACCATCCCGGATGCGCTGCCGCCCGAATATGCCGCCGAGCTCGCCAAGCTGCAGAGCCAGGCGCCGCCCATGGGCTGGGGCTTCGTCAAGCGGCGCATGATGGCGGAGCTCGGCCCCGACTGGCAGCGCCAGTTCGCAAGCTTCGAGCATCATCCGGCGGCGGCGGCTTCGCTCGGCCAGGTGCATCGCGCCCGTGCCCATGCGGGCGAGGAGCTTGCCTGCAAGCTGCAATATCCCGACATGCAGTCCGCGGTCGAAGCCGACCTGCAGCAGCTGCAATGGATTTTCGCCATTCACCGGCGCATGGACCCGGCGATCGACACCACCGAGATCGCCAAGGAGATCGGCGCCCGCATCCGTGAGGAGCTCGATTACCGGCGCGAGCTCAAGCACGCCATGCTCTATCGGGCGATGCTTGGCGGCATCGAGCTCATCCGGGTGCCGCGGCCGTGGCCCGAGCTCTCGACCGGCCGATTGCTCACGCTCGACTGGCTCGAAGGCAAGCGCCTGCTCGAGCACAGAAACGACGCGCTTGCGTCGCGCAACCGGCTCGCCACCGCCATGTTCACTGCCTGGTGGTTTCCGTTCAGCCGCTACGGTGTGATCCACGGAGATCCGCATCTCGGCAACTATACGGTCTTCCAGGAGGGCGCAGCCGACCGATCCGCGCCGGGCGGAATCAATCTCCTGGACTACGGCTGCATCCGCATCTTCCCGCCGAAATTCGTCGGCGGCGTGGTCGATCTCTACAACGGCCTGCTGCGCGGCGACGACGCGCTCGTGGTGCATGCCTACGAGACCTGGGGGTTTCGCCGGCTGACGCGGGAGTTGATCGACGGCCTCAACATCTGGGCCCGCTTCATCTACGGTCCGTTGCTGGAAGATCGGGTCCGCACGCTGGCGGATGGGGTGAAACCGTCCGACTACGGCCGCCGCCAAGCCTTCCAGGTGCACCGGGCGCTCAAGGAAAAAGGACCGGTGCGGGTGCCGCGCGAATTCGTCTTCATGGACCGCGCCGCGATCGGTCTCGGCGGCGTCTTCCTTCACCTGGGCGCCGAGCTCAATTTCCACCGGCTGTTCAACGAGGCGATCGAGGATTTTTCGATCGCGCGCGTCACCGAGCGCCAGAACGCGGCGCTCAAGACGGCCGGGCTCGACCAGAGCGCCGGTTCATAGGACATGCGACCGCACGACTGATTTGCCGCCGGCCCGGCGCAGTGGCGGCGAACCGATGCGGTGCCGCCGCCGTTGCCCTCGCGGGACAATTGCGGTAAGTCCCGCGCGCTCGGAAACCGCCCAAGCTTGAGCTGGAGGATGGCATGGCCGATCACGGTACGGTCGAATACGCGACGGCAACAGGCAACGATCTTGCCGCGCACGAGGGGACCTATGAGGGGTTTGTGCATATGGCCTTTATCGGCACCCTTCATGTCGCCAACATCCTGATCGGGCTTGCGATCGGGGCGGTGGCGGGTCATTGGGGCGTTGCGGCCTGCGTTTTCGTGCTGGCGACCGGGATCGCGCTGCGCGGCCTGATGAGCGGCGCCAAGGCTCCCCTCGCGATAATGACCGTGTTTTCCCTGCTGGCGCTCGCCGTCACGGCCTGACGCGGAAGTACGGCCCTTCGCAAGAATCGGCAACGGGTTGCCATCCATGACCATCCATGAGGAGAGGGGCGAATGCGCATTGCGGTAGCGCGTGAAGCCGACCCCGGCGAAGACCGCGTCGCCGCAACCCCGGAGACGGTCAAGAAGATGAAGGCGCTCGGCGCCGACGTCGCGGTCGAACCGGGCGCGGGGATCAAATCCGGCATCCTGGATGCGGACTTCGCCGCCGCCGGCGCGACCGTGTCCCCGGATGCCGTCCGCGGCGCCGATGTGGTGCTCCGCGTGCGGCGGCCGTCCGCTTCCGAGCTCGCCGCCTATAAGAAAGGCGCGCTCGTCATCGCCATCATGGATCCCTACGGCAACGAGGCCGCCCTCAAGGCCATGGCGGATGCCGGCGTGACCGCCTTCGCCATGGAGCTGATGCCGCGGATCACGCGCGCGCAGGTGATGGATGTGCTCTCGAGCCAGGCCAATCTCGCCGGCTACCGCGCCGTGATCGATGCCGCCGCCGAATATGGGCGCGCCCTGCCGATGATGATGACGGCAGCCGGCACCATTCCGGCCGCCAAGGTCTTCGTCATGGGGGCGGGGGTCGCCGGCCTGCAGGCGGTCGCGACCGCGCGCCGGCTCGGCGCCGTCGTCACCGCGACCGATGTGCGGCCGGCCGCCAAGGAGCAGGTCGAGAGCCTGGGCGCCAAGTTCATCGCGGTCGAGGACGATGAATTCAAGCAGGCCGAGACCAAGGCCGGCTATGCCAAGGAAATGTCCAAGGAGTATCAAGCCAAGCAGGCCGCGCTGGTCGCCGAGCACGTCAAGAAGCAGGATATCGTGATCACGACCGCGCTGATCCCCGGCCGGCCGGCGCCGCGGCTCATCTCCAAGGAGATGGTCTGGTCGATGCGGCCGGGTTCCATGATCGTCGATCTCGCGGTCGAGCGCGGCGGCAATTGCGAGCTGGCCAGGCCCGGCGAGGTGATCGAGAGCAACGGCGTCAAGATCGTCGGCCATCTCAACCTGGCGGGCCGCATCGCGGCCTCGGCCTCGAGCCTCTACGCCAAAAATCTCTATGCGTTCCTGGAAATCCTGGTGGACAAGCAATCCAAGGCCCTGGCCGTGAAGTGGGACGACGAGATCGTCAAGGCGACCGCGCTGACCCGCGACGGCGCCGTCACCCATCCGAGCTTCGCGCCCAAAAGTGCTGCGTGATGAGTGCTGCATGTTGAACGCGGGCGTGGTGAGCGCGACGTAAGGCCTGCGACGTTGGTTCTTGGCGCTTGCTGCTGGAGCATCTTCATGAGCTCGCCGTCGCCAAAGCGGTGGCCTGCCGCGCGAAGGCGGGCGGAGTCCGGTTTTTCCGCCATTGAGGAGACTTGACCATGCTGACGTTGATCCCGCCCGCCGGCTTCGCGGGCGCCGGCACCGACCACATCGTGCTGGCCCAGCTCGACATCATCGCGGCCGCGGGCGGTGCTGGCGCCCATGCGGCGACCGGCGGCGCCGTTGATCCTTTCGTGTTCCAGGTCTCGATTTTCGTGCTGGCGGTATGCGTCGGCTATTACGTGGTGTGGTCGGTGACGCCGGCCTTGCACACGCCATTGATGTCGGTGACCAACGCGATCTCCTCGGTGATCGTGGTGGGCGCGTTGCTGGCGGTCGGGGTCGCGCTCGTCGGCGACGATGCCGGGCCGATCTGGGCGCGCGTGCTCGGTTTTGTCGCGCTGGTGTTTGCGTCCGTCAATATTTTCGGCGGCTTCCTGGTCACCCAGCGCATGCTGTCCATGTACCAGAAGAAGAAATAAGGAGCGCGCTTCCGTGAACGCCAATCTCGCTGCGGTGCTCTATCTGGTCGCCGGAGTTCTGTTCATTCTTGCGCTGCGCGGCCTGTCCAGCCCGACATCGAGCCGGCGCGGCAATCTGTTCGGCATGGTCGGCATGGCGATCGCGATCGTGACGACGCTCGCCGCGCATCCGCCGGCGGACCTCGCTGCCTGGGCCCTGGTGGTGGTCGGCATGGCGCTCGGCGGCGGCACCGGCGCGGTGATCGCGCGTCGCGTACCGATGACGTCGATGCCGGAACTGGTGGCCGCGTTCCATTCGCTGGTCGGCATGGCGGCGGTTCTGGTCGCAGCCGGCGCCCTCTATGCGCCGAGCGCGTTCGATATCGGCGTGGTCGGAGCGATTCATCGCGCCAGCCTGGTCGAAATGTCGCTCGGCGTCGCCATCGGCGCCGTCACCTTCACGGGCTCGGTGATCGCCTTTCTGAAGCTGTCCGGGCGCATGAGCGGCGCGCCGATCATTCTGCCGGCGCGCCACGTCGTCAACATCGCCCTCGCCGTGCTGCTAGTCGCGCTCATCGTCTACTTCGTGAACAGCGAGCGTCATCTCGCCTTCTGGGCGCTCACGCTGACGTCGTTCGCCATCGGCGGGCTCCTTATCATTCCGATCGGCGGCGCCGACATGCCGGTCGTGATCTCGATGCTCAACTCCTATTCGGGATGGGCGGCGGCCGGCATCGGCTTCACGCTGGGAAATACCGCGCTCATCATCACCGGCGCCCTGGTCGGCTCGTCGGGCGCGATCCTGTCCTACATCATGTGCAAGGGGATGAACCGCAGCTTCATCTCGGTCATTCTCGGCGGTTTCGGCGGCGAGGTGGCGGGTCCGGCCGCCGGTGCCGAGCAGCGGCCGGTGAAGCAGGGATCGGCCGAGGATGCCGGCTTCATCATGAAGAACGCCAGCAAGGTGATCATCGTGCCGGGCTACGGCATGGCGGTGGCGCAGGCCCAGCATGCGCTGCGCGAGATGGCCGACAAGCTCAAGGCCGAGGGCGTCGAGGTGAAGTACGCCATCCATCCGGTCGCGGGGCG
>Ga0210403_10004951_pt1 | contig 11391 bp, 7 predicted proteins | sample IncBWC19MmetaG_FD_150863 | JGI IMG/M metagenome (GOLD analysis project Ga0210403, IMG submission 150863) | Forest soil microbial communities from Barre Woods Harvard Forest LTER site, Petersham, Massachusetts, United States - Inc-BW-C-19-M | ecosystem: Environmental > Terrestrial > Soil >... | reverse complement strand
ATCGATGGAGCTGCCGAGCTCACCCGCGCATACGGGATGGCCGACCTCGAACACGGCATCGCGCTGGCACCGGAGTCGATCCTCGAGCCAGGGTCCATCGCCAAGCAATTCACCGCCGCGGCCGTGTTGCTTTTGGTTCAGCAGGGCAAGCTCGCGCTGAATGATCCGGTGCGAAAATACATCCCCGAAGTTCCCGATTACGGCACAACGATCACCATCCGGCACCTGATCAACCACACCAGCGGATTGCGCGACTGGGGCAGCGTGGAAGGCATTGCCGGTTGGCCGCGCACCACGCGCGAGTACACGCACGCGCACGTATTGGAAATCGTCAGCCGCCAGCGCGTACTGAATTATCCACCTGGCGCCGAGTATTCCTACACGAACACCGGCTTCAATCTGGCCGCGATTCTGGTCAGCCGCGTGTCCGGCAAAACATTCCCCGAATTTACGCGTGAGCAGATCTTTGCGCCGCTGGGCATGACTTCCACACAATGGCGCGATGACTTTCGGCGCATTGTGCGCAATCGCGCGGTCGCCTATTCACCAAGCGGCAATTCGTTCCAGCAGGACATGCCGTTCGAGGATGTGTTTGGCAACGGCGGCTTGCTGACGACCGTCGGCGATCTGTTGCGCTGGAACGGCAATTTTACAGATGCCAAGGTGGGCGGCCACGCATTCGTCGATTCCGAGCATCAGCAAGGGAGATTGACGGACGGCCGAACGATTGCCTACGCGGCCGGACTGATGGTCCTGCATTGGAGGGGACTGAACGAGGTCAGCCACAGCGGCAGCACGGCGGGTTACCGGGGATGGCTCGCACGTTACCCGGAGCAAGGGCTGTCGGTGGCAGTGATGTGCAACGTGGCGTCCGCTAATGCGACGCAACTGGGGCATCAAGTCGCCGACGTTTATTTGGCGAGCGTGATGCGCGAACGTCCACACGAGACTGCGGCGCCTGATGCGGCCGCGCTCGAGGCCAAAGCCGGCCTTTATCGGAGCGTGCGGGATCATCAGACGTTGTCAGTTGTGTATCAGGACGGCAAGTTGCGGATCGATCGCCGCGGAGTCCTGACTCCGGTCTCGCGCGACGTGTTCAGCCTTGGCGAAGACGGTCCCCGGGCGGAATTCGAGCAAAATCGCCTACGAATCGCAACGGAGGTGGATGAAGGCAATTACTACGAAAAGGTCGAGCGTTGGACGCCCACGCCGACTGAACTGGACGGTATGACCGGCGAATATGTCAGTGACGAAGCCGAAGTGACGTTTCGGGTTGCGCTTGAAAAGGACCATCTTGTCATCCATCGCCGTCCCGATGCCAGCATCGCGCTGACGCCGACTTATCGAGATGGCTTCAACTCTACGCTCGGTAGCGTACGCTTTATGCGCGATGCACAAGGACACGTGAGCGAGTTGAGTATTGGCGAGCAGCGCGTGTGGGACATACGTTTCCGCCGAGTGCGCTAATTTAGACTTTGACGCCGACCCGGATTTCCCAGTGGCTTATCCCGGAAGTGGATGTGCAGGCCGAGCGCGATCTGGCCGCAACGCTTGGCATCCAGCCGCTCACAGCTCGCGTGCTTCTGGGCCGAGGAATGGGTGATGTTGATTCTGCGCGACGATTTCTGGCGCCGTCGATCGAACACCTACACGATCCGCTGTTGCTCACGGGCATGCAACAAGCCGTCCAGAGACTACGTAAGGCAATCGAGGCCAAAGAGAAAATCCTAATCTACGGCGATTACGACGTGGACGGCACGGTCTCGGTCGTGATTCTAAAAAAGGCGATCGAGCTGGCGGGCGGGGAAGCGAACTACCATGTTCCGCACCGCCTTCGTGACGGGTACGGGATGCGAGCCGAGGTGATCGAGCGCGCGGCGGCGATGGGCGTGCATCTGATCATCAGCGTCGATACGGGGATACGTGCGACGGAAGTAGTTCGCGGGGCGCGCGAGCTGGGGATCGACGTGATCATTACCGATCATCACCTGCCAGAAGCCGAGCTGCCGCCCGCTCTCGCGGTATTGAATCCAAATCGAAGGGACTGCAATTATCCCGACAAAAACCTGTGCGGCGCAGGAGTGGCATTCAAACTGGTACAGGCGCTGCTCGGGACGCTCGGCTGGCCGGAAGAAAAGCTGGCGCGGATGTTGAAGTCGTTTCTGAAGCTGGTGGCACTCGCGACCGTGGCGGATGTAGTGCCGCTGCTGGGCGAGAATCGCATCATCGTCAAGTATGGCCTGGAGGGGCTGCATCGCGTCCATAACCCAGGATTGAGGGCGTTGCTGGAGGTCTCGGGAATGTTGGACGGTCGCGCCCCTAGCGCCCGCCAGGTGGCCTTTCAGATCGCGCCTCGTATCAACGCGGCGGGACGCATGGACGACGCGCAGAACGTGATCCGGATGTTCTCGACCGACGACCTGGAACAGGCGCGCTATTGCGCCGGCCAGATTCACTCGCTCAACAAGGAGCGCCAGGAGACCGAGGCCGACATCGTGCGGCTGGTGCTGGACGAGTGCTCGAAGGTTCCTGTCACCGAAGACCAGTGCGCCCTGGTATTCACCGGCGCAAACTTTCATCGCGGCGTGGTGGGGATTGTTGCCAGCCGGCTGGTGGACCGATTTTGCCGGCCGGTCTTTGTCTTAAGCGATGAAGAGGGTGAGGCCAGCGGATCGGGCCGCAGCATCGCGCGATTTCATTTATTGGACGCGTTGGAATCGATGCCGGATCTATTCACGCGCTTCGGTGGTCATCGGCAAGCGGCGGGGGTCACGCTCGCCTCCGATCAGGTGCCGGAGTTTCGTCGACGGCTCAATGCCTATGCTTCCGAACGCCTCACCCCGGTCGATTTCCGGCCGCAACTGGCGATCGACGCGCTGATGGACTTGAAAGAATTGACCACCGGGCCAGTAGTGGAAGAGATACTCGGCATGGCGCCGTTCGGCTTCGGGAATCCGTCGCCGATGCTGGCCATTCTCGACGCCGAGATCGCGGCTGCGCCCGTGGTTGTCAAGGAAAAGCATCTGCGCGTGCATTTGCGGCAAAACGGTAAGAATCTGCTGTCGACGGCCTGGAATTTCGCGGAGCGCGCTGGGGAGTTTTCGTTGGGCGGACGCACCGATGCGGCCTTTTCACTCGAAGAAGACGCTTACTCGGCCAGCCGTGGATGGGGCGGATGGTCGGCGGTACTCAAGGATGTTCGCCGTCCGCAGGTGCCCGCTAACATTTGAAGATTTGTAACGTCTATTCATTCGGAGGTCCCGCACTTCCGTGGCGTGAGCCGCGCGATGCGGCTACAATTAAAGTAAATGCGTTTTATCCCCGCAATTTCCCTCGCGCTCGCTGTGTCTCTAATTGAGGCGCAGCCGCAACCTGTCCAGTCACCGCAGCCGAAAGCACCGCAGATTCCGATTCAGCAGTTCAAGCTCGACAATGGGCTCCGCATTGTGATGTCGGAAGATCATTCGGCGCCCACCTATGCCATTTCCGTGACGTACAACGTCGGTTCGCATAGCGAAAGGCCCGGCCGCACCGGATTCGCGCACCTGTTCGAGCACATGATGTTCCAGGGCTCGCAGAACGTAGGCAAGGGCGAGCACATGATCCTGGTGGAAAACAATGGTGGCTCGATGAACGGTACTACCAGCGAAGACCGCACCAATTATTTCGAGACCTTCGCCGCCAATCAGCTGGATCTCGGGCTGTTTCTCGAGTCCGACCGGATGCGGTCTTTGGTGATCAACCAAGCGAATCTCGACAACCAGCGAAATGCGGTGCAAGAAGAGCGGCGCTTGAGTCTCGACAATCAGCCTTACGGAAGGACCGGTGAAGTAGTCCAGGACCTGGTTTACGACAACTTCGCGAATAAACACGACGTCATCGGGTCGATGGAAGACTTGAATGCCGCCACGATCAAGGACGTGCAGGATTTCTTTCGGATCTACTACGCGCCGAACAACGCGGTGCTGACGTTAGTAGGTGATTTTGAACCTCAGGAAGCGCTGGCAAAGATCAAGAAGTATTTCGGCGACATCCCCACGCAGCCTGCCCCGCCGGTCCCAGATCTCTCCGAGCCCAAGCCAACTGGCGAGCGCCGTAAAACCATCGAAGACGCTTTCGCGCAAACTCCGCGCCTGGACGTCGTGTTCAAGATTCCGCCAGGCAATACGGACGACTGGTACGCGCTTTATGTCTTGGGCAACGCCCTCGGAAGCGGTCAGGCTTCGCGGCTCTATCAGAGTCTCGTAAAGGATAAGGAACTGGCAGTCAATGTATTTACCGACGTTGAGGAGCACACCGCGCCCTCCACCTTCGATATCGCGATTCTGGCGCGGCCGGGCAAAGATTTAAAGGAAGTGGAAAAAGTTGTGTATGCGGAAATCGACCGGCTGAAGGCGGATCTGATCGCAGATTGGGAGCTTCAGAAAGTTCGCATGTCCTCGCGGCGCCAAAGCGCGCAGCGCCTCCAAAGCACCTTGTTTCGCGCCTTCCTGATCGGCGAAATGGCGGTCTACTACAACGATCCGAATCTGATCAACACGCGATTCGGCAAAATCCAGAGCGTGAGCAAAGAAGATATTGAGCGTGTGGCGAAGACCTACCTGACTCAGAGTAACCGCACGGTGGTCACGACGCTGCCGAAGCCCAAGCCTGAGGTGGCCGCGAAGGCCGCGAACTAGGAGTTTGAAATGAAAACCTTTGTGCATCTGTGTATATGCGTGGCTTTGTGTAGCGCCGTTAGTTTTGCGCAGACTCCGGCGGAAGCCGGCTCGAAGAGCATCCCGCTCAGCAAAGTGGAACGCAAGAGCAAAGCGCCTGTGTCGCAGGATGTCCTGCGCGTCAAACTTCCCAAACCGGTGGAGTTGAAGCTCGACGACGGGCTCACCGTGCTGGTGCTCGAAAATCATCGGCTTCCGACTGTCACCGTGCGCCTGCTGATCCAGGGTGCAGGATCACTGCACGATCCGGCAGATCTACCGGGCTTGTCGAACCTCACGGCCGCCATGCTGAAAGAAGGAACGACCACGAGGTCGAGCAAGCAAATCGCCGAAGACATCGAACGTCTGGGCGCGACCATCAATGTTACGGCTCCATACGGGGGCGACACCGCCACGCTTACGGCGTCCGGGCTGAGCGACAACATCGGTGACTGGATGCATCTGGCGGCGGATATCCTGTTGCATCCTACGTTTCCTGAAAGCGAGTTGGCGAAATTGAAACAGCGCCTGAAGGTCCAGTTACAGCAGCAGCGCTCCTCTTCGATGTTCCTGGTTCAAGAGCGATTTAATCGCGCAGTGTACGGCAATCATCCTGCAGCCGTTACATCGACCACTCTGGAGTCGCTTGACAAGATTACGCCCGAGCTTCTAGTGAAATGGTACAAGGAGCATTACGTCCCACAAAACGCGATTCTCGCTATTGCGGGCGATGTTCGTGCGGCGGACATGGCTCAGATGTTCAACGGCATGCCGTCGTGGGACGCCACTGATTCCAAGGTGGTCGCGGCGCCACCAACCAAGGCCGCAAGCGGCCGCAGAATTTATGTCGTGGACCGGCCAGGATCGGTTCAGACCGACATTTTCCTCGGAAATATCGCGGTGACACGAGTGGATCCGGATTACGTGCCTCTGGCGGTGATGGATCGCATCGTGGGCGGCGGAGCCTCGTCGCGCCTGTTCCTGAATCTTCGCGAGGAACATGGCTACACTTATGGCGCCTACAGCATGTTGGTTGCCCGAAAATACGCGGGTCCATGGATCGCGGAGGCCAGCATGCGCACCGACGCTACTGGCGGCGCGATGACGGAATTCATGAACGAGGTAAATCACATTCGTGACAAGGCGGTGCCCGAATCGGAACTCGAGGAATCGAAGCGGGCCATAGTGGCCGGCTTCGCTTTGTCGCTCGAAGATCCCAGCCAATTGCTGGATTACGCGATCACGCAGAAGATCTACGGTCTCCCGGCGGACTATTGGGACACCTATCCTGCCAAAATCATGAACGTTACTGCGGAGCAGGTGCAGCGCGTGGCAAACAAGTATGTAGTTCCGGACGCACTGCAGATCGTGGCGGTCGGCGACGCTAGCAAGATCACGCCGGTGCTCGAGAAATACGGTCCCGTGGAAGTTTGGGACACGCAAGGCAAGAAGCGCGCTGAGTAGCTCGACTAAACTCAAAGCGTGGACTATCGCATTGAACACGACACCATGGGGGAGGTGCGCGTCCCTGCAAATGCGCTGTATGGCGCGCAAACTCAACGGGCTGTCGAGAACTTTCCCATCAGCCGGCTGCGCTTCCCCCGTGCTTTCATCCGTGCGCTGGGCTTGATCAAGAGCGCGGCTGCGCGGGTCAACGGAAAGCTTGGGGAGTTGCCCGCTGATCTCGCGGCAGCGATTGAAATGGCTGCTGAGGACGTGTTGGCGGGCAGGCACGACGACCAATTCGTCGTTGACATTTTCCAGACCGGCAGCGCCACCTCCACCAACATGAATGCCAACGAGGTGATCGGCCACCTGGCTAAAGCGCATCCCAACGATCATGTGAATCGGGGGCAATCGAGCAACGATGTGATTCCCTCGGCCATCCATATCGCGGCTGCCTTGCTCGCTAACGAAGAACTGCTGCCCGCGATGGAAGGCCTGCAGGCATCGCTGCGTAAGAAGGCCGAAGAATTCAAGAACGTCATCAAGATTGGGCGCACGCATCTGCAGGACGCCGTGCCGATGCTGCTCGGCCAGGAGTTCTCGGGTTACGCAGCGCAAGTGGAGCAATGTCTCGGTCGGATGCGCGTCGCTATGGAAGGACTGGATGAATTGCCCCTGGGCGGCACTGCTGTCGGCACTGGCCTGAATGCGACTCCCGGGTTTGCCGCTGCCGTTATCGCTGAGATCAGAACTCGAACCGGCTTGCCCTTTCACGAAGCCACGAACCATTTCGAGGCACAGGCGGCCAAGGACGCTGTCAGTTTTTTGAGCGGAGCACTCAAGACTTACGCTATCGCGCTCACTAAGATCGCGAACGACATTCGCTGGCTGGGTTCCGGACCGCGCTGCGGCTTAGGCGAACTGCGGCTTCCTGAGACGCAGCCTGGGTCGAGCATCATGCCGGGCAAGGTAAATCCGGTAATTGCCGAGAGCCTGCTGATGGCGTGCGCGCAGGTGATAGGATATGATGCGACGATTACCTGGTGCTGCGCGGCCGGCAATTTCGAGTTGAATGTGATGATGCCCGTGATGGCTTACGATCTCCTTGAGTCGATTGAGCTGCTGGCGGCCGCTTCCCGCAACTTCGACCGGCGCTTGATCCAAGGCCTGGAAGCCGACGCTCAGCGAGCATCCGGATACGTTGAACAATCGCTCGCCATGTGCACCGTGCTCGCGCCGGTGATCGGATACGAGAAGGCGGCTGGGATTGCGAAAGAGGCATATCGCAGCGGGCGAACTGTCCGGGAGGTCGCGCGCGAAACGAGCGGCATCCCGGAAGGCCGTTTGAACGAACTGCTGGATCCCAGACGTCAGACTGGCACAACTTAAGCCCGTGCCCAACTTGCCGAATCCGGACCAAGAACGGATGGATGCACTGTCGGAGGCTATCCTGCGGCTGCTTCGCCGGCAGGAGCAGATCGACCAGCGTTTGGCGCGGGTGGAGGCGGCGCTAAATTTGCAGCCCGTTGCTCCCGAGGCCGCTCTGCAGCTTGCGCCAGAGCCTCCGGCTCCGGTGCTAGAACCCCCATCCGCACCCACGCCCGCGGCTTTGCCCCCGAATCGAGCGCTCGAAACTAACATTGGCCTCACCCTCGTGAATCGTATCGGAGTGGTGACGTTGGTGCTGGGCATCGCATTCTTCTTCAAATGGGCAGTCGACAATCAGTGGATCGGACCGGCTGGCCGGGTGATGCTCGGTGTCATCGCCGGGATGGTTATACTGGGCGTCGCCGACGTGCTGTGGCGGAAAGGCCAGCGAGTTTTCGCGCAGGGTGGCACTGCGGTCGGACTCGGCTTCTTGTACTTGGCTGTGTATGCCGCGTTCGGGTATTACCAGCTCATTCCGCAGAGCCTTGCATTTACGTTCATGGTCGCGACCACGGCGCTGGCGGTCGCGCTCGCGTTGCGCTACGCATCGGTGGCAATGGCGGTGCTGGGTTTGGCGGGTGGCTACCTGACCCCCATTCTTCTGAGCACGGGGGAGGACCGGCCGTGGTTCTTGTTCAGCTACCTGCTGCTGCTCAATATCGCGGCGTTGGTCCTGGCCCGAATGCGCCAGTGGCGCGCACCGGAGATCCTGAGTCTGGCAGCTACCGTAGTGATTTATGGATCTTGGTTCGAGCAGCAGTTCAAACCGGAAAAACAATTTGTCGCCACTTTCTTCGTGTTGATTTACTACGCGCTTTTTTCTGAGGCTTTGGTTCAACCGCTGTTTCTGGTGGCGCAGATCCTGGCCACGATGGCCATAGGCCAGATCTGGCCGTCGACACCCGGCGTATACCTCTTTCTAAGCTTGACGCTGGCCTTCGGTGGGCTGGTAGTGGCCGATCTCCGACGCGTCCGGGCGGCGGCAGGCGTGAGCTTTGCGGTGTTTTGGACCTTCTATGGCTTATGGGTCTCGAGTGTTTCTCCTCCGCGTCCGATCGCGTCGCTCTTTCTCGGGATCACTTGCGCCTTCGGTTTGTTCTTTGCCTGGATACCTTGGCGATTAGTTTACCGTCATGAAGCAGCGAGGACCGAAGACCTCAGCATCCTGGCTCTCAACGGCGCGGCCTACTTCGGTGCTACGTACGCCCTGCTAAATGCCGATTATCACGCCTGGATGGGTCTCTTCGCGGTGGCAATCGCGGGCGTCCATCTAGCTTTGGCGATCTGGATGCGGCGAGCGCAAACAGATCCACGTCCGCTGCTGCTCACTGTGGGTGTCGCGCTGACTTTGGTCGTGCTCGCCGCGCCGATCCAATTCACAGCCTATCGGATTACGATGGCATGGTCGCTCGAGTTCCTGGCTCTATCCTGGATCGCCCTGCGGACGGGCAATACGCTGCTAAAATTCGGAGCTCTCCTGGTCTCGGCGCTGGTATGGCTGCGGCTCCTTGCCATCGATTCCTGGATTTTTAGCGACCCGCAGTCCTATACACTGATCTGGAACGCACGCTTCCTGACTTTTTTGGTAGCCGCTGTCTGTTCGTGGCTCGGGGCCTATTGGAGCAAGCCGAACCCAGGGGCGCTCATCGAATACATAGCGGGCCATGCGATTATGCTCTGGGGGCTGAGCATGGAAGATCTCGGCTGGGCCGCACGCACGTCGAGCACGCAGAATCTGCTCAGCGTCGAAACCGTATCGATCTCCATTCTCTTCGCGATCTACGCCGTGATCCTGGTGAGCGCAGGCGTCGCTACGCGCACGGCCATCAACCGGATCGCCGGCCTCGGCCTGATGGGATTCGTGGTCGTCAAACTGTATCTGTTCGATGTTTGGCAATTAGGGCGCGTGTATAGGATCTCGGCGTTTGTAGCCTTAGGCGCGCTGCTTCTGGCGACTTCGTTTCTGTACTCGCATTTCCGCGCTGTCATCGAAAGCTGGTGGAAGAATGACCAGGCTCCTACTTAGCCTGTTCGCGGCCAGTTCGATTGCTCGGGCCGATTTCGATCCGGCGCGATGGCAGTTCCGCCGGAGCATTGCCATCGGCAAGCCGACACCGGTTGCATCTTTCACAGTCGACAGGTCGCTTTATCACGGCTCTCGCGCGCAGTTGGCCGATCTTCGGATCGTTCAAGATCAAAAGGAGACGCCTTACATCATTCGGGAACTGGAAGTCCCCGATGAAACCCCGTTGGTTCCATCGATCAGCCAAGAGACCAATACTCATACAACGCTCGTGACCGCCGACACCAGGTTTGAGGGCTTGCCGCACGATCGTGTCCAACTCGTGATTGACCCCGGCCAGTTCTATCGATCCGTGAAGGTGGAATCGAGTCGCGATTCCACGAAGTGGCGGCCGATCGGCGAGGGCTTTATCTTTCGCACGGAGGATATGGGAGCGTTCTCGATTTCATGCGCGGAGCAATGGGATCGATATCTGCGCATTCGCATTGTCAATGGAGATAACCCGCCACTGACGGTCCGCCAAGTGATTCTAAGCGCTGATCGCCGTGCAATAGAGTTTCCAGCCGAAGCCGCCGGCCAGTATTGGCTCTACTACGGATCGTCCGGCGCGCGGCGCCCTTCCTACGACTTCGCGCAAACGCGGCCGGTCCGCGTGCAGCCTGCAATGGTCGCGCTGGGCGCCGAAGAAAATAATCCTGCCTATCGTGAGAATCAAAAGCCGTGGACCGATCGGCGTCCCGAGATGTTGTACGCTGTGCTGGCAGCCGCGATCCTGGTGATGGGACTCATCGCCGTACGATTTCTGCTTAAGGCACGGACTTAGCTCAGCAGCACTTGCTTCGCGCATATTTTCGCGCGAAATGCTGATCGCAGAACCGCCGCCATTCCTCGCCGGAATGTGACCGGCCTTGAATTTGTAAATACCGCTGGTAGGCGTTCTCATCGGCGATTTGCCGCAGCAGATCCCAAATGCCTCGAAGCAGTGCTCTCATAATTCCTCGGTCTGCAGCTGCGAAAGCACAAAGGGCGCCTCTTCCACCTTCGACGTCTTGGAGCCGCTCAGAATTCCGTACCAGGCCCGAATGGAGTCGACTAGAATGACGGCGACCAAGATCATGAAGACTCCGCAGACGAGAGCATCCAGCCGATCGTTGAAAATCTGGGCTTGCGTTTCGGCGATTTTGGCTGCGACAATCTTACCCGCGTCCAGCGCGTTCTGAAGAGCAGTGGCATCAGCGAGGAATCCCAGGCGCGGCTGATCGGAGAAGATCTTCTGAAAGCCCGCGGCGAAACACACGATCACGAGCCATGTCAGCGGAATGCCCGTGATCCACATGAAACGGGCCCCATGCATCTTGATCAGGACGGTGGTCGCCACGCAGAGCGCGATCGCTGCCAGGAGTTGATTGGCGATGCCGAATAGAGGCCACAAAGAATTGATGCCTCCTAAAGGATCGCGCACGCCCTGATACAGGAAATAGCCCCACGCCAGGACGACTAAACCGCTGGTGGTCATCACGCCCGCCGTGGAGGTCAATCGCAGACGCTTGCTCGTGGCAGGACCTATCAGCTCCTCCAGCATGAAGCGCCCGACGCGCGTTCCAGCCGCGATGATGGTCAGAATGAACAGCGCCTCGAACATGATCGCGAAGTGATACCAGAATCCGAGAATGCTTCGTCCGCCTCCGGTGCTGGCAAAAATTCGCGCCATTCCGAGCGCCAGCGACGGTGCGCCGCCGGTGCGATAGTACAAGCTTCGCTCCCCGACATCGCTGGCGAGCGAATCCATTTCTGCCG
>Ga0210403_10004950_pt1 | contig 11392 bp, 10 predicted proteins | sample IncBWC19MmetaG_FD_150863 | JGI IMG/M metagenome (GOLD analysis project Ga0210403, IMG submission 150863) | Forest soil microbial communities from Barre Woods Harvard Forest LTER site, Petersham, Massachusetts, United States - Inc-BW-C-19-M | ecosystem: Environmental > Terrestrial > Soil >... | reverse complement strand
CGGACGGACGGCGGCGCTCATCAGCGATCTGCATCTGGGGCACGTGCGGAACGGCAATTTTCTGCGGCGCATGGTGGCGAAGATTTTGCGGGAAGAGCCGGACGCGATTTTTATTGCGGGCGATTTGTACGATGGCACTGCGATCGATGCGGGGCGGGCTGCGGAGCCGCTGAATAAACTTACGGCGCCGCAGGGAGTTTATTTTGTCGCGGGCAATCATGAGCAGTTTGGGGACGACAGCAAATATCTGCGAGCGGTTGCGGCGGCAGGAGTGCGGGTGCTCAACAATGAAAAAGTGGAAGTGGATGGGCTGCAGATTGTGGGCGTGCCGTACCGGAATGCCACACTGGACGGGCACCTGGCGTCGGTGCTGCGCGGGGTGCGGCTGGATCGGGACCGGGCGAGTATTTTGCTGATTCATGCTCCGGACCATCCGGCGACGGCGGAGGCGGCGGGGGTTTCGCTGCAATTGTCGGGGCATACGCATCTGGGACAGTTCATTCCGTGGAGCTGGTTTGCGCGGAAAATGTATCGGCAGTTTGTGTATGGGTTGAGCCGAATCGGGAAGATGCAGGTGTTTACTTCTAGCGGCGCGGGGACCTGGGGACCACCGCTGCGGGTGGGGTCGAATCCGGAGATTGTGATGCTGCAATTCGAGTAAGGGGAACGTGCTTGTGTTGACTTAGTCCAGGACTAAGCTATAATGAGCGTATGGAAGTCAATGTCCACGAAGCTAAGACACATTTCTCGCGACTGCTGGAACGGGTTGCCTTGGGCGAAGAAGTGATTATTGCCAAGGCGGGAAAACCTGTCGCGAAGCTGGTGCCTTTGGATGATCAGCCGAAGCGCCGGATCCTGGGCTCGGCGAAGGGCGAGTTCACTGTTCCCGACGATTTCAACGATCCTTTACCCAAGGAGATCGAGGATCTCTTTTGGGAATGAAGGCTCTTCTCGATACCCACACTTTCCTGTGGGCGATCTCCGCCGATCCTCGACTCTCCCATCGAGCGGAGCAGATATTCATGGGGCCGAATGATCTTTGGCTGAGCGTCGCCAGCATGTGGGAGATTCTGATCAAGGTGAGAGGGGGAAAGCTTTCTTTGCCCCAGCCCACAGGCCCATATCTTGTGAAGGAGTTGGGCGAGAACAGGATTGAGATTCTTCCGATTAAACTGGATCATGTTTTGAGAATTGAGAACCTTGAGGCGTATCATCACGATCCGTTTGATCGGATACTGATTGCGCAAAGCATCGAGGAAAAACTTCCGCTGATCACTGCCGATCCGCTGTTTGGGCGTTATCCTGTCGATTTGATCTGGTAGGAAAATTATTTGGAGAGCTAGACGGCCCATGTCTCGTCCGAAACCACTCATTCTTACGATCCTTGACGGCTGGGGATATCGAGCCGAAACCAAGGCCAATGCTATCGCGCTGGCACGCAAGCCTACGTATGACCGGCTGCTGCGGGAGTATCCCAATACACTCATTCACACCAGCGGACCGTTCGTTGGATTGCCCGAGGGACAGATGGGGAACAGCGAAGTTGGACATCTGAACATGGGTGCGGGACGGATCGTGCACATGGACATCACGCGCATTGATCTGATGATTCAGAATGGGGAGTTGTTTTCGCATCCCGTGCTGCTGGAGGCGATGAAGCATGCGCGTGCGGGCGAACGGCGGTTGCATTTGTTGGGTCTGGTTTCGGATGGGGGAGTGCATTCGCAACAGGCTCATCTTTATGCGCTGCTGAAAATGGCGAAGGAGAATGGGCTGGATCGAGTGTTTGTGCATGCGTTTATGGATGGGCGCGACACTTTGCCCACCAACGGCGCGGGATATCTGGAACAGTTGCAGCAGAAGATGCGCGAATACAACTGCGGCAAGATTGCGACGGTGAATGGACGGTACTACGCGATGGATCGCGACCGGCGCTGGGAGCGCATTGCCAAGGCTTACAACGCGATGGTGTTTGCGGACGCGGAAGGTGGGAAGTACACCGATCCGGTGCAGGGGATGAAGGAGTCTTATAACCGGGGCGTGACCGACGAATTTGTGATTCCGTTTGTTTGCGAGGATCCGAAAAACGCGGGCGGGGGCGCCCGCGCCACAGGCACCATTCGCGATGAGGACTCGTGCATCTGCTTTAATTTCCGCGCTGACCGGGTGCGGCAGATTACGCGGGCGCTGGCTCGCAATAGCGGATTGAATGCCAAGGGAGGAAGTGATTTGCCGGGTGCGGCGGATCTTGATGCCACGATTTCGCGCGACCGTTTGCCGAAGAGTTTGCATTATGTTTGCATGACGCAATACGACAGGAATTTCAGCTTGCCGGTGGTGATCCCGCCGGAGTCGATGGCGAACATCCTGGCCAACGTGATGGGCGGGATGAATATGCGCAACCTGCGCGTGGCCGAGACGGAGAAATATGCGCACGTTACGTACTTCTTCAATGGGGGAGTGGAACAGCCGTTTCCGGGCGAAGAACGCGTGATGGTGCAATCGCCCAAAGTTGCGACCTACGATTTGAAGCCGGAGATGAGCGCTGCGGGCATTGCTGACGCGGTAGTGAAAGCGACTGAGGACGGGACGTTCGACGTGATGATCGTGAATTTTGCCAACGCCGATATGGTGGGGCATTCGGGAAAGATTGAGCCGACGGTGAAGGCGGTGGAAGTGGTGGACGCCTGCCTCGGCCGGATTGAGGCGGCGGTGCGGGCCAGGGGCGGAGCGATGCTGATCACCGCCGATCACGGGAATGCGGAGATGATGATTGATCCGGCGACGGGCGGACCGCATACGGCGCATACCACGAACCCGGTGCCGTTTATCGTTGTGTCGGAGAATGCGAAGCAGTTCACGTTGAAGGCGGGGGGATCACTGCGCGATATTTCGCCAACTCTGCTGGGGATGATGGGCGTTGACGAGCCGAAGGAAATGACGGGGGCGGATCTGCGGGTTCCGATGAAGGGCTGAAAAAGCTTTTAACCGCTGAGGGCGCGGAGAAAGGCCGCAGAGATCGCGGAGAAGGGCGTTTTTTGGAGAATCGCGGCTTCTGCGTTTTGTGTCGTTCTAGATAAATCGTTTAGTTTGCGAGCAACGCTGGGGCGGTAGCTAGCAGTCCGGCGGCCAATTCCAGGTCGTGGAGATCCTCGCGGCTGAAATCCTTTGCTAACTTGGGATCGAGGCCCTTGCGGGAGATCTGAATCACGCCGACCACTGCTGAATCGCGGTTCATGATCGGCACCGACATGAGTTTCTGAATGGGCGTCGGAGCTGCGGGTTCGCGGGAATCGTTCGCGCCGGGTTTGATGGTCTCGAAGATGCTGGCATGCTTGACGCGGGCAAAATTGTTGAAAATCTCCGCTTTTTTGCTCAGGGCGGTGTGAGCTGCTACCGCTTTGCTGGACAAGGGAATCGCGCCGGAGGTGCGCAGGTATTCGGGGAACACGAAGCGCAGCGATCCGCGCTCCAAGCGCAGCAATGCAACCTCAGTAGACTGCACACTGAAAATCGTGGCCAGGACCGTGCACAGGTCCAACGCCGTCACGCCCTCGCCCAGCACGGATTCCAAGGGGAGGAGATGCTCGGGAAGGACGATTTCTTCCATCATCCCGGGATCGTTGTTCTGGGTCATAGGGGGTAGCCCGCCGCGTCTCCATTTCTTCGACGAGACCTAAACTGTATCGCACTTTGCACGCCACAAGGTACTTCCCAAAGTAACCGGTGGCGTGCCGGTAAGCCTTGTGTTTTCAGTGGAAGAGCAAACCATTTCCCTGGTTCGCAACGGTCTCAAACGATCTGGGGTCCGCCGCAAAGCATCAACGAGGTGACAGTATTTGTCAGTTGCATTTCTCGCTGATCATGCCGGAATGTGGCCGGCTTTGCTGGACTCCGGGGTAGGACGTTCCTTCTCGACCGCAAACTCATTTACACTTTCGCCTATGAGCAATCCGACACAACCTAACGTGAAGTCAATCAATGGCTCCGACTACCGCGAAAGCTATGCCAATAGCGTGCAGATGCGGGTTAACATCTGGGACTTCTTCCTGGTCTTTGGCACATTGCAGCAACAGACCGAGACCCATGTGGAGATCAGGAACTTTGAGGGCATCTACCTGAGCCCGCAACAGGCCAAGGCGCTGCTGGGACTGCTGCAGCAGAACGTGGCCGGGTATGAGAGCGCCTTCGGAGAGATCAAGCTTGATCCGCGCATGGGACCAGCGGGGCCGGTGCATTGAAGCGAAATTCTGGGCCACGGATTTTCGCGGAGCTCCACGGATCACGACAAAATTGGAAATGATCGAAAAAGCATCCGTGAAAATCCGCGGCTATTCGCGGCCAACTCCTGGCCTGGGATGGCATCCTGCCTTGGTGTTTGCCGGCGTCCTGGTTGGGATATTTCTGCTGCACCTGCCTTTGCTGCAGCTTCCATATTTTTGGGACGAAGCGGGATATTACGTGCCCGCTGCGCGCGATCTGTTGCTCAGCGGGAGCCTGATTCCACATACGACGATATCGAATGCCCATCCGCCGCTGGTGATGGCGTGGATCGCGTTGTGGTGGAAATGCGTGGGCTACGCTCCGCTCGTGACGCGTTCGGCGATGCTGGTGGTGGCGGCTTTCGCGCTCACGGGAGTGTTTCGGCTGGCGGAGCGCGCGGCCAATACGCAGGTGGCGATTGCTTCCACGTTGTGTACGGCGGTGTATCCGGTATTTTTTGCGCAGAGTTCGCTGGCGCAAGTCGATCTGGCGGCGGCCGGGCTCACGTTCTGGGGACTGTGCGCTTACTTGGAAGAGCGTCCCGTGGCGGTTGCGGTGTGGTTCTCGCTGGCCGCGCTGGCGAAGGAGACGGCGATTCTCGCGCCGGTGGGGCTGGCAGGTTGGGAAGGCTTGCGGCTGGTTGCGGGGAAGGGCAGGCTGCGAGGGTTGTGGACGGACTCGGGCTCTGGAGCGTTGTCATCTGAAATCAGCAGCGCATGGTTGAAGCGGATTCTGCCGCTGTTGGTTCCTGTGCTTCCACTGGCTCTGTGGTACGCGTATCACTACGCGCGTACGGGATATGTCTTCGGCAATCCGGAGTTTTTCCGCTACAACGTTGCTTCCACCCTGAACCCGTTGCGATTTCTGCTCGCGCTGGTTCTGCGGCTGTGGCAGGCATTCGGGTACATGCATTTGTGGGTGCTGACGCTGGGGATGCTGCTGGCGATGCTGTGGCCTGCGCTGAAGGATGACGGAGTCGAGCGCTCACGCATTGCGATTCCGGTGCAGATGATTTTTCTGGTGGTCGTGAAAGTGTACGTAGTGGCGCTGGCATTGGTCGGTGGCGCGGTGCTGGCGCGGTATATGTTGCCGGCGGTGCCGTTGGTGATTATTGTCGGAGTATCCACGCTGCGCCGGCGGCTGCGCTACTGGCCTGCGGCCGTGGCGGTCGTTGCGATTGCATTTGTGGTGGCGTGGTTTTGGAATCCGCCTTACGGATTTTCGCCGGAAGATAATCTGGCTTATCGCGACTACATTGTGCTGCATCAGGATGGGGAGCGCTTTCTGGAGGCGCGGTATCCCATGGCGCACGTGCTGACGGCGTGGCCGGCGTCGGACGAACTGTCGCGACCGTGGCTGGGTTACACGACGCGGCCGATTCAGGTGGTGCGCATCGAGGACTTCTCGCTGGAGGAAGTGGTGTCGGCGGCTGAGTTTCGTTCGCACTTTGAAGTGGCGCTGGTGTTCTCGACGAAGTATGAGCCGCTGCATCCGCTGCTCGATCGTTTTGCCAAGTGGAATGAGTTGAAGCGGAAGTTCTTTGGCTACCATCGCGATTTGCCGCCGCAGGCCGCGGCGCGGATTTTGGGCGGGCGGGTCGTGTATTCGGAGGAGCGGAAGGGGCAGTGGGTTGCGGTAATTGAGATGGAGCAGGGCCAGGTTCTTGACGCGCTTAACTCGCATCATCCCGGTCCCGCTGCGCCACCAGCAGCAGAACAATCCCGGTCACAATAAACATGTGAAAGGCCGATTCGCGGCCGTTCCAGGTTTTCGATTGCCACATCAGGAACCACTCCCCGCCCACGGTGAGAAACGCAAGCAGCCACAGCAACATAGCAAGCGTGAGCCCTGCGATCGCGGGATTCTTGGCGCGCTCGAACGCAGCCGGAGCCTCTCGCCGCGCCCGGGCTAACCGCATTCCTCCCCACCAGCAGAGTATGGCCGTTACAGCTTCCCAGACGATGGTGAGGACATAGAACAGGGTGTGCCAGACGGGCTGGTTGAGGGCACGCCACATGCCGCGATTGCCGGGGAACGTCGAGTCCATCATGAGCACGTGGCGTACGAACTGAAAGTTGGAGTCGTAGTCGGTCAGGTTGTTGAACACGACAAGCGTGTAGTAGAAGGCCAGAGCAAGAACCAGCGCGGTTTTGGCCAGTCGCAGGGACATGTTATGCGTGAGCTTGCATCAGATGGCAGGAATGGGTTTTGATCACCAGCCACACTTCTTGGCCGGGGGCGAGGTGCAGCGAGTCGCGGGCGGCGAGGGTTAGGTGGACATCCATTTCGACGCGGCATTTTACGCGTGCGGTGACGATTACGTCGTGCTGCGCGAGTGAAACAATGCGGCCGGGAATCACATTGCGCGCGCTCAAGCCGACGGGGGGCGCGGTAGCCAGCAGGATGTCGCCGGCCCGGATTCCTACGCGCAGGGCGGAGCCGACGCCTCCGCGCACAAGTGGAGTTTCGATCACCATGGGGCCGCCGTCTCCGGCGATGCGGCACGTCATGGTGCCGCGTTGCGGACTCACCGCCTCCACCACCGCGTCGAATATGTTTTCGAATCCTGCTAGTTGAGCGACGGTTTCCTGTTGCGGCGCGGCGATCACTTCGTGGGGAGTGCCCTGGGCGACGATGCGTCCGGCGTCGAGGACGAGGACGTGCTCGCCCAGCGCGAAAACTTCTTCGCGGCTGTGCGTGACATAAAGGATGGGGATGCGGTGAGTCTGGTTCCACTGGCGAAGGTCGTCGATGATCTTTGATTTTGTGGCGGCGTCGAGCGCGGCTAGCGGCTCGTCGAGAAGCAGGACGGCGGGGTCGGTGACCAGGGTGCGGGCTAACGCGGCGCGCTGGCTCTCTCCGCCGGAAATTTCTCGCGGATGGCGCTGGGCGAGATGAGGGATGCGGAACGCCTGAAGAATTGCGGATGACTTTGCAGAACGCTCGGCTGGCGGCAGATGTGCCAGGCCATATTGGACATTGGCTTCTACGGAGAGATGAGGGAACAGGGCGAGAGTCTGAAACACATATCCGACGCGGCGTTTCGCCACGGGAAGGTGGATTTGCTGCGTGGCATCGAAGAGGACGCGGTCGCCGAGGACGATGCGTCCGGAGTCTGGCGTGGTGAGTCCGGCGATGCAATCGAGCAGAGTTGTCTTGCCGGCGCCGGAGGGGCCGAACAGGATGGTGATTCCGGGGGCGGAGCGGAAGTCGACTTCGAGGAGGAAGTCGCGAGCTTGAGAGGGCAGGTGCTTGCGGAATCGAGCAGTGAGTCCGGCGTGAGCGGGGTCTTCGCTGCGTTCTGCGGCGGGGCCAGAGGATGCGGTTACGGCTTCAGCCGATTCGATCGCCCGCGGGTCGCTCATTGGAGTTCATTCTAGAGAGCTGCGACTGGATTGGCAAAGTCTGGGGTGAGAGGACTGGTGCCGATCTGTCGAGGTTCCCACTTCTCGCGCAAAAGACGCGCGAGAAATGGGGCACCCCCTGCGGCGTTTGATAGAGAACGCTTCGGAAAGCCGCCGTCAGTGTCGGCGATATAGGGGTCCTTCGACTGCGTGGATGGTTCGCTTCGCTCGCCATCCACTTCGCTCAGGACGACAACGGAGGGTTTTGTGCTTGCTAATCAAGGATTACTGCGACGGGCCGATTACCCAGGCCCTTCGATTGACACCGTACACAACGGCCAGGATGGCGAAGCTGAATGCTAGTAAGAGGAGCGCGGTCGAGTTGGCGGAGGCGTAGTCGGAGGCTTGCACGCGGTCGAAGATGTCGATGGAGACGGTGCGGGTGACGCCGGGGATGTTTCCGCCGACCATGAGCACGACGCCGAATTCTCCCATGGTGTGGGCGAAGCTCAGAGCGGCGCCGGTGATCAGTCCGGGGATGGAGAGAGGGGCTATTACGCGGAAGAATGTTCGGAGCGGGGAAGCGCCCAGGGTTGCGGAGGCCGCGATCAGCTTACGATCGACGGCGGCGAATGACGCGGCGAAGGGCTGGACCGCGAAGGGGAGGCTGTAGAGGATGGAGCCGATCACCAGGCCGGTGAAGGTGAATGCCAGAGTGTGGCCGGTGAGGGCGATCCACCAGCGGCCGAGCGGGCTGCGCGGGCCGAGGGCTACTAGAACGTAGAACCCGAGGACCGTGGGGGGAAGGACGATGGGGAGGGCTACGACTGCCTCGATCAGAAATTTCCAGCGCCAGCGGGAGAAGGCGATCCAGTAGGCGATGGGCAGGCCGAGGAGCAGCAGGGCGAGCGATACGGTGATCGCCAGTTGTAGGGTTAGACCGAAGGCTTGCCAGTCGATTGCCATGGGTTTCGCTTCGTTACTCCTGGAATGCTCCTGACTCCGTGGGCGAGACGCCCACGGGACAGCCGGCGGGACGCCGGCGCTACTTTTCGCTGATGCTACTTGTTCGGCGGCAGTGTGAAGCCGTATTTTTCGAGCAACTCCGACACTTCTTTCGTTTTCATGTATTCCAGGAAATCTGCTGCTTGTTTCTTGTGTTGCGAGTGCGACAGTACGACTACGCCTTGGGCCAGCGGCGGATAAAAATCGGGCGGAACTTCCCAATATTTTCCTTTGCCGCGCATTGCTGGGGCGGCGGCGTGGGCCAGGGCGACGAATCCTGCCTGGGCGTTGCCGGATTCCACGAACTGCGCGGCTTGCGAAATATTCTCGCCTAACACCAGGCGGTCGGCAATGCGATCGTACATGGCGGCGTGCTTCAAGGATGCCACCGCGGCGCGGCCGTAGGGAGCATGCTGCGGGTTGGCGATGGCGATCTTCTTTACGGAGGGATCGAGCAGAATGTTCATCCGTTGACGTTCGACGTCGAGCGAGGAGTCGGCTGGAACCCACAGCACCAGCTTACCGACTGCGTACTGATAGAGGCTTGCGCCGTCGGCGTCGCCTGCGGCGATGAGCTGGCGGGGATAATCCATGTCGGCCGAGAAGAACAGGTCGAAGGGGGCTCCGTTTTGAATTTGCTGGGTGAGGGCGCCGGAGGCTCCGAAGGATAGTTTCACGGTTGCTCCGGTCTTCTTTTCGTAGCGGTCACCGACTTCTTTCAGAACTGCGCTCAGATCAGCCGCTGCCGCCACGACCAAATTTGCACTGTTGGTTTCTTTCTCTTTGTCTTTGTCTTGTGCCCAGCATGATGCTGCAGACAGAACAATCCACGCCACCAGCAGTGTGCTGGCAAGAGACTGCACGTTTTTGTTTGTCCGTTTCAATTGCATCTTCGAACTGTCGAAGCTTGCGACAGAAGCAGATTGTACAGGGCCAGAGTCTTTTTATGCCGCCAAGAGGCAGAGACGGTTTTTCCCAAAGTGGTCCGACTCTGGCTTGGACTGCCGCTTTTCCTTTGCTTCGCCCGCGTCTGCTCTCGATACTGGCGGCTGAGTGTACTTCATGCCTAGCGATCGTTCTGCTGTTTCGTTGCGAGTGTGTGCAGTCATTTTTATTTGCGTTGCTGCTACTGCGATTGTGCGGGCGCAGGGGGCGAAGCAGAACGTTCCGCAAACTCCCGTCCCCGATGCCGATCGCGATCATGTGAAGGAGCGCAACGAATGGTTTTTCCGCGGGCGGTTGGTGCGCGGGAAACCTTCTGCCGAGTTGCGTCGGCGAGCCTATCAGGCCAAGCTGCAAATGCGGGCGCAGCATGCAGCGGCCGCCGCGAAGACCGCTCGCAGCAATGCGGCGGGCTCGTTTGGGTTCGGGGCATGGGTGCCGTTGGGGCCCATGCCGCTGGCGTCCGATGCGACGGGCAACGGAACGCAGGATTATCACCAGGTCGCAGGACGCGCGACTGCCATCGCCATCGATCCAGCCGACCCCAGCGGGAATACGGTTTACGTCGGCGGGGCGCAGAGCGGAGTTTGGAAGTCGACCAATGCGGCCAACGGCACGGCCAACAGCGTGCTTTGGGCGCCACTCACTGACGATCAGGCCACGCTCTCGATTGGGGCGATCGGCATTCAGCCGGGGAACACCGATCCTACGCATACCGTGGTGCTGGCCGCGACCGGGGAAGCGGATAATTCTGGCGACTCGTATTTTGGGCTGGGCATTTTGCGGTCCGCCGACGGGGGCAACAGCTGGACGCTGATTCCGGGTGCGAATGGCGGTGCGCTGTCGTTCAGCGGGCTGGGCGGAACGCGCATGGCATTCAGCACGGCCAACGGGCAGACCAACACGGTCGTCGCGGCGATGGCCACGACTTCGGAAGGCATGATTGACGGGGCTATCACTGCGGGCACGACGCGCGGCCTTTATACGTCGCTCGATGCTGGGGAGACCTGGAACTATGACACGCTGGTCGATCCGGGCGGCGCGACGGACGCGACCTCTGCGACGTCGGTGGTCTATAACGCTAGCGCTGGATTGTTCTTTGCCGCGGTTCGTTATCACGGGTTCTATTCTTCGTCTAATGGAGTGAACTGGACACGCCTGGCGGCGCAACCGGGCGGGGCGGTTCTCGGCAGCGCGGCGTGTCCGGCGCAATCCACGTCGAATAGTTATGCATGTCCGATCTATCGCGCTGAAATTTCGGTGGTTCCGGGGCGCAACGAAATGTATGCCTGGATTATTTATCTGTCGGGGAGCGGCAGCCCTGTGGACGGGGGGATTTGGCTGAGCGCGAATGGGGGTGCGTCGTGGACTGCGATTTCCGATAGTACTATTGCGAACTGCGGCGACTTCGATGGGTGCGGCGTGCAACAGGGGGCTTATGACCTGGAACTGCTCGCGGTTCCGGACGGTGGGGCTACGGACTTGTATGCCGGGGCGATCAATCTCTACAAGTGCAGCATCACGGTGCAGAATCCTACCTGCGCGGCTGCTCCATTTCTGAACCTCACGCACGTCTACGGATGCGCTCCGATTAGCGCGCTGGCGCACGTACATCCCGATCAGCACGCGCTGGCTTATGCGATTCCAAGCGCGGGCAGTGACGCAGGCAATGCGCTGCTGTATTTCGCCAATGACGGTGGGATCTACCGCGCCCTGGACGGATTTGGCGGGCTCAACACGGGTGTGTGCTCGGGCACGAATCAGTTCGACGACCTCAACCAGAATCTGGGATCGATGACGCAATTTGTCAGCTTCTCGCAGGATCCGTTCAGTCCGAA
>Ga0210403_10004948_pt1 | contig 11394 bp, 9 predicted proteins | sample IncBWC19MmetaG_FD_150863 | JGI IMG/M metagenome (GOLD analysis project Ga0210403, IMG submission 150863) | Forest soil microbial communities from Barre Woods Harvard Forest LTER site, Petersham, Massachusetts, United States - Inc-BW-C-19-M | ecosystem: Environmental > Terrestrial > Soil >... | reverse complement strand
TGCGCACCGCATCGCCGCCCGTGGCGGCGATGAGCGGCGCGAGCCAGTCGGTGGTCGAGGTGACCTCGTCGAACTCGCGCGGATTGGCCGGGCCGACATTGGCGAGCGCGGTGAGCTTGCCGTCGCTGGCGCGCCACAAGCCAAGCTCCTTCGCCTCGATGGTGGTGCGCCACACTCCCGGCTCGGCCTGATCGAGCGTCACCGTCTGCGACTTGCCTGACGGCATCGTCAGGGTCACCGGGTCGACGCTGTCGGCCATGGTTTGCCGCTGCACCGTGAGGTCATGCCCGCGCACCAACAGCCGCAGCGCCTCCTCCTCGAGGTCGGGCTCCTTCATCAGCCAGTGCGACAAGCGCCGCAACAGGTCGAGATGCGGACCGCCGCCCTCGAAGCCGCGCGCCCACAGCCAGATGTGATCCGACAGGAGCAGCGCGACGCGGCCTTCGCCTTCGCGCGAGAGCTGCAGCAGCGGCTTGTCGCCGGGGCCCTCCATTACCGTGGTGCCCTTCTCGGCGCGCGCGTCGACCAATCGAAACCAGTGGCTCCAGTGCGGCGGATCGGCAGCGGAGCCCTCGAGGCCACGGGTCACCGGGTGGCGCTTGCCCAGTGCGGAGAGGTGCGGCAGGTAGGGCGTCTCGGTGGTCTGGCCGCTCGGTTCCGCCGGAAGCACGGATACGAGCGGCGTCCGCCACAGGCTGGTCGGGCTGGCATAGTCGCGCCCGGCCGCCACCAGGACGGCGCCGCCCTGGCGCACGTAGCGCACGATGTTGTCGAAATAGATCGTTTGCAGCACGCCTTGGCGCGCGTAACGGTCGAAAATGATGAGCTGGAACTCGTTGATCTTCTGCTGGAACAGCTCGCGTGTCGGAAAGGCGATGAGCGAAAGCTCGTTGATCGGCGTGCCGTCCTGCTTCTCCGGCGGGCGCAGAATGGTGAAGTGCACGAGGTCGACGCTGGCATCCGATTTGAGCAGATTGCGCCAGGTCCGCTCGCCGGCATGCGGCTCTCCGGACACGAGCAGAACCCGCAGCTTGTCGCGCACCCCGTCGATCACCACGACGGCGCGGTTGTTCACCGCGGTCAGCTCGCCCTCGACCGGGGTGGCTTCGATCTCGATGATGTTCTGCCCGGCATGCGGGATCGGCACCTCGACATTGACCGCTTGGCCGACGCGCACGCTGCGAGTCTCCAGCGTCTCGCCGTCGCGGCGGATCGTGATCGGTGCGTTGCCGGGCGGAATGCCCTGATCCACGACCCGGAAGGTGATGGTCTGCGACTGCCCGACGATGCCGAAGCGCGGCGCCGTGACCAGCGCCACCCGGCGGTCGCGCTCGTTCTTGTGGCCGGTGATCAGGGCGTGCACGGGCGCATTGAAACCGAGTGCCGCGACGTCGGCCGGAACATCGTGCACGCGCCCGTCCGTGATCATGATCGCGCCCGCCACCCGGTCGCGCGGAACATCCGACAGCGCCGAGCCGAGCGCGCCGAACAGTCGGGTGCCGTCGGTTTCGCCGTCCGACTGGCCGGCCTCGACGAAGCGCACTTCGAGCCCGGGAATGTGCCCGAGCCGTTCCGCCAGCTGGGCGCGCACGGCTTCGGTCTGCTGGGTGCGGTCGCCGAACTCCTGGCTCGGACTCTTGTCGATGATCACGGCGGCGACCGAAGTGAGCGGATCGCGGTCCTCGCGCGTAAACGAGGGATTGGCGAGCGCCAGCACGAACAAAGCGAGCGCGGCGATGCGGATCGCGGCGCCGCGGCTGCGCGCCAGCACCAGCATCACCGCCAGCACCAGCGTCACCGCGAGCGCCCCCCACAGCACATAGGTTGGCACGAGCGGCGAGAATGCGATGCCGAAATTCATCGGTGTCTGGTCTCCTACTGTCCCAGCCGCTCGAGCAGCGCCGGGATATGGACCTGGTCGGCCTTGTAGTTGCCGGTCAGCGTGTACATCACGATGTTGACGCCGGCCCGGAAGGCGAATTCGCGCTGACGCGGCTCGCCGGCGACCAGGGGCAGCATGGCCTGACCATCCGGCCGCATCGCCCAGGCGCCGGCAAGATCATTCGAGGTGATGATGATGGAGGAGACGCCGTCGCCGGCGCGCGCCGGGCGATTCGATTCGTCCTCTTCGCTCTCCGCCGGCAGCGCCTCGACCCACAGCTGGCCGGTGCTGAAGCGGCCCGGAAAATCCCTCAGCAGATAAAACGTCTTGGTCAGAACATGATCCCGCGACACCGGCTCGAGCTCGGGAATATCGAGCGAGGACAGGATATTCCGCAACGCCAGCATCCCCGGCGCGCGCGCCTCGCCGCCCGGTCCCGGCGGCGCTTCGATCGCGTCGCGGGTGTCGAACAGGACGGTGCCGCCTTGCTTCATATAGGCGTCGATATGCTGCAGCGCCTCGGCCGACGGCTTGGGCGCGCTCGGTACGATCGGCCAGTAGATCAGCGGATAGAACGCGAGCTCGTCGCGCGCCGGATCGAGCCCGGTCGGCTCGGCGGCTTCGAGGGCGGTCCGTTGCGCCAGGAACAGCGTGAGGCCCTGCAGCCCGGCCTTGCTGATCCGGTCGACCTCTTCGTTGCCGGTGACCACATAGGCAAGCCGGGTCTCCACGGCCGCCTTCCAGGCCGCATCGCCGCCGGCCTGCGCCTGCGCCCGGGGGGCGGCGAGCAACGCCGCCCCGAAAATCGCGAACGCCGCGATGGCGGCCGCCACCGGGCGCCGCCGCCGCGTCATCTGCTTGAGCCCGCCGGCGAGCCAGAACACCACCAATCCGTCGAGCGCGAGCAGCGCGAGGGCGGCCAGCAGGATCGGTCCGCGCAGATCGCGCGGTTCGCTCACCCGATATTCCTCCCGGCGCGCGTTGAGGGCCGAGACGTCGAGGGGCGCAAGCTGGTCGGCGGGCGCGAGTGTGTTCACGGCCAACAATCCTTCGGGTGGACCATAGAAACCGGGCGGGTGGTCGGACGTGGCGCGGCCCGAAAATGCGGCCGGGACCGGACGTGCGCTCGGCGGCGGCGGCACGAACACGCCGAAACCGTCGAGCACGTGGCTGGGCGGTACCGCTTCCTGGGTATCGCGGGCGCCGCTCGCGCCGGCTTCGGCGACGGCCGTGGTACCGGCCTGCGCGACGATGCGCTTGAGCATGTCGACGAACGCCCCCGACAGCGGCAGATCCGACCAGCGGGTGTCGGCGGTGACGTGAAACAGGACGATCAGTCCCTTGCCGCGATGCTCGGCGGTGACCAGCGGCGTGCCGTCGGCCAGCGTCGCCCAGGTATGCTCGCTCAGCGTCGCGTCCGGCTCGGCCAGCACCTGGCGGCTCACCGTGACGTCGTTGGGCACCGTCATGTCGAAGAACGGACCGTCATGCGCATAGGCGCCGAGCTGCTGGGGCTGTTCCCAGGACAGGCTGCCGCCGAGGATGCGCCCGCCGCGCCGCAGCCGCACCGGCACGAGGTCGTCCTCGCTGGCGGCGAGCCGCGGCCCGGCAAAGCGCACCAGCACGCCGCCGTCCTCGATCCAGTGCGCGATCTGATCGTGCACCTCGGCGACGTTGCCGACGTCGGCAAGGACCATCATCGGCAGGCGCTGGTCGAGAAACTGGGTCACCGCCTGGGCCGGCGAGCCCGCATCTGCGATCCGCACGTCCGCGAACGGAGCAAGCGCGCGCGTCAGGTAATAGGTCGGGGCGAGCAGCGGCTGGGCGGTGTCGGCGGTCGATCCGGTGACGACGCCGATGCTGCGCCGGCGCCAGCGCTTGTCGAGCAGCTGCACCGCGCCGGCCGAGTGCTCGGCGCTGATCTCCAGCCGCGCGATGTCGTTGCGGATCTCGACCGGCAGCGCGAGGTCGGCTTCCGTCTCGGTATCTTGCGGCCGGAAGGCGAACGAAGTATCGCCGAGCGGCAGGCCCTTGAGATCGAGGCCGCGCACGGTGCCGGTTTCCGCCGTCCCGGTCGCCGAGCGCAAGACCTTGACGGTGAGGGCGCCGGCGGTGTTGTCGGCGGAGCTCAGCGCATGCGCGGGCGCGAGCCCGCCGTCGATCACGGTGAGCTGCCGGCTCCCGATCAGCCGGCCAAGCGCGGCGACGAATTCGGCGCCGCCGCCGAGATCGACGCCGTCGCAGAGCCAGACGATCTCGACGTCGGGCGTGGCATCGAGGAAGCGGCCGAGCGCCGGCAGCGCGTCGGCGCGTTCGACCGCGTAGGGTTGCGGCCGCAACTGCTTGAGCCGCACTCGCGCCGCGGCCGGGGTCTCGAGCGAGATGTCGCGCGCGGGCTCCGACAAGCGGATGAGGGCGACGCCGCGATCATCCGTTTCCGCCCGCGCCACCAGGTCGTCGGCGGTGCGCATGCGCGCATCCCAGGTGCCGGCCGCCGGATAGCCGTCGTCGATGATGAGCGCCAGCGGCGCCCTGGAGACGGCGGTCTCGACCGGGGGGCGCCACAGCGGGCCGGCCGCGGCGATGATGACGAGCGCGGCCAGCGTCAAGCGCAGCAGCGTGAGCCACCAGGGCGTGCGCCGCGGCGTCTCCTCCTTGGGGGTGAGGTCGAACAGCATCCGGGTCGGCGGGAAATCGATGCGCCGCGGCTGCGGCGGGATCAGCCGCAACAGCCACCACAGGATCGGCAGGCTCAGCAATCCCAGCAGCACCAGCGGCTCCGCGAAGGCGAGCGGGAGGCCCAGCAATCCCATCATGGGTGCCTCCCGGAATGATGATGCCCCGGCGTGCCCAGGCGGCCGCCCACCGCGGCGCCAGGCGGCGGCGCGCCCATGCGGGCGTGTAGTGCGAGCAGCAGCTCGGTCGCCGCATGGTCGGTGCGGTGGATGGCGAAGCTCCATCCGAGCCGGTCGGTCTCGGCCCTGATCTCGGCGCGGTGGCGCGCGACGCGCGCCTCATAGTCGCTTTTCCAGGCCTCGGCGCGTCCGACCGTGATCTCGCCGGCGCCCTCCGGCTCGACGAACTCGACGCGGCCGGAATACGGAAAGGTCTCTTCGGCCGGATCGACGACCTGGACGATGTGACCATGCGCGCCGGTCGACGAGAGTTGCGCGAGCGTTGTGCGCACTTCCGCGATCGGACTCCAGAAGTCCGACACGACCACGATCTCGGCCAGCCCCGAGGGCGCAAACGACGGCGGCAGGCTCGCGCGCTCGGTCACGTCATGCACGATCGCATTGGCCATCTTGTCGAGCACGTTGCGGCTGCCGGTCGGCCGCATCAGGCCCGGCATGCCGACGCGCTCGCCGGCCTGCACCAGAACCTCGGCGAGCGCGAAGCCGATCACCACGGTGCGCTCGAGCTTGGATTCCTGCGCCAGCGGCGAACGGAACACCATGGAAGGCGAGCGGTCCGCCCAGAGCCACACCGTATGGGCGGCTTCCCATTCCTGCTCGCGCACATAGAGCTGATCGTCGCGGGCGGAGCGGCGCCAGTCGACGCGGCGCGCCGGCTCGCCCGAGAGGAAGCGCCGGTACTGCCAGAAATTCTCACCCGGTCCCGCCCGCCGGCGGCCGTGCAGCCCGTGGATGACGGTGGCGGCGATGCGGCGCGCCTCCAGGATGAGACGCGGCATGGATTCGGCGAGCGAGCGGGCCTGGCCGCCGGCGCGCTGGGTTGCCTTGATCTCGTGGCCTGCCGCTCGTCGCTTGGTCGCCATCAGATCATCCGACGCGCGACTTGAGCTTGCCGACGACGGCCTCGATGCTCTCGCCGTCGGCGCGCGCCGCGAAGGTGAGCGCCATGCGGTGCTTGAGGATCGGCTCGGCCATGTCCATGACGTCGTCGATCGAGGGCGACAGCCGGCCGTCGATGAGCGCGCGGGCGCGCACCACCAGCATCAGCGCCTGGCTGGCGCGCGGGCTCGGGCCCCACGAGATCAGCTTGCCGAGGTCGCCGGTCTCGGGACCGGGACGGGCGGAGCGCACCAAATTGAGGATCGCCTCCACCACCGATTCGCCGACCGGCAGGCGGCGCACCAGCCGCTGCGCGGCAATCAGCTCGTCGGCGGTCATAGTCGGCTTCGGCTTGCTCTCCTCGGTGCCGGTCGTATCGAAGATGATCTTGCGTTCGTTGGCGTGATCCGGATAGCCGACGTCGATCTGCATCAGGAAGCGGTCGAGCTGCGCTTCCGGAAGCGGATAGGTGCCTTCCTGCTCGATCGGATTTTGCGTCGCCAGCACGTGAAACGGATGCGGCACATCGTGCCGATTGCCGGCCACGGTCACGTGATGCTCCTGCATCGCCTGCAGCAGCGCCGACTGGGTGCGCGGGCTGGCGCGGTTGATCTCGTCGGCCATCAGAAGCTGGGCAAAGATCGGGCCGCCGATGAACCGGAAGCTGCGCTTGCCGCCGGCGCTCTCATCGAGCACCTCGCTGCCGACGATGTCGGACGGCATGAGGTCGGGGGTGAACTGAATGCGGCGCGCCTCGAGCCCGAGCACGGTGCCCATGGTCTCGATCAGCTTGGTCTTGGCGAGGCCGGGAAGACCGATCAATAGCGCATGCCCGCCGCACAGCACGGTGATCAAGGCCTGCTCGACCACCCGCTCCTGCCCGAAGATCACCCTGCCGATCGCGTCCTTGGCGGCCGCCACCTGCGCCCCCGTGGCCTCCGCCTGGCGCACGATCATGTCATCGAGCTTTTCGAGCACTTCACCGCCGGCTGCCGCCATCACATCTCTCTCCTCGTTTAGCTACCGATTAGCGTCTGGACTGTCCGAAGGTCGGATTTGTCATTGTCCGCCCTGGCATCGCAATGGGCAATCCTGATCGATGCGAGTTATCCATACGACATTCTGGGTCAATGCGACATTCTGGATCGATGTGGCATTCCGGTTCGATATGGACATTCTGGATCGCCGCGACATTGCGCGATCAGCACGTTCCGCGACAATAACTCTCGGCCCAAGTTGCAATATTCGCGCCAAGATTCACGCCAGGCATGGCAACCCAGCAGCCTTGCCCGGCCGTATGGGAATCGCGGCCGTTTCTTCTGGGCCGGCGGAGAATAAGCTATTTTCCGGCGGGCGCGATGCTGCCTCCTGCAATCCCGCCATGCGCGCGCCTGCGCGGTTGAGCCCAAAGGGACGGTGCGCTCCTGGCCTGCTCGGTCGTGAGCCTATCTCGTGGCCCTCATGGTGGGACTTGCGCCTTTGCGGCCCTTCCCCAAGCTTGTAAAGCCTGCAGGGGCCAAGCGGTTTCGATCACGATCACGAGAGCATCCGGCGGGCGAAGGCAGGATTGCGGGAAACAATGGCGAAGGAAGGGCAGGGACGAGCGGTCGGGCTCGAGGCGATCGCCGGCGCCGTGGGCGAGGCGGCGGCCAAGGGCGCACCGCCTGTTCACCTGTGGAACCCGCCGTTCTGCGGCGACCTCGACCTGCGGATCGCCGCCGACGGCACTTGGTATTATCTCAAGACGCCGATCGGCCGGCTGGCGCTGGTGAAGCTGTTCGCCTCGGTGCTCAAGCGGGAAGCGCAAAAATACTATCTCGTGACCCCGGTGGAGAAATGCGGAATCGTGGTCGAGGATGCGCCATTCCTCGCCGTGGAGCTCAAGGTCGAGACCCGGGCAAGCCGCCGGATTCTGCACTTTCGCACCAATGTCGACGACTGGGTCGCCTGCGGGCCGCAGCATGCGTTGCGGTTCGAGCCGGAACCGGAGCCGGGGGGGCTCAGGCCGTACCTGCACGTGCGGGCGGGCCTGTGGGCCAGGGTGACACGCGCCCTGCTCTACGATCTGGTGGAGCTCGGCGAGGAGCGCGATGTCGGCGGAGCGCGCATGTTCGGCATCGCTTCGGACCTGGAATTCTTCGCCATGCAACCGGCCGCGAGCTTGAGGGACCTCACCTGATGGAAGGCCTGCTTTCGAGCGAGCGAGATGCGGTCGGCCGTGAATTTTTCGCCCGTGTCCGGGCGCGGCTCACGCTCGACGTGCCGCCGGCCTTGACCGATCCGGCGATCGCGGGCGCGCGTGGCGATCTCGATCTTGATCCGTCGCTATGGGAGCGCGCCGGTGTCGCGGCGACGCGGCCGGCGGCGGTGCTGGTGGGCGTCGTCGACCGTCCGGAGCCCACGGTTCTGCTTACGCTGCGCAATGCCAAGCTCGAGAGCCATGCCGGGCAGATCGCGTTTCCAGGCGGCAAGATCGAGGCAGGCGATGCCTCGCCGGCTGCCGCCGCGCTGCGCGAGGCGGAGGAGGAGATCGGCCTCGACCGCGGCCTGGTCGAGCCGCTCGGGCATCTCGATCTCTATTTGACGTTCAGCGGTTTTCGCATCCTGCCGACGGTGGCGCGCGTCGATCCGAACCATCGGCTCACCCTCAACCGCGCGGAGGTCGATGAAGCCTTCGAGGTGCCGCTTGCCTTTCTGATGGACGTCCGCAACCACGCGCTGCACAGCCGCGAATGGAAAGGCGTGATTCGCCGCTACTACGCCATCCCGTTCGGCGAGCGCTACATTTGGGGCGTGACTGCCGGTATCCTGCGCAACCTCTACGAACGAGTCTATCTCGGCTGACCAAGAGAACCCAAGGATTTGCCCGCATGATCCGTCCGGTCTTCACCGAGGTGGCGCTGTTCCTGATCCCGTTCCTGACCTACGCCGTCTTTCTGTGGGCGACGCGCGCGGGCGTGCTCGATCCCGCCGCGTGGTCGGTGACGCGGCTGGCCTGGCTGCTGATCGCCGCGCTCTCCCTGATGGTCGGCAGCTTCGTCGTGCTGGCCCAGTTCGGCGGCGCGCCGGCGGGCTCGACCTATGTGCCGGCGCATGTCGACGACGGCAAGCTGCGTCCGGGGGTGACGAAATGAGCGCCGCGCCGCCCCGGCTCGACGCCGGCTGGCTGCGCGACGGCGCATTGGCGCGGCTGCTGGCGCTGCTCGATTCCGACGGCGAAGAGGCGCGCGTGGTCGGCGGCGCGGTGCGCAATACGCTGCTCGCAGAGCCGCTGGGCGACGTCGATATCGCCACCACGGCGACGCCCGACGAGGTGATCGCCCGGGTGACGGCGGCGGGCTTCAAGGCGGTGCCGACCGGCGTCGAGCATGGCACCGTCACGGTGGTGGTCGAAGGCCACCCGCACGAGGTGACCACGTTGCGCGAGGACGTCGAGACCGACGGGCGCCGCGCCAAGGTCGCGTTCGGCCGCGACTGGCGGCGCGATGCCGAGCGCCGCGACTTCACCATGAATGCGCTCTCGGTCGCCCGTGACGGCACGATCTACGATTATGTCGGCGGCCTGGATGATCTCCAGGCGAGGCGCGTGCGCTTCATCGGCGAGCCGGCAACGCGCATTGCCGAGGATTACCTGCGCATCCTGCGGTTCTTCCGCTTCCATGCCGCCTATGGCCGCGGCACACCCGACCCGGCAGGCCTCGCCGCCTGCATCGCGGCGCGCCAGCACCTCGACCGCTTGTCGCGCGAGCGGGTGAAGATGGAAATGTTCAAGCTCCTGGTCGCCGCCCACGCGGTGCCGGTGCTGGCGGTCATGAGCGAAGCCGGCCTGCTCGTATCGGTGCTTGGCGGAGTGCCGCTGCTGGCGAGCTTCAGCAACATGACCAAGATCGAGGCGGCGCTGGCACTTCCGCCCGATCCGGTCCGCCGGCTGGGCGCGCTCGCGGTGCTCATCGTCGAGGACGCGGATCGGCTGCGCGAGCGCTTTCGGCTGGCCAATGCGGAGCACGAACGCCTGCACGCGATGGCGGACGGATGGTGGCGCATCTCGGCTGCGAACGCCGAGCAGGATGGGCACGCCGCGCTCTATCGGCTCGGCCGCGAACGCTTCACCGACCGGGTCGTGCTGGCATGGGCGCGTTCGCCGGCTGGCGTCGCCGATACGGTTTGGCACGATTTCGCGCGGCTGCCCGAACGCTGGACGGCGCCGGACTTCCCGCTCAGAGCCGCCGACTTCGTCAGGCGCGGCGTCGCCAAGGGGCCGGCGCTCGGCGCGGCGCTGCGCGCCGCCGAGGAGGTCTGGATCGCGGCGGACTTTCCGACCGAAGCCGCGGACGTTGCGGCGATCGCGGACGCCGCGGCGCGGCGCGCGCTGGCGGATTGATCCAACGCACGCGATTCGCCTGGCGCCTGCCGCGGTGGTAGATTGCCGCCCGCCATGGCCCATCGTCCGTCCGACATCGCGCGGCGTTCTGCCGCGCTCATCGCCAATCGCCCGGGCGCGCGCTCGGACGCGTTCCGGCGCGAGACCTTCGCGCTGCCGCGCGCGGAGGCGCGCGCCAAGGCGCGCGAGCTGTTCCGGCGCTTCCCCAAGGCCGCCTATCAGACCGAGATCGAGACTTGGCGCGTGCTGCCCGGGGATCGCATCGAGTTCACCGTCCGCCGGCTGCCCAGCGCGGACTAAACCGCCCTCACGGCCACTTCACCACCGGCGGCAGCGAGGAGAGGATCGACTCGACATTGCCGCCGGTCTTGAGCCCGAAGATGGTGCCGCGGTCGTAGAGCAGGTTGAACTCGACATAGCGGCCGCGCCGGATGAGCTGCTCCTCGCGGTCGGCCGCGGTCCAGGGCAAAGTGAAATTGCGGCGGACCAGCTCGGGATAGATGGCGAGCAACGCGCGGCCCACCTCCTGGGTGAAGGCGAACTCGGCCTCCCAGTCGCCGCCGTCGAGGTAGTCATAGAAGATGCCGCCGATGCCGCGCATCTCCTGGCGGTGCTTGAGATAGAAATACTCATCGCACCATTGCTTGTACTTCTGATAGGGAGCGACCCCCGCGTGGGCGTCACAGGCCGCTTGCATGGCGGCGTGGAACGCGCGCGTGTCGGGATCGTCCTGCTGGCGCCGGCGATCGAGCACCGGCGTCAGGTCGGCGCCGCCGCCGAACCACGCCTTGGTGGTCGCCACGAAACGCGTGTTCATATGCACCGCCGGGATATTGGGATTGTGCAGATGGGCGATGAGCGAAATGCCCGAGGCCCAGAATCGCGGGTCGGCATCGGCACCCGGAATATCCTTGCGGAATTCGGGCGCGAACTCGCCGAACACGGTCGAGACGTGAACGCCGACCTTTTCGAACACGCGCCCCTTGAGCATGGACATGACGCCGCCGCCGCCGGGCGCGCCCGAGTGATCGGTGCGCGCCCAGGGCGTGCGCACGAAACGCCCGGCCGCCTCGGTGGTACGCGGCGCGCCGGGCGGCAGCCCGTCTTCGAGCCCCTCGAATGCCGCGCAGATGCGGTCGCGCAGCGATTCGAACCAGGCGCGGGCGCGTGCCTTGCGGGCTTCCAGCTGTCCGGCGTCCATGCGGTTCTCCGAACCAGGGGACAGAAGTCAGATATCAGAAATCAGATATCAGGGGCGACCTGCTTCTGATTACTGATCTCTGATTACTGATCTCTGATCCCTGTACCCTGATAGCTGCAGGATTCCTGGCAGCTGT
>Ga0210403_10004946_pt1 | contig 11397 bp, 5 predicted proteins | sample IncBWC19MmetaG_FD_150863 | JGI IMG/M metagenome (GOLD analysis project Ga0210403, IMG submission 150863) | Forest soil microbial communities from Barre Woods Harvard Forest LTER site, Petersham, Massachusetts, United States - Inc-BW-C-19-M | ecosystem: Environmental > Terrestrial > Soil >... | reverse complement strand
AGGTCCGGGCAGACCGCGGGTTACCCGAGAAGTCGAGCAGCTGATCGTTCGCATGGCCAGCGAGAACCGCGACTGGGGCTATGACCGGATTGTGGGCGCTTTGGCCAATCTTGGGTATGTGATTTCTGATCAAACGGTTGGCAATATCCTGCACCGCCACGCGCTGCCGCCGGCGCCGGAGCGCAAGCGCACGACCATATGGCCGGACTTCATTCGGACCCACTTGGCGCTGCTGGCTGGGACTGACTTCTTCACAGCGGAGGTGCTGACGCTGCGCGGGCTGGTGACCTACTACGTGCTTTTTTTCATCCATCTGGAGAGCCGCCGGGTCGACATCGCCGGCATCACCATTCACCCGGGCGAGCCGTGGATGCGGCAGATTGCCCGGAACGTGACCATGGAGGGATGCGGCACCCTGCGCGACTGTCGCTATCTCCTGCACGATCGGGACACTAAATACACCCAGTCGTTCCGGGCTATTATTGTGTCAGGTCGAGTTGAACCACTGGTGCTGCCGGCACGCAGCCCGAACCTGAATGCCTATGCGGAGCGCTGGGTCAGGTCGGTAAAGGAGGCGTGCTTGTCCAAGGTAATCCTCTTCGGCGAGCGCTCCCTGTGGCGCGCCCTGAGCGAATACGTCGAGCATTACCATGCTGAGCGCTATCATCAGGGGAAGGACAATGTCCTGCTGTTCCCCCGCGATACAAGCGTCCGCCGCGCCGGGCACGTGCATGCCGTGAGCGATTGGGTGGGCTCCTGCGTTATTACCATCAAGAGGCGGCGTGATCGCGCCCAAGGCTCAATCCTGAACTCTGACTCCGCCGCGGCGATCAGGAGATCGAGAAGCCGCGGAAGACCTTTGGGACCCGTTGTCCCAACTCACGCGCCCGGTAAGCTTGCCGACGCGCTACGACCTACAGGTTCGTCCACCGTTCCAATTTTTTTGACCACACGCGGTCGCGGGCCTAACAATCGCAAGCGCATCAAGGACGCGAGGGAAGAGGCGATAAAGACCAACGAACACCAACCGGTCGATGGCACCGAAGGATCGCTTCTTGGGGGCGGTTCCTCGCAGAACAATGATCTGCTGTCGCAACGTTAAGATCTGTGCCTTTCGCTGCCCGCGACCGAAACAGATCGACAACCGCCCACACAATGAACCTGACAAGATCTCTCATTACAGATCAGCATCGCCCGATTCTCGGTCAATCGCCAGTCAATAGGTTTGCGACAGGCACAGGTCCATCAAGCGATCAATGTAAGCGCGGGCTTCTTGTCGCCCTTCGGCTTGGCCTTGTCCTTGGCCTTGTTCTTGGGCTTGATGTAGTCAGCCCACGCCTCCATCACCTCGCGCCGCCGGTCGAGCATCTCGCTTGTCCAGTACGACAGCTCGGCCTCATCGCCGAGGCGGTGCGAGAGACAGAACTCCAGCACCTCGCGCCGGAAATTGTGCTCGCGGCTGTCGGCACCCCAGTTGCGGAATGTGGTGCGCAGGCCGTGCATGGTGCTGCGGATACCGGTGCGCGCGATGCAGCCGGTCAGTGCGTTGGCGAGAAAGGCCTGATGACCTTCGACCTGTTTGGCGTCGGAGGGAAACACGTATTTGCCGACGCGCGGCTGGGCGAGAATGATCTCAATGGCCTGATCAGAAAGCGGCACCAGATGCGGCTTGCCCTCGGCGGCCTCGCCCTTGATCTTCATTTTCCAGCCCGGGATCAGCCACGTCTTTTTGTTGAAGTCCAGCTCGTCCCATTCCATCCAGCGGATTTCCTGACTGCGGGTTGCGGTCAGAAGACCGACCTCGACGCAGCGCGCCGAGTTGCCGGCCTCATAGCGCAGCGCGGTCATCAGCGCCGGCGCCTTGGCGTAGGGCACGGAGGCGTGGTGTTGCTTCTTGTTGAGCTTGCGGGCTGAGGGCAGCACGAATTTCAGGTTGCCGCGCCATGCGGCCGGGTTCTCGCCGCTGCGCAGCTTCTCGACCTTGGCGGCATCGAACAGCCTTTCGAGTCGCTCGCGGGTGCGGTTGGCGGCGATCGGCTTTTCCCACCAGATGGGTTTCAGCGCGGCGACGACATGGGTACTGTCGATCTCGTGCAGCTTCATGTCGTGCAGGCTCGGCACGTCGCGGAGCGAGCGCGCCCAGTTCTTCGGTTCGTTGACGTGCTTGCCGACGCACCAGCCGGGATAGGTCTTGTCGGCGTATTCCTTGAACCTCATCCCGCCGCGGGCGGCGAGCTGTTTCTTGTGGCGCGGGTCGATGCCGTCCTTTTTCAGGGCGAGGCGGTATTGGCTGGCCTGCACGCGGGCGTCGCTCAGCGACATGTCGCTGGCGCTGGCGAACTCCATCAGCGCGCGCTTGCCGTCGAGCCCGGTGAAGCGGAAGGCCCAGATCCGTTCGGGCTTTTCGTCGTTCCCGCGGACGATCAGATAGAGGCCGCGGCCGTCGGCGTGGACGCCGGGTTGCCGGGATTTAACTTGGTTCGGGTTGAGCACCATCTTAAGGTTTTCCTGCTTACCGTTTGCCGTCACGGACACTTGCTCCTGACGGCAACCGGGGTCGAATCCGGCGGTCGGTGGCCATCGTTGCCGTCACGGATACTTTTGAAATCGGAAGGCGTCAACTCCCCGGTTTCTTACCGGTTCGGCGTCGCGTCAAGACGATAGGCAGTGATGGAAGACGACGCAAGACGATAGTAACATCTTGAAACAATTGAGGTAAAAACAGGACACGACGGATGACGACAGCAGGCCAACCCCGTTTTTTTGGTACATGATCCGTGACGGCATTCGGTAAGCTGATCCGAACCACCGCGTTCCGGTTGACGCTGGTCTATCTGTTCCTGTTCGCGCTGTTCGCGGCGTCGCTGCTTGGCTATTTCGCCTGGAACACGCGGCGGATGATCACCGAGCAGATCACCACGACCGTCAACGGCGAGGTCAGCGAAATCACCGAACTCTATGGCCGTCGCGGCTTGCACGGCCTGTTCTTAGCCATCGAAAACCGTGCGCTCAGGCCCGGTGCCAATCTCTATCTCGTCACCACGCCAACGGGGCAGATGATCGCCGGCAATGTCGGCTCGCTGGCGCCGGGAGTGATGGGCACGACCGGCTGGTCGGAGACCGCCTACCGCCGGATGGATGAGGAGGACAATGCCTATCACCGCGCGCTGGTGAACGTGACCCAGCTCTCGGGCGGCTTCCGGCTTCTGGTAGGGCGCGATCTGGAGGAGCGGCGGCGGCTGTTCGGCATCGTCGCGCGGGCCGCGCAGTGGTCGATCCTGGTCGTCGTGGTGCTCGGCATCGGCGGCGGCATCTTCGTCGCGCGGCGCGTGCTGCAGCGGATCGACGCCATGACCGGCACCGCCCAGCGCATCATGGCCGGCGATCTCTCCGATCGTTTGCCGGTGGGACGCAGCGGCGACGAGCTTGACCGGCTGGCCTCGAACCTCAACGCGATGCTGGAGCGCATCGAAGCGCTGATGATGGGGCTGAAGGAAGTTTCGGACAACATCGCCCATGATTTGAAGACGCCGTTGACACGGCTGCGCAACCGCGCCGAGGAGGCGCTGGCGAAATCCGGCTGCGAGGCCGATTACCGCGCCGCGCTGGAGCGCACCATCGAGGAGTCGGACGGCCTGATCCGCACCTTCAACGCGTTGCTCATGATCGCGCGTGCCGAATCCGGGCAGGCGCGCGGCAACATGGATGATTTCGACGCCACCGAGGTCGCCGAAGGCATTCACGAGCTCTACGAGCCGCTGGCGGAAGACGGCGGCATGAGCCTGCGGCTGAAGACCGCGCCGACGCCGCTGCACGGCAACCGCGAACTGATCGGCCAGGCGCTCGCCAATCTCGTCGAAAACGCTATCAAATATGGCAGGCCTGCCGAGCCCAAGCCCGCTGAGCCAAAGGGCTCGGTGGTCAGCCTCGATGCCAGGCAGATCCTGATCGAGGCCCGCCGCGAGGGCGATCAGGTGCTGCTCAGCGTCACCGATCACGGCCCCGGAATCCCCGAAAGCGAGCGCAAGCACGCCATGGAACGGTTTGTGCGGCTTGATTCGAGCCGGAGCCAGCCCGGTTCCGGCCTGGGGCTGAGCCTTGCTTCCGCGGTCGCGACGCTGCATGGCGGTGAACTCAGGCTCGGCGACTCCTATCCGGGGCTGGTGGCGACACTGGTGCTGCCGGCGCGTGCCGGGGCGAGCGACAGGCTTGCGACCCAAACACCGGATGTGCCACAGAAGGTGGCATGACCTGATCCGCGAAGGGCGACGCGGGCCACATCACATTGCCCATTCCCGAAGTTCGTGATTCCAGGCTATGACAATACGCGCATTGGCCGCGCGGTTTGTGGACGGGCCGCATGTCTCCGCGCCTGACAAGGCCGAACACATCCTCTCCGGCTGGCTCGCTGACCTCGAGCCCGCGCAGTCGGCCGGGCTCACCGGGCTGCTCGACCGGCGCGAGGTAAAGACCATCCTGCTCGGCATTGCCGAGTTCTCGCCCTATCTGTTCGATCTCGTCCGCGCCGACGCCGCGCGGCTGATCCGGCTGTTGCAATGCGAGCCGGAGACGCATCTCTCCTCACTGATCGAAACCACCTCGCGCGAGGTGTTTGCGGCCACCTCCGAGGCCGACGTGATGCGGCTCCTGCGGCAAATGAAATCGGAGGCCGCGCTGCTGATCGCGCTGTGCGATATCGGCGGCGTCTGGCCGGTGATGCAGGTGACGGCCGCGCTGACCGATCTGGCGGTCGCCTCGGTGCAGGCGGCGCTGCGCTATGTCCTGCGGCAGGAAGCCGTGCGCGGGCGGCTGTCGCCCGCCAGTGCCGACGCGCCGGAAGAGAACAGCGGCCTGTTCGTGCTCTCCATGGGCAAGATGGGCGCGGGCGAATTGAACTATTCCAGCGACATCGACCTGATCGTGTTCTTCGATCCCGCAGCACCAACGCTCGCGCGGGATATCGAGCCTCAACCCTTCTTCGTGCGGGTCACGCAGGCGATGGCGCGGCTGCTGCAGCAGCGCACCGGCGACGGCTACGTGTTCCGCGTCGACTTGAGGCTGCGGCCGGATCCGGCCTCGACCCAGGTCGCGATGTCGATCGACGCTGCGCTGCATTATTACGAGCGGGAAGGGCGCACCTGGGAGCGCGCCGCCATGATCAAGGCGAAACCTTGCGCCGGCGACATGAAAGCGGGTGAAGCGATGATCGCGGAGCTCTCGCCCTTCGTCTGGCGCAAGCATCTCGACTTCGCCGCGCTCGCCGATGTCCACGACATGAAGCGGCAGATGCAGACCTATCGCGGCCAGAGCGAGGTTTCGGTCGAGGGCCACAACGTCAAGGTCGGGCGCGGCGGCATCCGCGAGATCGAGTTTTTCGCGCAGACCCAGCAATTGATCGCCGGCGGCCGCCACGCCGAATTGCGGGTGCGGCCAACGGTCGAGGCATTGACGGTACTCGCCTCCAGCAACTGGATTACCTCGCAGGCGCGCGATGAATTGACCGCGGCCTATCAGTTCCTGCGCCGGGTCGAGCATCGGATGCAGATGATCGCGGATGAGCAGACGCATTCGCTGCCGGACAGCGTCGAGGCGGTGGAGCGCTTTGCGCGCTTCCTCGGCTATTCCGACCGCGCGGCGTTCGCGACAGATTTGCTGAAGCAGCTCGACATCGTGCAGGGGCATTACGCAAAACTGTTCGAGGGCGATCCGACAGGCACGGCGAAGCTGCCTGATATCGACTACGGCGCCGGACCCGAGGACCCGCGCCTGCTGAAACACCTGACCTCGCTCGGCTTCAAGGAGCCGATCAAGGTGGCGGGCATGGTTCAGGTCTGGATGGCCGGCGAATATCGCGTGTTCCGGACGGAGACGACCAGGGCTGCCTTCACCGAGTTTGTGCCGGCGCTGATTGACGGGCTCGCGCATGCCGAAGAGCCCGACCGCGCGGTTTTGGCCTTCGACCAGTTGCTGCAGGCGCTGCAGCGGGGCGGCCGGCTGATCACGCTGCTCGGCCAAAACCGCGACCTGGTCGCGCTGGTGGCGCTGGTGCTGGGCGCGGCGCCACGGCTCGGCGACATGCTGGCGCGGCAGCCGCAGCTGATGGACGGCCTGATCGACCCGCGCTTCTTCGGCGCCATGCCCGACCAGCGCGAGCTCTCGCATCGCCTCGCGGCAACGCTGAAGGATGCGGACTCCTATGAGGAGTTTCTGGATCGGCTCCGCCTGTTCGGCCAGGAGAGCCTGTTTCTGATCGGCACGCGCATCCTCTCCGGCACCGTTTCGGCGCAGCAGGCGGGAACTGCCTTCGCCGATGTCGCCGAAGGCATCGTCCACACCGTGCACGGCCTCGTCACCGAGCGCTTTGCGGCCCAGCACGGCCGCATCAGGGGGCAGGAGACTGCGATCGTCGCGATGGGCCGGCTCGGCAGCCGCGAGATGACGGCGACCTCCGATCTTGATCTGATCCTGCTCTATGATTTCGATGCGGAGGCGCCGGATTCCGACGGCGAGCGCCCGCTGCAGGGTGCGCATTATTTCGCGCGCTTCACCCAGCGCCTGATCAGCGCTTTCACGACGCGGACCAATTACGGTGTGCTGTATGACATCGACATGCGCCTGCGTCCCTCGGGCCGCGCCGGCCCGCTCGCCTCGCACATCGATTCCTTTGCCGAATATCAGGAGCGCGAGGCCTGGACCTGGGAGCACATGGCGCTGACGCGGGCGCGGGTGATTTCGGCATCACCGGCGTTTCGCGCGCGGATCGAAAAGGTCATTCGCGACGCGCTGACGCGGCCGCGCGAGCCGTTTGGCATCGCCGCCGATGTCGCCGACATGCGCCGTGCGATTGCGCAGGAGAAGGGCGAGGACGACCCCTGGGAGCTGAAACACGCCGCCGGCGGCATCGTCGATATCGATTTCATCGCGCAATATCTCCAGCTCGTGCACGCCAGCGAGAAGCCTGACATCCTCGGCGTCAATACGCTCGACGTGATCGACAACGCCGCGCGGCTCGGCGTGCTGCCGCATGCGGAAGCCGAGGTTTTGCGCGCGGCAGGGCGGCTCTATCACGACCTGACGCAAATCCTGCGGCTTTGCGTCAGCGACAAGTTCGATCCCAAGACCGCAGGCGACGATCTCCTGCGCGTCATGGCGCGCGCCGGCGACGCCCCGGATTTCTCCGCGCTGCAGGCGCAGATCAAGGAGACCCAGGCCGAGGTGCGGCGGGTGTTCAATGCGGTCGTGGAGGGGAGGAGTTAAGGCGGCTTTCGCCGCATATTCTGTTCCTTCTCCCCTTGTGGGAGAAGGTGGCATAGGCGGCCTCTGGCCGCCGTTCTTAGAGCTAAGAACGCCCGATGCCTCCCATCGGCTATAGCGCCGGATGAGGGGTTTTTATCCGCAAGCGCAAGAGGCAGTTTATTACGCGGAGAGAGACCCCTCACCCGGATCGCATCTATCGATGCGATCCGACCTCTCCCACAAGGGGAGAGGTGAACCGTCTCTGCGGCTCTAGGCACCCTTTAGCGTCTCCAGCGCTTCGCGCACATCGGGGTCGAGGCCCGCGCCGCCGGCATCGAGATGGGCAAAGATCTGCTTGCGCATCCGCGGGTCCCAGAATTTTTTGATGTGATCGGCAACGCCCGGAACGGCCTTGTCGTGGCCCTGGCTCTGGAAGAATTTGCCGATCTGGTTGGCCATGTAGACCAGGCGGTCAGGCGACGACGACATCTGCGGCCTCTGTGGCTGGAACATCCGCGGCAATCCGCTCGGGATGCGAAAAGACTTCAAAGCCGTCGTTGCGCGCGATCGCGGCCAGCGTGATGCCGGCGGCCTTCGCCATCCGCACAGCCAGTGCGGTCGGCGCCGATACCGCGACCATTAGCGGTGCGCCGATCGCGGCGGTTTTCTGCACCATCTCGACCGAGACGCGGCTGGTCAGCAGCACCATGCCTTCACTTGCTTTAATCTTGTCGTGCGCCAGTGCGCCGGCAAGCTTGTCGAGCGCATTGTGCCGGCCGACGTCCTCGCGCAACGTCACGATGCCGCGCGCTGGCGTCCAGAACGCTGCAGCGTGTACCGCGCGGGTTTCCATGTTGATCTTCTGCAGCGGCGCGATGGCGGCCATCGCAGTCATGATCTCGCGCGGCGAGAAGGAACGGCCTTTTGCCACGATTGCGGCCGGTCGCACGGCCTCGGCAATCGATTCGATGCCGCAGATGCCGCAGCCGGTCGGTCCCGCGATATGCCGCCGCCGATCGCTCAGAAGTGCTGCCTTGTCCGGCGACAGCCACATACGCAGCTCGATGCCGTCGTCGAGCTCGACGATGTCGAGAGACTCGATGTCATCAGATGACTGTACGATACCTTCGCTGAGGCTGAAGCCAACCGCGAAATCCCGCAAATCCTGCGGCGTACCCATCATCACGGCGTAGGTGCCGCCATTATAGGTCAGCGCCAGCGCGGTCTCTTCCGGGATCAGCCGCGTGCCCTCGGCGAGACGGCCGTCTCGCCAGGCTTTGCGTTTGGCGGGGCTGGCCGGGCGGCGCATGACTACTCCGCGGCTTCCGCCGGCGCGATGCGGCGCGAATGCCGCGCCTGCGCGTCATAGGCTTTCTGCCACTCCGACGGGCCGTTCGAGGGCGAGATCTGCACCGCCGTGACCTTGTATTCCGGGCAGTTGGTCGCCCAGTCGGAGAAGTCGGTGGTGATGACGTTGGCCTGGGTGTCCGGGTGGTGGAAGGTGGTGTAGACCACGCCCGGCGCCACGCGATCGGTGATCAGCGCGCGCAAAGTGGTCTCGCCGGCGCGACTCTTCAGCCGCACCCAGTCGCCGTCGCGGACGCCGCGCTGTTCGGCGTCGTGCGGATGGATTTCCAGCCGGTCCTCTTCATGCCAGACGATGTTCTCGGTGCGGCGGGTTTGCGCGCCGACATTGTACTGGCTGAGGATGCGCCCGGTGGTGAGCAGCAGCGGGAAGCGCGGCCCGGTGCGCTCGTCGGTCGGGACATATTCGGTGATGATGAACTTGCCCTTGCCGCGAACGAAGCCGGCCATATGCATCACCGGCGTGCCCTCCGGCGCCTTCTCGTTGCAGGGCCACTGCACCGAGCCAAGCTCTTCGAGCTTGGCATAGGAAACACCGGTGAACGTCGGCGTCAGCGCGGCGATCTCGTCCATGATCTCGGACGGGTGGTTGTAGTGCATCGCAAAGCCCATCGCCTTGGCGAGGCCAGTGGTCACTTCCCAGTCGGCAAAGCCGTTGCGCGGCGTCATCACCTTGCGCACGCGCTGGATGCGCCGTTCGGCGTTGGTGAAGGTGCCGTCCTTTTCCAGGAAGGTCGAACCGGGCAGGAAGACGTGGGCGTAGTTCGCGGTCTCGTTGAGGAAGAGATCGTGCACGATGACGCATTCCATCGCCGACAGCGCCGCCACCACATGGCTGGTGTTGGGATCGGACTGCAGGATGTCCTCGCCCTGCACATAGAGGCCCATGAAGGTGCCTTCGATGGCGGCATCGAACATATTGGGAATGCGCAGGCCCGGCTCCTTGTTGAGCTTGACGTTCCACATCGCCTCGAACTGCTCGCGCACCGCATCACCCGAGATGTGGCGATAGCCCGGCAGCTCGTGCGGGAACGAGCCCATGTCGCAGGACCCCTGGACGTTGTTCTGGCCGCGCAGCGGGTTCACGCCGACGCCGGGACGGCCGATATTGCCGGTCGCCATCGCGAGATTGGCGATCGCGATCACCGTGGTCGAGCCCTGGCTGTGCTCGGTGACGCCGAGGCCGTAATAGATCGCGCCGTTGCCGCCCGTTGCGAACAGCCGGGCCGCTTCACGCAAATCCTTCGGATTGACGCCGGTCATGATCGCGGTCGCTTCCGGGCTGTTCTTCGGCAACGCGGCGAAGGCCGCCCAATCCTCGAATTCGCTCCAGTCGCAGCGTTCGCGCACGAACGCTTCGTCCACGAGACCCTCGGTGACGATGACATGCGCCAGCGCCGTGAGCACGGCAACGTTGGTGCCGGGCATCAGCGGCAGATGCAGCGCCTTCACATGCGCCGATTCCACCATTTCGGTGCGGCGCGGATCGATCACGATCAGTTTCGCGCCCTGGCGCAGGCGCTTCTTCAAGCGAGAGGCAAAGACGGGATGCGCGGCTGCCGGGTTCGCGCCGATCACCATCACGACGTCGGTATGTTCGACCGAGTCGAAATCCTGCGTGCCGGCCGAAGTGCCAAAAGTCTGCGACAGGCCATAGCCGGTCGGCGAATGACAGACGCGGGCGCAGGTATCGACATTGTTGTTGCCAAAACCGGCGCGGATCAGCTTCTGCACCAGATAGGTTTCTTCATTGGTGCAGCGGGAGGAGGTAATGCCGCCGACGGCATCGCGGCCGTACTTCTGCTGGATGCCCTTGAACTTGGTCGCAGCGAAATTGAACGCCTCGTCCCAGGAAACTTCCTGCCAGGGATCCTCGATGTTGTCGCGAATCATCGGCTTGAGGATGCGTTCCTTGTGCGTGGTGTAGCCCCAGGCGAAACGGCCCTTGACGCAGGAATGGCCGCGATTGGCCTTGCCGTCCTTGTAGGGCACCATGCGCACCACTTCCTCGCCGCGCATCTCCGCCTTGAAGGCGCAGCCGACGCCGCAATAGGCGCAGGTCGTCACCACGGAATGTTCGGGCTGGCCGATCTCGATCACGGATTTTTCGGTCAGCGTCGCGGTCGGGCAGGCCTGCACGCAGGCGCCGCAGGAGACGCATTCGGAGCCGAGGAAGCTCTCGCTCATGCCGGGAGAGACCCGGCTGTCAAAACCGCGGCCGGAAATCGTCAGCGCAAAGGTGCCCTGCACTTCCTCGCAGGCGCGGACGCAGCGCGAGCAGACGATGCATTTGGAGGGATCATAGGTGAAGTACGGATTGGACTCGTCCTTCGGCATCCAGGCGGCGTTGATCTCGCCGGCGGATTTCGTGAACACATGGTTTTCGCCCTCATAGCCATAGCGCACGTCGCGCAGGCCCACCGCGCCCGCCATGTCCTGCAATTCGCAATCGCCATTGGCGGCGCAGGTGAGGCAGTCCAGCGGATGGTCGGAGATGTAGAGCTCCATCACGCCCTTGCGCAGCTTCTTCAGCCGTTCGCTCTGGGTGTGGACCACGAGGCCGTTCATGGCCGGGGTGGTGCAGGAGGCCGGCGTGCCGGCGCGGCCCTCGATCTCGACCAGACAGAGCCGGCAGGAGCCGAACGCATCGACCATGTCGGTCGCGCAGAGTTTCGGGATCTGCGTGCCGGCTTCCATCGCCGCGCGCATGATCGAGGTGCCCTCGGGCACGCTGATGGGCTTGCCGTCGATGGTGAGCGTCACCATCGTCTCGGATTTGGAACGCCGGGTGCCGAA
>Ga0210403_10004945_pt1 | contig 11398 bp, 11 predicted proteins | sample IncBWC19MmetaG_FD_150863 | JGI IMG/M metagenome (GOLD analysis project Ga0210403, IMG submission 150863) | Forest soil microbial communities from Barre Woods Harvard Forest LTER site, Petersham, Massachusetts, United States - Inc-BW-C-19-M | ecosystem: Environmental > Terrestrial > Soil >... | reverse complement strand
GGCCGAAGCCGAGCAACGCTACTACGCCATGCTGGAACAATCGGCCATGGCGGCATAACTTAAACCAAATGGCCTCCGGCAAACCCGGGACGGTTCACTATCGCCATGAAGCCTACGGCCGCCATCGCAGACATTCGCATGGCATCCGCGGCTTCAACGCCAATCAAGGGTTCGGCAATTACTCAGGCTTCAGAGGCGGCAACCAAAACCAGCCCAATGGCCAAAACTGACGCTTGGTGACCGAACGACGCCCTCACTTCTGGTATTGGGCCCGTAGCCGACATCAGGCGGATGCGATGCGTCTCGGGTAACGCAAACCGCTGTGGCAACCTCGGCGGTGGCCGACGCTTTTAAGTCCGCCATTTGAAGCGGGGGCCGGAGGTTTGCCAGAATAGGATCCGGTGGCAGCGGAGAGGCTCATTTCCCATTGACGAAATCACATGCTCCTCAAGCGGCCTTGTGGGGCCATAGGGGCGATGAGAAACACCGAGTGCGCGCAGTTATTGCTGCGTTGATCGAGCGTAGGAGTTGATCGGAGTTCACCCGGTTTGGTCAGGAAGTCGATAGCACCCGCCGCGATAGCTTTCCGCCTAACGTCATCATGCGCAAAACCGGAAACGAACACGATTGAAAGAGGTGAGCCGATCGCTCTCAACGGTCCTGTAGTTCGAGACCGCTCAAGCCGGGCAGCTTAAGGTCGGTAAGGAGACAACTCGGGCCCATTTCCGCCAGTTGCTGATCAAGGAATTGCTCGGCGGTGACATAAGTCCGGACGCTATACCCGGCAAATCCTAAACGCCGCTTTACGGCCTTCCGAAAGGAAGGGTCATCGTCGACGACGTGTACCAACGACCGCAAAGCGCCTCTCCCTGAAGCGGTTCCGCTTCTCACAGTCGTCGTTCCACGCGGATCACGCGGTCCCTACGGACAAGCAAATCGCGAGGGAACAGTTGACCTAAATCAAAAGCCACAAAGTAGACGTGGTCCGCACAGACCCCCGAGCGCCTCGCTGGGGTTTGGGCCCACGCAGCCTAGACAGCAGCGGCCAGCGCTTTCACGACGCACATCAGTTTGAAGCTTGGGCAGCTGCAAAGCTTGCATCGAAAGTAGGGTCTTCGCCATTCGCGGCCTTACTTCGAAGCCTTGGCGATCTTGTGCTCCAAGTGGCCGGTCTCATGATCGCGGCGGAGCTGGCTTAGCGACGTCTCGTTCAGCTGAAACAAAACCTCGCTCAGCTTCTCGGTCGCGGGATAACCAGCGGCAAAACTTTGTCCGTAAAGCTTACGCAACGTGCCGATAAGGGTGTTTCCGTGCTTGTGGCTGATTTCGCCGTCGTGGTTGCGGTGGCGATTGTCGAGACCTGCCTTGCTCATGCTGCTCTCCCTTATACCGACGGCCGAGCATCCTCCCGTCGGAACCAAATCGCAACGGACCGCTGCTATACTCTTATGGTTGCCGACCAAAGCGGCGGCCTGCTGGATCGTCGGACGAAGCTAGGTACCAACTAGTCCGCCGTCGGCAACCGCCGCATCGTGAACTCAATTTGGCCGTCGGGAAGCTGGTGCCAGTTTTCGACGACCGTCATGTAGCCGCCGGCCGGGTATTCGTTCGGCAGCGTAAACGTCTCACGTATGAAGCCATCGCCTTCGAGTTTACGACGGTCCCGTTGATTGCGTTCGCGATCCGCGATGTCTCTCGGATACTTCATTCTCGCAGTCCTGTGACGTCCGCGCCGGGCGGATACTGCATCAATCAAACCAGCCCAAGGCCACCCGCCGGGTCGGACCGGTGAAGCTGGCAACGAAGTCATTTATGTGCTCGGGTACCGCGACGCATTCAATGTCGCAGCGAGTTTGGATTTCCAACGCGATATCGTTCGAGATATCCTCCGACCAATGCTCAAGCGTGTTGAAGGCTACAACGCGGATCGGGTCGTTGAATTGCCCAGACATTAGATCGGTGATGACCGCTTCGCGATCGGTCCGTTCGACTTCGGTTTCGCGGTGAACACTGCTAAACTTGCCGAAGCGATCGATTACGAAGTAGACGGTTTGATCCGCTCCATAAGGCACGACGCCCTGCGTCAAGCTGGTGCCTGGCATGCGCACCTCCTACGCAACAAACGGAATGAAATCCAATTCGGCTTAGAACATACAGTTCAGGCCACAAAAAAGTAAGGCCCTGGGGAGTATTGGTTGGTGCTTTACGCCGAAACCTCAATCCCAAGTGTCGCGGTTCGTCACGTCGGCGACCGATCGGATTTTGGCATCGCGGGCAATCGCTCAGCGAGTCGACGCACTGCCAGGTCCGCAGGACGCTCGGCCATCAGCTTTTGCAACACAATGGCGGCGTGGGCCACATCATTGTCGAGTATGGCGTAGGCCACCAGATATGCTTCGCGCCAGGTGGGTGGCGCGTCGCTCGGCCACGGCTCAAAGACGGTGATCGGCTCCTCCCGCAAAACTGGCCCTTTTCTGGCCTCTGGGCCGCTAGCGGAATGATCTGGGCGATGGTGGATCAGGGGGTGTCAGGGGTGCATCGTCAACACGATCTATGTCGTCAAGATCGTCACGGACGGCGAAGGCAGCATCGTGCATCTGCGAGACGGAACGAGCGTTCGGTCATCGCAGCAATTCGATGTCGCCAACGGCCAACTGGTTGTGGTCGAGCCGGACAGTGATTGTCCGTTTTGAGCGCGGCGCACGAGCGACCGCTCGCCATCAAGCGCGATGTCGAGCACGCCATAGCTGCCGGCGCATTGCTGATCGAGGCCGAGGCGAAGTTATCCGCGGTTGGCGCCGTCTTTTTGTAACGGAACACAAAAAGCTCGGGCGAAGAGGCTGCGGGAACTCAACAAATGCGCAGTCGGGTTCGGCGCATTGCGCACAATTCAGTCATTCTTTTGCCCTGCTGGAAAAGAATCATCGACGGGACGAGCGCTTGTTCCTCCGGGGAATTAGCGGTGGAAAGTTCGAACTGGCGACAGGGAAAACCAACAACCGCAAGAGCTTTGGGATGGAGACACTTTACGATCTGCTCGGCGCACTTCCGAATGATGGTGCCGATGACTTGAGGGCAGCATTCCGTCGCGCGGTCAAGCGTGCCCATCCCGATGTTAATCGGGAAGACCAGGATGCCGGACCTAAATTCCGCCGCATCGTGCGTGCGAACGAGATTCTCGGCGATGCCGAGCAGCGAGCGGCTTATGATCATCTGTTGGCAGTCGCGCGAGTTGAGCAGGAGCAGGCGGCAAAGCAAGCTCTTGCCGATGCCGAGCAGCGAGCGGCTTATGATGCGTTGGAACTCCTGGCAAAGCACGCTCTCGCCGATAAGGTCCACAAGCTCGCTTCCGGTGTGATGGCGCTGGCCGGAGTGCTCGAGGAGTTCGAGGCCGAATGGGGCAAGCGCATCTGGCACTCGTAGCCGCAAGTGGGCTCCGACATCGAGATCACGGCAAAGCGACGTCGGAGCGGGCTCAAACTGGAGCCGCGGCAAGCGCGCGCACACCCAGATCGTGTTCGACTACAGCGGAGATCAGGTCGAGGTGACAACGATGCGGAATTTGTCTTTCTGCGCCTGGAATGCGAAATCCGACTTCCGCTCTACCCCCGAAAGCGGACTCAAGTCGGACGTCGCTGGTGGTCTGGTTCGTGCCATCAAGCGACATAGGGCATTTTGATCCATTACGCGAACTAGCCAATTTTGCGCTCTCGTGGCACACCGAGCAGGTTGTAACGCCTTGGGTTATTGCCTCGGCTAACCCTTGACCGCTCCCGCGGTGAGTCCGTGGATCAAATGGCGCTGCAGGAAGCTGAACAGCACGGCCACTGGGACTGTGCTCAAAATGACGCCGGCCGATAGCGGCCCCCATTGTACCTCGTACTGCCCAACCATGTAGAGCAGCCCGGCTGACAGCGTGCGCATGTTGGTCTGGGTGGTGAACGAGATCGCGAACAAGAGTTCGCTCCAGGATACGACGAAGGCGAAAATGGCGGTCGCGGCGATCCCGGGCGCGGCGAGTGGCAGCACGATGCGGCAGAGCGCGCCAAAATGATTGCAGCCGTCGATCATCGCGCTTTCCTCGAGATCGCGCGGGATCGAGCTGAAATAGCCGACCATCATCCAGACCGTGAACGGCACCGTGAACGAGAAGTTCGAATAGATCAGCGCCTGGTAAGTATCGATCAGGCCGAGCGCGCGCCATTGCGTCAGCAGCGGAGCGATCAGCAGGACACTTGGAAACATCTGCGTGGCCAGAAAGATCAGGAGCAACGCATCGCGTCCCGCGAAGCGAAAGCGGGCGATGGCATAGCCGGCGAGCACCGATACGACAGTGGTGGCGACCATCGTAACCGAGCACACCCACAGGCTATTGAGGAAGAACCGGGAAAACGGCGTGACCGGCGAGGTCCACGCATCGATGTAGTTCTCGAAGGTCGGGTGCACCGGCAGATATTGCAGCGGCGTCGCGTAAAGCTCCTGCCGGTCCTTCAGCGACGTGAGCAGCATCCAGATGAACGGCCCGAGCGCAAAGGCGGTGAGCAGCACGAGCCCGATCCAGACAACGGGGCCGGCCAGCAATCGCTCGGCAAGATCCTTCGGGGCGTGGCGCGCGGTCATTCGGTTTCCTCGACGCCCTTGGTGACGCGCAGGTAGAGGATCGTGAACGCCAGCATCACCACGAGGAGGATCACCGATAGCGCGCCGGCGTAACCGAAGTCGAGGCTTGAATAAGCCTGCAGCAAGGTATAGGTCGACGTGATCTGGGTGGCGTTGGCGGGTCCCCCGCCGGTCATGACAAAGATCAGGTCGGCATAGTTGAAGGTCCAGATGATCCGCGTCGCGGTCGCGACCACGATGATAGGGCGCAGCAACGGCAACGTGATGTGCCAGAAGCGCGCCAGCACGCCGGCGCCATCGACGTGCGCGGCCTCATAAAGCTCGTCCGGGACGGACTGGAGCCCCGCAAGCAGCATGATGGCAAAGAACGGGATTCCGCGCCAGACATTGGTGAAGACGACCGCCGCCATCGCGGTATCAGGCGATGAGAGCCAGGCGAGGCGCTCGTGCATCCACCCCGCGCGGATCAGGAGGTCATTGATGACGCCGTAGTTCGGTTGATAGAGCCACTCCCAGATCAGTCCCACGACAACTCCCGGAATGATCCAGGGCAGCAGCGTGAGCGTACGCACCAAGGCGCGTCCCCTGAAGGCTTGCTGCAGCAAAAGTGCCGCCGCAAATCCGAACACGAATTGCAGGATGACCGAGCCGAACACCCAGACCACGGAATTCCACAGCGTCAGCCAGAACACTGGGTCCTGAACTAGGCGGACATAGTTGCCGAGCCCGATGAAGCGGTAGTCCGCAGGCTTGTACAGGACATCAGCATAGAGGCTCATCTTGATCGCGAGGATGATCGGCACCACCACGGTCGCGAGCATGCACAGCGCGGCGGGAACGAGGTAGGCGTAGCCGATCAACAGCTTGCGCAGCCGCCAGGTGATCAGCCGCCGGCTGCGGGGCCTTGCGAGGGAGAGCGTGGTCATGATCCTACCCGACGCCTGGAGCGCGATGATTTTTTCGGATCATGCGCTACGACATTTCCTTCTTCAAAATGTCGGCGAAACGGTCGAGGCAATCCTTCGCGGGGATCTTGCCGAGGATCGCCTGCTGGATCAGCGGCACGCCGTCGGAGTCGATCTTGCCGCCCCAGCCGGGATAGGCGAGATACGGGCTGACGATTCCGATCGGGAACGAGTTCACGAAGCCCGCCAGCGCCTGGTCGTTGGCAAATTCCGGCTGCTTGAGGATCGACTGCCGCGCCGGCAACAGGCCCAGCGTCGAGCAATATTTGAGGCTCGGCTCGTCCTCGAGCATGAAGCTCATGAACTGCCAGGCGCCTTCCTTGTTCTTCGCGCCCTTGAACATGGTGAGCGTCTCGGAGAACCAGAACGAGGCGCGCTTCTTCGCAGGACCGATCGGAACCGGCAGCGTGGCAAAATTGGCGGCGCCGACGTTCTTCTTCTGTTGGCCGCTGGATCCGGAATTGTGCTGGTACATGCTGGTGACGCCGCGCCCGAAGGTCTCGACGATTTCGACGAAGCCGTCCGTGGCGGCGCTCGGCGGGGTGACCTTGTGCTTGAGCGCGAGGTCAAGATACCAGGACAGCGCGTCGACGGCTTCCTTCGAATTGATCACCACCTTGCCGTCCTTCAACACTTCGGCGCCGTTGGCGTAGGCGAATTCGCTCGGATAGAGCAGCGCCCAGGTGCCACTGCCGCGCATGCCGTAGCCGTACTGGTTCTTGTCCGCCTTGGTGAAGGCTTTCGCCAGCGCCAGGAACTCGTCCCAGGTCCAGTCCGGTGTCGGCTCCTTGAGGCCGAGCTCTTTCAGGCGGTCGGTGCGGTAATAGATTCCGTCGAGCGTCACGGAGAGCGGAAGCGAGATGATCTGGCTGTTGATGGTCACGGTTTGCCAGGCCGTCGGCGCGACATCCGCGTAGTGCTTCCACGATTTTGTGCGCGCGCTGATGTCCTCGACGGCGCTCATGCCATTGAACTGGCCGACCCAATTGTCCCAGACCTGGCAAAGATCGGGCGGGCTTCCGCCGGCGATCGCGCTGATCAGCTTCTGACGCGCCTGCGCCTGCGGCACGTATTCTATCTGTACGATAAAATCTTTTTGCGATTGATTGAAGCGTTCGGCCAGCGAGTTCATCAGCGCGATGCGCGTCGGCTCGGGAACGCTCCATTGAAAGCGCACCGGCTCGGCGCCCCAGGCCTTTCGCGGGCCGATGTACGGAGCATCCCACCACGACAGATCGGCCGCGGCGATGACGCCCGTGCCGGCCAGTGCGTGCAAAAGCTTGCGACGAGACAGCGACGTACGCTCATTCATGTTGGACCCCTCCCGATGGCAAAGCCTTTCCGGCTCTTGTTTGCACTATCATGGCACAGCATTTTGGGCGGGAAAAGCAGCAAACATGCTTCTGCCTCGCGCTTTCGGCATCGAGGCGCGGCAAGGCGCCAGGACGGCTGTCGGCGAAGAGAAGAACCTTCGCTCTATTTTGTGCTCCGACCGTCGCAGTCTGTGCGGAAATGCTGGCGATCGAGCGCGAGAGCGAGGACGGCCCCCACGGCTTCCACCAGAGTGGCGGGCTTGGATGGACGCTCATCGGGGTCGAACGCCAACCCAATGACGGCCCACTGTCCCGTAGGCGTCGACACGGGCCAGAAGTCGAAGCGCGAGGCGTCGAACGGGTAAACCCCTGCAGGGACTGACCGACAAGTCGTCAGTGAAGACTGTGCAGCCTCCATCTCTACATCGAGGGGCTCGATTTTGCCGCGCCTCTCGATGAACGTTACTGCAGTCTCCGACATAAGCATTACGACAACAGGAACGTGGAAGAGCGCTTCAAGAGCGGTGGCCGCGAGAGAGACGATCTCCTTTGCATCGTCGGCACCGACGACATCGTGACTATAGAGCTGCAGAATTGTTGCTTGCCGCATTAGGAGCGCCGCGTCGTCCGCCCTGCGCCTGGCGATCGAGGCCACGCCGCTCGCAATACATCCGACAACGAAAAGCAGCCCAATAGCCCAAACGTTGGCCGGGTCATCGACCATGAGCGTATAGCGAGGCTCGGTAAAAAAGAAATTGTACGCGAGCGCTCCGAGGACTGCTGAGCAAAGGGATGGTCCCAAACCGAAAGCAACGGCAGCGACGACGACGGGTATGACATAGACGAGAGAAAGATTCGGTATGGTTACCTTGCTGTCCAACCCGACGGCGATTACTGTTGCAAAGCCCGTCATGACAACTGCAGCAAGATATCGCACCGCGATTGGAGCGCTTGACAGTCGCAAAACTTGAAGGGGATCAGAATCGGCGAGCTGGCTTGCCTCGTTTGGCAACGTTGCTTTCGGAGTGGTCATGGCGATTGCTCTTTTGGAGAAGGCGGGCGCTCGTTGATATGGTCCTCGTTTTATGGTCCTTGGGCCAAGGAGTGTCGAGCGCGAAGGACCTTCGATAGTCCAGTATCCCTCGTCCACGGAAGTTTGGATCGTCATGGACAGCGCACGCTGCGACCATGTTGGCCTGCGTGGTGGAACCGAACCAAGGGCAGGCTCTTTCGCTGCTAAAATCGCTCAGGCCGTAGTAGGGCGTAGAGCAAGTAACACAGCAAGCCGGCAGCGACGACGGCGGCGAGTGAATAGTCAAAGATCATGACCCATTCTCCTCAAAGCCGGTCGCAGGCGTGGGCGTAGCCGATCGCGAGCACGAGGCCCAGAAGAATAACGTCCATCATTGAGTGCTCCTCCTTGTTCTTGTTTTTGCAGTAGATACGGCCACTACGCGCATATGTTTTCGAGACGCTCGCGCCAGCAACGTTATAGGAATTGCATAGTTGCAGCGCGGTGTTCGATCCCGCTGCGGAACAACAATTCGGTTCCGATCCAGAAGCGGAAGCCATTAACTAATGCGTCGGAGCATCCTGCGAGGTTCTCTGGCCCCTGCCAATCGAGAGATGAGCGCGTGTCTCTCTGCGCAGGCGTCGAACGTATTCCGCACCCCAACCGAGACCGAGCATGGCGGCGACGAGCGAGCCCAAAAGCACGCCTAGTTTCGCCGCATTCAATAGCCTCTCATCGGTAAAGGCGAGCATGGCGATGAAGATGGACATGGTGAAGCCGATCCCGGCCATCAGGCCGACGAGGCAGACGCCGCCCCATGAAACACCCGGTGCCAGTCGACACCAGCCCAGCCTTACCGCAAGCCAAGTCGCACCGACCACACCGATCAGTTTCCCTGCGACAAGGGCAAGCCCCACGCCCAGCATGACGAATTGAGCCCCGGCAGAGAGATCAACGCCCGTCAGGCTGACGCCGGCATTCGCCAGCGCGAACAGGGGCATAACGCCGTAGGCCACCCAGGGATGCAGCGCTGTCTGCACGCGCACTACGGGCGGCAACATCTCACGATGGGCTACGCGAAGCTGCCGCAGCGGCAGCTCCAGGCGATGCGTATCCTTCGTCCAGACGGCATCGCTGCTTCGCAACTCCTCGGCCAGGCGCGACACCACTTCCAACGGGTGTTCCCGCATGGGGATCGGCCGCACCGGGGTCATCAGGCCGAGCACGACACCTGCAAGGGTCGGATGGGCGCCAGTCATCAGAAAGCCGATCCAGACGAACGCACCCGGCAGGATATAGGCGAGCGCCGAGCCGACCCCGATCCGCTGAAACCCTAGAGCCATCACGATGCCAAGTGACACGACGATGAAACCGCTGAACTGAAGTCCCCCGGAGTAGAAGAAAGCGATGATCAGCACCGCGATGATGTCGTCCATGATGGCTAGAGCCAGCAGGAAGACTCTCACATTGACCGGGATTGATCGCCCCAGCAGTGCGAGCACCCCCACGGCAAAGGCGATGTCTGTCGCAGTTGGTACTGCCCAGCCCTGGCCGCGCACCGGATCGGTGTTGAGGCCCATGTAAATCAGCGCGGGGGCGATTACGCCGCCGGCAGCCGCGACCAGGGGTAGAATTGCCTGATCAAGCTTGCTCAGCGCACCTTCATGAATTTCCCGCCGAATCTCCATGCCTACGACGAGGAAGAAGACGGTCATCAGCGCGTCGTTGATCCAGAAGTGCAACGACCTGGAGAAGACGAACTCGCCAAGCCCGATTGAGAGCGGCAGGTGCCAGAGGGCATGATAGCCGTGGGCGAAGGGAGAGTTGGCCCAGATCAGTGAGGCGGCCGCCGCAATAAGGAGCACGCCGCCGCTGACGGCCTCGACATGCAAGAAGCGCTGTAGTGTGGTGAAGGCCCGCTCGGCAAGGAATTGGGCTCGCGGCAGGTCTTCGGGTGACAGTCGATGATCCATTGGGCGCACGCTTTCCGCGTGGCGGCCCGAACCATCGCTTGACCTGTCACTGCTGCATGCAGCGAACACCCGAAAGCCGTTCTACACAGCAACGGCGAGAAGGCAACCTTATTCAACGATCGCCCGATCTCGTGGTGGAGGCAGAGCGGTGACGGTTGTGCGCACAGACTGCTGCAGCCAGACTGCAGGCTGCAAGATTCCTCTGCTTTTGCTGTCCGTACCGCGTCGCTCCGCGGTCGAAATTCCTCGGCCTCAGCGGGGGTGCAATTCGGTGAGGAAATGACTTCCGCTTTGCCCCCAACAACAGACATCGACATCGCAGTCGACTCGTTTGGGTACCAGCGGGGTACCGGAGACGATGTTAATTGAAGGTTCGAGCTTGTAACGGCCTGAAGCACCGTTGGGTGATTAGACCAGCGCTTTCAAACATCTGATCGTGCGAATGTTTCGGTATGTATGGGTATGACACGGTCTGTAGACTGGCTGAAAATCGCAGTGTCGGTGGTTCGATTCCGCCCCTGGGGACTATTGGCCTTTCCGGCCCAGTTCTTTCTCGTCCAGAGAACCTGCAGTGAACTCGGGAACCCAGCCATGAGTGACGTCCGCGATTTCCTCATCAGCGGAAGCTACAAGGTCATCGAGCGTTACCGCTTGCTTCTGGCCGGCGCGAAAAAGCGACCGGAGCGCGAATTCTAGCGAAACAGGCTCGAGCCAGGACAGGGACTTCTGGACCAGCTTGGAGGCGGCTTCCAGAAAAGGTTCGCCGCGTAAACGTTCTACGCTTCGGGTCTTTGGGTCGGACTGGCGGAGCCGCCGGATTGCCGAGTGCGTCCCTCGCCGGTCGTCGCTGCCCCCGTGCTGGTCGTTGGCTGGAAGCCGCCCAGCGGCGCGCGAGGCTAGGGCGACGCGGCGGAGCACGGAAGAAAAAGTTAACCGACCCGATTCCTTGCAAAAAAAATCGCGCCGCCCCCTTGAAACTTTTCTTGGTCTTCCAAATTTTTTTGGCGTCGCCACCGCGGCGATCGGGACGCCTCCGGGGTCCCGCGATTGAGACGGGCGCCGGACGGTGTCCGGCGCCTGCTCGTACCCATCTTGCTCCAAGGAGGATTTGGCTATGAGGTATGATTGGACTCCCCTCTGGAGGTCGACCATCGGGTTCGACCGCCTTTTCGACGTTCTCGACGAGGTCCAGCGGACCGCCGAAGAGAGCTATCCCCCCTACAACATCGAACGCCTGGACGAGAACCGTTTCCAGATCTCGGTCGCGCTCGCCGGATTCATGCCGGACGAGGTCGCGCTGACGGTCGAACAGAACGTCCTGACCCTCGAGGGCCGCAAGAGCGAGAAGGAAGAGAAGAGCTTCCTGCATCGCGGCATCTCGGCGCGCAATTTCAAGCGCCAGTTCACGCTCGCCGACCACGTCGAGGTCAAGGGCGCCCGGTTCGAGAACGGCCTGCTCATCATCGACCTGCAGCGGAAGATCCCCGAGGCGATGAAGCCGCGCCGCATCCAGAT